>Ga0222427_100596_pt1 | contig 44165 bp, 45 predicted proteins | sample 2B20Ametagenome_FD_182890 | JGI IMG/M metagenome (GOLD analysis project Ga0222427, IMG submission 182890) | Enriched microbial communities from leaf-cutter ant dump, University of Wisconsin, Madison, United States - 2B20A (version 2) | ecosystem: Environmental > Terrestrial > Nest > Insects nest...
GCAGGTTCATCATGTCGTCGGTCATCGGTGGTCTCTCCAGAAAGGTTGGCTTCGCAACCAGACCCTACCGGAAAGCGCCGATGACCACCGCGCTATCCAGCTACACCACGTCTCGGGACGTCACCTACATCCTCGCGGTAACGGCATCTCGCCAGGTAGTCGGCTGCGCGCGGCTACTGCCCGCAATGGGGCCGACAATGATGTCGGTCCTGTTCCCCGATCTCGAGCAGGCCGGCCTGCTGCGCCCCCACGCTGCGATGGTCGAGAGTTCGCGGTTCTGCGTCGACACCTCGCTGGAGGCAGGCAGGGCAAGGGGGTCGCTGCACGACGTCACGCTGACCATGTTCGCGGCGATCATCGAGTGGTCCATGGAACAGGGCTATACCGAGATCGTCACCGGCACCGATGTCCGCTTCGAGCGCATCCTGAAGCGTGCGGGTTGGCCGATGGCGCGCATTGGTGACCCGCGACCGATCGGCAACACGATGGCCGTCGCTGGCTTGCTTCCAGCCGACCGGGAATGGTTCGAGCGGGTGCGTCCGGCGAACTATGCCTCGCTCCTGCAGCGCAAAGCCGCTGCCTGATGGAAGGCGCGCGAATGGTCCAGCTGCGCTCGCACCCCCGGCTTGTCCGCAAGCTGCAGGAAGCGCTTGGCGATCAGATCTGTGTTGCGCTCGACGACACAAGTGTCGTCGAGATCATGCTCAATCCAGATGGCCGGCTGTTCATCGAACGGCTTGGTCACGGGATTGCCCCTGTCGGCGAGATGAGCTCGGCCGCGGCCGAGATCGTCATCGGCAGCGTCGCCCATGCGCTGCAATCCCAGGCAGACGACGAGCAGCCCATCATCAGCGGCGAGCTGCCGATCGGCGGGCATCGGTTTGAGGGATTGCTTCCGCCGATCGTGTCCCGGCCAACCTTCACGATCCGCCGGCGCGCGTCGAGGCTGATCCCCCTCGATGACTATGTGACATCCAAGGTCATGACTGTGCGTCAGGCCGACGTCATCCGCAACGCAATCGAATCCCGGCTCAACATCGTGATCTCCGGCGGGACCGGATCGGGAAAGACCACGCTCGCCAACGCGGTCATCGCGGAAATCGTCCAGACTGCGCCCGAGGACCGCATCGTCATCCTCGAAGACACCGCCGAAATCCGCTGCGTCGCGGAGAATGCCGTCGCTCTGCACACGAGCGACACGATCGACATGGCGCGGCTCCTGAAGAGCACGATGAGGTTGCGCCCTGATCGCATCATCGTCGGCGAGGTCCGCGATGGGGCGGCGCTCACGCTGCTGAAAGCGTGGAATACCGGACATCCTGGCGGCGTCACGACGATCCATTCCAACAGCGCCATGTCGGCGCTGCGCCGACTTGAGCAGCTCACCGCCGAAGTGAGCCAGCAGCCGATGCGCGAAGTGATCGGCGAGGCGGTCGACCTGATCGTGTCGATCGAACGTACCGGCCGCGGCCGGCGGGTGCGCGACGTCCTCCATGTCGAAAGCTTCAACGGGTCCCGCTACGAAACCGAAACCTACGCCCAGATCGACGAAGCCCAACTGAATGAGAAAAGCCATGCCGCGTAGCCTCTCTCTCCCCGACGCGAGCGGAATGCTGGCGCTGATCCTCTGCCTGGCGATGGCCGGACCGGCCTTCGCCGGCGGTGGTGGTGGGCTTCCATGGGAAGGACCGCTCCAGCAGGTCCAGCAGTCCATCACGGGTCCGGTCGCCGGCTTCATCGCGCTCGCGGCCGTCGCGATCGCTGGCGGCATGCTGATCTTCGGTGGCGAGCTCAACGATTTTGCCCGCAGGCTCATGTACGTCGTTCTGGTCGCCGGCATCCTCCTCGGCGCCACGCAGATCGTAGGCCTGTTCGGCGCGAGCGGCGCCTCGATCGGCGATATCGCCGGCGAGGCGCCGCAGGCGAGGGCAGGGGAGTCGGACGATGGCTGAGCACGGCTCCCGCCTCGACCACTCGCGCATCCATCGGGCATTGTCGCGTCCGAACCTGCTGCTCGGTGCTGATCGCGAACTCGTGCTGGTCACAGGCCTCGCCGCAATCATCCTCATCTTCGTCGTGCTCACCTGGTATGCAGCCCTGTTTGGCATCGCGATCTGGATCGTGGTCGTTGCAGCGCTTCGGATGATGGCGAAAGCCGATCCGATGATGCGGCGCATCTACGCTCGCCACATCACCTATAGGCCTTACTACCGGCCGACCTCGACGCCCTGGCGGCGGTCGTGAGGATACCGAGATGACCGCCCTTCGCGCCTTCCGGCACTCCGGTCCCTCGTTTGCAGATCTCGTTCCATATGCGGCGCTGGTCGCCAACGGCGTGATCCTGCTCAAGGACGGCAGCCTCATGGCCGGCTGGTACTTCGCCGGTCCGGATTCGGAAAGTTCGACCGACGCCGAGCGAAACGAGGTGTCGCGCCAGATCAATGCCGTCCTCTCGCGGCTCGGATCCGGCTGGATGATCCAGGTCGAGGCCGTGCGCGTCGCGACGTCGGCCTATCCGTCGCGCGACGAATGCCATTTTCCCGACGATGTGACGCGTGCGATCGACGAGGAGCGGCGAGCGCATTTCGAGAAGTGCAGGGGGCATTTCGAGAGCCAACACGCGCTCATCCTCACCTGGCGGCCGCCGGAGAAGACGCGCTCGGGCCTTGCGCGCTATGTCTATTCCGACAGCGAGAGCCGCGGCGCGCGATACGCCGACACGGTGCTCGAGAGTTTCCAGACCTCGATCCGCGAGGTCGAGCAATATCTTGGCAACACGCTCTCCATCCGACGGATGGTGACGCAGGAAGTCCAGGAGCGAGGCGGCTTTCGCAGCGCGCGCTATGACGAGCTCTTCCAGTTCATCCGCTTCTGCGTCACCGGAGAAAACCATCCGGTCCGGCTGACCGAGATTCCGCTCTATCTCGACTGGCTGGCGACGGCCGAATTCCATCACGGAGTCTCGCCGATGGTCGAGAACCGCTATCTCGCCGTGGTGGCGATCGATGGCTTTCCGGCGGAGAGCTGGCCGGGCATCCTCAACGCGCTTGACCTGATGCCGCTCACCTATCGCTGGTCGAGCCGCTTCATGTTTCTGGACGACCAGGAAGCGCGGGCGAGGCTCGAGCGCACGCGCAAGAAGTGGCAGCAGAAAGTGCGGCCGTTCTTCGACCAGCTATTCCAGACCCAATCGCGTTCCGTCGACCAGGACGCCATGATGATGGTGGCGGAGACCGAGGACGCCATCGCCCAAGCCTCCTCCCAGCTCGTCTCATACGGTTACTACACGCCAGTTATTGTGCTGTTCGATGAGGACGAGCCGCGCCTGCGCGAGAAGGCCGAGGCGGTTCGACGGCTCATTCAGGCGGACGGATTCGGCGCCCGGATCGAAACCATCAACGCGACGGAGGCCTTCCTTGGTTCGCTCCCCGGCAACTGGTACGCCAACATCCGCGAACCGCTGATCAGCACGCGCAATCTCGCCGATCTGATCCCGCTGAACTCCGTCTGGTCGGGCGCTCCGACAGCACCTTGCCCCTTCTATCCGCCGGGCGCGCCGCCGCTGATGCAGGTCGCCTCCGGCTCCACTCCCTTCCGGTTGAATCTACATGTCGACGATGTCGGCCACACGCTGATCTTCGGTCCGACCGGCTCGGGCAAGTCGACGCTGCTGGCGCTGATCGCGGCGCAGTTCCGGCGCTACGCGGGTGCTCAAGTTTTTGCATTCGACAAGGGCCGCTCCCTCCTACCGCTGACGCTCGCCGCCGGCGGCGATCACTACGAAGTCGGCGAAGGGGAGGGGAGCCACGGTCCGGCGCTTGCCTTCTGTCCCCTCGCCGATCTCGCGACAGATGGTGATCGCGCCTGGGCATCCGAATGGATCGAGACCCTTGTCGCGCTGCAGGGTGTGACCATCACGCCGGATCATCGCAACGCCATTTCACGCCAGGTCGCGCTGATGGCCGAGGCGCGCGGCCGCTCCATCTCGGATTTCGTGTCAGGCGTACAGATGCGCGAGATCAAAGAGGCGCTCCACACCTACACGGTCGACGGGCCGATGGGGCAGTTGCTCGACGCCGAGCAGGATGGTCTGTCGCTCGGGCTTTTCCAGACCTTCGAGATCGAGCAGCTGATGAATCTCGGCGAGCGAAGCCTCGTCCCGGTCCTCACCTATCTGTTCCGGAGGATTGAGAAGCGGCTGACCGGGGCTCCCAGCCTGATCATCCTCGACGAAGCCTGGCTGATGCTCGGCCATCCTGTCTTCCGCGACAAGATCCGCGAGTGGCTGAAGGTTCTGCGCAAAGCCAACTGCGCGGTCGTGCTCGCGACGCAGTCAATCTCCGATGCAGAGCGGTCCGGTATCATCGATGTGTTGAAGGAATCCTGTCCCACAAAGATCTGCCTGCCGAACGGCGCGGCGCGTGAACCGGGCACGCGGGAGTTCTACGAACGCATCGGCTTCAACGAGCGGCAGATCGAGATCGTCGCCACCGCGTTGCCCAAGCGCGAATACTATGTCGTCTCACCGATCGGCCGCAGGCTTTTCGACATGGCCCTCGGGCCTATGGCGCTCGCGTTCGCCGGCGCGTCCGGCCGCGAAGACCTGAAACGGGTCGCAGCACTTCGTACCGAGCACGGCGGCGGTTGGCCCCTCCATTGGCTCCAGCAGAGAGGATTCAGCGATGCGCAAGCGCTCCTTCATGTCGGTTAGCACGGCGTTGGAGATCGTCATGGCCGGTATCGTCAGCTCCACACCGGGTCAGGCCGGCGGTGTGACCGGGCACGCGACGGAATGGACGCAACTGCTCAACAACGGCGAGCTCGTTGCACTGGTTGGGAAGTCGACCGAGCAAATCAACAACCAGATGACGCAGATCGCGCAACTGGCCGAGCAAATCCAGAACCAGATCCGCATGTATGAAAACATGCTGCAGAACACCGCGCAGCTGCCATTCCATGTCTGGAGCCAGGTCGAGAATGATCTGAACCGCCTTCGCAGCCTCGTTGCGCAGGGAGAGGGCATCGCCTTCTCGATGTCGAACGCCGATGACGTACTGCGTCAGCGGTTCCAGAGTTACGGCGAGTTCAAGACCGGGCTGGCCGATGGCCAGACCTTCTCGTCGAGCTACGAAGAGTGGTCGACGACCAATCGCGACACAATTGCCGGCACGCTGAAAGCAGCGGGCCTTACCGCGGAGCAGTTCTCCTCTGAAGAAGCGACCATGAGCTCGCTGCGGTCAATGTCGGAATCGTCCGATGGCCAGATGAAGGCGCTGCAGGTCGGTCATCAGATCGCCGCCGAGCAGGTCGGACAGGTTCAGAAGCTGCGAGGACTGATCGCGCAGCAGACGACGATGATGGCGACCTGGTTCCAGTCCGACCAGGCGGACAAGGATCTCGCGCAGCTTCGTCGCGAGCGCTTCTTCAACGCGACGCAGCCGGGCGTGCGCGGCGGCCAAGCGATGGAGCCGCGCTGGTGAGCCGGGCAACGATCATCGTGCTCGTCGTCGGGGTCGTCTCCCTGAGTGCGGCCGCTCTCTGGGTAGTGTTTCCGCGCGGCGTGGTGCCGGTCGCCACGGATCCGTCCCCAGCTGCCGACGACGCGCAGCGCCGTCAACGCGCAGAAAATTTCTTCGGCGGGGATCCGGATCGTGACGTCCGTTGCGGTCAAGAGATGAAGCCGCGATGGTAATTGGTCGACCGGTCCGCGCCTCCAGATGCGCATTCATGGTGATCGCGGTCGTGCTGCTGGCAAGCACACCTGCACTGGCGCAGGACGGCAGCGTTCTCACCACCCTCGAGAACCAGGTGGTGACGGCCGCACGCGGCTGGGAAACCACGGTCCTCGATGCCGCCCGATCGCTGTTCTGGATTTTGGCTGTCATCGAAATAGGCATCGCAGCCGTGTGGCTCGCCATCAACGCTGCTTCACTCGACAGCTGGTTCGCCGAGCTGGTGCGGCGCATCATGTTCATCGGCCTGTTCGCCTTCATTCTCGACCAGGGTCCGACCGTCTCGAAGGCCATCGTCGACAGCCTCTTTCAGATCGGAGCGTCGGGCGGTTCGGCCTCTCCGGCCGACATCTTCAATGCCGGTATTCGCGTGGCCTCCAAAATGTCGGAGCAGGCGCAGTTCGGCCTGTTCGAGGACAACGCGCTGGCGATGGCCGCGGTGTTCGCGATGATCGTGGTCGTCGTCTCGTTCAGCCTGGTCGCGGCGATCTTTGTTGCCGTTATGGTGGAAATGTATGTTGGCCTGCTCGCCGGCATGATCATGCTGGGCCTCGGCGGGTCGAGCTACACAAAGGATTTCGCGGTTCGGTACCTGATCTACGCCTTCTCAGTCGGTATGAAACTGATGGCTCTGGTCATGATCGCGCGGATCGGCTCCGAGGTCCTTATCGGTCTAGCGGAAGCGCCGACCGCGACCACAGACCAGTTCATCACTACGCTCGCCATCGCCGGCATCTCGGTCGTGGTCTTCATCATCGCCATGTACGTGCCGCCGATCATCCAGGGCGTCGTACAGGGCGCTTCGGTCAGCGGCGGCATGGAGGCGATCCGTCATGGCGGACAGGCCGCGACCTTCGCCGCCGGCGGCGCCTTCCTCGGTGCGAACGCCGCGAGGACTGGGGCGGCGAGCGCCACGGCAGCACGCGCGGGCGGGTCGTCGATCATGGGAGCAGCACTCCGTGGCATGGCGTCGGGTCTTGGCAGTGCAGGATTGGCGGCCGGCTCGGCTGCGAAGGACAAGGCGATCGCGGCACCCGGCGCCTATGCCAACTCGCTGCTTGGCCTCGCTAATGCGAAGCTCGACGACGCCCGCAGCCAATCGTCCCGGCCGAAGGCCCCTCCGCCGCTGCCGGACAAATAATCAGGAGTTTCATATCAGATGGCGAAGACTACGGCGCCGGAGAACCCCTATCTCGCGGCGCGGCAGGAATGGAACGAGCGCTACGGCTCCTATGTGAAGGCGGCGGCGGCATGGCGCATCGTCGGCGTCACCGGAATGCTGCTGGCTGTCATCAGCACGTCCTACGCCCTCTATCAAAGCAGCCAGGTCAAGCTCGTCCCCTACATCGTCGAGGTCGACCGGCTGGGCACGGCGATCAGCGCCGGCTTCCCGCAACAGATCGAATATGCCGATGCGCGCGTCGTGCGCGCGACCCTCGGCAACTTCATCTCCAACTTCCGAAGCGTTACCCCCGATGCCGTCGTCCAGAAGGGCTATATCGACCGCACCTATGCAATGCTGCGTACCTCCGATCCCGCCACGGAGAAGATCAACAGCTTCTTCCGCTCGAACTCGCCGTTCGAGAAAGCAAGGGCGGCGACGGTGGCCATCGAGGTGAACAACATCGTGCCGCTCTCTAACCAGAGCTACCAGGTCGACTGGACGGAATACGAACGCGACCGCAAAGGCAAGGAGACCGGCGTCCGCCGCTTTCGCGCGGTCGCCACCGTCACTCTGACCCCGCCGCAGGACGAGGCCGTCATCCGCCTCAACCCGATCGGTCTCTACATCCGCGACCTCGACTGGACCGCGCAGCTATAGGAGTGGCCCCGCCATGATCGCACCATCAATCAAACCCGGCCGTGCGCTGCCATTGGCCCTTGCCGCAACCCTCGCCGCCTCGCCCCTCCTTCCGGAAGCCTACGCCCAGGGCATGACCGCCAACGAGGCCAAGGGCACCGGGATTTCGGGGCAGTGGCGCGGCAGCCGTGGTCTCGTCACCAAGGGACCGGATGGGAAGGTAGTTTTCCTCTTTGGTGAGGTACAGCCATCCGTCGTGTGTTCGCCGCTGCAGGTCTGCGACATCGAACTGCAACCCGGCGAGGTCGTGCGTGACGTTCTCATCGGCGACACTGTGCGCTGGAAGGTCGAACCTGCCACGTCGGGCGCTGTCGGCGGCCAGGCGATCCATCTGATCGTCAAGCCCTCCGAACCAGGTCTCGTGACCTCGATGGTCGTCACCACATCACGCCGCACCTATCACATCCAGCTCAAGTCGCACCAAAGCCAGTACATGGCCCGTGTGGGTTTCGAGTATCCCGAAGACGTGTCGGCCAAGCTCGCTGACGTAAATGCGCGCCTTGAAGCAAGCACCATCCCGGGAGCAGGGGTGCCGGCGGAACAGCTGAACTTCGGGTACTCGTTGTCGGGAAGCGCGCCCTGGCGGCCGACGCGCGTCTACAGCGACGGGCTCAAGACCTACATCCAGTTTCCACGCTCGCTTTCCGGCCAGGATGCGCCGGTGCTGTTTGTTGTCTCGGGCGGCGAGAACCGCATCGTCAACTACCGGATGAAGGGCAACATGATGGTGGTCGACTACCATGTCGACCGCGCCATCCTCCTGTCGGGCGTCGGCCGCCGCCAGGACAAGATCACCATCAGGCGGGGAGGGTAGGGGATGCTCAATCTTCTTCGTTTCACACTCGGCATCACGCTGGCTGGTGCACTGCTTGGTGGTTGTCAGGCGATGAATACCGATGGCCTGGTCGCGAGTTCCGCGCCGCCCGAGATTTCCGGGCCGGCCGCGAGCGCGATCGCTGGCGACATGGTGAGCCGACTGGCCGAGCATGTCGGCCCCGGAACCGGCACGATCCTCCTGAAACCGGATGGATCGCCGTTCGGCGGCGCACTCGAGGATTCGCTCAAGACTTGGGGTTACGCCGTCATCAGCGACCAGGACACCAAGGACGAGAAGCTCATCGCGCTCGCCTATGTAATCGACAGTCATGACGGGCAGGTCCTGGCACGCCTGTCGACCGGCTCGATCGATCTCGGCCGCGCTTACACAACCACGGCGACAGGTGCTGCTCCGGTGAGCCCGCTCTCTGTCATGCGGCGCGGGTAAAGGAGGCAAGCATGGTCCAGTCCCTGCAGCTTGGCGGCGCGCCGGCCAACCAGCAGCCGAACATTCGCCGGATCAACCGCCTGCCGGTGATCGTCGCGATCGTCCTCGTCTTGCTGTTCCTCGGCGTCATCTTCTATGGGTTGAGTTCTCGGGGGTTGTATTTCCGGAGTGACCCGGACATCGGCGGTCCTGGCGGGAATCCAGCCTCGACATTCGGCGATGAGCTGAAACGCGGCGTTCCGGACGGGATCATCGGCGAGCCCGCCCCGGCGCCCGTGTTCCAGCCGACGCCGCCGGCGGCGGTCGAGACCGAGAATCCTTTCGCGCCCCAGCCAGTCGTTCGGGAGACTGCGCCAACGCCTCAACCTCAGCTCGAGGCGGAGGCGTTGTGGCGAGCGCGCCTCGAACGCGAGGCGGAGGAGCAGTATTTTCGCGAGCGCCAGCGCCAGCGCATGGCACGGCTCCAGGCTAACGACACCGCCTACGATTCGCCGATCGCCGTCAGCATCGACAAGTTGAAGACTGGAGATGGTGATCAGCCGGCGGCGGCCGCAGCAATTGGCGGGACCGTCCAATCAGGCAGTTCCGCCACCGACCTCTACTCGGCCGCGCTCAAGGCAGGACTGGGTGGCCAGAACCTCGATCCGAACGGGCAGGGCACGAAGGAGGATTTTTTCAACGCCGATCTGAAGGAGGTCGGATATCTGCCTAACCGGGTCGTGCCGCAGCAGTCGCGCTATGAGCTCAAGCGCGGTTCAGTCATCCCGGCAACCCTGATCTCCGGCATCAACTCCGATCTTCCCGGCCGTATCACCGCGCAGGTGAGCCAGAATGTCTATGACAGCGCCACCGGGCACTATTTGCTCATCCCGCAAGGAACAAAACTGTTCGGCAGGTACGACAGCAAGGTGTCCTTCGGCCAGTCCCGCGTACTGGTCGTCTGGACCGACATCATCTTCCCGAACGGCTCGACGCTGCAGATAGGAGGAATGGCCGGCACGGACGCGCAGGGCTACGGCGGATTCAACGACAAGGTCAACCGGCACTATCTGAGGACATTCGGCTCCGCTGTCCTGCTGGCTGTCATCGGGACCGGCATCGACATGGCGCTTCCGGAAAGTTCCACGCTTGCGACCCAGGACACCGCATCGGATGCGGCGAGGCGGAATTTTGCGGAGACGTTCGGACGCGTTGCCGAGCGGACGATCAACAAGAACCTTGACGTGCAGCCGACGCTACGCATCCGCCCAGGATATAAATTCAACGTGTTGGTCGACCAGGACATCTCGTTTTCGAACAACCACCAATAGGTTAGTTCGCTGTGAGTGAACGCGGAAACACGCAGAGCCATAAGGCGGGTACACGCTATCGACACGCATTGCTGAAAAGCAAAACTTGGCGCGAGAAATTGCTATCAATATTGTTGACAATCCACTAGGCAAGTGGTCTTGGTGCCGCACGGAGGATGTCACGATGTCTGATTTCACACGGTTCGGCAGGCGTTTGCGCCTTGGTATGGTTGGCGGCGGCTTTGACTCGATCATCGGCGAAACGCATCGGCTCGCCTTCCAGGCGGACGGTCACTACGACTTGGTCGCGGGCGCCTTCTCGATCGACCCGGCCGTCTGCCGGGAAACGGGCGAGGGGCTCTTCATCGATCCCGCGCGGGTCTACACAGACTATCGCGCCATGGCCTCGCAGGAGGCGGCGCGCGCCGACGGCATCGATGTCGTCGTAATCGCCACGCCGCCGGGCATTCACGGCGATGTCGCCCGCGCATTCATGGATGCCGGAATCCATGTGATTTGTGAAAAGCCCCTGACGCGCACGGTCGAAGACGCCCGCGAGCTTGGGGAGGATGTGGCGAGAACGGGCAAGGTTTTCGTTCTGACCCACTGCTATTCCGGCTTCCCGATGGTGCGGCAGGCGCGGGACATGATCGCGTCCGGTGCGCTCGGCGAGCTGCGGCTAGTCGACATGGAGTTCGCCGGCGGCTCGCCCGGCGTTTCCGAGGAGCCGGCCGACCCGGGCAAGCGCCATTGGCGTTTCCAGCCGCAGAATGGCAAGGAGATGCTGCTCGGCGAGGTCGGGTCGCACGCCTACCACATGATGCGGTACGTCACGGGCCTTACCCCGAACCGCCTCTCGGCGACGATGCAAACCTTCACGCCGAGGCGCGAGGTCTACGACAACGCCTATCTCAATTTCGAGTTCGCGACGGGCGCCGTGGGACGTCTGTGGACAAGTTACGTCGCCACCGGCACCCAGCACGGGCTGGGCTTCCGGATTTATGGCGAGAAGGCCGCGCTGGAGTGGCACGAGGAGGACGGGGAATATCTCCGCTACCGGCCGCTGCGGGGCCCCGAGCAGATGCTGCGCGCCGGGCAGGACGAGACGTCCCCGTTCGTCGCGCGATCCGCGCGCTTCAGGCCGGGACATACCGAGGGATATGTGCTGGCCTTCGCCAACATCTACCGGGAAGCGGCGCTCGCGATCATAGCTGCCGAAACCGGTGGCGACCGGGAAGCCCACCTCGCGGGCCTGCCGGGCGTCGAGGACGGCATCGCCGGCGTGCAGATGATAGCGGCCGCTGCCGAATCCAACCGGGACGGAGGGAAGTGGGTCGCGCTTTCCTGAGGCTTTTGGTCGCCCGGAATACGGTCAGGCCGTCCGCCTGGCCGTATGGCCATATCTGATGTTGTAGATGCGGATATATTCCTCCGGCGAGCCGGGCAGGTGGTCTTCGATCAGGCGCACGAGCTTCCGGTTATCCGTGCCTTTCATGGCCTCGATGATCTCCCAGTGCTGCCGTACCACCTTCTGCATGTGCACGGGGTCGCCATATTTCGTCGCGCGGATCAGGTGTGCCTTTCGCGCATAGTCGTCGATGGTCTGCACCAGGTGCTTGTTGCCGCACGCGGAATATTGGAGGTGATGAAACTCGATGTTCAGGTGGAATACGTCCCTGAAGCGCTCCGATTCCACCGCGGCTTCATGTTGCCGCTGGACGTCCTCCATCCTTGCGATCAGCACCGGATCGGCAGGCAATTTCGTGACCAGGCCCGCGTGGACCTCCAGCAGTTTCCGGACGTCGTAGATCTCGAGGACTTCCTCCGGCGTCAGTTCCGTTACGAGCGCGCCCTTGTTCGGCACGCGCTCGACGAGCCCCAGATCCTCCAGGTTGGAAAATACCTCCCGGATCACATGTCGCTTGGCGTCGAAGCGTTCGGAGAGCCTCTCTTCCACGAGCCGGGACTGGGGCGGCAGGACGCCGAACACGATGTCTTCCTCGATGGCACTCATAATCTCCCGAGCGTTCATGGCGTCCCTCTGCTTTGGTCAGGAGCTATACCATAAAAAATTCCCGCGCATAATGCTACCAATATTGTTAACATTCTAGTTGACGATAATTTCGGGGTGCCCTAAGAGGTGCGTCAGGTCGAGGCCGGGAGAGGAAATTTCTGGATGCGCGAGAACCGACTGCACTCTGTCTGGGCCGACAAGGGCTATGCCCTGAACGCCTGGCTTTCGATAGGTTCGAGCTACAGCGCCGAGGTCATCGCCAGCCTGCCCTACGATGCTGTGACCGTGGATCTCCAGCACGGCATGTTCGACTTCGACACCGCGCTGACCATGCTACAGGCCATATCGACGACCAATGCAGTCCCGCTTGTCCGCGTGTCGCACAATTCGGGATGGATGATCCAGAAGCTCCTCGACATGGGAGCGTATGGTGTCATCTGCCCGATGATCGACACGCGCCGCGATTGCGAGGCCTTCGTGAAGGCGATGCGTTATCCGCCGCGGGGCGACCGCAGCTTCGGCCCGTCGCGTGGATTGTTGTACGGCGGCACAGATTACGCAGGGCATGCCGACCGGACGGTCCTCGCATGGGGCATGATCGAGACGGAAGTAGCCGTCGGCAATCTCGCGGAAATCCTCTCGGTCGAAGGCCTGGACGGCGTCTATATCGGGCCGAGCGACCTCTCGATGACAATCGAGGGCAAGGTCTCGAACCCGCTTTCGTCACACGTTGTCTCCGTCGTCGACGGGATCATCGACGCAGCGCACCGCGCCGGCAAGCGTGTCGGAATATTCTGCCCCGACGCGGCGTTCGCGCGCCGGATGATCGAGCGGGGATGTGACCTCGTGACGGTGATGAACGACGCTGGTCTCGTTCGCCAGGCGACCGGAACCCTGCTGAAGGAACTCGCGATAGCGCGGCATGGTTCGAATGCATCGGCGCTTCGCCCGGCAAGTGAACCGGCCGTCGGCTGATAGCCAAATAGGAGGAACTGGCGATGGAAACAGGTAAGCCGACATTCGACACGGCCAAGCTGGACCGGCTTCTCGACGAAGCCAGCATTGACGCGGTCCTCGTCACCTCCAAGCACAATATTCAGTACCTTCTCGGCGGCTACCGCTACTTCTTCTACAGCTTCATGGATGCCCACGGGCTGAGCCGGTATCTACCGTTTCTCGTCTACATCCGCGGAGATCTCGGCAAGGCCGGCTATGTCGGCAGCCCGATGGAGCGCTTCGAGAAGGAACTCGGCAAGTTCTGGATGCCGGAGACCAGCTTCGCGAACATGACCACCGCGCAATATGCGGCCTCGGCCGTTGCACATCTCAGGCGCGTAGGCTGGGATCGCGGCCGGATCGGCGTCGAGATGAGTTTCCTCCCTGCCGACGCCTATAAGGTTCTGGTCGACGGATTGCCGGGCGCCGAGATCGTCGACGCGACTTTCCCTCTCGAGCTGCTTCGCACCGTCAAGTCTCCGGCGGAGCTGGATGTGCTTCGGACGGCATCGGAGAAGGTCGTCGAGTCCATGCAGGCGGTGTTCGCCGGTTTTGGCCCTGGCGCGACCAAGAACGAGCTTATCGCGGCCCTTCGCTCGGAAGAGCAGAAGCGTGGCCTTCTGTTCGAATATTGCCTCTGCAACATCGGCGCGGATTTCAACCGTGCACCTTCGGATCAGGTCTGGAAGGAAGGCGAGGTCCTGTGCCTCGATTCCGGCGGCAACTACGGCGGCTACATCGGCGACCTTGCGCGCATGGGATATGCGGGCACGCCGGATGGCGAACTCCAGGATCTGCTTGGCTTCATCGAGGAGGTCCAGCAGGCCGCTCGCAAGCCCATCCGGGAGGGTGTCGCGGGGAAGGAGATCTACCTCGATCCCGATGCCCTGGTTGCTGCCTCGCCGCTCCGTGACAAGCTGGAATTCGTGGCCCACGGCATGGGGATCGTCAGCCATGAGGGGCCATGGCTGACCGATCGCTGCTCGGTGCCCTATCCGGCCTATCACGCAGATCGTCCGCTCGAAGCGGGCATGGTGCTCTCGATCGAGACGACGCTGCATCACCCCACGCGGGGCTTCATCAAGCTGGAAGATACGCTTGCCGTCACCGCTGATGGCTGGGAGGCGTTCGGCGACGCGGGCAGGGGCTGGAACCTGCGCTAGCAGCGAAGAACGCCGGAAGAGATTGAAGAGCTGGATATGATCAGGATCGCAATTGTAGGAACGGGCTGGATCGGTGGCATACACGCCGACCGGCTGAAGCGCTGCGCCGGCGCCGAGCTGGCCTACGTGTTCGACATCCGCAAGGATGCCGCGCAGTCCTTCGCGGCCGAGCATGGCGGCGCTGTTGCCGATACGGTCGAGGAGGCGTGCGCCAAGGCCGATGCGGTCATCATCGCGTCATCCACGGGTTCGCACGAAGCCGTTGCGCTGGCCTGCATCAAGGCCGGCAAGCCGTTCCTGGTCGAGAAGCCCGTCGCGCAGGACCAAGCCGCGGCGATCCGCGTTCGCGACGCTGCGTTCGTGGCTCGGATCCCCTCCATGGTCGGCTTCAATCGCCGGTTCCATCCCGGCTATTCGGAGATACGCACCGCGATCGCAGATGGCCGGATCGGCAATGTCGAGAGCCTGCGCTTCACGGTGAAGACGGCGACGCCACCGACGGCGGAGTTCCTGAAAACCTCCGGCGGCCTGTTCGGCGAGTTCGGCATCCATTTCTTCGACCTCGCATGCTGGCTGACCCACGACGTTCCCGTCGAGGTATTCGCCATGGGCTCGATCCTCACGGACGAAAGCTACCGCGCCGTCGGCCAGATCGACACGGCAGCCGCGATCGTCCGCATGTCGCGCGGTGCGCTGTTCCAGCTCGATATCGGCTGGCGCTCGACCTATGGGCACGACGAGCGGCTCGAGGTATTCGGATCGAAGGGCGTTTTCCGTGCCGGCGGCGACGTGATCACCATGCCGCTGTCCGGTGTGCGGACGCCGGAGGAAGCCGCCCGCCGCCTGCCCGACTGGTTCGAGCGTTTCGAGGCGACCTATCTCATCGAGCTGGATGGCTTCATGTCACTGGTCAACGGCGGAAGCGCGATCGGCGCGAGCCTCCAGGACGGCCTTGTCGCGCAGGTGATGGCGGATGCCGCCGCGAGATCGGTCGCGACCAACCGGCCGGTCGCCATCGATGTCGCCACCCGCGGCCATGAGGCTGGGGACACGGCTTGATGTCGCTCGTCGAACGTCGCCCCGTCTGCGCTCTGCGCAACGTCAGCAAGCGGTTCGGATCGATCTCCGCCTGCCAGGACATCTCCATCGAGCTTTTCGCCGGAGAGGCAGTGGCGCTCGCGGGCGAGAACGGCGCCGGCAAGAGCACGACGGCGAAGTGCCTCTACGGCTTCCATTCGCCGACGACGGGGCATGTGGAGGTGGATGGCCGCGAGATGACGTTCCGCTCGCCGCGCGACGGCGAGGCGGCCGGCATCGTGATGATCCCGCAGGAACTCGATCTCTTCCCCGAACTCTCGATCGTCGAGAACATGTTCATGGGCCAGCAGCGCCCGCGAACCCGCTTCGGAACCTTCGACTGGCGTGCGATGAAGAAGACCGCGCGCGAGATCCTGGCGAGGCTGGGACTGAGGCTCGACGTGTCGCAGCCGGTCCATCTGCTTTCGGCGGCCAACTGCAAGCTGATCGAGATAGCGCGCGCGCTCAACCGCAACGCCCGCGTCATCATCATGGACGAGCCCACCGCCGCGCTGACCGACCGCGAGGTGCGACGGCTGCTCTCGATCGTGCGCGACCTGAAGAAGAACGGCGTGGCGATCGTCTACATCACGCATCGCCTCGACGAGATATTCGACGTCTGCGACCGCATCGTCGTCCTGCGCGACGGCTCGCTGGTCGACGACGGCCCCGTTTCGGACTTCACCGAGGGCAGCCTCGTGAAGAAGATGGTCGGCCGTCCGCTGGAGAGCCTTTTCACCCACAGCCCGCATCCGATCGGCGACGTGGCGCTCGAGGTGGTGGGGCTCACCAGCGAGCCGGCGTTCCGCGACATTTCCTTCCAGGTGCGCAAGGGCGAGATTCTCGGCATTTCGGGGCTGATCGGCGCCGGCCGCAGCGAACTCGCGAACGCCTTGTTCGGCCTGCGCGCCTACGCTGCCGGAACGATTGCGGTGAACGAACGCCGCGTGCGGATCAACTCGGTGGCCGACGCGTTCCGTCTCGGCATCGCATACCTGCCCGAGGAGCGTCGCTCGCAGGGACTGATCCTTCCGTTCTCGATCCAGCACAACATAACGCTCGCCAGCCTGAAGCGCTTCACCCGGCTCGGCATCGTCAGCGAGCGCGGCGAGGCGGATTTCGCGCGCAAGGCGGCGACGGACTTCACCGTGTCGGGCGCCCGCATCGACGCGGCCGTCTCCGTCCTGTCGGGCGGCAACCAGCAGAAAGTACTGATCGCCAAGACGCTCGCCAGGAACCCTGAGATCATCATCCTGGACGAACCCACCCGCGGCGTGGACGTCGGCGCGAAATCGGAAATCTACCGGATCATCGACGATCTGGCCCGAAGGGGCTGCGCCGTCATCCTGATTTCGTCGGAGCTGAATGAGGTCTTGGCCATGTCGGACCGCATCCTCGTGATGCGGGAAGGGGTCGCGGTCCGCACTTTCGAGCGGTCGGAGTTCTCGCCGGAGGCCATCGGAGCCGCAGCGGCAGGCCAGAAGGTGCTGTCAAATGTCGCTTGATGCGGGATCCGAAACCCGGACGGTCGACTTCGCGGCCGATGACGTGCCGCAGTGGCGCTCGATCCTGTCGTGGCCTGCCGCGCCGTCGATCATCTTTCTCGTCGTTGCGACGCTCGGCGTGGGCATGGTGACGGACGGCTTCCTGACCATCGCAAACCTGCGCAGCATTCTCGAACAAGCCGTCCTGATCTCCATCGTCGCTCTGGCGGTCAATCAGGTGATCCTGAGCGGCGAGATCGACGTTTCGACGGGCTCGCTGCTCGCCGTCTGCGCTTTCGTCTTCGGCAACACGGCCAACGTCGTCGGTGGAGCCTGGCTGCCCCTGCTCGCTGCCCTGGCTGCGGGCGGCACGGTGGGGCTGCTGAACGGCTTCCTGTCCACATACGGTCGCGTCCCGTCGATCATCACCACGCTCGGCATGCTCTTCATCCTTCGCGGCGCGGTGCTGCTCGGTGGCGGCGCCCAGGTCCTCAACATGGCGCCGGAGTCGCGTATCTTCGGACAGGGCATGATCGCCGGCATCCCGGTGACGATCCTCATCGCGGCCTGTCTCTTCCTCGTGATGGAGATCGTCAGCCGCCACATCATCTGGGCACGCAACGCGATCGCCATCGGCGGCAACGAGAGCGCTGCGCGTACGCTCGGCCTGCCGATACGGAAGACGCGGCTGATCGCGTTCGTCCTCAGCGGCCTGTGCTGCGGCCTGGCCGCCGCCGTCTTCCTCGGCCAGATCGGTCAGCTTCAGGCCACGGCGGCGACTGGCTTCGAACTCAAGGTCATCGCGGCCGTCGTGCTCGGCGGCACCAGCATTCGCGGCGGCAAGGGCTCGAATGTCTCGCCGGTCGTCGGCGCCGTCCTCGTGGGCGTGATCCTCAATGCGATGACGCTGAACCGCGTGCCGGGGACATACGAACTCCTCGTCCTCGGTTCCCTCATCCTCGGCGCCGTCTCCTTCGAGGGCGTCCGGCAGAAGCTCTTGACGAGGGGCCACTAGAATGAACGCCCGCTCCCTTTCCATGGACAGGTTCCGCGTCAACCGCAGCATGGTCCTGGCGCTGATATTCATCATCCAGATCGCGGTCACGAGCCTGCTGGTGCCCGGCTATTTCGATATCCGCGGGCTGCTCGACGCCACGCGGTCGTTTTCCGAGGCCGGGCTCATCGCGCTCGGGATGACGCTGGTCATCATAACCGGCGGCATCGACCTGTCCGTCGGCGCTTTGCTGGCGCTGGTCTCCGTCACCATCGGCTTCAGCTATCAGGCCGGTCTGCCGCTCTGGGCGGCATCGCTGGCCGGCGTCGGCGTCGGCACGCTCGGCGGCCTCTTCAACGGTGCCTTCATCACCTACTTCCGTCTGCATCCTCTCGTCGTCACGCTCGGAACCTTCGCGCTCTTCCGCGGCATCGCCTACGCGGTCTCGGACGCCAACGCGGTCTCCGGCTTCCCGGACTGGTTCTCGCTGTTCGGCCAGACCACGCTCGGCTGGTTTCCGCTCCAGTTCCTGTTCCTCTGCCTGTTCGTGGTGATCTTCTGGGTCGTCCTGTCGAGGAGCGCCTTCGGCCGCTACGTCTATGCGGTGGGACACAACGAGGTGGCGGCGCGGTTCGCGGGAATCTCGACGAACTCCGTGCTGCTGGCGGTCTACACGCTGAACGGCTTTCTGGTAGGGCTGGCCGGCCTCATCTACACCTCCCGCATCGCCAGCGCCCGCGGCAATGCCGGGCTCGGGCTCGAGCTCACCGTCATCGCCATGGTCGTGCTCGGCGGCACCAAGATAACCGGCGGATCGGGGACCATCGTCGGCACGATGATGGGAATCCTGATCCTGTCCTACCTTCAGGACGGGCTGACCTTTGCAGGCGTGCGCGCCGACTGGGGGCTCATCTTCATCGGCGTCTTCCTGATCCTCGGCGTGTTCGTCAACGAGGTGTTCCGCGAGCGATCGCGGTGACGACGACTTTCTATTTTAACAGCAAGATGGAGGAAACTATGCACAGATCGACTGCAATGAGCTTCAAGACGCGGCGCGCCTTCCTGGCCGCCGCCGTGGCGATCACCGCCCTGGCGGGCGGCGCCATGAAGGCTTCGGCCGAGGACGTCGTCATCGGCCTGATCCCGAAATTCACCAGCGACCCGTACTTCGTCGCCGCCGACAAGGGCGCGCAGGAGGCCGCCAAGGAACTCGGCTACACGGTCGAATTCAACGGCCCCGTCGATGCGAACGTCGCGACGCAGTCCGACATCATCGACAAGTTCGTCCGCCGCCGCGTGACGGCCATCGCGGTGTCGGCCAACGATCCGACCGCGCTTGCTCCGGCCCTGAAGCGCGCGCGCGACGCCGGCATCAAGACCCTGACCTGGGACGCCGACGTGACCCCGGATGCGCGTTCGGTGTTCCTGAACCAGGCGACGTTCGAGGGAATGGGCAGGACCTTCGTGGACATGATGGTCCGCTCGGCCGGCACCTCGGAAGGCGACTTCCTCATCGTGACCGCGGTCCTGACCTCGCCGAACCAGAACCGCTGGATCGAGGAGCTCAAGAAATACGCCGCCGAGAAATATCCGAAGATGAACTTCCCGGCCATTCTCCCGGGCGATGAGGATCTGGAGAAGAGCAAGAACGTCACGCTCAACTATCTCCAGGCCAACCCCGAGACCAAGGGCGTCATCGCCGTCACCGGCATAGCCACGCCCGGCGTGATCGAAGCCGTCAAGCAGCTCGACATGGTCGACAAGGTGGCGGTGACGGGCCTCGGCGTGCCGAGCCTCATCCGCACCTACCTCAAGGACGGCTCGCTCAAGGAGGCCGCGCTCTGGAGTCCGATCGATATCGGCTACGGCGCCATCTACCTCGCCAAGGCCGAGATCGACGGAACGCTGGACCCGAAGTCCGGCAGCGTCGATGCAGGCCGTCTGGGCAAGCTCAAGTTCATCAGCGATGATACGGTGCTGCTCGGCGACCCCTTCATCTTCACGAAGGACAATGTCGACCAGTTCGACTTCTGATCACCTGCGTCCGGCCCGCTGATCCGGGCCGGACGCCCATTTTCGAGCTGTTGTCCCGCTCAAGCAGCCAAGAGTTTGCCAGTGCCGCGTTTTGCCGCAAATCTGTCGATGATGTTCAACGAGCGGCCGTTCCTGGAGCGTTTTGCCGCCGCATCGCAATCGGGCTTCACAGCGGTCGAATACCTCTTCCCCTACGATCATCCCGCCGAGCTTGTCGGCGAGACCCTGCGGGCCGCGGGGCTGGAGCAGGCCCTCTTCAACCTGCCGCCGGGAGACTGGAGCAAGGGCGAACGCGGCATGGCCGCGTTGCCGGAGCGCAAGGCGGAATTCCGCGCCTCCGTGGAAACGGCCGTGCGCTACGGGCGTGCGATCGGCACGCCGCTGCTCCACTTGATGGCCGGCATCGCCGACCCCCGAAGTCAGGCGGCGCAAGCGGCCTATCTCGATGCGCTGAAATTCGCGGCCGATGCAGCCGCCGCGGCTGGCATCGGCGTGGTCATCGAACCGATCAACTCCCGCGACATGCCCGGCTATTTCCTCAACGATTTCGAGCGCGCGGCGGAGATCATCACGCAAGTCGATCGCAGAAATGTCGGCCTGCAGTTCGACATCTACCACCGGCAGGTCATGCGCGGCGACGTCACCACCGCATTGAAGGCGTTCATGCCGCTGATCCGCCATGTGCAGGTCGCTTCCGTTCCCGATAGGCATGAACCTGGAACCGGCGAACTGGACGATTTCCGCGTCCTGCGGCTGCTCGATGAACTTGGCTATCATGGCTATGTCGGCTGCGAGTATCGACCGGAGGGCGATACGCTCTCCGGTCTGTCATGGCTCGCGGCTTTCCACGAGCGCCTGAGGGCGAACGAAACGCCGCGCGACGAGGTCTGATCTTGCTCCTGGGTGCAATCGCCGACGATCTCACCGGTGCCACCGATCTGGCGCTGTCGCTGACGCGCGAGGGCATGCGGACCATCCAGGTGGTCGGTGTTCCGCAAGCGGATTTCGATTTCGGCGATGCCGAGGCGGTCGTGGTGGCCCTCAAATCACGCACCATCGACGCGGGCGAGGCGGTGGCGATGTCGGTCGCGTCCGCCAGGGTCCTGCTGGACGCGGGCGCCGAACAGCTCTTCTTCAAATATTGCTCGACATTCGACTCGACGACGGCCGGCAACATAGGCCCGGTGGCGGAAGCCCTGCTCGACCTGCTCGGCGCCGACTTCACCATCGCCTGTCCGGCATTCCCGACCAATGGGCGTACCGTCTATCGCGGGCACCTCTTCGTCGGGCAGGCTCTCCTGTCGGAAAGCCCCATGAAGGATCATCCGCTGACGCCGATGACCGATGCCGATCTGGTCCGGGTGCTGCAGGCGCAGACCGCGGCGAAAGTGGGGTTGGTCGGCTACGAGGCCGTTGATTCCGGACACGACCGTATCGAGCAGGCCTTCGCCTCGGCCAGGCGAGACGGCATTCGCATGGCGATCGTCGACGCCGTCACCGATCGGCACCTGCGCGCGATCGGCCAGGCCGCCGCCGGACTGAAACTCGTCACCGGCGGATCGGGCGTGGCCATCGGCCTGCCCGAGAATTTCCGCCGCGCCGGAAAGCTCGGCGCCGCCGAAGCCCGGCGCTTCGAAGTTCCCGTGGGGCGCGCCGTCATTCTGGCCGGCTCCTGTTCCACGGCGACACGCCGGCAGATCGAAGTCGCGATCCACGAAGGGGTGCCCGCGCTCAAGATAGATCCCTTCGACATAGAGGAAGGCCGCACCACGGCCGAAAGCGTGGCCGACTGGGCGGCAGGCGCCGGCGCGGCGGCGCCGCTCGTCTATTCCAGCGCCGATCCCGCCGAAGTGCAGCGCGCGCAGGCCGCCTTCGGACGCGAGCGGGCAGGGGAGGCGGTCGAGCAGCTGCTGGCCGGCGTGGCGCGCCTGCTCCACGCGCGCGGGTTCTCCCGCTTTCTCGTCGCGGGCGGCGAGACTTCCGGCGCGGTTGTGAACGGCCTCGGCGTCAGCGCCATGCTGATCGGCCCCGAAATCGATCCCGGCGTGCCGTGGACGGTCAGCGTGGGCATGGAGCCACCTGTTGCGCTGGCGCTGAAATCGGGCAATTTCGGTGCCGACGACTTTTTCCTCAAGGCCTGGAGGCTGTTGCCGTGACCGCAGTGCTTTCCGAGGAGACCAGGCTGCGCGACGAGATCGTCAGCGTCGGCAAGTCGCTGTTCGACAGGGGCCTGACCTTCGGCTCCACCGGCAACATCAGCGCGCGCCTGTCCAACGGCGAGATGCTGATGACCCCCACCAACGCCTCGCTCGGAAGCTTGCAGCCCGAGCGGCTTTCCCGCTTCACCGCCGAGGGGGTGCATGTCTCGGGCGACGCTCCGACAAAGGAGGCGTTCCTGCATCAGTGCATGTACTGCCAGCGCCCGCAGAGCGGCGCCGTCGTGCATCTCCACTCGACCCACGCGGTAGCCGTGAGCATCCTCGGCGGGGTCGACCCAGAGGATGTCATGCCGCCGCTGACGGCCTACTATGTCATGCGGGTGGGAAAGCTGCCGCTGGTTCCCTACTTCCCGCCCGGCGACAAGGCGCTTGCCGAGGCGGTCGGTGAAAGGGCGAAGACCAGCCACGCGATCCTGCTCGCCAATCACGGACCCGTGGTCGCCGGGAAGACGCTCGCCGACGCGCAATACGTGACCGAAGAGCTGGAGGAGACGGCGAAGCTCCATCTGATGCTTCGCGGAATGAATGCTCGTCCTCTCACCGCAGAACAGTCTGCTCAATTGGCACGTGCGTCACGGTAAAGAATTCCAAATTCGAAAAAAATTCCCCCGTCCGCGGACGGGGGCGCCACTGCTTGGGAGGATGCGCGTGGCAGTTGGAGACACTACTCGACAGGTGGATCAAGTAACTCCTTCGACCGAGGATCATCCATATTTGATTTGGTGATGATGTTGACGCCTGTGTCGATCGGCTCCTCGACTTTCTCGCCCTTCGAGGCAGCATACGCTGCTTTGATGCCCTCATAACCCATACGATAGGGATCCTGGACAATCAGCGCAGCGATAGCGCCGTCTCGCAGCAGTTGAACTAGCTTTTCGTCGGAATCAAACGCGACAATCCTGACCTTCTGCTGGACGTTGTTTTCCACCACCGCCTGACCGGCGCCGGCCCCCATGATCAGGTCCGATGAGAAAACCCCCCGCAGATCAGGTTCCGCGGTGAGAAGGTCGGTCATGATGTTCACCGCAGTCGTGGTCTGCCCGTCTGCGATGCGCTCAGCTACCAACTTCAGCCCTGGATATTTCACTGCAAGCTGTTCCTTGAACCCCGCGAGGCGCTGATCGAACGTTGACTGGCCGGAAGCTCCGAGGATAACCGCGACATTCCCTTCGGGCTTGCCGTACGTCTCCGCAATGGCGGTTGCCAAGGCGTCGGCAGCCTGTCTTCCGCCCTCAACGTTGTCCGTCGTGACCATGGCGGCAATCGCAGACGAGTCCGCTGCGGAATCGACTGCTATGATCGGAACCACGGCAGCCGCTTCTGTAATCGGGGCGCCCAATGCCGAATACTCTAACGGCGTGATCACAATGGCCGCCGGCTTTGCTGAGACTGCATTCTCCAGGATGCTAATTTGCCCCTGAATGTCCGCAAACGACGCGGCCCCAAGGACGGGCATGTCAATGTCGAGTTCCCGGGCCGCCTTCCGGGCTCCCGCAGCGACGATCGAGAAATAATAGTTGGACGTGCTCTTCAGGATCAGCGGAATGGTGTCCTTCGCATGCGCGCTCGGCGACCACGCCAGGAATGCAGCGGCAGACGCCGCCACGATTAGCCGTTTCATGATTCTCCTCCACGGTTTCAATACGGACGCGCCGCTCGCCGATTGGAGCGGTGGTCCACTACGACCATTATTCAATAGTTCGCATATTTCAAGAAAAAATCTATTATCACAATTGACATCTATTTATTGAAGTGGGTTGTGACGCTTTGGTTGCGGATCGTTCGGCGTCACGCAGTTCCTCCTCCGCCTCAATTCCTCAATGCCGATCCTTGCAAGGCCAGCCAGCTCGTCCCTGGCAGCACCATCCTGTGCCTGAATGGACATACCCTGGATCAGGGCACCGAGATATCGGGCAAGTGAGCGGGCCTCTGTGTCCAGTGGGAGCTGGCGATCTTCGATGGCCTGCTCGATTCTCTGCTGGAAGCAGGTCAAGGTGTTTGAGCGCAAGCCCCGCACATGGTCAGCGACCGGCTGGTTTTCCTGTGCGCAGGTCAAGACCGCCGTCGAAACCATGCAGCCTTGCGGCAGGTTAGCAGTAGAAAATCTTTCTGCCGTCTCAGAGAATACGCGGGCGAAGGCATCAAGCACGTCCTTCTCTTCATCCAGTGCGCGTGAGGTAAAGGAACCGGCCCTTTCCAGGTAGCACTGCACCGATTCCCTATAGAGGTCAGCCTTCGACCTGTAGGCGGCATAGAGGCTCTGTGGCGTGATGCCCATCGCCTCGGTCAGATCAGCGATCGATGTCCCTTCGTATCCGTGTTTCCAGAACAACTGTGTGGCAATCCAAAGTGCCGCATCGCGGTCGAAGGACCGGGGTCGACCCCGCGACCGAGACTGGCTGCTTTCATTTTTCACATTGGTCACTCTGGAAACATCCGGCGATACGTGCAATTCAGGAGCGATCACTCCATATATAAAGGGAAGCCTACATGAGCACAATCACTTATGAGCCTGCCGCCGAAGAAATGTCGGTTGGCGCGGGAACGAAGGGGATGCGGTCCCGCATCGACGCTGCCTTGGAAACTGCGCTCGCTGAAAAACGAATCGTCGGAGCGGTGGTCCTTGTGAAAAAGCACGGGGAGCTCGTATGTCGGCGGGCAGGCGGTTGGGCCGATCGCGAAACGAGACGGCCGATGCAGGAAGACGCGGTCTTTCGTCTCGCGTCGATCACCAAGCCGATCGTTTCGGCAGCGGCGATGCGTCTCGTGGAGCGCGGAGGGATTGCGCTCACGGACCGCGTAGAGGATTGGCTGCCCGGTTTCCGGCCTGCTCTGACGACCGGCACCCAACCTGCAATAACCCTCCATCATCTTCTCACTCACACAGCAGGACTGTCCTACAGTTTTCTGGAGGGATCTGACGGAGCGTATCGCCGGTTGGGGATATCGGACGGCCTCGACCGCCCGGAGCTTTCGCTCGAGGAGAACCTGGATCTGATCGCGCAGGCTCCGCTTTTCTTCGCGCCGGGGGCTTCCTGGCGTTATTCGCTGGGAATCGATGTGCTTGGGGCGGTGCTCGAACGAGCGACGGGCAAGTCCCTTCCCGATCTGGTGGAAGAGTTGGTCACGGGTCCGCTTTCGATGCGGACAACGCGGTTCCGTCCGGAGGCCGGCACTGTCCTCGCAACGCCCTACGCCAGCGGTGCCCCGGAGCCGATCCCTATGACGGATGGAATCGAGGTGCCCATCTATGATGGCTATGTGCGTTTCATTCCGAGCCGGTCGCTATCCGCCACGGCCTACCCTTCCGGAGGAGCCGGCATGATTGGATCGGCGGACGATATCATGGCGTTCCTGGAAGCGATCCGCGCCGGCGGCGGGCCGATCCTCACCGAGCAGACAGTGGATGAAATGATGCGCGACCATGTGGGACCTCAGGCCGAGACCCAAGGTCCCGGCTGGGGCTTCGGATATGGCTGGGCGGTGTTGTCGCAGCCGTCGTTTTCGGACACACCCCAAAACGCGGGCACCATCCAGTGGGGCGGGGCGTATGGCCATAGCTGGTTCGTCGATCGAAGCGCGGGCCTTTCCGTGGTCGCGCTGACGAACACCGCGTTCGAAGGAATGAACGGAGCTTTTCCCATTCAAATCCGGGACGCTGTCTACGGTTGACTTTGGTATCGGTGGCGCGGCCGGCCCGCCTCAGCCGCGCCACCGTCCCCGGCTAGTTCGATGTCCGCCACCCTGGATATTTGCTGACGTTGTCGCGGTTCACGAGTCCGGTGGGCGCCTTGACGAGCTTCTCGGAAGGCGGCTTGCCGTTGAGAATATCGAAGCCCACTTCCACGGCCTTGAAACCGAGCGCCCAAGGGTCCTGACTGGCGCTGGCTTCCACCATTGAGCCGGATTTGAGCACCTCGATCAGTTCTGGGCTGCCGTCGAAGCCGACCATGACGATGCCCGTTCGCCCAGCCTGCTTTGCCGCGAGGTCCGCGCCGATCGCCATTGGGTCGTTGATGGCGAACAGGCCGGCGATTTCGGGCTGCTGCGTCATCAAAGTCTGCATGATCGAAAAGCCGGCGTCGCGCGAAGCGTCACCTTCCTGGCTGGCGACGATGCTGATTTCGGGATGCTTCGCGAGCGACGACTTGCAGCCATTGACGCGATCGATGACGCCCTGCACTTGCGGCCCATTGATGATCACCACATTGCCCTTGCCGCTGATCTTCTCGGCCAAATAGGCGCAAACGATCTCGCCGCCCTGCAGATTGTCAGTCACGACATTGGCGTCGGCAGCATTGGCGGCCGCATCCATCCCGACAACGACGATACCAGCAGCTTGTGCCTTCTTGATTGCCGGCGTTACAGCGTCTGGATCGGCACCGACCAGAACAATGAGATCGACCCCGGCGGCGGTGAAGCTGTCGATGAGGTTGAACTGCTTGTTGAGGTCTCCTTCATAGGACGTCACCGTCGCCTTGACGTTAGGGTTGATCTTCTTGGCTCCAGCCTCCGCCCCGGCAGCAAGCGATTGGTAGAAGGAATTGCCCAGAGGTCCGGAAATGATGCCGACCGAATTGAGGTCTTTCGCCTCCGCCAGGCCGATCGAAGCGCAGAGCGCGGTCAACGCAATACCCAGTCTGTGTGATGTCATGTTTCTCCTCCTTCGAGATAAGCCGGCCTGTGGCTCCTCCGCGAAGCTCGGCGGTTGCGATTGCAGATCGGTTTAGGCGGGCGATGTGCCCGTCATGCGCAGTCGGTCGATGGCGACAGCCGCCACGATGACCATTCCCTTGATGATGTACTGGTAGATGTCCGGCACTCCGGTCAGGATCAGGCCGTTCGACAGCACGGCGATGATCATGGCGCCGATTACCGTGCCCCATATCGAGCCTATTCCGCCGATGAAGCTGGTGCCGCCGAGGATGACGGCGGCGATCGCGTCCAACTCGTAGGATTGGCCGAGCTGGAGCCCGTTGGCCGAGTAGAGACGTGATGCCGACATCACGCCGCCGATCCCCGCCAACAGTCCGGCATAGGCGTAGACTAAGAGCAGGACCTGCCAGACGCGGATGCCGGCGAGCCGCGCGGCGGCGGCGTTTCCACCGAGAGCGTATATGCGCATGCCGAGGACGGTAAAACGCAGGACCCACCATGAGACGAGCACAACGGCCAGAGCGACGAGCACCAGCGAGTGGATGCCTAAAAGCTGCGAGTTGCCGAGCCAGGCGAAGGACAGATCCGGATTGACGAGCGTTTTGTCATTGCCGATCAGTCGGGCAATGCCGCGGACGGCCGTGAGCATACCGAGCGTGACGATAAAGGGGGGCAGTCGCAGGAGCGCGATCAGCACGCCATTGACGAGACCGAGACCAAGTCCCATCGCCAAGCCGGCCAGTATGCCGAATTGATCAAACCCTGGCGTCAGGCTGACCCACACGGCCGCCATGGCCGAAGCTGCCAGAACCGAACCGACCGACAGGTCGATGCCCGCTGTCAGGATGACGAAGGTCATGCCTGAGGCAAGCACGGTATTGATAGCGGCCTGCTGGAGAACGATGGATAGGTTCTGAAAAGTCAGGAACCGCTCGTTCAGCACGTAGAAGCCGATACAGAGCATGACCAGGACAGGAAGCATCCCGAGCGTTCTAAGGACGTGCACAGTGCCTTCCCGGCGGCGTTTGACCTGACTCCCATCGTCGGCACTTCGTTCGAAAGTGGCGGTCCGATCAGACATGGGCGCTCTCTCCTTCCCTAGGGCGGGCCTGCGCGGCCAGCCGCATGATGTTTTCCTCCGTGACGGGCGTTCCGGTTCCTTCTCCGACCTCACCCGCGATTGCGCCCTCGCGCATGACGAGCACACGGTCGGCGGTGCCGATGATCTCGGGCAGATCGGATGAGATGACGATGACGCCGACGCCTCGCTGGGCGAGGTCTTCGATGATCCGGTAGATCGACGACTTCGCCCCCAAGTCGATTCCCCTCGTCGGCTCGTCGAGGATGACCACCTTCGGATCAGTTTGGAGCAAACGGGCAAGCAGAACCTTCTGCTGGTTGCCGCCCGATAGCAGGCCCGCATCCATCCGGTCGTCAGCAAGTCTTATCGAGAGTGCACTGATAGCGTCATGCGAGCGCGAGCGAGCTTTGGGAAAGTTGCGAACCACTCCCCATAGAGAGTCGACGGCAGCAGTGAGAAGGTTGATGTTGTCCCTGACGCTCATCGACAGGAAGAGGCCGAGCGAGCGTCTGTCCTCGGTCAGATAGGCTATCCCGGCATTGATAGCATCCAGCGGCTCGGAGATTTCGATCTCGAGCCCCTCCATCGCAATCCGCCCTGCGCTTCGCGGCGCAATACCGGCAATCGCATGGGCGAGTTCGGTGCGGCCGGAGCCGACCAGGCCGGCGATACCGAGTATCTCATGCCTGCGCAGCGTGAAGGTGCAGTCCGCCTTAAGCCCGGCGGCTCTGACGTCCTCAACTTCCAGCACAGGCTCGCCGACCGGTTGGGCCCGCTCCGCTTTGCTATGCAGCGTCGACAAATCTCGGCCGACCATCATGCGGACCAGCCTTTCGGGGTCGATCTCGCCGCGTTCGAGGGTTCCCACGTAGCGACCGTCACGCAGGACCGTGGCACGGTCGGAAAGCGCGAAAACCTCGTCCATGCGGTGGCTGATGTAGACGATCCCGACGCCCTTCGAGCGCAGCCTTTCAACCACGCCGAACAGCCGTTCGGCCTCGCGGCGTGACAGCGATGTCGTCGGCTCGTCCATTATGACGACGCGGGCGCCGGCCTGGAGCACGCGTGCAATCTCAACGAGCTGGCGTTCGGCGAGTTTGAGCGTTCCCACGATCGCGTCGGCCCCGAATTGCGCGCCCAGTTCGGCAAGGATGGGTTCGGCCCTGGTCCGCATCGTTGTCCTGTCCGCGTGGCCGAAGCGCCGTGGCTCACGGGCCAGGAACATGTTCTCGGCAACGGTGAGGTTTTCCGCCAAGCTCAGATCCTGATATATCGCCGAGATGCCGGCCGCCCGTGCTTCGAGCGGCCCGCGGAAGACGACAGGCTGGCCCTCAAGCCTGATAATGCTGCCCGGATCAGGAAGGTGCGCACCGGTCATGATCCGCACGAGGGTCGACTTGCCGGCACCGTTCTCGCCCATCAACGAATGGACTTCGCCTGTCCTGAGGTCGAATGACACGCCATTCAGTGCAGGGATGCCACCGAATGTCTTCGACACATTCTCGAGCGCGAGCAGCTTCGGTCGCGGCATCGGTCCGTCAGAAGCTTCACGCGCGATTTCGTAAGCAGGCGAGGATTCCATCGGCTCCTCCCTTTGCCAGATAAAATCTATTTTTCTATTAGTCAGATATTATCAGTTTGTAAATAGATAATCCTGCCGCCTGACTATCCAAAATGTTGACGGCGGAGGAGCTCGATTCGTATTTCCCGGGAGTTGCGCACGCGCCACCATCCGCCAGCGAGATGCCTTCGTAGAAGGGCTGGGGGAAATCGGGCGGTGCTAACCGACTGCGGCTTCTTGATGCTTCAGAAGCGCTTTCGTTACTATGTCGGTCGTCTTCCAAAGATGTTGGGCGATTAGTTCACCGGCCCGCTTGGCATCTTTGGCGATCACTGCTTCCGCGATCTCCTTGTGCTCGGTCGCGACATCGCGTTCGGCGCGGGCAAGCGGCACCGAAAGCTGCCGATAGCGCTCGCTCTGGTCGTAGAGCTGCGCTCTAACGCGCAGGAGCCACCGGTTGCCGCAGGCTGCAACCAGTGCCCGATGGTAGTCGCGGTGGGCCTTCACCCATCGTTCGTCAAGAAGGGCAGGGTCATTGGCCAAGGTATAGGGCGTGTGATTGAGGCGGTGAAGCGCGGCGACGATGTCAGTCTCCCAGTCGAGCCCACCGTTCTCGATAGCCAGAGAAAGGCATTGCTGCTCAATCCGAATACGCGCATCGGTTAGTTCGGCCAGATCCTCTGACGATACCTCCGCGACCGTGTAGCCGCGTTGCGCCTTGGCGTTGACCAGTCCTTCGGCGGAAAGTTTCGAGAGAGCCTCACGAACCGCACCGAGGCTGACATCATACTTTTGGACCAGAGACTGGATGTTGATCTTCGACCCCGGCAGCATGCGGCAGGAAATAATCTCCTGTCGGAGCTGCTCATAAACGTCATTCGCAATTGTGCGTGTGGACTCGTCCATTTGGCATCCTGAATCACTATTCCGCACGATAATCTATTTTTCTGCATTCCCGCGCAAGGTCATCTATTGTGCTGTCCAACCGCCATCGACCTTGAGAGAGGTCCCCGTGACCATGCCAGCGGCATCCGAGGCGAGATATAGGGCGGCGCCGGTGATGTCCTCGACGGCTCCGAGACGGCCCAGCGCGATTTTCGCCAAGACCGTCTCGCGAAAGCGCTCGTCGCGAAAGAAGGGCGCCGTCATTGGTGTCTCCACAAAGGTTGGCGCGATTGAATTGACGCGGATCCCGTTCGGAGCGAGTTCCAAGGCGAGCGCCTTCACCAACCCCTCGACCGCGTGCTTGGAGGCGCAGTAAAGCGTGCGGTTCGGCGCTCCTACATGCCCCATCTGCGAGGATATGAAGATGATCGAGCCGCGGATGCCTGACGAGACCATGCGCTGCGCAGCAGCCTGCGCGAGGAAGTAGGAAGCCTTCAGGTTCAGGCCGAGCACAGCATCGTAGTCGTCCTCGGTGACCTCGGCGATCGGCTTGGGCCGATTGGTCCCGGCATTGGCGATCAGAATGTCGAAAGACGGCATGGTCCCGAGAATCTCGGCTGTGCTCCCGATATCGGTGACGTCGAAAACGAGTGCCTGAGCTTTGTCGCCGCGCTTGCGGATTGCAGCCGCCGCAGCCTCGATTTCTTTTGCCGTACGCGCGGCAAGCACGGTATCGGCCCCCGCCCCTGCGAGCGCCGCGGCGAGCCCAAAGCCGATGCCGCGTCCAGCGCCCGTCACCAGCGCGCGTCGGCCGTCAAGCCGCAACGACGGAGCCTGCGGGAGAACTGTCGCATCAGGCACGATGTCTACTCCGCAGAGAAGGCAGTGAATCGGCAGCGCATCGAAATAGGTCCGGTCGGTGCTGCATAACTTCGCCATTCTTCCTCAGATGCGCTGCAAGCCTTCAAACACGATCTTGCCGATCACCGATCCTGCCTCCAGCTCTCGATGAGCCGCCAGAATATCAGCGGCATTGGCTGGGCCCCGCCTGCTCGTCGCCGTGGTCCGCACCCGTTGGCTGTCAACGAGCCTCGCCAAATCGCTCAGGATGCGGCCCTGCTCGGCCATGTCGGCCGTCTTGAAAACCGATCGCGCCATCATGGAGTGCATCTGGATGGCGATGCACTTCGCCTTCAACGTAACCAGGGGAAAGGGATCGGGATCATCGAGGATGCCGATCCCGCCGAACGGTGCCACAAGATCGACGAACTGGGACTGATGAGTGGGGGTCTGGACCAGCGCCATCACGAGGTCGACATCGGGGTAGCCGAGCGCGGCGACCTGCGGTTTGAGCGCCTGCCGATGGTCTATGACATGCTGGGCGCCGAGATCGTGACACAGCGCGGCTGTCTCCGGCCGGGATGCCGTGGCAATCACGGTAAGGTCCGTCAGCGCTCGCGCGAGCTGAATGGCCATCGATCCGGTGCCACCCGCTCCACCGATGACAAGCAGCACTCGCCGGTCGGCTGAAGGAAGCTGCCGTGCGCCGAGGCGGTCGAACAGCAACTCCCAGACGGCGAGCGTCGTCAGGGGAAGCGCTGCGGCGTCGGCAAAATCGAGTGTTGAAGGCTTGCGAGCTACGAGACGCTCATCGACGAGCTGATACTCGGCGTAGCTGCCCTGACGCGTAACGGACCCGCTGTAGTAGACTTCGTCGCCAGGTTGGAATTCGGTGACGGCTTCGCCAGTCCGGACGACGATTCCGGCAGCGTCATAGCCAAGAACCTTCAACTCGCCGGGGTTGACCGTCCGGCGCAACTTCGCATCCAGGGGATTCACCGAAAACGCTTTCACGTCGACCAGCAGGTCGCGGCCAACAGGATGAGATGGCGAGAGAAGGTCAATATCAACAAGCGCTTCAGGCGCATCTGCCGGGGAAGCCCGACTATATCCGACGGCCTTCATCGTGACGCACCTTTGGCGGATCGCAAGTTGGCCATCGTCACTCTGCGGCTTGGGCGTATGGCACGTTTCGGCCACCATAGCGGCGCACGCGGATGTTGGCCTGCTCGGCATGGCCGAGGAAGCCTTCGAGCACGCACAGCCGCGAACAGTATTCGCCGATCATGGCCGACGCCTCGTCGCTCAGCACCCGCTGATAGGTGACCGTTTTGAGGAACTTACCCACCCACAGCCCGCCGGTGAAGCGGGCCGTGCCCAGCGTCGGCAACGTGTGGTTGGTGCCGATTACCTTGTCGCCATAGGCGACATTGGTGCGCGGTCCGAGGAACAGCGCACCGTAGTTGGTCATGCTGGCCAGGAAGTGGTCCGGGTCGCGGGTCATCACCTGCACATGCTCGGAAGCGATGCGGTCTGCCTCGGCCACCATCTCGTCAAGGGTGTCGCAGACGATGACCTGGCCGTAATCGGTCCAGGCCTGGCGGGCGATCGTCGCGGTCGGGAGGATGTCGAGGAGCCGCTCTACCTCGATCATGGTGTCGCGGGCCAGGCGCTCGGAATCGGTGAGCAGGATGGCCGGCGAGTTCGGACCGTGCTCGGCCTGGCCGAGCAGATCGGTGGCGCACAGCTCGGCGTCGACGCTGTCGTCGGCGATCACCAGCGTCTCGGTCGGGCCTGCGAGCAGATCGATGCCGACGCGGCCGAAGAGCTGCCGCTTGGCCTCGGCCACATAGGCGTTGCCCGGCCCGACGAGAAAGTCCACGGGCGCGATCGCATCGGTGCCGATCGCAAGCGCCGCGATCGCCTGTACGCCGCCCAGCACGTAGATCTCGTCCGCTCCCGCCAGGGCCATCGCCGCGATCACGGCAGGCGCGGGCTTGCCCTGGAAGGGCGGCGTCATGGCGGCGACCCGCTTCACACCGGCCACCTTGGCGGTGACGATACCCATATGGGCCGAAGCCACCAGCGGGTACTTGCCGCCCGGCACGTAGCAGCCCACCGAGTTCATCGGGATGTTCTTGTGGCCAAGCACCACGCCTGGCAGCGTCTCGACCTCGACGTCCTGAAGCGCCGCCTTCTGGATCTCGGCAAAACGCCTGATCTGGGCCTGGGCAAAGCGGATGTCCTCGAGATCGCGCGGAGCCACGGCCGCGATGCAGTCGTCGATCTCGGCCTGCGACAGCCGGAAGCTGTCGGGCGACCAGTTGTCGAACTTCGCCGACAGATCCCGCACGGCGCCATCGCCACGAGCCTCAACGTCGGCAAGGATCGCCTCGACGGTCGCCCGCACCGAGCCCGCATCCATCGCCTTCGCATCCGCAGATCGACCGACCTTCAATACCCTGATCATATTAGCTCCATTTCCTGGTGTGGCTTAGGCCGACCTCGACCAAGCCGGCCGGCCGTCAAAGAACGAGACATTGCGATCAGCGATGAGCGGGCCTGCTTCCCGTTCGAACCGCGCGAAATACTCCGCGCTTGACGCTCTCTCTTGAAACGAAGCGGCTGTCTCGGCCCAACGCTCGACAAGGACAATGCCCTCTGGGGCCGAGTCGCGATACACTGCGGCGTCGATGAAGGTAGGGTGCTGCGTGCTCTGCTCGAATAGCGTCTTCAGCGCAGCGAGACAGGCGTCCCGCTCGCCTTCCTTCGTCGTGATGCGGACCAGAATTCCAAGCGTATAGCCTTGTTCGGCCATTTCTTTATTCTCCTTAGGCAAATAGGCTTCATGCTCGCTCCACCCGGCGAGGCACTACTCGCAAGCGCATGCGCGATGGGGGCTGACTGATCAGTCAGCCTCGTGGTTCTCGGCGAAGTCATCCGGCGGCGTAGGCCCCCAGATGTAGAATGAGTCCTCAGCCGCGTGGTCCTGGGCTTCCCAGTCGACATCAGCAGGGATGTAGTCGATGTCGCAGGAGTATTCCGCGTAGCTGCCCCAGGGATCGCGAACGTAGTGGAAGAAGTTGGATCCCAGAACGTGCCGACCGACACCCCAGCCGCGATCGAATCCCTTGTCCGCCATCTGCATGGCGCCGAGCCCCACCTGATCGATGAAGGGCACGTCCCAACTCGTGTGATGCAGACCGGGGCTGGACGATTTCACGAATGCAAGCATGTGGTGATCGCTGCCATGCCTGCCGTGCATGAACGCGATGTTGTCACCGGAGCGATCCGACAGGCCCATGCCAAGGATACGGGAATAGAACTCGACAGCCCGGGAGACATCCCGCGTGAAGATTAGAATATGCGCGAGCCGCGTCGGCCGCACCTTCTGAGCCTTGCTGCGCAACGGCGCGCCCGCCACTCCGGAAGGCGTGGAGACATGGCCGCCATGAATCTTGAAATCGGGCGAGGTTTTTGTCGTTACGACGATCTCGACCAGGTTTCCGTCGTGATCCATGAACCAGAGCCCGTTCGACTCGAAACCCGTCAACGGCGGGAGCAACGCGATGCCGCTCGCCTCGAGGTGCAACTTGAACCGCTGGAAGTCGGCTTCGAAGACGCCGAAGGAAAGATGCTGGAATTGCTTGCGCGCGCCTTCGACGAAGAAGCCCCAGTCATGATCGTTGCCAGCCGTGCGAATGGCGTAGCCACGGTGATGATTGACGACATTCAGGCCGAACGCGGTGTGGAACCGTTCCGCCTCGTGAAGGTCGGGCACCGCGACGACGAAGTGATTGAGCGAATGAACGCCGAGAATGCCGTCCGGATTGTCCGAAACCTGTCGTCTGCGAATGGCTGTCATGGTCAATTCCTCCCGTCGGCGGTCAGGCTGCCGACGTCAATCGCACCTGTTCGCGCTCGATACGGTTGCTGAGCAGGCCAACGCCCTCGATCTCCACGTCAATCGTGTCGCCGTGTTTCATGTAGAGCCGCGGCGTGCGGGCGTGGCCGACGCCGGCGGGCGTGCCGCTGACGATCACATCGCCCGGTTCAAGTGTCATGGCTTCGCTGAGGTGGGCGATGATTGAGGCAAGGTCGAAGACCAGGAGATCCGTGTTGGACGATTGCACCACCTGCCCGTTGAGCCTCGTCTCGATGGCAAGGCCGCGGGCGCCAACAGACAGCTCGTCGGCGGTTACGAAGTAGGGTCCGAAGGCACCGGTGCCGTCGAAGTTCTTGCCGATCATCCATTGAGGCGACTTGAACTGGTATTCGCGCACGGAACCGTCGTTGAAGACCGAGAAGCCGGCGATGTGCTGCAAAGCCGTCGCCTTGGAGATATGGCGGCCTCGCCGACCGATGACGACCGCCAGTTCCCCTTCGAAGTCCAGGGTCGCGGAACCGGCAGGCTCGATGATCGGCTGCCGATGTCCCACCAATCCGGATGGGAAGCGGCCGAAGAAGGTCGGAAATTCGGGCTGCTCGAAACCGCTCTCGGCGGTATGATCCTTGTAGTTGAGGCCGACGCAGACGATCTTCGGCGGGCGCGGAAGCGGCGGCAGAAAGCCGATTTCCGCCTCGTCGAAGGTCTGCCCACGACCGAGATGGTGGGCAAGCGCAGTCAGTCCCTCATCACCAAGGGCGATGAAGCGATCGAGATCGCCGGGATAATCGGGAGATGAGGCCAACAGGCCGCGAACGAGCTCGCCCGTCTTGATGCCGAGCCCCGGCTCGCCGCCGACCGTGAATCTTACAAATCTCATATCACCGCTCCATATGTGGAAACATTCATGCAAAAATAGATTTCTATGTCAATAATATTTTTATCGACGTGTGCGGCGGAGCTGGTCGAAATAGACGATTACGACAATCAGCAACCCGGTTATGATCTGCTGCCAGAACGGATTGACGTTGAGCAAGTTGGCACCGTTGTTGATCGTGGTGAGTGCCATCGCGCCGAGCAGGGAACCCGCCACGCCGCCGATCGCGCCGAACAGGCTTGCGCCGCCGATCACTGATGCGGCAATCGACTGCAGTTCCCAGCCCATGCCGGTGGTGGCGAGACCGATCGAGATTCTACTGGCGGTCAGCACTCCGGTCAGCGCGGCCAGAGTGGAGGAAATGGCGTAGACGAGATAGACTGTGCGATCGACGTTGATGCCGCTGAGGCGGGCGGCTTCCGGGCTCGATCCGACCGCGAAGATATGCCTGCCCACGGCTGTATGGTTGAGCAGAAGATAGATCGGTACGGCGACGACGATCACCATCCAGAACAGGTTCGGCACACCGGCGAAACTGCCGCGCGAAAAGCTTGTAAACTCCGGCGGCAGGCCCGAGATGGTCGACCCACCTGTGAGCAGCAGCCCGGCCCCGGTCAGTACGGACAGTGACGACAGCGTGATGATGAAGGGGGGAATGCCGAGACGTCGGATGGCGAAGCCGTGATAGAGCCCGACGATGGCGCCCAACGCCAGCGTTGCACCCACCGCAACTGGAATCGGATAGCCGGCCTTGAGCATGAGCGACACGATGACGCTGGAAAATCCAACCATGGCGCCGACCGAGAGATCAATGCCTCCGGTGATGATGACCACCGTCTGTCCGATCGCGATGACCGAGAGCAGCGCAGTCTGGCGGAAGAGATTGGTTATGTTGTTTGCCGTCCAGAAGGTGTCCGTGGAGAGAGCGAGGCCGAGCCACATCGCACCGAGCAGCAGAAAGAGGGTGAGATTGAGCAGCATGGCCGTGTTGAACAGGCTGCGTCGGCTTTCGAGACTGATTGCGGACATGGGAAGCTCCGGTGTTTACGTACCGATGGCGTTGGCCAGGATCTCGTCCTGGGACGCGGCTTTGAAACGATGGGTCGTTACGATCGTGCCTCGGCGGAAGACGTGCAGTGTATCGGCAAGATCGTAGACCTCGGGCAGATAGGACGAGATGACGATCACTCCCGCCCCCTGCCTGAGCAGCCCCGCGATTGTGCGGTAAATTTCTGCCTTCGTCGCCACATCCACGCCGACCGTCGGTTCGTCGAAGATGTAGAGGTCGGCTCCGTGATAGAGCCACTTGCCGATCAGCACCTTCTGCTGATTGCCGCCGGACAGGTGACCGACGGGGATTCTGTCGGTCGCGGTGACGATCCTCAGCGTCTTGATCCAATCTGCGGCGTCTCTTCGCTCCTGGCTACTGTCGATAAAGCCGAAGCGCGTGAGTTGCGGCAGGTTGGCGAGCGACAGGTTGCTGCGCACGTCGAGACCCATGCACAACCCTTCATGGCGCCGACTTTCCGGAATGAGGGCGATGCCGGCCCGGATGGCGTCCGCCTCGTTGCGTGCGTCGAGGGGCGCGCCGCTCTTGTTGATCGTGCCTGCCGAAACTCGCGTCCTGCCGAACAGGGCGCGCGCGAACTCGGAGCGACCGGACCCGATGAGCCCGAACAGGCCGACGATCTCCCCGCGCCGCACGGACAGCGAAATGTCGTGGAAGCCCTGGCCGCTGAGTCCCTCGACCGACAAAAGGGGCTCGCCAATCTCGATCGCCTCCTTATGGTGTGCATCGCCCACGGGGCGCGCCACCATGTCGGTCACGAGTTGGGCGGGGTTGGTGTCGCAGATGTTGCGTGTCGATACGAGGTTGCCGTCGCGCAGCACGGAGACGCGATCCCCGAGTTCGAAGATCTCTTCCATGCGATGGCTGATATAGACCACGGTCACGCCGCTCGCCTTGAGGCGCCGAATGAGCGCGAAGAGTTGATCCGTCTCGCCGCGAGTCAGGTAGGCGGTCGGTTCATCGAATATGATGAGGCTGCTGCCGTGAAGAGCGGCGCGCGCGGCTGCAACGAGTTGCTGGCGGCCGATCGACAATGAAGACAGCAGGCTGCGAGCGTCGAGATCGAAACCTAGGTCGTCGATTGCCCTCTGCGCGGCGCGGGACATTTCGGACGAGCGCATGAAGCCGTTGCTGGTTTTTTCCTCACCAAGGAAAAGATTGGCGGCGACAGTGAGATGCGGGCAAAGCATCATCTCCTGATGGACGGCATGGATGCCGAGCGCGTGTGCTTCCTTGGGCGTCGTCAGCGCCACTTCACGGCCTTTCCAAAGGATGCGGCCGCCAGTACGCACATAGGCGCCGGTGAGGATCTTGATAAGCGTGGACTTGCCCGCGCCGTTCTCTCCGACGATCGCGTGAACCTCGCCCTGACGGAAATCCAGATGGATTGATCGCAGCGCATGCGTTCCCGCGAACCTCTTGTCCACAGCCTCGAGACGCAAAAGATCGTCGGTCGATGTCTCGACGACGGGGTCACCGCCAACAGCGATGTTCATCCGTTTCTCCTCCCAGTCGTCCCTCAACCTGCTAGCCTCCCAGTTTCACCCGCTGGAGGGCGAAAAGCAACAGTATAATCTATTTTTTTGTAATTCATCTATTTTAAGATGGCTCGTTTTTCGCAGCACGGAACTGCGGTTGGCTGCCTCAACTCAAGGGGATGACTGTGGGCTGGTAGGCCGCCAGTTGCCATCCGGATGCCCTGCGGACCCAGACAGCCAGCGCGCGGTTGTCGATGGACTTCCGGCGTCCGTCGATCGCAACATCGGCGGTCATGCGCGCACGGACTAGGGCTGTATCTCCGATGATTGCTATCGCCTGATCCGTGACCTTGATGGCGTGGTAGAAGTACGTTCCGTTCTCGACCTTCCGTAGATAAGACAGCTTGTCGTCGCTCTCGGCGTTGGAGTGCGTATAGATCGCTTCGTCGGCAAGGAGTTCACGAAGCCGCATAATGTCGTGACGGCGCATCGCGTCGTATCGATCATGTTCGAGCGCCGCGATCTCGGTCGACATACGGTCTTCCTCCATAGATTTGTGAAGTGATAATATATTTTCGATTGACAAGGTCAACCGGGCCGACACAAATTGCGCCGGTTTCGAGAACCGGAGGGAATGATCGTGGATTTTGTGTTCTGGCCGTCGGCGGTGCGCAACTATGGTTTTGACGAGCACATCGATGCGGCGGTCGCCGGCGGGTTCACGCATCTGGCGATTGATCCCATCACCTACCGCAAAGCTCGTTCGAAAGGTCTTTCCGGGGCAGACATCAAGGCCAAGGCCGCCGATGCGGGAGTGCCGATCAGCCATCTGGACACCTATACCGATTGGGCACCGATCCGCGTTCCGGGCGAGGTGAACGAGGCCCTGAGAGAGCGCTTCGACGTCTCCGGCGACGAATGCTTCGAAATTTGCGAGGCGCTGGACATCAAGGCGATCCTGGCGGTCGCCGGCTACGATCCTGGCACGATCGAACACTCAAGGCTGGTCGACGGGTTCGGAGCACTTTGCGACAGGGCGGCAAACGCCGGCATCTGGGTCGACCTGGAGTTCATGCCATTCTGGGGAATGCCTGATCTTGCGTCCGCATGGGCGGTCGTAAGGGAGGCCGATCGGCAGAACAGCGGAATCCTCGTCGATACCTGGCATTTCTCCAAAGGAAATCCGGATTTCGAACTGCTCCGCAGCATACCCGACAGGTTCATAGTCGCATCACAGGTCTCGGACGCCCAACGCGCCTTGCGCGGCGCCACCTTGTTCGAGGATACCGTTCGCTATCGTGAGTTCGCCGGTGAGGGTGAGATGCCGATCGTCGAAATCCTCGAGATTCTCATCGCAAAAGGACTGCAGAATATCGGTCCGGAAGTTTTTTCCGACTACGCCGACACGCTTTCGCCAAGAGAAGCGGGCGAACGCTGCGGCCGCACGCTGCGCGCTGTCCTGGAGAAGGCGGGCGCCGTGCTGCCGGATGGAGTGCTTTGCGGCCAGCAGATCCGCTCCTGACGGAGGGAGCGGGTTACGCGGAAGCGGATATGGACGGGAACCCACTCGGCGACGGCGCCGTCTCGAAGATCGTCTTCGGGGCCGGCAGCATCGGCAACCTGAAACAGGCATTGCCGGAAGCGGCCGTCGACGAGCTGCTCGCCGAGGCGACGCGGCATGGTATCTTTCGCTTCGATACGTCACCGCTTTATGGGTTCGGACTTTCCGAACTGCGCCTCGGCCACCACCTCAGAGGGCTGGAGCGGAAAAGCTTCACCGTCTCCACGAAGGTCGGCCGCTACTTCCTGCCCGCATGGGGCGATGAAATCGCACGCGGAGTCTGGTATGCACCTCTTCGCCGCAAAGCCGTGGTCGACTACAGCCGCGACGGAATTCTCCGGTCGCTCGAGCAGTCTTTCAACCGCCTCGGGATAGACCGGATCGATACCGTCCTCGTTCACGACATCGATCGCCGCAACCAAGGCGACGCCTTTGAAGTGAGTTTCCGTCAAGTAGTCGAAGAGGCACTCCCGTTGCTCTCCGATCTGAAAAGCGGCGGTCAGATTGACGCCTTTGGAATCGGAATCAACGAGGCCGACGTCGCATTGGATCTGATGAGGGCGGCAGAGTTCGACGTGCTGATGCTGGCGGGCAGGATCAGCTTGCTCGATCATGCTAGTGCGGCGGAGGCGCTTGCGGAGGCGCAACGGCGGGGCGTAAGCGTGCAGGCTGCTTCGATCTACAATTCCGGCTTGCTTGCTAACGCTACCTCGCAAGGGACCTTTGACTATGCACCCGCATCGGCGACCCTGCTATCGAGGTTGAATATGATCCGCAAGATTGCCGAGCGCTTCGATGTTCCGCTGCAGGCGGCCGCGGTGCAATTCCCTTTGAGACTTCCTGCGGTCGAGGCCGCAGTGGTCGGCATGAGCCGTCCCAGTCATGTGCGGTCGACATTGGACTGGCTGAGGAAGCCCATCCCCGATGACATGTGGGCGGAGTTGGGTAAAAATGGCCTCATGCTTGAAAATCTATTTTCAAGCGATAAATAGTTGCATCGATAGATCATCTATGGAATCGTGCGCCTCGCTGGGGCAGTGTCGCCCCTAAGGGAGGACAAAATGCACAAATTGCTGAAGGCGGCCGTAGTCGGCTCCGCTCTGCTTATGGCCATGCCCGCCTGGGCCGAAACGATCCCGATCATCGTCAAGAACACCCAATCGTACTTCTTCCAGGTGATGCTCGCGGGTGCCAGACAAGCGGGTAAGGATCTCGCTATTGACGTGCCTGAACTTGGTCCTACGTCATTCAGCGACATTGCCGGTCAGATCGGAATTCTGGAAAACGCTGTCGCAAACAAGGCGAACGCGATCGTTATCGCGCCGCAGGAGTTCAATGCCCTGGGCGGACCTATCGCCGAGGCGGCAAAGACCGTCCCGGTCGTCGGCACGGACTCCGGTGCCGCGACCGATGCTTTCAAGTCGATGCTTTCGACGGACAATCTTCAGGGCGGACGCGATGCAGCCGACGCCCTCGCCGCCGCGATCGAAAAAGAGTATGGCGCCGCAGAAGGCGATGTCGCGCTTCTTGTGCTGATTGCCGGCCAGTCGACGCTTGATCAGCGGGCGCAAGGATTCAAGGAGCAACTTGCAAAGCATCCAGGCCTCAAGCTCGTCGCTGAGAGGCTTGGCGATGGCCAGGTGACCACTGCGCTCAACACGACGACCGACATCCTGACATCAAATCCAAATCTGAGGGGCGTCTTCGGATCGGATCTCGTCACGGGTGCCGGAGCGGGCCAGGCGATCGCAGAGAACAATCTCCAGGGAAAAGTCAAACTAGTGTCGTTCGATTCCGATGAGAACCTCGTTGAAATGCTCAAGAACGGGGTAGTTTCTGCGTTGGTCGTTCAGGATCCGTTTCGAATGGGCTACGACGGCGTCAAGACAGCTCTTGCTGCAGTCCGCGGGGAGAACGTAGCGAAGACAATCGATACCGGGGTCAATGTCATCACCCTCGACAACATCGACTCCGATCGCTCGCAGCAACTCCTGAATCCTAAGATCAACTAGAGGCAGCAATCGCCTGGCAGGTAGCTCGCTGAGGCGAGCACCGCCAGGGTTTGTCTGGTCTTACTTTGCACGTACAGGAGAAGATGATGCCACGCCTTCAAGGAAAGGTCGCTTTGGTGACTGGTGCCGCCCAGGGAATCGGCGCGGCAGTAGGCCGCCTGTTCGTACAGGAGGGTGCCGTCACCTACCTGACCGATGTCCAGGCGACGCCACGAGAGCCCTCCCCGGACGGAGCCCATTACCGACAGCTCGACGTGGCCGACGAGAAGGCTTGGAAAACCGTCGTGGCGGAGATTGTCGACCGACATGGGCGGCTGGACGTACTGGTCAACAACGCCGGCATTGTCGAGCACTACGACCAGATCGATGCGACAAGCACTCAGGCATGGAACCGCGTTGTCAGCGTAAATCAAACGGGAACCTTCTTCGGCATGAGGGAGGTTATCCCGGTCATGAAGCGAAACGGGGGAGGCTCGATCGTCAACTTCTCGTCGATATGGGGAACGACTGGCGCTCCCGGCGCTGCTGCCTATCAGGCCGCGAAAGGGGCCGTGCGCACTCTGACGAAGAACGGCGCGATCAGCTACGCGAAGGACAAGATCAGGGTCAACTCCGTGCATCCCGGCATTATCTGGACCCCGCTGATCCAAGGGCAGAGCGAGGAGATGAACGCCGGCATCATAGCCACCACCCCGATGGGACGGGTCGGCACGCCGGAAGAAATTGCCTATGGCTGCCTATTCCTCGCCAGCGACGAGTCGTCCTTCGTCACGGGATTGGAGCTGAACATCGACGGTGGCTACCTCGCCCAGTAAAAACATGAGGAGGCCGTCATGATCGACCCGAACGAATCCTCCAATCCGAACCCGCCATCGCTACAAGGCCGGCGGGTTCTCATTGTCGGAGGCACTGGCGGTATAGGGCACGGCGTCGCCCAGGCTGCCGCAGACGCCGGCGCGCTGGTAGTGATCGCCGGCCGTAGACCGGAGAATCAATGCCGGGCCATCGAAGGGAACGCCGATCACGTCGAACGGACGTTTGTGGACATCACTGACGAGGCATCTGTGCGGGCATTGTTCGTCAGATATGAAAGGCTTGACCACCTCATCGTGACGGCCGGCCCGTCAGCCGGCGGATGGGCTTCTCTCGCAGAGCAGAATACTGCCTCCGCCAAAGCCTATATGGACGCGAAGTTCTTCGGTAGTTGGCTGTGCGCAAAGTATGGAGCGCCCAGGCTCTCAAAGGACGGCTCGATCACCTTTCTGACCGGCGGAACTGCGGTTAGACCTCGCGAGCGACTCGCTATTGTGACCGCTGCTTTCTCTGCCGTCGAGGCGCTGGCCCGATCTCTGGCGGTGGAACTCGGTCCCGTGCGGGTAAATGTGATCAGACCGGGTTTTATCGACAGCGACTTGTGGAGCTTTCTCGATGCCGGCGAACGCGAGACTATAAGAGGCAATATTCGTGAAGCCTTTCCAGCCCGGCGGGTTGGGCAGGTCGAGGATGTTGGGCACGCGGCCTGTTTTCTGATGACCAATCCTTTCGTTACGGGCGTCGTGCTCGAAGTGTCGGGCGGTGAGACTCTGGTCGACCAGAGCTGGCGCACGAAGGCGATGTCGTCGTCCTCATCGCGATAGAACGGCCGATCAACGAGCGGCTCCACGTCGACGGATGAGATTTGAGCCAGGAGGAGCGAGGATATGAAAGCGGTGAGGTTCCACAAGGCGCGAGACGTCAGGATCGACGACGTGCCGCCTCCGGACAAGGTCGGAGCGCATCAGGTCCTGGTGAGAACTTCGCTCTGCGGGATCTGCGGTACGGATCTGCACGAGTATCTGGATGGGCCGCACTGGACGCCGAAGGGACGCAATCCTTTCAGTGGCGCGGAGCTGCCGCAGATCCTGGGTCACGAATTCGCAGGCGAGGTCGTCGAAGTCGGCACAGAAGTGACCACTATCCGGCCGGGCGACCGCGTTTCGATCCAGCCGCAGGTCGGTCCCTCGACGTGTGATTTTTCGTGGAATGAGGACCCTGTTTGAGGGGTGATTTTCGTCCAAACGGGACCCCTTAACGTGGGGTCATCAAGATGCCTCCGGTTTGATCGGAGGCATTTGTGTTTTGGATGTTGGTTG
>Ga0222427_100600_pt1 | contig 43960 bp, 29 predicted proteins | sample 2B20Ametagenome_FD_182890 | JGI IMG/M metagenome (GOLD analysis project Ga0222427, IMG submission 182890) | Enriched microbial communities from leaf-cutter ant dump, University of Wisconsin, Madison, United States - 2B20A (version 2) | ecosystem: Environmental > Terrestrial > Nest > Insects nest...
CGGTCCTGCACCTGGCCGCCGGTATCAAGGAAGTGGTCAAGGCTCCGGTGCTGCACGCGCAGAACATCAAGGACCCGAACCAGGCCACGCGCATCCTCGAAGGCGGCTATGTCGACATGGTCGGCATGACCCGCGCGCACATCGCCGACCCGCACCTGATCGCCAAGATCAAGATGGGCCAGATCGACCAGATCAAGCAGTGCGTCGGTGCCAACTACTGCATCGACCGCCAGTACCAGGGCCTGGACGTGCTGTGCATCCAGAACGCCGCGACCTCCCGTGAATACATGGGCGTGCCGCACATCATCGAGAAATCCACCGGGGCCAAGCGCAAGGTGGTGATCGTCGGTGCCGGCCCGGCGGGCATGGAAGCGGCGCGGGTGGCTGCCGAGCGTGGCCACGACGTGACCCTGTTCGAGAAGAAAGAGCAGATCGGCGGGCAGATCACCATCGCCGCCAAGGCCCCGCAGCGCGACCAGATCGCCGGTATCACCCGCTGGTACCAACTGGAGCTGGCACGGCTGAAGGTCGACCTGCGCCTGGGTACCGCGGCGGATGCCGACACCATCATGGACCTGCGTCCGGACATCGTCGTGCTGGCGGTGGGCGGTCACCCGTTCATGGAGCAGAACGAACACTGGGGCGCTGCCGAAGGGCTGGTGGTCAGCAGCTGGGACGTGCTCGACGGCAAGGTCGCGCCGGGCAAGAACGTGCTGGTCTACGACACCATCTGCGAATTCACCGGCATGTCGGTGGCCGACTTCATCGCCGACAAGGGCAGCCAGGTCGAGATCGTCACTGACGACATCAAGCCTGGGGTAGCGATTGGCGGGACCTCGTTCCCCACCTACTACCGCAGCATGTACCCCAAGGAAGTGATCATGACCGGCGACCTGATGCTGGAAAAGGTCTACCGCGAGGGCGACAAGCTGGTGGCGGTACTGGAGAACGAATACACCGGGGCCAAGGAAGAGCGGGTGGTCGACCAGGTGGTGATCGAGAACGGCGTGCGGCCTGACGAGGCGCTGTACTACGCGCTCAAGGACGGCTCGCGCAACAAGGGCCAGATCGACGTCGAGGCGCTGTTCGCCATCCAGCCGCAGCCGATCCTCGGCCAGGCCGGCGACGGCTACCTGCTGTACCGCATCGGCGACTGCGTGGCGCAGCGCAACACCCATGCGGCGATCTACGACGCCTTGCGCCTGTGCAAGGACTTCTGATCGGACCTTGATCGAGAGAGCGGCGCGGACCCCTGTGGGAGCTGGCTTGCCAGCGATTGCATTGGTGAATTCACTACAGTAATCGCTGGCAAGCCAGCTCCCACAGGGTACGCGCCAACTCAAACCCGAGTGGGAGCCTCCCATGCTGAACCTTATTCTCCCCATCCTGCTCTTCGCCGCCCTCGGCCTGGCCGTGCTCGGCGCCGTGCGGCGCGTGCGGATGTGGCGCCAGGGCCGGCCGTCACCGGTCAACCTGCTGGCCGGCCTGCTGGCCATGCCACGGCGCTACCTGGTCGATCTCCACCATGTGGTGGAACGCGACAAGTACATGTCCAAGACCCACGTGGCCACCGCCGGCGGCTTCGTCCTCTCCGCGGTCCTCGCCATCGTGGTCCACGGCTTCGGCCTGCACAGCAAGATCCTCGGCTATGCCTTGCTGGCGGCCACGGTGCTGATGTTCTGCGGGGCGATCTTCGTCTTCAAGCGCCGTCTCAACCCGCCTGCACGGCTGTCGAAAGGCCCGTGGATGCGCCTGCCGAAAAGCCTGCTGGTGTTCTCCACCACCTTCTTCATCGCCACCCTGCCCGTGGCCGGGATTCTTCCGGAAGGCTTCGGCGGCTGGTTCGTCGCCGGCCTGCTGGGCCTGGGCGTTGTCTGGGGCGTGTCCGAGCTGTTCTTCGGCATGACCTGGGGCGGCCCGATGAAGCACGCTTTCGCCGGTGCCCTGCACCTGGCCTGGCACCGCCGCGCCGAACGCTTCGGCGGCGGTCGTTCCACCGGCCTCAAGCCGCTCGACCTGGAAGACCCCAGCGCGCCGCTGGGGGTGGAAAAACCCAAGGACTTCACCTGGAACCAGCTGCTCGGCTTCGACGCCTGCGTGCAGTGCGGCAAGTGCGAAGCGATGTGCCCGGCCTTCGCCGCCGGCCAGCCGCTGAACCCGAAAAAGCTCATCCAGGACATGGTCATCGGCCTGGCCGGTGGCACCGATGCGCAGTTCGCCGGTAGCCCGTATCCGGGCAAGCCCATCGGCGAGCACGGCGGCCATCCGCACCAGCCGATCGTCAATGGCCTGGTGGACGCCGAGACCCTGTGGTCCTGCACCACCTGCCGCGCCTGCGTCGAGGAGTGCCCGATGATGATCGAGCACGTCGATGCCATCGTCGACATGCGTCGCCACCTGACCCTGGAGAAGGGCGCCACGCCGAACAAGGGGGCGGAGGTCCTCGACAACCTGATCGCCACTGACAACCCCGGCGGCTTCAACCCCGGCGGACGGATGAACTGGGCGGCGGACCTGAACCTGAAAGTGCTGTCGGAAGTGAAATCCACCGAAGTGCTGTTCTGGGTCGGCGACGGCGCCTTCGACATGCGCAACCAGCGCACCCTGCGCGCCTTCGTCAAGGTGCTGAAAGCCTCCGGCGTGGACTTCGCCGTGCTCGGCCTGGAAGAGCGCGACAGCGGTGACGTGGCCCGTCGCCTGGGTGACGAAGCGACCTTCCAGACCCTGGCCAAGCGCAATATCCAGACCCTGTCGAAATACCGCTTCCAGCGCATCGTCACCTGCGACCCGCACAGCTTCCATGTGCTGAAGAACGAATACGGCGCCTTTGGCGGCGACTACCTGGTGCAGCATCACAGCACCTACATTGCCGAGCTGCTCGACGCCGGCAAGCTCGACCTCGACGCGCACAAGGGTGGCAGCGTGACCTATCACGACCCGTGCTACCTGGGCCGCTACAACGGCGAATACGAGGCACCGCGCCAGGTACTGCGCGCCCTCGGCATCGAAGTGAAGGAAATGGAGCGTTCCGGCTTCCGCTCGCGCTGCTGCGGCGGCGGCGGCGGGGCGCCGATCACCGACATTCCCGGCAAGCAGCGGATCCCCGACATGCGCATGGAAGACATCCGCCAGACCGGCGCCGAAGTGGTCGCGGTGGGTTGTCCACAATGCACGGCGATGCTCGAAGGCGTGGTCGAACCCCGTCCGCTGATCAAGGACCTGGCCGAACTGGTGGCCGATGCCCTGGTGGAAAGCGCCGCGCCGAGCAAGCCGGCGGCTGCCAGCAAACGTGAACCTGCGGAGGTGCACTGATGAGCGAGATTATCCGCCGCGACCCGCGCGCCGAGTGGATCGCCCGTAACCGCCTGCACCCGCTGCATGCGGCCATGCAGGTGCAGCAAGCGTCGTGGATGGGCCCCCAGGGCGTCATCCGCAAGAACCCCCATGCGGTCGGCTTCGTCGGCCCCAACGGCATCAAGCGCATCGACCGCAGCGGCGCCCAGCAGGGCGGTACGGTCGGCAAGCGCAGCGCGGCGGCCGAGGTGCAGTTGCCGCTGCACCAGGTGCTGGCGCCGGCGTTCTACATTGCCGTGGTCCCGGACATGGTCGGCGGCCGCCTGAGCAGCCACGACCGCGACCTGCTCGGCCTGGCCCACAGCCTGGCCGGCAGCGACGGCGCGGTACTGGCCGTGGTGTTCGGCGAGCACAAGGAAAGCAACTTCGGCAGCAATGGCGTCGATCGCCTGCTGCTGATCGACGGCGACGAGTTCCAGGGTTATGCACCGGAGCAACGGATCCAGGGCCTGCGGGCTGTGGATAACCAGTTTTCCCCGCGCCACTGGCTGCTGCCGGACAGCCGCAGCGGTGGCGGCGAACTGGGCCGGCGCTTTGCCGCGGCCCTCGGCGAACGCCCGGCGACCCGGGTCTGGCAGGTCAAGGACGGGCTCTCCAGCGGCCGTGCCGGTGCCGGCCAGCAAGACCTGGTGCGCAACCTGCCGCGGCTGATCCTGGCCGCCGCCGAATGCGCCGAGCCGGTCAGCGAAACCCGCCACGAAGCCCTGCCGGTGGAGTTGTCCACAGGCGTGGCGCGCAGTCTGTCGCGGATCGAGGATCTCGGCCCGGTGGCCGTGGACCCGGCCGCCATTGCCATGGCCGAGGCCGAGTTCATCGTTTCCGGCGGCAACGGGGTCAAGGACTGGGACCTGTTCCACCGTGCCACCGCAGCCCTCGGCGCCACCGAAGGCGCGTCGCGGGTGGCGGTGGACGACGGCTTCATGCCGCGTAACCGCCAGGTCGGCGCCACCGGTACCTGGGTCACCGCGCGAGTCTATGTGGCGGTGGGGATTTCCGGGGCGATCCAGCACCTGCAAGGCATCGGCGCCTGCGACAAGGTGGTGGCGATCAACATGGACCCGGGCTGCGACATGATCAAACGCGCCGATCTTTCGGTGATCGGCGACAGCGCGGCAATCCTGCAAGCGCTGATTGAGGCTGTGGACAACTATCGCAACGGCGCCCGGCGCGACGCGGCATAAAGGCAGGGGACGGTTATGAACACGAAGGTCATCAGCCTGGTTTCGGTCGGCGCCCACCTCACTTCGGGGCGCAGCCGCCGGGCCGAACAGGACGCCCGCGCGGTGGAACTGGGCCTGCAGCTGGCCGGCGACGGCCTGCAGGTGCTGCATGCCGGCGACCCGCACGAGGAAGCCCTGCGTGCCTACCTGGGCATGGGCCTGGCCCGCCTGGAGGTGCTGGAACAGCCGGCCGGTGCCGATGTGCTCGGGCCGCTGGGCGATTACCTGCGCGATGCTGGCGCGCAACTGGTGCTCACCGGCAGCCAGGCGGAAACCGGCGAAGGCTCGGGGATGCTGCCCTACCTGCTGGCCGAGCGCCTTGGCTGGCCGCTGGTGGTGGGGCTGGCCGAAGTGGAGTCCATCGACAACGGCACCGCCCAGGTCTTGCAGGCCCTGCCGCGCGGCCAGCGGCGACGCCTGAAGGTGCGCCTGCCGTTTCTTGCCTCTGTGGATAACGCCGCACCCAAGCCGCGGCAGAGTGCCTTCGGCCCGGCGCGGCGGGGTGTGCTGGCGGCCCACGAGGTGGAAATCGTCGACGACGAACTGTTCGCCAGTGCCGAGCTGCTGCCGGCCAAGCCACGGCCCAAGCGGCTCAAGGTGATCAAGGCGAAGAGCGGCGCCGACCGCATGAAGGCGGCCACGGCCAAGGCCAGCGGCGGTGGCGGGCAGGTGCTCAAGGATGTCAGTCCGCAGGCCGGAGCCGAGGCGATTATCAAGCTGCTGGTGGAGGAGGGGGTGTTGCGCTGAGGCTTGTGCACAGAGTCTGTTGGCCGTTCTGTGGATAAAGTGTTTGTTGCCTTCCGAAAGCCTTGCCCTGCAAGGCTTTCGCGCATTTGGTCAAATTTCGTACAGGGTTTTCCCGCGGCTTTTCCCCGGCTGCAGCAACCTTTGATCAGACAGTTGCCCACAATCCTTGTTGGTGGCTTTGTGGATAAGCTGTAGCGACGTCTATTAAATCTTTTTAAAACAATGACTTGGTCGTGCTGATCAATTATTGATCAAGTGCATTGAATTTCTCCGCAAAGCGTCGCAAAAGCCAGCTGCAACAGTGGCTTGACGGGTTTATCCACAACTACTTTCCGGCTCCTTCGAGTTGCACACAAAGTCTGTTGGCCTTTGTGTGGATAAGATGTTCACCAGATGTTCGTCAGTGGCTGGAGGCCTTGTATTCAAAGGCTTAGGCTTTATTGGTCAAAAAATAACCATCAGCGGAATCCGGCGGTGAAGGCGAGGCCGACAAGTTGTCCACAAGGATTGCCCACAATTACTGTGGGTGGCCTTGTGGATAAAATGTTTGCCAAGCGCTACAGGCCCAGCAATTACGGGGCTTGCGCAGAGTTGATCAGAAAACGTACTGCAACCAGGGTGTGAGCGCTACCTGATAGATCTGCCAAGTAGTGGGGCGGTTGCCTGCGGGGTTAAGGTGGCCAGAGGACCACCTGCTCGCGAGGTTCACCATGTCCAAGCCGCTCCTTGTATCGCCTGACCCGCAGGACGCGGCTAGCGCCGGACCTGAACAGTCAGGGCCAGGGGGCGCACGCAGTGCCAGTACCCGCCTGGCGTTCAATGGCCAGTTTCTCGAGCACTGGGGTTGCTACCCGTTGGGTGGCGGCCACCGCTTCTACAGCCCGATCCTGATGCTGTTCCGCAGCCCGGACGGCCTCAGCCCGTTCGGGCGGGGCGGGATCAACGCCTATGCCTATTGCTCGGGAGACCCGGTCAATGCCGTGGACCCCACCGGGCGTTCGGCGGAAGAGGTGATGACGCGCTACATCCTGCCGGGTCTGACCATCCTGTCCAATTTCTTTCTGTTCCGCGTGGCAGTTGGTGTTGTTCGCAATCCCAATTCGAGCAGCGCAGCGGTCAAGGCCAGCTATTTCAGCGGGGTGGGCGCATTGGTGGGGGCGTATGGCGGGGTCGAAAGGATACTGGGCAACCAGGAAGCGATGTACATCGCCGGGATCGGCACGGCGGTGTCGATCATCGGTTCCGCCAGGCGCCTTCGGGTCACCCGCAATGCGGAACAGAAAGGTTGGGCGGACCTGGCACAAAAAGACGCCGCAGCCGCTTCGGCAAGAAAGTCCAACGCCGCGGCGCTCGAGTCCCGCTCCGGGCGCGCGTCCAGTGCCTCGGCCACGGAGCTCCCGGATACCCGGCCTGGCACCCCGGCGCCGATCCAGATGGCACCGCCCTTGTTGTCCCTCAAGACCCGACTCGCGTCGCCTGCCTCGGCCCCGGCTTCGTTGTCGAGGTCGATACCTGCGACGCCGGACTTCCGCGCGCTGCGGCAGGGGGGCAAGCAGCGGGCCAGCGTCCAGCAGATGGTGGGCCTGCACCAGATACGCCGGGGGTCGAGTACCAGGTGACTGCCTTGTAGCGGCGTTTTCCAACCTCTTCATAGGGTGATCTGTATGTGTAGCGCGAAGACTTCCTCGAACCACGTCACCCTGCTCGCCACCAATCCCGGCCAGAGCGTTCTGGCGGAGGTGGGCGAGGCACGGGTCAAGCCGTTGGCCTACACCGCCTATGGCGTGCAGAGCGGCGAGCAATCCGCCGGGTCGCACCTGGGCTTCAACGGCCAGCTCAGGGAACGGCCGCTGGGCTGGTACCACCTCGGCCACGGGCGGCGGATCTACAGCCCGGTGCTGATGCATTTTTTCAGCCCGGATACCTTGAGTCCGTTCGAGGATGGCGGGCTCAATCCCTACGGCTATTGCGTGGGTGACCCGATCAACCTTGGTGACCCTACTGGCCAGGCGCCCGATTTCCTTCAAACCCTGAGCCTGGCCGCCGCTGGGCTCGGGTTGTTCGCGGGGTTCTTCACATTCGCCGCTCCCAAGCTCCTGGCCTGGGGTGCCAAGCACAGCAACCGGGTGCAAAAATTTGTCGACAGCAACCCAGGCATGGCCACTGCACCGGGGGGGCTGGATGCGGTGAATACTGGCATTGGCTCGGCAAGTGCGGTGCTGGGAGGAGTGGGGACGATTTTGAACATGCAGGAAGAGCCAATGGCTGGCTCGTCGGAAGTGATGAAAGCGGGTCTCGCCCTGGGGATGACCTCGGCGGTCTTCAAGATCGGACTCTGGGGTGTGCCAACGACCTACTCGGACGGCTCCAGATGGCGCAGCATGGGGGTAATGTTTCACGGCAGGAAAAAGATCGAGAACGCGGAGATGACTCAGCGGGCTCTGGCGGCTCAGACGGCGCGGTCGCCGACGCCTTCGTCGACCAGATCCTCGTCGCCGACACTTGGTCCCAGTGCTTCCGGCCGCAGATCGTCCTCCTCCAGCTCGGACAGTTTTCACTCAGCGTCCAGTGCACCCAGCTTCTACTCACTGAGTTCGCAGGGATCGCCACTGCCTCCACGCAGTAAATGGGGGCAGGTATTCCAAGACCCAGGGCGGTCCAGCCCTCCCCGCACAATGGCGCACCAGATGCGATTGAGGAGTTTGAGGGACCGAGGCCGATTGAACTGACAACAATGCCACGCACAAAAAAGCGGACCTGACATCCCTGTCAGGCCCGCCCTCGTCACCTCGTTCGTTGCAGCCCCTTACTGCGCCGAAACATCCTTCAGATAAGGCGCCGGCTCCGCCCCGAGGTTGTTCAGCACCCGCTGGCTATACCAGTCGATGAAGTTGACCACGCCGAACTCGTAGGTCTTCGAGTACGGGCCTGGCTGGTAGGCGGTGGAGTTGATGCCGCGCTGGTTTTCCTCGGCCAGGCGACGGTCCTGGTCGTTGGTGGCGTCCCACACTTCACGCATGCGCTGCGGGTCGTAGTCGACGCCTTCGACCGCGTCCTTGCGCACCAGCCACTTGGTGGTGACCTTGGTTTCCTGGGCGCTGATCGGCCATACGGTGAAGACGATCATGTGGTCGCCCATGCAGTGGTTCCACGAGTGCGGCAGGTGGAGGATGCGCATCGAGCCGAGGTCGGGGTTCTGGATCCGGCCCATCAGCTTCGAGCACGCCTGCTTGCCGTCCATGGTCATGGACACGGTGCCCTTGAGCAGCGGCATGCGCACGATGCGGTTACGCAGGCCGTGGCTCTTGTGCAGGTAAGGGATCTTCTCGGCGTCCCAGGCAGCGGCGGAGGCGGCCACATGGTCCTTGAACGACTGGGTCGCCCGCGGATCGTTGGTGTCGTCCCACTCCAGCAGGGTGTTGAGCAGTTCCGGGTGCGAACCGCTGCAGTGGTAGCACTCGCGGTTGTTTTCCAGCACCAGCTTCCAGTTGGCCTTTTCCATCAGGGTGGTCTGCACGGCCACCTTGGTGTTTTCCATGTCGTACGGTTCCATGTAGTGCGCCAGGGTGGCGAGGAACTCGTCGATGGCCGGCGGATTCTGCGCCAGGCTGATGAAGATGTAGCCGCCGGCGACCTTCACGTGCACCGGCTTGAGGCCGTACTGCTTCATGTCGAAGTCGGCGCCCATCTCGGTGCCGGCGAACAGCAGGCGGCCGTCCAGCTCGTAGGTCCACTGGTGGTACGGGCAGACCAGCTTGGCCACCTTGCCCTTGTCGCTGGTGCACAGGCGTGAACCACGGTGACGGCAGACGTTGTGGAAGGCATGCACCTGGCCCTCGGCCCCGCGCACCACCATGATCGGGTTCTTGCCGATCTCCAGGGTGAGGAAGTTGCCCTTGGCCGGGATCTCGCAGGTCATGCCGGCGATCAGCCATTCCTTGTGGAAGATTTCTTCCATGTCGATCTGGAACAGACGTTCATCGGTGTAGAACGGCTGCGGCAGCGAGAAGGTGCGCTCGCGGTTCTGCAGCATCTCGGCGGTGGCCTTGCGTGCGGGTTCGAGCGGGTCGCCCAGGCTCAGGGTAGTGGTGTCCATCGTGCGTTTCCTCATGGCCTCTGGCGGCCGGCGAAAGTGGCTAATCGTTGTTATGCGACGCAAGGCATTTCTGCAGGGATCATTTGCGACGGAGTGTGCGATTGCCGGCGACGCGAACCATATCCATGGGCGACATGATCTAATCCGTTTCCGACGCGCCAGCCCTTGCCGTCAGGGGCTGGTCGCGATAAGCACGCCGATGTCGTGAATGGGTAAGTGCGGCGCCCACGGCTTGCGCATTATCGTCGCCATGAGGCCGCCGTCGGCCGTGGAGAAAAAGAACATGTCCAACACCTTTCTCAATCCGGTAAGCACCCAGACCTGGGCCAACGGCCGCCATATCGTGCGTTGCGTCAAGGTCATCCAGGAAACCTGGGACGTGCGCACCTTCTGCTTCATGGCCGACCAGCCGATCATGTTCTTCTTCAAGCCGGGCCAGTTCGTCACCCTGGAGCTGGAGATCGAAGGCCAGCCGGTGATGCGTTCGTACACCATTTCCAGCGCGCCGTCGGTGCCCTACAGCTTCTCGGTGACGATCAAGCGCGTGCCGGGCGGCAAGGTCTCCAACTATCTGCACGACACCCTGCACGAAGGCCAGGAGCTGGCAGTGCACGGGCCGGTCGGGCTGTTCAACGCCATCGACTTCCCCAGCCCCAAGGTCCTGTACCTCAGCGGCGGCGTCGGCATTACCCCGGTGATGTCCATGGCCCGCTGGTTCTACGACACCAACGGCAATGTCGACATGGTCTTCGTGCACAGCGCGCGTTCGCCGAAGGACATCATCTACCACCGCGAGCTGGAGCACATGGCCTCGCGGATCCCCAACTTCAGCCTGCACATCATTTGCGAGAAGCATGGCCTCGGCGAGCCCTGGGCCGGCTATCGCGGCTACCTCAACCACAAGCTGCTGGAGCTGATGGCCCCGGACTTCATGGAGCGGGAAATCTTCTGCTGCGGCCCGACCCCCTACATGACTGCGGTCAAGCGCCTGCTCGAAGCGGCCGGCTACGACATGAGCCGTTATCACGAGGAGTCGTTCGGCGCGACGCCGCCGGAGGCCAAGGCTGACGCGGTGGAGCATGCCGAGCAGGCGGCGGAAGCGGCGGAAGAGATCAGCCCCAGCGACCTGCACCTGGTGGAGTTCACCGCCACCGGCAAGAGCAGCCGCATCGCTCCCGGCGAGACCGTGCATGCTGCTGCGGCGAAGGTCGGCCTGATGATTCCCAAGGCCTGCGGCATGGGTATCTGCGGTACCTGCAAGGTGCTCAAGCTGGGCGGCGAGGTGGAGATGGAGCACAACGGCGGGATCACCGACGAGGACGTTGCCGAGGGTTACATCCTGTCGTGCTGCAGCGTGCCGAAGGGGGATGTGCGGATCGAGTATTGAAGTTCAGTACAGCGCGATGCGCTGACTGTTGCACAGCACTACCAGCAGCATGAAACCCGCCAGCGTCAGCAGGCGGGTTTTGTTTTTCAGCGGTGCGCCGGACGCCGCGAGCAACTGGGCATGGCAATGCACGGCCATGGCGCCGACCATGGCCAGGGTGAACAGCGCAACCGCCAGGGTTCCCAGTCCAAAGAAGAAGCGCTCTCCCAACAGCCGCAGGCTGACCACGCTGTCCACGGCCGGAATGGCCGACGCCATCAATGCTCCCAGCGACATCAGCCACAGCGCCGGCAGGGTGATGCCGGTGTAGCTCGCCCCGCTTCTGCCGGCCAGGGGTGTCAGGCCGATCTGCCAGAGCGCCGCGAGCAGCGCGAGCAGGCCGAACGCCGACCAGGAAAAGCTCAACTGGCGTTGTGCCGTATCCATCTCCAGCGACCACCACGCGCCCAGCGTCAGCAGGCCGAAGGCAATCGCCAGCACAGGCGCGAGCAGCGCTTGCAGGCGATGCAGCAGGGGCGGACCGACCAGAGCCAGCAGGGCGGCGAGCAGCAGTGCCATGACCTGCCAGTTCAGTGCCGTCCCGGGCAACAGATGGATTGCCACCCGACCCAGGACATCCAGGTGCAGCACATGGATCAGCACGGCGATTGGCAGGGTCAGCCTGCTGGCAGGCGCCGAGCGAAGCAACGCGGGCAGCAGGCTGGCGAGCAGCACGGCGGGGAAGATCGCCAGCAGCGATTGCAGGAAGGTCAGGCCTTGCAGTGGCCCGAGGAAGCCAATTGCCAGCGGGGCGGGCAGGAAGTTGCTGGTGAACCAGAAGGCGGTGGGCTGGCGGGGTTGATCACGCATGGCGGGTTCGGCGTTCTCGGGGCGTTTTCGAGGGCGCGAGGGTAGGGCAAGGGAAAGCTCTTTGCCGGGGGGAAATGATTCAAAACGTGCGGGGGAAACAGGCGGGGATCAGGGCGTTATTGCCGGTTTCGCGGGGGAAATGGCGGGATTTGTAGGAATGGGGCCCGAGCCATGTAGGTAGAAGCTGGTGGGCGCTCAGGTTTGTGGGGAATTCCTGATGTCGCTGTCGATATTGAGGCCGCCATCGCTGGCAATGCCAGCTCCCACAGGTATCGCGTGTACCGCTGAACCTTGTGGGAGCCGGCGTTGCCGGCGATGAGGCCATCAGCCTCGACAGATCAGTCCGAAAAAATAGGTAGATACCTATGCAGCGATGAGGCCCGGTCTCAGACCCTGAAGCGCCCCACCAGGCTGTTCAGGTCCACCGCCAGGCGCGACAGTTCGGCACTGGCCGCGCTGGTCTGGTGCGCACCGGTGGCCGATTGCACCGACAGGTCGTTGATGTTGACCAGGTTGCGGTCCACTTCACGGGCCACCTGGGCCTGTTCCTCGGCGGCGCTGGCGATCACCAGGTTGCGTTCGTTGATCTGCGCCACCGCGCCGGTGATGGTGTCCAGCGCACTGCCGGCGCCACGGGCGATGTTCAGGGTCGATTCGGCGCGCTCGGTGCTGTTGCGCATCGAGCTGACCGCCTGTTCGGTACCGCCCTGGATGCTGTTGACCATGCGCTCGATTTCCGCGGTGGACTGCTGGGTACGGTGCGCCAGCGCCCGTACTTCATCGGCCACCACGGCGAAACCACGGCCCGCCTCGCCGGCCCGGGCCGCTTCGATGGCGGCGTTGAGGGCGAGCAGGTTGGTCTGGTCGGCCAGGCCGCGGATCACGTCCAGCACCTTGCCGATATCACGGGACTGTTCGGCCAGGTTGCCGACCAGCACCGAGGTGCTCTGCACATCGTTGCTCATGCGCTCGATGGCACTGACGGTCTCCAGCACCAGGTCGCGGCCGTCGGTGGCCGAGCGGGTGGCTTCGGCGGAGGCCTCGGAGGTACTCACCGCGTTGCGCGCCACTTCCTCGACCGCGCTGGTCATCTCGGTGACCGCAGTGGCCGCCTGCTCGATCTCGTTGTTCTGCTGCTGCAGGCCGCGGGCGCTTTCCTCGGTGACGCTGTTCAGCTCTTCGGCCGCCGAGGCCAACTGGGTGGCGGAGCCGGAAATCTGCTGCAGGGTGTCGCGCAACTGCTCCTGCATCTTGGCCATGGCCTGTTGCAGGCGAGCGGCTTCGTCGCTGCCCTCCGGGCGGATGCTGTGGGTCAGGTTGCCGACGGCGATCTGCTCGGCCACGCCCAGCACCTCGTCGATCGGCTTGACGATGCTGCGGGTCAGGACGATGGCGCAAAGGAAGGTGAGCACCGTGGCCGCGACCAGCAGGGCGATGACCAGGGTGAAGGCGGTGGAATATTGATCGGCAGCCGCCAGGTTGATGTCGCGGGTCTGCTCGGTGTTGATCTTCACCAGCTTGTCCAGCGCTGCGGTGGTCTGTTCCATGGTCTGCAGCAGGTCGCGGTTGATCATCTCGCGGATGGCCGGCAGGTCATTGGCCTGGGAGAACTGCACCAGGCGCGATTCGAGCTGGCGGTACTGGCCGAGCACCTGGACGAACTGGTTGTACACCGCCTTCTCTTCGTCACTGGCGATCAGCGGCTCGTAGACCTTGCGCGCAGCGTCGATCTGCGCGTTGCGCTCGTTCAGCTGGCTGTAGGTGTTCTGCACCACGTCGGCTTCGCGGTTGATCATCAGGCGATAGGACAGGGTGCGCAGGCGCAGGGTCAGCAGGTTGATCTGGTCGAGGGCCTTGATGCTGGGCACCGTGACCTGCTCGATGTCTTCGCCGGCCTCGCGGATCTTGCTCATCTGGGTCAGGGAGAAGATGCCCAGCGCCAGCATCAGCGCACCGATCAGGGCAAACCCCAGCAGCGCGCGCGGGGCGATATTCATGTTGCGTAGGGACATGGTTCGGATCCGAATCAAAGAGACGCGATCCATGCGCCAGGGACTGTTTGTTTCAATTAATGTCGTCAGACGGCAGTCGGACTTGAGGGTTTGTCCGACAAAAATGCTGTGCCTTCCATCGGCTTTACCCGACCAAATGCGGGAACAAGATGACCCATATCAGGTCAATCTGCACCAACCCGGGGCTCTAATCCCGATATCTCTGGCGGGGCCTGCGAGTTTTCTTTATCGTGTGCGCCCCCCGCAACAACCCCCTCGAGAAGGCAAATCATGTTGGACAACACCCTGAGTCAACTGGAACAACTGGTCGGCGAACTGCTGCAGAAAAACCAGCAACTGGCCGAGCGCAATGCACAACTGGACGGCGAGCTGGCGCAAGCCAAGGACGAGAACGAAAGCCTGCAACTGAGCCTGATGGAACAGGAAGAGAAGTACGCCGGTACCAACGCCCGTATCCAGGCCCTGATCGAACGCGCCAGCGGTACCGTTAGCGCATGAGCCAGGACGCGAAGACGATCAATGTCGTCTCGATCATGGGCAACGACTACTCGATCAAGGCCCCGGCGGGCCAGGAGCAGGTACTTGCCGATGCGGTGCGGATGCTCAAGGCATCCCTGGCCGACACCAAGCGCAGCTATCCGTCGCTGATTGGCGACAAATTGCTGGTCCTGGCGGCCCTGAACCTCTGTTCGCAGCAGATCGCGCTGCAGCAGGCGCACCAGCAAACCCTCGACCGTTATCAAGAGCAAGTCAGCGCCACGGTCGAAGCGATCAGCCAGGCGATCGATAACGCCTGATTTCCACTGATTCAGCAGTTCCCTGTGGGAGCGGCTTCAGCCGCGATTGCGGTGGTGAATTCACCAACGTCATCGCGGCTAACAGCCGCTCCTACAGGGTCCGCGTAACGCCTTCCTTTTCTGCTTTTTCTCCTGACCACACTTTTTGTCAGGGATATTGTCGTGCCCGGCTGGAAATATCGTATACCAATGATGTATACAATTGGCCTGTCCTTTGCAGTACAGGTTTTTATTTCTCCGAGGAACACCCATGCACTTCTGGCGGCGCAGTATCCAATGGCAATTGATCGCGAGCATGGGCGCAGCCCTGTTGGTGAGCATTCTGATCGTGGTCGGCATCTATACCGTGGCGGTCAATCGCCTCACCGAGCGTTACCTGGTGAATACGGCGCTGCCGGCCAGCATTGAGGCGATTCGTAACGACATCGAGCGCATGCTCACCCGGCCGCTGACCGCCGCCGCCGACATCGCCCGCAACCCGATGCTGCGCGACTGGCTGGCCGCCGGCGAAGACCCGGCCCAGGCCCCGGCCATCGTCGAATACCTGGAAGCCATGCGCGAACAGAACAAGGCCTTCACCTCGGTGTATGCCTCGACCCTGACCAACCACTACTACAACGAGAAAGGCCTGGACCGTACCCTGAGCCGCAGCAACCCGGTGGACAAGTGGTTCTACGGCTTCGTCGACAGTGGCGACCCGCGCATGCTCAACATCGATACCGACACCAGCACCGGCGAGCTGGCGCTGTTCATCGACTACCGGGTGGAGAAGGACGGCAAGCTGGTGGGCGTCGGCGGCCTGGGCCTGCGCATGGCCGAGATGTCCGAGCTGATCCACAACTTCAGCTTCGGCGAGCGCGGGCGGGTGATGCTGGTGCGCAACGATGGCCTGATCCAGGTCCATCCGCAGACCGAACACGGCGGCAAGCGCCAGTTGGCCGAGCAGATCGGCGAAGCGGCGGCGCAGACCATCCTGCTCAATCACGACGGTTTCGAGAACGTGCGCTTCGAGCGCGACGGCGAAACCTGGCTGGCCCTCAGCCTGCCGCTGCGTGACGTGAAATGGCGCCTGGTGGCCGAGGTGCCGGAAGCGCAGATCTATGCTCAGGTCCGCGACACCGTCTGGCTGACCAGCCTGACCGGCGCCGCCGTGGCCCTGCTGTCATTGCTGCTGGTGGTGTGGCTGGCGCGGGGCATCGTGCGGCCGCTGCGCCAGGTTACGGCGGCCCTCGGCGCGATCGGCGACGGTGGCGGTGACCTGAGCCATCGCCTCGACGAAAGCCGCCGCGACGAACTGGGCGATCTGGCCCGTGGTTTCAACCGCTTCCTCGATGGCCAGCGCCGGTTGATCGGCGAAGTCCTGCGCACCAGCCAGCAACTGGGCAAGGAGGTCAACCAGGTGATCAAGGTGGTGGTCAGCACCGCCGAGCGCTCCGGGCGGCAGCAGGAAATGACCGAGATGGTCGCCACCGCCGTCCACGAAATGGGCCTGACCGTGCAGGAAATTGCGCAGAACGCCGGCGAAGCGGCGCATGCCTCGCAGACTGCGCGGGATGAAGCCCTGGAGGCGCGGCAGGTGGTGCAGCGTTCGATCAGCCATATCGAAGGCATGTCCGGCGAGATCGGTACTGCGGCGGCGGCGGTCAGCCAGCTGGCCGAGGAAGTGGCGTCCATCGACAAGGTGCTGTCGGTGATCCGCAGCATTTCCGAGCAGACCAACCTGCTGGCGCTGAACGCGGCGATCGAGGCCGCGCGGGCCGGTGAGATGGGCCGTGGCTTTGCCGTGGTGGCGGATGAAGTGCGTACCCTGGCGCAGCGCACCCAGGTGTCCACCGGCGAGATCCAGCAGATGATCCAGCGCCTCAAGCAAGGCACCGGGGTGGCGGTGGATTCGATGCACGCCGGGCAATCGGCGACCGGTACCGGAGTGGAGTCGAGTCAGCTGACCGGCGAATCCCTGACCACCATCACCGGCCAGGTCGAGCGCATCAGCGACATGAACCTGCAGGTGGCGACCGCGACCGAGGAGCAGTCGGCGGTGACCGAAGAGATCAACCGCAATGTGCAGGGTATTTCCGATCTGGCCCGGCAGACGGCGGCGGAAGTGGAAGGATGCAGGAAGGATTGCGAGGCGTTGCAGCGGCTGGCGGATGATCTGGCGCGGCAGATGGGTGGGTTCCGGTTGTAATGGGGCGGGCGGGGGCTCGGCTGACCGTTGGCGGTCAGCCGAGCCCTGTTGGCGAAGGATCTCAGGTCGCGTTGTTGTCAATCAGTTCAGTGCCAGCCACCTGGGCGGCCTCAGCTGCGGTAAGGCGGCGGCCTTGGGTGACCCTGCCGGTCAGTTGCTGCTGGACGGTGCTGCTGTTGCCGCCATGCGGACCAGAGCCCCATGTGACTACCCGACCATCACTGGTCAGGGCGGTGAAGGCATAGATGTTTTTGTAGATAGCCCGAACGTTGTATAGCTGGCTGGCGACGGGCGCTGTATCCCCTCCAATGGAGGGTTCACCCCAAGCGACTACAGAGCCATCGCTGCAAAGGGCCGCGAATGCCGACCTGTTGCCGGTAACCTGGACAATATTCGACTTGGCCTCGACCTCCGGGGTCAATTTTCCGCCATGCGCCGGTTCACCCCAAGCCATGACTTTACCGTTGCTCAGCCGCGCGCAGAACGCTTGATCGGTGGCGGTGACCTCCACGACATTGCGCAAGTCTGCGACTTCCTTTGGCAGCAAACCACCGGCACCGGTATTGGGCCAGACCTTTACCTGGCCCGTTTCCAGCAGGATGCAGAAGCAATTGTGGGTACTGGCGTCGATCCTCAGCACATTGGTCAGATTGGCGACCTCCGTGGGCACCAGTCCTCCAGCGTCGGAACGTCCCCAGGCAATCACCTGTCTAGCGTTGCCAGTTACCCGCAGTGCGGCGAATGCGCGGGTACTGCTGGCGATCTGTTTGATGTCGTTGTACTGATCCTGTCCGGGACGCAATGTCCCCCCATAATCGAAGTGCCCCCAAGCCACCACATGCCCGCTGGCTCGCAAGGCGGCCATGGCGCTGGTCCCACCATGAAGCGATACGTAGTCCGTGTACTGCAGGACCCTTGGTGGAACCGGCACCATGTGCACGTTCGTCCCCCAGCCCTGCAGCGCACCGGCGCGCTTGCGTGCCACGAAACATGAGGCGGAATCTTTGATCTCGATAAAATCCCCGGCGATTGAAGTGGGGATACCACCGTAATGCTGGTTGCCCCAGCAGACGATACTGCCGTTACGCAGGCGGGCTGCGTAAGCGGAGCCGCTCGCGGAAAGTTCCACGACGGCATCTGTGCCCTTGATGGCGTCATTCAGCGTTCCGCCCCATTCTCCATAGCCCCAGGCCACCACGTCGACCTTGCCGTTGCCCGGCACCACCTCGTCGCGCATTACGGCAAAGGCTGCGCGGGTACCATAGCCATCGGTCCCACCGTTACCGAACACATTCGCCGGCCGGCATTCCCAGGTCTCGCTGCGACTGCGCACATAGAGCTTCAGCGAAGGTTTGTCATCGAGCCACTGAGTCGCCACAGTCCACTCCGTCTCGCCTTCGTAGCGCCATTCCGCGCGCATTGGCAGTTCCGTCTGCTCGCTGATGGCACTGAGCATCCGTGGTGCTGCGATCGCGCGATGGTAGTTGGCCGCGAAGCGCGCACCCATCACCCGCAGCGGCCCGTCGTCGACTTGGGAGATAACGAAGTAGGTCACGCTGTCCGATTGCTCGATCGGCCCGCCAGCCGCGCGGGTGATGTTGTAGCTCAGGGTGAAGCTGGCCGCTTCGTTGGCCTTGATCACCTCGTAGGGCAGGGTGACTGTGACCGCATTCCCGCCCTCGCCGGTGTCGATCCAGTGGGTGACGCTGGTACTGCCGCCTTCCGCACTGCCGATGACCCGCACCACCACCTTGTCATGCTCCTCGAACTGCGCTTCGGCCGCGATGCTGACGGTGGCGCCTGCGAGTACATCGTCCGGATCAAGTTGATTGCCGTTGGCCTCGAGGATTTCCGGCAGCGGCAGGGGCACCACTTCGCGCACCACCGAGTAGGTGACCGCGTCGGAAGTCTCGTCCGGTCCGCCGTCGGCCCGCTGGATTTCGTAGCGCAGGTCGAAGGTGGTGCCTTCGTTGGCCTCGATGATCTCGTAGGGGATGGTCAGCGTGACCGCTTCACCGCCATCGCCGACGGGCACCTTGTGGGTGATGCGGGTGCTGCCGCCCTGGCCGTTGCCGATCACCTCGACGATCACCTCGTCGTTGTCGGCGAACTGCGCGCTGGCATCGATCGATACGGTGGCGCCATCGAGGACGTCCTGCGGGTCGATTTGCGCACCGTTGGCTTGGAGGATGGTCGGCAGTGGCAGTGGCACCGGTTGTTCACGGGCACCGATGCTGAACCGCGCGCTGTCGGAATAGCGATTGGCTTCACCCGGGCTTTCGACCCAGTAGGACAGCGCAATGTCCTGGCCCCGGTTCGCTTCGACCAGCGTGCGGTTCATGCTGAAGAGTACGTCGTAGCCGACCATCGGTTCGCTGATCGGCATGTAGTCGTCATGGTCCGGGCCATCGGCGGCATTCCACAGCAGGTGCACGGTCTGGTCTTCGTGCATGTCGGGCCAGTGCGGTATGACGATTTCCAGTTGCTCCAGCAGATCGTCGGGATCGAGTACGCCATCGACTGCGGGCGGGAGGGTTCGTGGTGCCGGCAGCTCGAAGCCGGCCTCTCCCACCTGCAAGAGCAGATGATCGGATTCGAGCTCGGTACCGCTGCTGTCCTTGTGCAACCGGTAGTAGACCCTGACCCTGCCACCGTCCAGCGGTGCGATGAACGCGCCATCGATCTCGAACAGCATGGGCTGTCCTGCGCCACCACCACTGACGCCACGTTGATCTTCCTTCAGCAACGGGGTGCCGTTGGCGAGGGTGCCCAGCCAGGTGAGGTACACGGTGTCGCCGGCCTCGAGAGCGTCTCCCGGGATGATTACCGTGGTGGTGGCCAGGGCGGGATCGAGGGTGTCGCCGACGGCGTCGCTGACCTCGGGTTTGGGCAAGCGCTGCTCGACGCCGAGGAAGGTGGCGAAGCTGCGCTTGGAGACGCCGATGGGGCTGCCGGCGCGGCTCACGGTGTACGAGGCGACGGCACGGCCGAGACCCAATTCTTTTACGTCAGCATTGGGAATGATGAAGTCCAGGCGTGATGGCACCCGCGATACCGTCTGTTCTTCGGGTTCGACGGTAATGGGCAGGCCCTGGGCGGTGGTGCCGACCCACTTCAAGGCCACGACATCGCCCACCAGCAGTTCACCCGAGCGTTCGGCGTAGACTTCGACCATCAGGTCATCATCGCCCAGCAGGTCGAGGTCGATCAGGTCCGGCGGTACCGCTGCAGGGTCGGGGTTGACGATGACTGGTGCTTCGAACAGCCCCTCGCCTACCTCGACGATGAGGTAGGTACGCATCGACCATTCACTGGACTGGTTGTGAACCTCGTCCACCACCCTGTAGACCAGCACCAGTTCGTCGCTGTCGCCGGCGGCGAGGATGGTCGCCTCGGTCACCAGGAACTCCACCGACGCCGCATCGACCTCCGCCTGGGTCACTTCGTGATTGAGCTGTTCGCCGCCCCAGCTCAGGGTGATGGTGTCGAACACGCGCATGTTGGGGTAACCGGGGACGGTCACCTTTACGCCGTTTTTTGCCGCTTCCTCGTCGATGATGCCGCTCGGTGGCAACTCGGGCTCTGGCGGCAGCAGGTTCTGGTGGCCAGGGGCGTCGGGCTCGGGGTCGGTACCGCCGGGGAACAGGGTGCGCACCAGAATGCCGAGGGGCGTGGACTCTTCGCTGTTGCCGCTTCCGGCCCGGGTGACGCTGTAGTGCAGGTCATGGACGCCTTCCGGAACGCGGTTGGCGCGGACGAACATGGCGAAGGGCCGGCCGATGTTCGTCGGTGGCAGCAGGCCAGTGGCGACAGGCACGCCGCTATCGCCCCAGAACACCTCGATCGAGTCGTTTTCCTGCATGTTGACGTAGGTGGGAATGCTGATCACCAGGCCTGAGGTGTTGACGTTGATCAGGTGGTGATTGACCCCTCCGTAGGCGCCTTCAGTTTGTACAGGGCGGATAATGCCGGGGATCTCGACGGGGTCGAGCATCAGGATTTCCGAGGCGTCTTCGTTGTGGGTCATGGCGGTCTCCAGGACATGTCCAGTCCGTAGGGGATGTCGGTAGACCGATTGAAGAGCGCGCAAGCGAGGCGGCGCAACTGACAGAAATATCAGGTACATGCCGCCTGGCTGGGGGGTATGCAGAAGAATCAGGTACTTGCAGGCAGCGCCTGGACAGGCCGTTCGTCGGGGATGCCGATGCTGCTATCGCTGTGGTTCGGATTCTATGGTGGCAGGCAAGCAGATTGATGTTGTGACTGCTGGCCTCATCGTCGCATGGGTATCTACACATCTCTATCAGGTACAACACGGACCTTGTGGGAGCGGCTGTTAGCCGGGACGCCGGACCGCGCGATCGGCGGCGAAGCCGTCGTAAAACCTAAGTCCCAGATCTGCCTGACACTCCGAGGGCACCGGTTTTATGGCCGCTTCGCGCCCAATCGCGGCTAACAGCCGCTCCCACAGGTACGCGGCGGTGCATCATTTTGTGGTGATCTGAAGTTGTGTAGATACCCATGCTCATCGTCGGCAAGCCAACTCTCATAGAACAACACATAACTCATTGATCTAGCGGGAACTTGTGGGAGCGGGTTTACCCGCGATTACTGTAGCGAACTCACCATGGCAATCGCGGCGGTCCGGCGTTCCGGTAAACCCGCTCCCACAGGGTTCGCGTCGCTTTTAGACCTGTTCTCTGCGCGAGAGCGCAGCCTGAAAGGCTGGGCGGACTCCCACAGGGATCCCGGTTTACCTCAGGATCCAGGTCAGACGTACAACCGGTGGGAGCTGGCTTGCCAGCGATGAGGCCTTGGAGCGCAGTAAAAACTCAGGCTTGCATGACGGCCCGGATATCCGCCGCCAGCTCCCGCACCCGGGCCTCCTCGGTATCCCACGAACACATGAACCGCGCCCCGCCGCTGCCGATGAAGGTATAGAACCTCCAGCCTTTATTACGCAGCTTCTCCAGCGCCGGTTCCGGCATTTGCAGGAACACGCCGTTGGCCTCCACCGGGAACATCAACTCGACCTGCGGAATATCCGCCACCAGCCCGCTCAGCAGTTGCGCGCAATGGTTGGCATGCTGCCCGTGGCGCAGCCAGGCGCCATTCTCCAGCAGGCCGACCCAAGGGGCCGAGAGGAAGCGCATCTTCGACGCCAGTTGCCCGGCCTGCTTGCAGCGGTAGTCGAAGTCTTCGGCCAGCTTGCGGTTGAAGAACAGGATCGCCTCGCCCACCGCCATGCCGTTCTTGGTGCCGCCGAAGCACAGCACGTCGATCCCGGCTTTCCAGGTCAGCTCCGCTGGCGAGCAGCCGAGGAAGGCGCAGGCGTTGGAGAAGCGCGCGCCGTCCATGTGCAGGTTGAGGCCCAGCTCCTTGCAGGTTTCGCTGATCGCCTTGAGCTCTTCGGGGCGGTAGACGCTGCCGACTTCGGTGGCCTGGGTGATGGTCACCACGCGGGGCTTGGGGTAGTGGATGTCCTGGCGCTTGAGTGCCACTTCGCGGATCGAGGCCGGGGTCAGCTTGCCGTTCTCGCTGCGTGCGGTGAGCAGTTTGGAGCCGTTGGAGAAGAACTCCGGGGCGCCGCATTCGTCGGTCTCGACGTGGGCGGTCTCCGAGCAGATCACGCTGTGGTAGCTCTGGCACAGCGACGACAGGGCCAGGGAGTTGGCCGCAGTGCCGTTGAAGGCGAAGAACACTTCGCAGTCGGTTTCGAACAATTGGCGGAAATGGTCGGCGGCGCGGGCCGTCCATTGGTCGTCGCCGTAGGCGCGTTCGTGGCCCTGGTTGGCCTTTTCCATGGCCGCCCAGGCTTCCGGGCAGATGCCGGAATAGTTGTCGCTGGCGAATTGCTGGCTTTGTTCTGTCATGGCTCGGGTCCTGTTAGCAAGGCAGGAGAGCACTCTAAAGCATCGCCTGAGAGGTTGCCTATACAACCTGGTTGCGATGTCGTTTTTGCGGGCCAATCGCCGGCAACGCCGGCTCCCACAAGGGCGTGATCGCCGCCGAACCCTGTGGGAGCTGGCGTTGCCAGCGATGAGGCCCTAAAGGCCTTGCACCGGGACTATCGCAAACAAGACAAAACAATGTCGTAAACGCACCTTTGCGTGGCGTGCGCAGGCATCTGGCCGGCGGGGGGCGGTCATACCATCGCTGCAAAGGATGCCATCGATGTCATGGCCTCCCACCTACAAGACTTATGCCGCTGCCGGGAGAGATGCGATGTTCAGCAAGCAAGACCAGATCCAGGGTTACGACGATGCACTGCTGGCGGCGATGAATGCCGAAGAGCAACGTCAGGAAGATCACATCGAACTGATCGCCTCGGAAAACTACACCAGCAAGCGCGTGATGCAGGCCCAGGGCAGCGGCCTGACCAACAAGTACGCCGAAGGCTACCCAGGCAAGCGCTACTACGGCGGTTGCGAGCATGTGGATAAAGTCGAGGCCCTGGCCATCGAGCGCGCCAAGCAGCTGTTCGGCGCCGACTACGCCAACGTCCAGCCACACTCCGGCTCCTCGGCCAACGGCGCGGTGTACCTGGCCCTGCTGCAGGCCGGCGATACCATCCTCGGCATGAGCCTGGCCCACGGCGGCCACCTGACCCACGGCGCCAAGGTGTCGTCCTCGGGCAAGCTGTACAACGCTGTTCAATACGGCATCGACACCAACACCGGCCTGATCGACTACGACGAAGTCGAGCGCCTGGCCGTCGAGCACAAGCCGAAGATGATCGTCGCCGGCTTCTCCGCTTACTCGAAAACCCTCGATTTCCCGCGTTTCCGCCAGATCGCCGACAAGGTCGGTGCCCTGCTGTTCGTCGACATGGCCCACGTTGCCGGCCTGGTCGCCGCTGGCCTGTACCCGAACCCGATCCCGTTCGCCGACGTGGTCACCACCACCACCCACAAGACCCTGCGCGGTCCGCGTGGCGGCCTGATCCTGGCCAAGGCCAACGAAGAGATCGAGAAGAAACTCAACGCTGCCGTCTTCCCAGGCGCGCAAGGCGGCCCGCTGATGCATGTGATCGCGGCCAAGGCCGTGTGCTTCAAGGAAGCCATGGAGCCTGGCTTCAAGGCCTACCAGCAGCAAGTGATCGACAACGCCCAGGCCATGGCTGGCGTGTTCATCGATCGTGGCTACGATGTAGTGTCCGGCGGCACCGACAACCACCTGTTCCTGGTCAGCCTGATCCGCCAGGGCCTGACCGGCAAGGATGCCGACGCCGCCCTGGGCCGTGCCCATATCACCGTCAACAAGAACGCCGTGCCGAACGACCCGCAGTCGCCTTTCGTGACCTCGGGCCTGCGCATCGGCACCCCGGCCGTCACCACCCGCGGCTTCAAGGTCGCCCAGTGCGTGGCCCTGGCCGGCTGGATCTGCGACATCCTCGACAACCTCGGCGACGCCGATGTGGAAGCCGATGTGGCGCGCAACGTGTCGGCACTGTGTGCGGACTTCCCGGTTTACCGCTGAGTGGAGCAAAGAACCATGCAACGTTATTCGGGCTTCGGCCTCTTCAAGCACTCCCTCAGCCACCACGAAAACTGGCAGCGCATGTGGCGCACGCCGACGCCGAAGAAGGTCTACGACGTAGTCATCGTCGGCGGTGGCGGCCACGGCCTGGCCACGGCCTACTACCTGGCCAAGGAACACGGCATCACCAACGTCGCGGTGATCGAGAAGGGCTGGCTGGGCGGCGGCAACACCGCCCGCAACACCACCATCGTGCGTTCCAACTACCTGTGGGACGAGTCGGCGCACCTGTACGAACACGCCATGAAGCTGTGGGAAGGCCTGTCCCAGGACATCAACTACAACGTGATGTTCTCCCAGCGCGGCGTCTACAACCTGTGCCACACCCTGCAGGACATGCGTGATTCCGAGCGTCGGGTCAACGCCAACCGCCTCAACGGCGTCGATGGCGAGCTGCTCAACGCCAAGCAGGTGGCCGAGGAGATCCCGTACCTGGACTGCTCGAAGAACACCCGCTACCCGATCATCGGCGCCACCGTGCAGCGTCGCGGCGGCGTGGCCCGTCACGATGCCGTGGCCTGGGGCTTCGCCCGTGCCGCCGACGCCCTGGGTGTCGACCTGATCCAGCAGACCGAAGTGATCGGCTTCCGCAAGGAAAACAACACCGTCATCGGCGTGGAAACCAACAAGGGCTTCATCGGCGCCAAGCGCGTCGGCGTGGTCACCGCCGGTAACTCCGGGCATATGGCGCGCCTCGCCGGCTTCCGCCTGCCGCTGGAATCCCACCCGCTGCAAGCGCTGGTGTCCGAGCCGATCAAGCCGATCATCGACAGCGTGATCATGTCCAACGCCGTGCACGGCTACATCAGCCAGTCCGACAAGGGCGACCTGGTCATCGGCGCCGGTATCGACGGCTGGGTCGGCTACGGCCAGCGCGGTTCCTACCCGGTGATCGAGCACACCCTGCAGGCCATCGTCGAGATGTTCCCGATCCTTTCCCGGGTGCGCATGAACCGCCAGTGGGGCGGCATCGTCGACACCAGCCCGGACGCCTGCCCGATCATCTCCAAGACCCCGGTGAAGAACATGTTCTTCAACTGCGGCTGGGGTACCGGCGGCTTCAAGGCCACCCCGGGCTCGGGCAATGTCTTCGCCGCCAGCCTGGCGAAAGGCGAGATGCACCCGCTGGCCAAACCGTTTTCCATCGACCGTTTCCACAACGGCGCCCTGATCGACGAACACGGCGCAGCCGCTGTCGCCCACTAACAGGAGAAACCCTCATGTTGCACATCTTCTGTCCACACTGCGGCGAACTGCGGTCCGAGGAAGAGTTCCACTCGTCCGGCCAGGCGCACATTCCGCGTCCGCTGGACCCGAACACCTGCACCGACGAACAGTGGGGCGACTACATGTTCTTCCGCGACAACCCGCGCGGCCTGCACCACGAACTGTGGATCCACGCCGCCGGTTGCCGCCAGTACTTCAATGCCACCCGCGACACCGTGACCTACGAGATCCTGGAAACCTACAAGATCGGCGCCAAGCCGCAAGTCACCGGTAAGAGCAGCGCCCCGCAGTTGGTCGCCAATGGCCAGGGAGAAAAGGTATGAGCCAGGTTTATCGCCTCTCCAGCGGCGGTCGCATCGACCGCAGCAAAGTCTTGAACTTCACCTTCAACGGCCAGACCTACCAGGGCTACGCCGGTGACAGCCTGGCCGCCGCGCTGCTGGCCAACGGCGTCGATATCGTCGGCCGCAGCTTCAAGTACTCGCGTCCGCGCGGCATCATCGCCGCCGGTGCCGAGGAGCCGAACGCCATCCTGCAGATCGGCGCCAGCGAAGCCACCCAGATCCCCAACGTGCGCGCTACCCAGCAGGCGCTGTACTCCGGCCTGGTCGCCACCAGCACCAACGGCTGGCCGAGCGTGAACAACGACGTCATGGGCATCATCGGCAAGGTCGGCGGCAAGATGATGCCGCCGGGCTTCTACTACAAGACGTTCATGTACCCGCAGTCGTTCTGGATGACCTACGAGAAGTACATCCGCAAGGCGGCCGGCCTCGGTCGTGCGCCGCTGCAGAACGATCCGGACACCTACGACTACATGAACCAGCACTGCGACGTGCTGGTGGTCGGCGCCGGCCCTGCCGGTCTCGCCGCTGCCCTGGCCGCTGGCCGTAGCGGCGCGCGGGTGATCCTCGCCGACGAGCAGGAAGAATTCGGCGGCAGCCTGCTCGACAGCCGCGAAAGCCTCGACGGCAAGCCGGCGGCCGAGTGGGTCTCGGCGGCGGTCAACGAACTGAAGGGCATGCGCGAAGTCACCCTGCTGCCGCGCTCCACCGTCAACGGCTACCACGACCACAACTTCCTGACCATTCACGAGCGCCTGACCGACCACCTCGGTGATCGCGCGCCGATCGGCCAGGTGCGCCAGCGCATGCACCGTGTCCGCGCCAAGCGCGTGGTGCTGGCTACCGGCGCCCACGAGCGTCCGCTGGTCTACGCCAACAACGACGTGCCGGGCAACATGCTGGCCGGCGCCATCTCGGTGTACATCCGCCGCTACGGCGTGGCCCCGGGGCGCAAGCTGGTGCTGTCGACCAACAACGACCACGCCTACCGCGTCGCCCTCGACTGGCACGACGCCGGCCTGCAAGTGGTCGCCATCGCCGACGCCCGCCACAACCCGCGTGGTTCGCTGGTGGAAGAGGCGCGGGCCAAGGGTATCCGCATCCTCACCTCCAGCGCCGTGGTCGAGTCCCGTGGCAGCAAGCGCGTGACCGGTGCCCGCGTTGCCGCCATCGACGTCAAGGCGCACAAGGTCACCAGCCCCGGCGAGTGGCTGGACTGCGACCTGGTGGCCAGCTCCGGCGGCTACAGCCCGGTGGTCCACCTGGCTTCGCACCTGGGCGGCAAGCCGGTCTGGCGTGAAGACATCCTCGGCTTCGTGCCGGGCGATGCACCGCAGAAACGCGTGTGCGTCGGTGGTATCAACGGCGTCTTCGCCCTCGGCGACAGCCTGGCCGACGGCTTTGCCGGCGGTGCCCTGGCGGCCAGCGAAGCCGGCTTCAAAGCCCCGGCGGTGACCGTGCCGAAAACCCTGGCGCGCCAGGAAGAAGCCACCGTCGCCCTGTTCCAGGTTCCCCACGACAAGAACACCGCCCGTGCGCCGAAGCAGTTCGTCGACCAGCAGAACGACGTCACCGCCGCCGCCATCGAACTGGCGACCCGCGAGGGCTTCGAGTCGGTCGAGCACGTCAAGCGCTACACCGCCCTCGGCTTCGGTACCGACCAGGGCAAGCTGGGCAACATCAACGGCCTGGCGATCGCCGCACGTTCCATGGGCATCACCATTCCGGAAATGGGCACCACCATGTTCCGCCCGAACTACACGCCGATCACCTTCGGCGCGGTCGCCGGGCGTCACTGCGGTCACCTGTTCGAGCCGGTGCGTTTCACCGCCCTGCATGCCTGGCACGTGAAGAACGGTGCCGAGTTCGAAGACGTCGGCCAGTGGAAACGGCCGTGGTACTTCCCCCGCGCCGGCGAGGACATCCACGCCGCCGTGGCCCGTGAATGCAAGGCCGTGCGCGACAGCGTGGGCCTGCTGGACGCCTCGACCCTGGGCAAGATCGACATCCAGGGGCCGGATGCCCGCGAGTTCCTCAACCGCATCTACACCAACGCCTGGACCAAGCTCGACGTGGGCAAGGCCCGCTACGGCCTGATGTGCAAGGAAGACGGCATGGTCTTCGACGACGGCGTGACCGCCTGCGTCGGCGACAACCACTTCATCATGACCACCACCACCGGCGGCGCGGCGCGTGTCCTGCAGTGGCTGGAGATCTACCAGCAGACCGAATGGCCGGACCTGAAGGTGTACTTCACCTCGGTCACCGACCACTACGCGACCCTGACCCTGTCCGGCCCGAACAGCCGCAAGCTGCTCGCCGAAGTCAGCGACATCGACCTGGACAAGGACGCCTTCCCGTTCATGAGCTGGAAGGAAGGCCTGGTCGGCGGCGTGCCGGCGCGGGTGTTCCGTATCTCGTTCACCGGCGAGCTGTCCTACGAGGTGAACATCCAGGCCAACTACGCCATGGGCGTGCTGGAGAAGATCGTCGAGGCCGGCAAGAAGTACAACCTGACCCCGTATGGCACCGAGACCATGCACGTGCTGCGGGCGGAGAAGGGCTTCATCATCGTCGGCCAGGACACCGACGGCTCGATGACCCCGGACGACCTCAACATGAGCTGGTGCGTGGGCCGCAACAAGCCGTTCTCGTGGATCGGCCTGCGCGGCATGAACCGCGAGGACTGCGTGCGCGACAACCGCAAGCAACTGGTGGGTCTGAAGCCGGTCGATCCGACCAAGTGGCTGCCGGAAGGTGCGCAACTGGTATTCGATCCGAAGCAGCCGATCCCGATGGACATGGTTGGCCACGTCACCTCCAGCTATGCCGCCAACTCCCTGGGCTATTCCTTCGCCATGGGTGTGGTCAAGGGCGGGCTCAAGCGCATGGGTGAGCGGGTCTACTCGCCGCAGGCCGATGGCAGCGTGATCGAGGCGGAGATCTGTTCCTCGGTGTTCTTCGATCCGAAGGGTGAGCGGCAGAACGTTTGACGCGCGACCTGTGGGGCCCCAATCGCTGGCAAGCCAGCTCCCACAGGTACTGCATGTACCGCTCTTGTGGGAGCTGGCTTGCCAGCGATGAGGCCCCCAAGAGCGACACAGGTCCAACAGAATTCAAGGCAGGTATAAAAAAGATGAGCGCCATCAACGTCTACGAACAACGCCCTGGCTCCGACGCCAAGGCCGAATCGCCGCTGCACCACGCCGACCTGTCCAGCCTGGTCGGCAAGGGCCGCAAGAACCCCGGTGTGACGCTGCGCGAAAAGAAATTCCTCGGTCACCTGACCATCCGTGGCGACGGCCATGACCCGGCCTTCGCCAGCGGCGTGTTCAAGGCCATCGGCCTGGAGCTGCCGGTGGCCCTGACCGTGGTCGCCAACGGCGACATGTCGCTGCAATGGCTCGGCCCGGACGAGTGGCTGCTGATCGTTCCCGGCGGCCAGGAAGTGCCGGTGGAGAATGCTCTGCGTGACGCGCTGGAAGGTCAGCACATCCAGGTGGTCAACGTCAGCGGCGGGCAGACCCTGCTGGAACTGAGCGGTCCCAAGGTCCGCGAAGTACTGATGAAGTCCACCAGCTACGATGTGCACCCGAACAACTTCCCGGTGGGCAAGGCGGTCGGTACCGTGTTTGCCAAGTCGCAACTGGTGATCCGCCGTACCGGCGAGGAAACCTGGGAACTGCTGATCCGCCGCAGCTTCTCCGACTACTGGTGGCTGTGGCTGCAGGACGCTTCGGCCGAGTACGGCCTGGCCATCGAAAACTAGGAGCGCAGTCATGAGCCGAGCCCCGGACACCTGGATCCTCACCGCCGACTGCCCGAGCCTGCTCGGCACCGTGGACGCGGTCACCCGCTTCCTCTACGAGCAGCGTTGCTATGTGACCGAGCACCATTCGTTCGATGACCGGTTGTCCGGGCGCTTCTTCATCCGCGTCGAGTTCCGCCAGCCCGAGGACTTCGACGAACATGCCTTCCGCGCCGGCCTGGCCGAGCGTGGCGAGGCGTTCGGCATGGGCTTCGAGCTGACCGCGCCGAACCACCGGCCGAAGGTGGTGATCATGGTCTCCAAGGCCGATCACTGCCTCAACGACCTGCTCTACCGCCAGCGCATCGGCCAACTGGGCATGGACGTGGTGGCGGTGATCTCCAACCACCCGGACCTCAAGCCGTTGGCCGAGTGGCATCACATTCCGTACTACCACTTCCCGCTGGATCCCCACGACAAGCCGGGGCAGGAGCGCAAGGTGTTGCAGGTGATCGAGGAGTCCGGCGCCGAGCTGGTGATCCTTGCCCGCTACATGCAGGTGCTGTCGCCCGAGCTGTGCCGGCGCCTGGATGGCTGGGCGATCAATATCCACCACTCGCTGCTGCCCGGCTTCAAGGGCGCCAAGCCGTATCACCAGGCCTACAACAAGGGCGTGAAGATGGTCGGTGCCACTGCGCACTACATCAACAACGACCTGGATGAAGGGCCGATCATTGCCCAGGGCGTGGAGGTGGTGGATCACAGCCACTATCCCGAGGACCTGATTGCCAAGGGGCGGGATATCGAATGCCTGACCCTGGCTCGGGCTGTTGGGTATCACATTGAACGTCGGGTGTTCTTGAACGCCAATCGAACTGTAGTGCTCTGACTGGCCTCATCGCTGGCAAGCCAGCTCCCACAGGAATCCTTGTGGGAGCTGGCTTGCCAGCGATTTGCATTTCTGAAACCGACAAAAATCCTGCCGCCTACAGATAACCCGCTGTCGCAATCAGTCACTGCATCCCCGCCAACCAAGCCCACAATTCCCCCATTCCAGTAACACATGCCGCCCATGGACGGTGGCGCTTCAACCAACGCTGCATAACTACAAGTCAAGCGAGGTAAGAGCATGTCTGGCAATCGTGGAGTGGTGTATCTCGGCTCCGGAAAGGTCGAGGTGCAGAAGATCGATTATCCGAAGATGCAGGACCCGCGTGGTCGCAAGATCGAGCACGGGGTGATCCTCAAGGTGGTCTCCACCAATATCTGCGGCTCCGACCAGCACATGGTGCGCGGTCGTACCACCGCCCAGGTCGGCCTGGTCCTGGGTCATGAAATCACCGGCCAGGTGGTCGAGAAGGGCAGTGATGTCGAAAACCTGAAGATCGGCGACCTGGTCTCCGTACCCTTCAACGTCGCCTGCGGCCGCTGCCGGTCGTGCAAGGAGATGCACACCGGGGTCTGCCTGACCGTCAACCCGGCCCGCGCCGGCGGCGCCTACGGCTACGTCGACATGGGCGACTGGACCGGTGGCCAGGCCGAGTACGTGCTGGTGCCCTATGCCGATTTCAACCTGCTGAAACTGCCGGACCGCGACAAGGCCATGGAGAAGATCCGCGACCTGACCTGCCTGTCCGACATCCTGCCGACCGGCTACCACGGCGCGGTGACCGCAGGCGTTGGCCCGGGCAGCACCGTGTATGTCGCCGGTGCCGGCCCTGTCGGCCTGGCGGCTGCTGCGTCGGCGCGCCTGCTGGGGGCGGCCTGCGTCATCGTTGGCGACCTCAATCCGGCGCGTCTGGCCCATGCCAAGGCGCAGGGCTTCGAAGTGGTCGACCTGTCCAAGGACACGCCGCTGCACGAGCAGATCGTCGATATCCTCGGTGAGCCGGAAGTGGACTGCGCCGTCGATGCGGTCGGCTTCGAGGCGCGTGGCCACGGTCATGAAGGCGCCAAGCACGAGGCTCCGGCCACGGTGCTCAACTCGCTGATGCAGGTCACCCGGGTGGCCGGCAAGATCGGTATTCCGGGCCTGTACGTCACCGAAGACCCGGGTGCGGTGGATGCCGCGGCGAAGATCGGTGCCCTGAGCATCCGCTTCGGCCTGGGCTGGGCCAAGTCGCACAGCTTCCACACCGGCCAGACCCCGGTGATGAAGTACAACCGCGCGCTGATGCAGGCGATCATGTGGGATCGCATCAATATCGCCGAGGTGGTTGGGGTGCAGGTGATCAGCCTGGACCAGGCGCCGGAAGGTTATGGCGAGTTCGATGCGGGTGTACCGAAGAAATTCGTGATCGACCCGCACAAGATGTTCAGTGCGGCGTAAGCCGGAATGAAGAAGGGGCCAATTCTGGCCCCTTTTTTTGTGTTGTCGGATCTGGCCTCATCGCTGGCAATGCCAGCTCCCACAAGGTTTGGCGGTGTATGCAGAACCTGTGGGAGCCGGCATTGCCGGCGATGAGGCCAGCAGCAACACCATCACTCGGAAATTTTCGGCAGGCACTCATCCAGCCGCTTGTACAAGGCACTCTCCACCGGCCAGTTCCTCAGCAACCGCGCCCGGTCCTTGGCGAAGGCCGGGGCAAAGCTCAGCTGGGTCGCGTGCTGGCTCATGGCATCGAGGTCGATCAGCGCCCATTGCCCGTCCTGCCAGAACAGGTTGTAGGCCTTGAGGTCGCCGTGGCTGATGCGTTCGTGGATCAACTGGGCGAGCAGGTGCTGCAAGGCCGCCAGTTGCTCCTCCGGCACCTCGCCGCTTTCGACATAGGGCGCAAAGGCAGCCATCAGGTCCGGCCCTTCCAGCAACTCGGTCACCAGGTACGCCTTGCCCCGCAGCCCCAGGGTGCGGGTTTCCAGCACCGCCAGCGGCCTGGGCGTGGCGAAGCCGAGAAACGCCAGGCGGTGCCCTTCGATCCACGAATGCCAGGCCCGGCTCGGGCGCCAGAAGCGCTTGAACCAGTGGACGGTGTCCTTGATGTTGTAGCGCTTGATCACCAAGGGCCGGCCCTGGACCTCGACCCGCGCGACGCTGGCTGCGCCGCCGGTCTTGTACAGGTGACCCTGGTCGACCAGCGAGTCGGCCTGCTCCAGCACCGGCAGCATCGCCGCCAGCTCCGGGCGGGCAATGGCACGCAGGCCCGAGGCCCCGCGCTCGACGGCGAACAGGGTGCAATCACGACCGGCCTTGTCCAGATAGTCCTTCATGCGCCAGTGGCGAACCTTGTCGATCTGCTTTTGCAGGGCTTCCAGCGGCAGGGCGTGCTCGCTGTTGGCCAGCAGGTAATGCACCAGCAGCTCTTCGATAAAGGGCTCCAGGCGCTTGGGCAACTGGGCGAACAGCACGCCGAGGTTTTGCAGGACCTGCGGGCGCGACAGGGGCTGGCCTGGCGTTTCGGCCTTGATTCCGCCACCGTCGATGACGAACAGTTGGCCATTGTGGCGCAGCAGGTTGTCCAGGTGCAGGTCGTCCTGCCACAGGCCCTTGGCATGCAGCTGGGCCACGGCGGCGAGGGCTTCGCCGAGGATCAGGCTCTGTTCATCGCTCAGCGGCGCCTGGCCTTCGACTTCGGCCCAGGCAGCGCCCAGGCTGGTTGAGCCTTCTAGGAATTCGAACAGCAGCCAGCCACCTTCGCCTTCCTTGAGGCCGTCGGCCAGCAGCAGCGGGGTGGTGACGCCGTTGCTGGCCAGCAGGCGCACGCCGTCCAGCTCGCGCTGGAAATGCCGCGGGGCATTGCCGCCGACCAGCAATTTGGCCAGCACCGGCTTGCCGCGCCACACGCCGGCGCCGACATAGCGTTGCCCCGGCAGCACCCGCAACAGGCTCAGCAGTTGCAGCTCGGCGCTGCCGGCGGCGTCCGCCAGGTCGATGTTCAGGGGCAGTTGCGGGGTACGGCCGGCATCCTTGAGTTGCGACAGGCGCATCAACGGGTCTCCTTGTGGCGGCGGCGACGCACCAGGCGCTGCAGCCAGGCTTGCACCAGCGTGCTGTCCGCCGACTGGTCGAGGTAGGCGGCCAGCAGCAGGCGGACCTCCGCTTCGCTCCATACCGGGGCGCGGCGCAGCAGGGGTTCCAGGTCTTTCAGCCGGTCACGCTGGCCGAGCAGCAGCGGGCGGGTCTTTTCCAGGTCGATCAGTTGCGCCGACCAGTCACCGCCACGCTCGCGCAGGAAGATGTGCTTGGGGTAGAAGCAGCCATGCACCTGGCGGGCGCGGTGCAGGGTGCGGGCCAGGTGGCCGCAGGCACGGAGGATGCCGTGGCGCTGGCCGACGTCGAGTTGCTCCCATTGGCCAAGCAGCTGATCGAGGTCGGTCCACTCGTCCAGGGCCCGGGTCATCAGCAGCGCCCGGCGCTGGCCATCGACCTTGCGCTCGCCGTAGTACACCGCTTGCAAGGCCGGTATCCGCAGCTTCTGGTAACGGCTGATATTGCGGAACTCGCGGGCGAAGGTCGGCTCGCCGAAGGGCGCGTGCAGGGTGTGGGTCAGGTAGTTGCTTTGGCGCTTGAGGTAGTAACCCTTGCCCTCCAGCTCCAGGCGGAACACGCTGCTCCAGCCCCCACGGCCCGTGTTGGGTTCGTCCACCGCGTCCAGTTGCAGCGCCCAGAGCTGGTCGAAGCCGTTCAGACCATGGCGTTCGAGCAGCGCCACATCGGCACTGGCGACAAAATCACTCATTCACGTCCCTCGAAAAACTTCACGATATGGCGGATGCGCTTCTTGTCCGACGCGTTCAGGCGCTCGCGCTGGCGGTATTGCAGGTAGAAGCGCAGGCGCTGGGTGGCCGAGAGGTGATACTTGGCCACTTTGTCCAGGCACGCCAGGTCCTTGGTGATGCGATAGCGCAGCATGAAGCCCCACCAGAAGTCACCGGTCGGGCAATCGATGAAGAATAGCGTGCCGGCGTCATCCACCAGGAGATTGCGCCATTTCAGGTCGTTATGGGTGAAGTGGTGGTCATGCATGACCCGGGTGTGCCGGGCCAGCTGGCGGCTGACATGGTCGACCCAGGCGCGGTCCTTCAGGCGCGGATCGTTGCGTTCGGCAAGGACGATCAGGTCTTCGGTCTTTGGCAACTCGCGGGTGATCATGGCGCCACGGCCGAAGCTCAGGCCGTTGCGCTCCAGGCCGCAGGCGACCACTTCGGCGGTGGGGATGTCCCACTTGGCGAACTGCTTGAGGTTCTGCCATTCGGCCTTGATCCGCGGCCGGCCGAGGTAGCGGCGCAGGTGCTTGCCGGCGCCGGTGTAGCGTTTGACGTAGTAGTTGATCCCGTCGCGCTGGACGCGGATCACCTCGCTCAGCGGGTCGCGGGTCAGGCGCTCGCCCTGCAGGGCGAAGACCGCCTCGATACTGCCGAAATCCTGTGCCAGGGCCGCGTACTTCGGCTCCAGTGTCCAACCCGCCATCAGAGCGCGTCTCCGTACCGTTGCTTGCGCTCGTAGAGCTTTTGCGCCTTGCCGTCGAGCCAGGCCAGCAAACCGGCGTGCTCGGCGAGGATCTGCCGCAAGGGTTGCTGGAAGTAGCCACGCAGGAAGCGCAGCTTGTCGCGCCGGGTCAGGCCGATGTCCAGCGCCGAGAAATACAGGGCGGCCAGGTCCTTGTCGCGCCAGCGCCGGGAGATCTTGTCACGGGTCTGGGCGCGGTGCAGGTCGATGACCGACAGTTTGAAGTCATCCGCCGTCACCGGGCGGTCGGTGTGCAGCAGGAAGTGGCAGATATAGCAGTCCCGGTGGTTGACCCCGGCGCGGTGCATGCCGCCGGTCATCTTCGCCACTTCGGCGATCAGCGCACGCTTGAGGCGCGGCTCGGGCGGCTGCTTGACCCAGTCGAGACTGAAGTCTTCCAGGCTGACGGTCGGCGCCAGTTCCTCGGTGACGATGAACGAGTGCTGGGTCGCCGGGTTGCTGCCACGCTCGCCGTAGGCCACGGCGGTCATGGTCGGCACGCCGACTTCATGCAGGCGCTGGATGGCGGCCCATTCCTGGCCGGCACCGAGCACCGGCAGCTTGGCGCTGAACAGGTTCTTGAAGATCTCGCCCCAGCCGATGCCGCGGTGGATCTTGACGAAGAAGCCTTCGCCGGCGACTTCGGTACGCAGGGTGCGGCGGCCTTCCAGCTCGCGGTAGACCTCGCCTTGCAGGGCCTCGACCGCCTCGAAGGGGTCGCGGCCGCTCCAGAGCCGCTTGAACGGCTCCTTGAGTATCAGTTTCATGGGCGCTCCTGACCGAGGATCACGTCGGCGGCATGCTCCGGCATGCTGTACAGATCGGCGGTTTCGGCGAAGGCCAGGCCGTTCTGGCCCCAGCTGGCGCGGGCGGCGGGATCTTCGAGCATGCGTTGCAGGTAGCCGTTGAGCTGGTCCTGCTCGAAGGGTTCGTCCAGCACCAGACCGCTGTCGGCCTCGGCGATGTAGTGGGCGTAGCCGCACACCGCGGTGACCAGCACCGGCAGACCGGCGACCAGCGCCTCCAGCAGCACGGTGCCGGTGTTTTCGTTGTAGGCCGGGTGGATCAGCAGGTCGGCCCCGAGCAGGAAGCGCGGGATGTCGCTGCGGCCCTTGAGGAACTGCACCTGATCGCCGAGACCGAGGGTCGCGGCCTGCAACTGGAAGACCTTGGGATCGTCCTGGCCGATGACCATCAGCCGGGTGCGCTTGCGCAGGGCCGAGGGCAGGGCGGCGAGGGCCTTGAGGCTGCGGTCGGTGCCCTTGGTCTTGAAGCCGGAACCGATCTGCACCAGCAGCAGGTCGTCGTCGCCAAGGTTGAATTCGCGGCGGAACCCGGCACGGATCTCGGCGGCGTTGGCCGGGGCCCGGCGGTCCTGGGAGATGCCCGGTGGCAGCAGGTGGAAGCGCTCTTCCTGGGTGCCGTAGTGCTTGATGAACAGCGGCTGCTGCACCTCGGAGATCATCAGGATCTCGGTGCGCGCCTCGCGGGCGAATACCGCGCGCTCGTATTCGGCAAAGTGGCGGTAGCGGCCCCAGCGCCGGTACAGGCCGCCGCGCAGGGTCTGCGCCTTGTCTTCGAAGCAGCCGTCGGCGGCGTAGTAGACGTCCAGGCCGGGCATCTTGTTGAAGCCGATCAGGCGGTCCACCGGGCGCTTGGCCAGGTCCGCTTCCATCCAGGCGCTGAGTTTTTCGTTGCGGCGATGGTTGAACAGCGCCTTGACCGGCGCCACCAGCACCTCGAAGCCGGGCGGCACGTCGCCTTCCCAGATCAGGGTGTAGACGCGGATCTGGTGTCCGCGGCGCTGGCACTCCAGGGCGATGCGCATGAAGTCACGCTGCAGGCCACCGAACGGGAAATACTTGTAGAGCACGAAAGCCAGTTGCATCAACGAACATCCTCGGCCCGCAGCAGCTCGCCCAGTTGGCGCGCTACCCGTTCGGGATTCAGGCGAGTGAAGCACAGCGGCCACTCACGTTTGAGATCGAACCGGCGCAGTTCCTCGGCGCTCGGCTTGTAGTTGCACTTCTTGCGCAGGCAGGGGGCGCAAGGGAAGTCGCTGGCGACATGGACCTGGGACTTGCCGTAGGCCCCGGTCAGGCCCGGGTTGGTCGGGCCGAACAGCGAGATGGTCGGCACGTCCAGTGCCGCCGCGAGATGCCCGAGGCCGGTATCGACGGCCACGCAGGCCGTGGCCGAAGCCAGCACCCGGCCGACCCCGGCAAGGTTCAATTTGGGGAGCACCCGGGCGTTCTTCAAGCCTTGGGCGATGCGCTCGGCGCGGGCCTTCTCGGTCGGGTTGCCCCACGGCAGGCACACATGCAGGCCGGCGCGGCCGAGGCGTTCGGCCAGTTGCCGCCAGTACAGCTCGGGCCAGTGCTTGGTGTCCCAGGTGGTGCCGTGGAGGAACACCACGTAGGGCGCCACGCCGACTTCTTCCAGGCGGCTGCGGTCCAGGCCGTAGTTGCCGATGCCTTCGGGAATGTCGTAGCCCAGGGCCAGGGCGAACAGCTGGCGCACGCGTTCTACCGCGTGCTGCCCCTTGGCTACCGACAGGCGGCGGTCATAGAAGCGGCTGGAGAAACCTTCGCGGGCCGAGTAGCGGTCGAGGCCGGCGATCGGCGTCTTCTTCACGTAGCGGGTCAGCCAGGCGCTCTTGACCAGGCCCTGGGCGTCGATCACCAGGTCGTACTTGCGCGCGCGGATGCGCTGCTTGAACTGGCGCCATTCACCGCTCTTGAGGGTCTGCCAGAGGTTCTTGCGCCAGCGGCGGATGGCCACCGGGATCACCTGGTCGACCGCCGGGTGCCAGGTCGGGATCTCGGCGAAGCCTTCTTCCACCACCCAGTCGAACTGGATGCCGGGAATGGCGTGGGCGGCGTCGGTCAGGGCCGGCAGGGCGTGGATCACATCGCCCAGGGATGAGGTCTTGATCAGCAGAACCCGCACTTAGTCGACCTCTGGGCTGATATCGACCAGCGACGGGCCGTTGAGCCGTTGCAGGGCGCTGTTGACCGCGTCCGGTTCGAGCTGGCGCAGGCAGTTGTAGTGGCCGTAGCGGCAGGTGCGATCGAAGCACGGGCTGCATTCCAGGCCCAGGCGCACCACTTCGACCTGGTCGGCCAGCGGTGGGGTGAAGCCCGGCGAGGTGGAACCGTAGACTGCCACCAGCGGGCGGTTCAGCGCAGCGGCGACATGCATCAGGCCGGAGTCGTTGGAGACCACGGCGTCGGCGCAGGACAGCAGGTCGATGGCCTCGGCCAGGGAGGTTTCGCCGGCGAGGTTGTACGACTCTTCACGGAAGCCCGGGATCAGGCGGTCGCGGATCTGCTCGCCGACCGGATGGTCGTTCTTCGAGCCGAACAGCCAGACCTGCCAGCCTTCGCGGATCTTCGCCTCGGCGACCTTGGCGTAGTGCTCGGCCGGCCATTTCTTCGCCTCGCCAAATTCGGCGCCGGGGCACAGGGCCAGGACCGGACGGTCCAGCTCCAGGCCGAACTTGGCCAGGGCGGCGTCGCGGCTGGCGGCTTCGATCTGCAGGTCGGGGCGTGGGTAAGGTTGCGGCAGGTCGCTGCCCGGCGGGTAGGCGAGGGCCATGAAGCGCTCGATCATCAGCGGGTAGCGTTGTTTATCGAGGCGGCGTACGTCGTTGAGCAGGCCGTAGCGGAATTCGCCACGCCAGCCGGTGCGTTTGGGGATTCCGGCGAAGAACGGCACCAGTGCCGACTTCAGCGAGTTGGGCAGGAGGATCGCCTGGTCGTACTGGCCGGCCAGGGACTTGCCGATGCGCCGCCGCGTGGCCAGATCGAGCGCGCCATGGCCGAGCGGGAAGCTCAAGGCCTGGCGGACTTCCGGCATGCGTTCGAGGATCGGCCGGCTCCATTCGGGCGCCAGCACGTCGATCACGCAATCGGCGTGACGCTGCTTCAGGACCTGGAACAGCGTTTGCGCCATTACCATGTCGCCCACCCAACTGGGCCCAATGATCAAAATTCTCATGCTTTATCCAGAAACGATCAGGGAGGCTGCAGCCTGTCTAAAACAGCCTGGCCTCCCTTCTTTATATTCAGGCTAGGTCCATCAGTGTAAGCCACTGGCTCCCGGCTGGCCTCCTGCCAGCCGGATCTACCCCTTCAACTGAGCCCCAGTTCACTCCAGATCCGCCGCACTTGCTGGCGTTCGCTCACGAACTGGCTGGCATCGATCACCCCGGCCTGTTTCTGCAAGGCCTGGCGGTGAGCGGCGGAACGGAACGCCTTGTACACCTCGCGCAGCAGCACCGCATCGCTGGCCGGAACCAGCCCCGCTTCTTCGAGACCTTCGAGAATGCGGATGTTGTCGGTGTAGCGCAGCAGCGCAGGATGGCTGTGGGACCAGGCGAGCGCGGCGTATTGCACCATAAATTCAATATCGACGATACCACCGGCATCCTGCTTGATATCGAAGGGAACGCCGCTGTCGTAGGCGTTGGCAGCGGTGCCGGCAGCGGTGGATTTGCTGCCGAGGTTGTCACGCATCTTGGCGCGCATCTCGCTGACTTCGGTGCGCAGCCCGTCGAGGTCGCGCTGCTTGCCGAGGACCCGCGCCCGCACATCCTCGAAGGCTGCGCCGACCTGCGGGCAACCGACCAGCACCCTGGCGCGGACCAGGGCCTGGTGTTCCCAGGTCCAGGCTTCGTTCTGCTGGTAGCGCTCGAAGGCGCCGACCGAACTGACCAGCAGTCCCGAGGCGCCGGACGGGCGCAGGCGCATGTCGACGTCGTAGAGCTGGCCGGAGGCGGTCTGGGTGGTCAGCAAGTGGATGATGCGCTGGCCCAGGCGGGTGAAGAACTGCGCGCTGTCGATCGGCTTGGCGCCGTCGGTTTCGGCCTGGGGATCGCCGTCGTGGATGAACACCAGGTCGAGGTCCGAACCGTGGCCCAGTTCCAGACCGCCCATCTTGCCGTAGCCGACGATGATAAAGCCCGGGTCGCACGGGCTGCCGTCGCTGCGCTGCGGGCGGCCGTGGCGGGCCACGGTCTGGCGCCAGGCCAGGGCCAGCACCTGGTCGAGGATGGCCTCGGCGAGCCAGGTCAGGTAGTCGCTGACTTTCATCAACGGCAGGCTGCCGGCGATTTCCGAGGCAGCGACCCGCAGGCTGTGGGCCAGCTTGAAGTGACGCAGGGCCTCCATCTGCTGCTCCAGGTCGTCCTCGGGGATGCGGGTCAGGCGTTCGCGCAGTTCGGCGGCCAGTTCCGGCGCCTGGGGCGGGCTGAACAGGCGGCCTTCGTTGAGCAGTTCGTCGAGCAGCAGCGGGAAGCGGGCGATCTGCTCGGCGATCCACGGGCTGGCGGCGCACAGGGTCAGCAGGCGGCGCAGGGCCCCCGGGTTTTCCGTGAGCAGCACCAGATAGGCCGAACGACGGGCCACGGCTTCTACCAGAGGCAGCACCCGTTCCAGCACCAGGTCCGGGTCCTTATGCTCGACAGCCTGGGCCAGCAGGCGCGGAATGAAGGAGTCCAGGCGCTCGCGGCTGAGGCGCTGCATGGAGCGCAGGTTCGGGCTGGAACGCAGGCCGGCGAGCAGCTTGAGAGCCCGCGGCGCATCGCGGAAACCGGCATCTTCCAGCTGGCGGCAGGCGGCTTCCTCGTCCTGGGCTTCTTCCCACAGCGGCAGCCATTCGCCGCCGACCACCACCTCGCCTTCGCCTTCTTCGTCGTCCGGATCGGAAATCACCTGGCGGAAGTGCCAGTCGATGCGCCCGCGCCAGTGCATCAGCTGGGCGTGGAACGCCGCCCAGTCGGGGAAGCCGAGCATGAAGGCGATGCGTGCGCGGTCGAGGTCACCGTCAGGGAGCATCTGGGTCTGGCGGTCGGCGATGGCCTGGATGGCGTGTTCGGTGTAGCGCAGGAACAGATAGCCTTCGCGCAGTTCGTCGACCACCGCGGCAGGCAGGTAGCCCTGGCCTTCGAGGGTGGCCAGCACCTTGAGCAGCGGCCGCTGTTGCAGGCTCAGGTCGCGGCCACCGTGGATCAGCTGGAAGGCCTGGGCGATGAACTCCACTTCGCGGATGCCGCCGGCGCCGAGCTTGATGTTCTCCGACATGCCTTTACGGCGCACTTCCTGCTGGATCAGCTGCTTCATGGTGCGCAGTGCTTCGATCGCCGAGAAGTCCAGGTAGCGGCGGTAGACGAAGGGTCGCAGCATCTCCTGCAACTGCGCGCCGGCGACCTGGTCGCCGGCCACCACCCGCGCCTTGATCATGGCGTAGCGTTCCCAGTCGCGGCCCTGGTCCTGGTAGTACTGCTCCAGGGCGTTGAAGCTCAGGGTCAGGGCGCCGGACGAGCCATAGGGGCGCAGGCGCATGTCGACGCGGAAGACGAAGCCGTCGACGGTGATCGGGTCCAGAGCCTTGATCAGGCGCTGGCCGAGGCGGGTGAAGAACTCCTGGTTGTCCAGCGAGCGCTTGACGCCTTCGGTCTCGCCGCCTTCCGGGAAGGCGAAGATCAGGTCGATGTCCGAGGACAGGTTGAGCTCTACCGCGCCGAGCTTGCCCATGCCCAGCACCACCATCTGCTGCGGCAGGCCGCTGCGGTTGCCGATCGGCGTGCCGAACTGCTGGCAATGGCGCGGGTACAGCCATTGATAGGCCTGGTCGATGGCGGCGTCGGCCATGTCGGATAGATCGCGGCAGGTTTCCACCAGGTCGGCCTGGCGGGTCAGGTCGCGCCAGATGATCCGCACCTGCTGGCGGGTGCGCTGGCGGCGCAGGTTGCGCGCCAGTTCTTCTTCTGTAGTGGCGGCCTGGGCTGCGGTGGCCAGTTGCGTGCACAGCTCGCCGGGAGCGAAACGCCGGTCCAGCTCGCCGCTGTCGACCAGGCCCAGCAGCATCGCCGGGTCGCGCACACTTTGTTCAAGGACGAACTCGCTGGCAGCAGAGACCCGGGCGAAGCCGGCCCAGCGCTCGGCGGTCCAGCTGTCCAGGCTCAGGCCATCGACGGCGGCCACGGCGCTGCGCAGCGACTGTTCGTTGCTGCTGGTCAGGTGTTTGAGGGTATCTGGCAGTTCGACCAGCGAAGGCAGGCTCATGGTCTATCCTTGATCGGCGGGAAAAAGCAGGCGTTGGCTACAGCGCGAAGGCGCGGCCCGGGTTGGACTGTCGTACAAAGGTTGAAAATAGCGGCGATCGAATCTTTCTTGGCAGAAAACATCACGGCATGCCTTTTCTCAACTGGTTTTTAATCACCGGTATCGTTTTTTCCCACAAGCCAGAAGCAAGGCTTCGATGGGTTTGATGTAGTTTTACTACTGCTTTTTTCAGTCGAAGGCGTGTAAAGGCGGATCGATTTGTAGTAAAACTACACGCCGCCGAGACCACCCTCGGTAATCCAAGAATTCATGTCGTCTGCCCAAAAGGCCAGTCGCAAACTTCAGGCAACCGATTCTGGAAGCCTTTCCGCCCTGGAGCAAGCCATGCAAGACCTCGATCCCGTCGAAACCCAGGAATGGCTGGACGCCCTGGAGTCGGTCCTCGACAAAGAAGGCGAAGACCGCGCTCACTACCTGATGACCCGTATGGGCGAGCTGGCCACCCGTAGTGGCTCGCAGCTGCCATACGCAATCACCACGCCATACCGCAACACCATTCCGGTAACCCACGAAGCACGCATGCCTGGCGACCTGTTCATGGAACGCCGCATTCGCTCGCTGGTTCGCTGGAACGCCCTGGCGATGGTGATGCGCACCAACCTGAAAGACTCGGACCTGGGCGGCCACATCTCCTCGTTCGCTTCCAGCGCCACCCTGTATGACATCGGCTTCAACTACTTCTTCCAGGCTCCGACCGAAGAACACGGCGGCGACCTGATCTTCTTCCAGGGCCACGCTTCTCCAGGCGTCTACGCCCGCGCCTTCATGGAAGGCCGCATCAGCGAAGAGCAGATGAACAACTTCCGTCAGGAAGTCGATGGCAAGGGCCTGTCGTCCTACCCGCACCCATGGCTGATGCCTGACTTCTGGCAGTTCCCGACCGTTTCCATGGGTCTGGGTCCGATCCAGGCGATCTACCAGGCGCGCTTCATGAAGTACCTGGAAGCCCGCGGCTACATCCCGGCCGGCAAGCAGAAAGTCTGGTGCTACATGGGCGACGGCGAGTGCGACGAGCCGGAATCCCTGGGCGCGATCGCCCTGGCCGGCCGCGAGAAGCTGGACAACCTGATCTTCGTCATCAACTGCAACCTGCAGCGCCTCGACGGCCCGGTTCGCGGCAACGGCAAGATCATCCAGGAACTCGAAGGCGTGTTCCGTGGCGGTGGCTGGAACGTCAACAAGGTGGTCTGGGGTCGCTTCTGGGATCCACTGCTGGCCAAGGACACCGACGGTATCCTGCAGCGCCGCATGGACGAAGTCATCGACGGCGAGTACCAGAACTACAAGGCCAAGGACGGCGCGTTCGTCCGTGAGCACTTCTTCAATACTCCAGAACTCAAGGCCATGGTCGCCGACCTGTCCGACGACGAGATCTGGAAGCTCAACCGTGGTGGTCACGACCCGTACAAGGTCTATGCGGCCTACCACCAGGCGGTCAACCACAAGGACCAGCCTACCGTCATCCTGGCCAAGACCATCAAGGGTTACGGTACCGGTGCCGGCGAAGCCAAGAACACCGCGCACAACACCAAGAAGGTCGACGTCGACAGCCTGCGTCACTTCCGCGACCGCTTCGACATCCCGGTCAAGGACGAAGACCTGGAAAGCCTGCCGTTCTTCAAGCCTGAAGAAGGCAGCGCCGAAGCCCGCTACCTGGCCGAGCGCCGCGCCGCACTGGGCGGTTTCGTGCCACAGCGTCGCGCCAAGTCGTTCAGCATCCCGACTCCGCCACTGGAAACCCTGAAGGCGATCCTGGACGGTTCGGGCGACCGCGAAATCTCCACCACCATGGCCTTCGTGCGGATCCTCGCGCAACTGGTCAAGGACAAGGAAATCGGCCAGCGCATCGTTCCGATCATCCCGGACGAAGCCCGTACCT
>Ga0222427_100601_pt1 | contig 43946 bp, 64 predicted proteins | sample 2B20Ametagenome_FD_182890 | JGI IMG/M metagenome (GOLD analysis project Ga0222427, IMG submission 182890) | Enriched microbial communities from leaf-cutter ant dump, University of Wisconsin, Madison, United States - 2B20A (version 2) | ecosystem: Environmental > Terrestrial > Nest > Insects nest...
CGCAGGCACACCGGGAGCAGCAGGCACACCGGGAGCCACGGGCACGCCGGGAGCCACGGGCGCGCCGGGAGCCACGGGCGCGCCGGGAGCCGCCGGTACGCCGGGAGCCGCAGGCACACCGGGAGCCGCCGGTACGCCGGGAGCAGCGGGCACACCGGGAGCCACCGGTACGCCGGGAGCCGCAGGCACACAGGGAGCAGCCGGTACGCCCGGAGCCATAGGTACACCGGGAGCCGCAGCTACGCCGGGAGCCGCAGGCACACAGGGCGCAACAGGCGTCCCAGGCGCGGCGGCGTCCTCGGGCGCGGCGGCGTCCTCGGGCGCGGCCTCCGCCGACAAGCCCGTCGGTACCCCGCCGAACAAGGACAGCACGTCGGACATGCCAGGCTGGCTGGCCGACAATCTGCTCGTCATCGTCACCGCCGTGCTGGCGCTGCTGGCGTTCGCCATCGCGTGGCTGTTGCGCCGGGCCGGCGCCCGGCGCGGAGACGACGACGAGGAGACCTACGCCTATAGTGAGCCGGCGCTGGACACGGCAGCGCTGAACCGCAAGCTCAATAGCATCAATCTCGACCTGGACGAACCGCCCACGGACGAACCGCGCCGAGTCGGCGGTCCACAGGTTTGATACATGTCTAGAGTTGCATTGGGGCTGGCGTATGACGGCTCCGCATGGCAGGGCTGGCAGACGCAGCCGCATCGGCAGACGGTGCAGGATACGCTGGAAGACGCCCTGGGAAAATTTTGCGGTATTGAAGGATCCATACCCACGATATGCGCGGGCCGCACGGATACCGGCGTGCACGGCGCCATGCAGGTGGTCCACCTGGACACCGAACTTGATCGGCGCATGGAATCCTGGGTGCGGGGCGTGAACGCGTTTCTTCCGCCCAGTATTTCGGTCCAGTGGGCGCAACCGGTATCGGATGATTTCCATGCGCGGTTCTCGGCGCGCGCGCGCACCTATGTCTATGTGCTGTGGCGCGGCCGGGTGCGTCCGGCGCTATGGGCGGGCCGGGCTGGCTGGTGTTTCCAGCCATTGGACGTGGACGCCATGCGCGCCGCGGCCCAGGCATTGCTGGGGGAGCACGATTTTTCCAGTTTCCGTTCCTCGCAATGCCAGGCCAAGCATCCGGTGCGCCATTTGCAGCGGCTGGATATCGATGAACGCGGCCCGTTCCTGGTGTTTACGCTGAAGGCGAACGCCTTCCTGCATCACATGGTGCGCAATATCATGGGAGCGTTATTGCAGGTCGGGCAGGGCAGGGAATCCGTCGATTGGATGGCCCAGCTCCTGTCGTGGCGCGACCGCAAGCGCGGCGCGCCCACGTTCGCGCCTGACGGCTTGTACCTGTCCGCCATTGATTACCCCGAGGAGTTCGGGCTGGACGAGCTCGACGGGGGATCGCAGTTGCTGTCGCCGTTTACTCAAACCTATTAGGGAAGCCGCCGGCGACGGCGACGCCTTTCCCGCCCGATGGAGGCCCTTTGCCATGCAACGCCGCGCGTTTTTGAAACAGACCGCCTTGGGAGCCGCCGCCGGCGGCGCCGCGCTGGCGGCCCCGGTTTTCGCGCAGGATGCTCCTACGGTCGCATGGCGGTTGGCTTCCAGCTTTCCCAATGAATCGCCCACGCTGTTCGCCGGCGCGGAAGACGTCGCCCGCTATGTGGCCGAAGTGACGGACGGGCGGTTCAGCATCGAGATATTCCCGGCTGGCGATCTGGTGGAGGCGGGCCAGGTGCTGGAGGCCGTGCAGCATCGCGTGGTCGATTGCGGCCATACGGCATCGACCCGCTATTTCGATACGGATCCGGCGCTTTGCTTCGATGCCGGCGTGCCGTTCGGCCTGAACACGCGGCAGATGAATGCCTGGATGACCCAGGGCGAAGGCCTGGCGCTTACGCGCGTGCTGTTCGGCAAGTACAACATCCTGAACTTCCCCTGTGGCTATACCGGCGCCCAGATGGGCGGCTGGTTCCGGGGCGAAATCAAGACCGTCGACGATTTGCGCGGACTGAAAGTGAAGGCCGGCGGATTCGCGCGCCACGTGTTGGCCCGGCAGGGCGTGACGCCCGTCGAGGTGCCGGTGGCGGAAACCTATGCCGCGCTGGAGCAGGGCGTCGTGGACGCGGTGGCCTGGATCGGCCCCTACGACGACGAGAGCCTGGCCCTCTACAAAGTGGCGAAGAACTATTATTTCCCGGGATGGTGGGCCGGCACCTTGCAGTTGTCGCTGTACGTGAACCAGGACGCCTACGACGAACTGCCCAAGCCCTACCAGTCCGCCCTGGCGCTGGCGTGCCGCATGGCCACGGGCAACATGATCGCGAAGTACGACGCCGGCAATCCGGACGCGCTGCGCCGCCTGGTGTCGCGCGGCGCCCAACTGAAGGCGTTTCCCAGGCCGGTCCTGCAGGCAAGCTACGAAGCGTCGCTGGCCGCCTATAAAGAGATGAGCGCCAAGGACCCCATGTTCAAGAAACTCTACGAGAGCATGGCCGCGTTTCGAGACAAGGAAGTTCCCTGGTTCCGCCTGGCCGAAGGCAGTTTCGACAATCTGGTCGCGGCCTTGGGCCAACCGGCTGCGTAGGTGCGCCGGATATACTGATTGAACCCGTCGCGCAGGGCGACGAAGCAAGTGATGAGTTCCATGCGCACACGCATCAAGATCTGCGGATTGACCCGCGAACAGGATATCGACGCCGCCGTCTCGGCGGGCGCCGATGCGATCGGTTTTGTCTTTTATGCCAAGAGCAAGCGTTACGTGAATGCTGTGCGCGCCGCGCAACTGCGGCGCATGGTGCCGGCCTTCGTCGATGTGGTGGCGTTGTTCGTAAATCCGGCCCAGGACGAGGTGCAGGCGGTGCTGGATCAGGTCGGCCCTGAATTGCTGCAGTTCCATGGCGACGAAACGCCGCAGGACTGCGCCCATTACGGGCGCCGCTTCCTGCGCGCTTTCCGGGCCGGCGCGCCCGGCCTGGAAACGGCGGAAAACCTGGCGTCCACCTGCCGCGCCTACGGCGAAGCCGCGGGCTGGCTGTTCGACAGCTACAGCGCTGGCTACGGCGGCAGCGGACACGGCTTCGACTACGCCCTGCTCGACGACGTTAAAGCCGATCCGATCTCGCGCCCGCTGATTCTCTCCGGCGGGTTGAACGCCGAGAACGTGGGCCAGGCCGTGCAGTTGCTGAGGCCTTGGGGGGTCGATGTCAGTAGCGGAGTCGAGGTCGAGCAAGGAATAAAAAGTTCTGATAGAATCTCGTTCTTCGTTTCCGCGGTGCAAGCCGCAGACGCGAGATTGAAGAGTGAAGCAGTGCTGATGAATAAGCAGCATTGAGTAGTGTGGAAATTGCGTGGGCCCATAAGCCCGGCGGCATTAAAAAGCCGCAGGAAAACGCAATGAAACGTGCAAAAAATCCTCCAAGACGATTTGCACAGTTCAAAAAAGCACTATATAATTCTTCTTCTTTGCAGGCGGTTAGCTCAGCTGGTTAGAGCGCCACGTTGACATCGTGGAGGTCGTTGGTTCGATTCCAATACCGCCTACCAAATTCCTGCAAAGTGCTGTCAAGCACGGCAAAGAGAAAGCCGCTAGATCATTGATTTAGCGGCTTTTTTCTTTTGTTCTTGAGAAGTGTTGCCAAGTGCCGCCAATAGATTTTGGGGGCACGTTTGGGGGCATAGAAAGTCAGGGTAAGGGTATAGGTTTTTTTGCCTTGGCGAGCTGCTCATCCAGGTAATCGGACCACCACTGCATCAGCTCGCGGCGCTCGTCCAGATACTGCGCATGGTTGTAGGCCCGGCGCACCTTGTTCTTGTCCTTATGGGCGAGCTGAGCTTCGATTGCTTTTTCCCGGAAGCGTCCCGATTCGTTCAAGATGGTGCTGGCCAGGCCGCGGAAGCCGTGGCCGGTCTGCTGTTCCCCGTAGCCGAGAATTTCCAAAGCCCGGTTGATCGTCTCCCCGCTCATGGGGACAGAGTCGGGGCGGCGGATCCCGGGAAACATCAACTCGTGGCGACCGGAATACACCTCCAGCTCATCGAGGAGCGCCAGAACCTGACGCGACAGCGGCACCAGGTGGGGCGGTCCGCTCAGCTTCTGCAGGCGCGTACCCTTCATCCGCTCGGGCGGCACCGTCCACAGGGCGCCTGCGCGATCCCACTCCGTCCATTCCGCCCAGCGGAGTTCGTTCGTCCGAACGAAGGTGCGCATCATGATCTTGATCGCAATGCGCGTTTCGGGCCGGCCGTGGTAGCCCTCCACGCGCTGCAGCAGCTCGGGAAGGTCGGCCTGCTGAACGTGCGGGTGATGTTCTACCGGCGGCCTTGCTGCAAGGAATTGCTCCAGTCCGTAGGTGACGTCCGCATGCACGCGCCCGGTGCCGACAGCGTATCGAAATACCATGCCGATGCTGCTCAGCACGCGGGCGGCCATTTCCAGGGCGCCACGGCGTTCGACCCGTCGGACTGCGTCGAGCACCATCTTTCCTGAGACCTCGGTGACGGGCAGCTTGCCGAAGTAGGGAAAGGCGTCCCTCCTGAGCGCAGATGTCATGCGGTCGAGGTAGGCCGGGCTCCAGTGCTCGGCGCGCGTGCCCAGCCATTCCTGCGCGATTGCTTCGAATGTGTCAGCGGCCGCCCTCGCGGCGGTGGCGCGCGCCAGCTCACGTTGCACGGCAGGGTCCAGGCCGGTGTCCAGGAGGGCCTGAGCCGCAGCGCGCTGCTCGCGCGCCTTGGCCAGGGGTATTTCGGGATATTCTCCGAACGTCACGGACGTCTCTTTCTTCGTGCCCGGCCGTCGGTACTTCATGCGCCAGAATTTGGAGCCGGACTTCGCCGTTTCCAGATACAGGCCGCCACCGTCGAATAAGCGGTTTCCACCGGCGGTCTTGTACTTTGCTTGCCGGCACTTCGCGTCTGTGAGGGGGACTACTTGGCGAGGCATACAGCCGCTACTCCTTTTCGGTGGTGGTTTGTGCTTCGTCGGCCTTGTAGCCGTCGGGATCCTGCAGCCAGGCTAGGATGTCCCGGCCGCGCCAGGCGGTGAAATGCCGGCCGCCTGTCGCCGGTTTGGGCGCGGTGCCATTGTTGATCTTGTAGCGCCAGCCTTCTCGCGTGTAGGGAATGCGGGGCTCGAGATCGCGCCAACGGTAGAGGCCGTCCGGGTAGATTGCTTCTGCCGGCTGGCGGCCGCCGCGCGGCGTGTCCGGGGTGTGAGTATCGGTGTGAGCCACTTCATTGCTCCTTGTTGCTTTGCGGCACGGCCAGGGGTCGGAACTCGACCACCCACACCCAGGGGTTGCCGTCCCAGGCGCCGGCGCCGTTGATCTGCTCCCACAATGCCCGGAACATGACGCGCGGCATCGATTCGCCCGCCGACGTGGTCATGGTCAGGTCGGCGGCGGACGGATTCAGGCCGACGCCCTCAGCGAGTGCATCCATGTGGTTGATGGCCTGGAGCCGTTCCACACGCACGCGCGTGATCTCGAGCACCAGGCGGCACGCCCAGCGCGGCATGTGGATGCCAGGGCGCAGCTTTCCAGGCGTGGTGATCGTGGGCGGCGTATCGAAACCGTGCCAAGCACCGGCGCGGGTTCCGTCAGCCTCAAACTGGGTGGGGGCCCACGGCGTGTTGTAGCCGGCGTCCAGCGCTTTCTCCCCCACGTTGTTCGGTGAGAGGCGGTCCAGGCTCGCGGCGAAGCGGAACGCCTCTCGCACCCAAAGGCAGTCGCCGGGCTGGCCGTAGGGGCAGAGGAGCGCGTCACCCGTGCGGGTGTGCCAGATCGCGGGCTGGGCGGGGGCGGGCGTGCCGTCAGAGAAGCGCACTCCAGGGCCGCCCACCCTGGTCGGTTCCCATTGGCCGAGCGGGTTGTTGTGGGGAAGCTTCACGGCCCGCCGCGTCTGCGTCTTGTCGCCGGCCAGCACGGCGCGGACCATGGCGCCGTTGAAAAGGATGGGGCGCTCTTTCACAGCAGGCCTCCCTGTAAGCTGACCGGGCGGACTTCGCTGCCGGTGTTGTAGTAGGCGACAGGCTCGCCGGCCTGTTCCATGAGGTAGCCGGCGCGCAGCGCGCGCCAGGCCGCGCCACGAGGGCCGAAGACTTCGGCAACGCGGCGCAGGGATTCTTTGGACACGGGCGTCCACTCGATTTTGCTGTTCTCAGCCATGGGCACCCCCAGCAACACTGGATGCGCGTGCCGCGGCGGACTGGCTGACCTCTGCCATGCTCGCGTGTCCATTAATGATTCATAAAGCCGGGCGGTGCAGTATCTATGCGCCATGCAGTGGCTTTCCGGCACCTTCCGGATCGTCACCAGGAATGCCATGGCGTCGGCGTATGCCCTCGACGCACGCATCGGGTCGGGGCGCTCATGGCCGAGGGCATGGGCGCATTCGAGGAGGAGGGAGGCGGCCTGGTCCAGGCGGTCGCGCAGGGTGGCGTCATTCATAAACGGCCCCTCCGTCGGTGTGCGAAATGCCGCTATTCGGCAGGCCGGAAACGCTTTCCTGGCGCGGGCCCGAAGCGGTCGAGGTCGCAGAATTTGCCGGTTTTTCTGCCGGTTGCGTGGCCAGGGGAGCACCATAGACTCGCTCCACCATCGGCGCTCGTCTTTCGGCGCTGGTACGCTTGCGCCCGGCGGGTGACTTGCCGGCGACCCGTTGCGCGGACAGGGCGGTAAGCTGCGACTTGAGCTTGCGGATGTTCGCGTGGATGTTGCCCACGTCGGGATCGCCATTTTCATCGGGCGGGAACTCGCGCGCATATGCGATGCGGGCAGCTTCCAGTTGCTGAACGCGCACCGCCTCGCTGGCCTGGGGCGCGGCATAGAGCGGCATTTCGTCAGGCTCCGCGACATGGCCGGCTGGGCGCCAGTACACCCAGGCGTCGCTACCTTCGTCGCGCACGCCTTCAAGAACATCCTTCTCGATCCAGCAGACCGGCTTCGCCTCCCCGGCTACAGGGGCGCTTGCCAGGGCGGCGCGCTTCGCCCGTGCTTCGTCAATCGCGTCGAGGCACGCATTCCAGCCAAGCCGAAAGTCCAGCGACCTTTCGTACCGGTCGCGCCATTTGTCTTCACCGCACTCCTTGAAGAACGTATGAGCGCAGGCCACCAGGTCGCCGCCGGTCATGATGGCATCCAGGACGGTAGAGGCTCGCCGTGCATCCTGCACAAGATCGCCTGAGTCCAGTCCCGTGTCGATCTTGTTCACCAGCTCGTACAGCGCCTTTTCGAGAGGTAGCGTTGAATCGGCTACAGGGGCGCGCAGCTTGGACAGCACGGCGGCTTCGACGGCGCGCCACATCGGCAGCAACGCGACGCTGGGGCGCCCGTGCTTTGCGCCAATGTCCAAGAGTTCCAGGTCCGTCAGCACGGCTTCCTGCGCCGGGGCGGGGGTGTTGGTGGTCATGCGGCTTTCCTTTTCTCAGTGCGGCAGCGGCGCGCCAGCTCGACGAGCCACGCGGCCAATTGGGGGGGGGTATGCTCGCGCTCGGCATGCGTGACAAAAGGGCGCCATCCCAGATCGCCCCTTTGGAGGCGTCGTCCGCCATTGCCCTTACGGGTGTCCTGAGCGATTACGTGCGTACCAGAACCGAGGGAAATTGAAGGTAGGTCGGGGATATCGCTGGGGCGGCAGCCGACGATGTACAGCAGGGTCTTCTTCTCCGCACGGTGCCCCCACCAGTGTTGCGATATCCCCAGCGTCCAGCCTCCGTATTGGTCGGCCGGGGCGCCAGGTGCGGGTAACTGCTGGTCTGCCCACAACTTGGATCCGTTCGGGTGTTCCAGGACGCCGCCATACTGGCGCAGTTGTGCTACGGCCCACCGGGCAAGATCTTTCTCGTCGGGCCGTGGCTTAGCCATATGCGATAAGCGGCCCCATGCACGGCAAGGAGGATGGGCGACTACTGGCATGCCCCCGAGGAACGTACGAGCGTCCCGGTCAATGTCATACACGTCCACGCCTGGCAGCGTCTTGTAGGTGCTGTCCTGGCGGGCGAACAAGACGGCGACGTCCATCACCCCTCCTGCTGCTGAGAGGCTGCACGGATCACGGTCTGAGCGTGCTCACGCATCGTCGCGCGGCCCTTCTCGGGCATGTGCGACCACGGGTAGTCCATGCATTCGGCCAACGCTTTCGCAGCGGCCTCGATGTTGAGGGCCAGCAGCCGCGCATCGCCAGCAGCGGGAGCGGCAATGGAAGCGCGCGCCTGCCATGCTTCCCAGGCGCGGCGGGCGTAGGTGAGGGAATAGGAATATCCGTGGCGCTCTGTGCCCAGGCCTTGTGATCGCATCCAGCTTTCGAACGCCTGGCGCTCGTCCTTCGCATCGTCCTGTGCGCTGGCGGGAGGGGTTGGAGCAGCGTCGAGCATGGCGGCGTAGGCGTCCTGCATGTCGTCGTCATCGATGCAGCGCACTTTGCTAAACCATGTTTCTGCAAAGGCAACGCTCATGTCTAGCGTTATGGTGGCGGGGACAAGCTTCCAGCCGGCGGGGAGGGTGGTCATGATCAGCTCCACAGGAAACGAGTGATAGCCATACTCACGATGGCGCAGAGGAACAGAAGGCCGGCGAAAGCCCCGACGACCAGATAGCCCATCAGGCGGTCAGATGCGTCGTCATCCTCGTCGAGGAGCCGTTTATCTTCATTGGTCATGGCCATCTCCTGGCAAAGTGGTAGCCCATTGAGGGTTATCGGTATGCTTTGGTTAAATCAGCGCTTACGAAATGGCCACGCTTGCGCATGGCGTTCGCGATCAAGGCGCTGTCGTGGTGGCCGTCTGCATGCCGCAGCAGGCCCAGATAGCTATTGCCCGTCTCGAAGACCTTTTCTTGGGGCAGCTCTTCAATGCGGCGCAAGGCGGTTCGGATAGATCGTCGGCGCACTTCTCGCCGCCATGGTTTGATGACATGGCCGGCGAAATCGACGCCGCGGTCGATGGGCTGGAGGATGGTTTTGCGCGGGTTGAGTTCCAGGCCTAGCCGCGGCAGGTACGAGTTGACCGAAGCTAGGGCCTGTCCGAGCCACTGCGCGGACGGGTGAAGCAGAACAAAGTCATCCACATAGCGCACGTAATACTTGCCGCGCAGGCTATGCTTCACGTGCTTATCCAGACCATCCAGCAGGATGTTGGCGAAGAACTGGGACGACAGGTTTCCGATAGGCAGGCCGCAGTGGTCAGGAGCTTCACACAGACGCTTATGCCTTGGCACTAGGGCCAACGTCGCTCGGTTGCCGCGCACCTCTACGTCGGGCCTTGGGTCGTGGAACAGGATCTGGGCGGCCAATCGGCGCCACCAGTGTTCTGGAATCTTCCCGCCAACCCGAAGCCACAGATTGCGCTTGTCTATGCTGACGAAGAAATTGGCCAGATCCGCCTTCAGGTACATGGCTTGGCGTGACCAGTTCTGCGTGACGCTCCGGATCTTAGATTCCAGGCGTTGGGCGGCGTACAACGTGCCTCGACCGGGAATGCAGGCGCACGAGTCGGCGATGAAGCTAGCTAGGAAGCGCGGGGCGATTTTGTTGTAAAGCAGGTGGTGAACCACTCGGTCCCGGAAATCGGCCGCCCACACCTCGCGCGGCTTGGGATGGGTTATCACAAAACAGATCGAGCGGCCGGGGCGGTAAACGCCGCTCCGAAGCTCGTCGTCCAGTTGGGCTAGGTTGCGCTCCAGGTTCATTTCAAAGCGCAGGGCGCTGGCCGTATTCCTTTTGAGCCGGCGACAGTCGAAGTAAGCCTGCACCAACTCCGCGAACGAATGGCAAGAATCCATAGAAACTCCGAGCATGATTTGCGGACGGGACGAACCCGGAACTCGTTGTTGCGGTTCCAGTTGTTGACGTTGCCGTTCTCGAAATTCACCGCCCAGGCGTTGTTGGAGCCGTAGGGCGAGATATCACGCTATCCACGTCGCCCCACCGAAGGTTTGCCGGATCAGCGGGGAAACTGCGCGGGACCTGGACGGCCGCAGCCGTTGGTTTCCACTAGTGCGCATATCGGTGGCCTTGTGGGCCAGCGGCGTGACCAGATCATTAAGCGCGTTGGCCCGGCCGCCGTGACGACGGGGCAGCAAGCGCGTTCTCGGAGTGTTTCAGCCATCCTGTTGCCTGGCGGCCGATGTTATCGGTCAGCGCGATCGCTTCGCCGTATTGCCCGCGAGAGATCAACCGAAGGTCGGCCGCCAGCCGTAGCGACAGATTCGCCGCTTCTACCCCTTCCCGAAGGATTCGAATGATGGGCGGTCTGTCCGATGCCGAATTGGCCCGATACACCAGCATGACCAGCTCGAAGCACTGCTGGCGCAGGCCGGTCCCAAAGTCAGCCTTGTAGTTCCTGGGCATATTGGCCACCAGCTTCGTGACCAACAGGCTCAGGTCATAGGTAACCTTGAAAATCTTGGTGTCGGTGTGCAGGCTCATGGCATCGGCGGGCTACGCCCGCAAAGGGTTAAAGGGATGAAGCGATGATGCTGCGGACGGGACGAACCCGGAACTCGTGGCTGCGGTGCCAGACGTCGACGTTGCCGTGCACGAAATCCACCGCCCAGGCGAAGTAGGAGCCGTAGGGCTTGTTCGTCCAGTACCAGTCGTCCTTATCGAACAGGTCCGGCACGTTGATGTAGGCCAGCATCATGTCTTCCTGGTCAGGGGCGCGCCAGTCGCAGTGGCCGTTGACTTCACCCCGCTCGGCCACGGCCGAAGCCAGATCCTCGAATTCGACGTCTACCAGGTCGAATTCAGCGACGCCGGGAATGATGATGTGATGGGTCACGCCGTCGATGAGGCGCGACCCGATGAAGACGCCGCCCTGCTCGGGCCATTCCTGCCCGATGGCGGGGGTGCTGGTTGCGGTTGCGGTCATGCAAGTCTCCTGCGGGCTGCGCCCGCTTAAGGGGTAAATGGATCAATAGGTGAATCTGCGGACGGGACGAACCCGGAACTCGGTGCTGCGGCCCCAGAGGCAGACGTTGCCGTTCTCGAAATCCACCGCCCAGGCGTTGCAGGAGCCGTCGGGCGTAGAGGTCCAATAGACCTCCTTCTTGAACAGGTGGGGCAGATTTGCCGCGATGATCTGCTGTTCCCGCTTGGCGGGCAGGTAGAAGTCGGCGTGACCGTCTGCGCTATATGCCTTGGCGGCACGCGCTGCCGGGTAACTGGCGTTCAGACGGAGGAGGGTATTGGTGTTCACCAGGCCATCCCAGCTACTTGCTTGAATCTCGCCTTCGTCCGGGCTCCACAAATACTTGCCCTGCAGGTCATCCTCGGCCACGACCAGTCCGTAGACAGTGCCGTCGTCGCCTAGGATGTCGCCAGCGTAGATACCGCCTTGGCCGGGCAGCGAAGCGCCGATCAACGCGGGGCGGGACAGTCGGGAGGGTGTGGAACTCAGGCGCTCGAGGAGCGCGTCAAGCGCGATGCGTGCAGGAACCTCCAGGCGCGAACCGCCGCCCAGATCCAACTGGATCGTGTCGTTCATGGTTTTCCTTGGGGATTTGCCGCGATTGCGGCGATGGGGCTTGCTCAAGGGCGCAGGAAGCCTTTCGGCGTTCGAGTTCCTGCGCCCTCAATCAAAAGGGATGTCGTCGTCCATGTCGGCGAGATTCGCCGAGGCTGGGGCTTGCTGTGCGGGCTGCCGTTACTGAGGGGCGGGACGTTGTGATGGCGCAGTGCGCTGCCGGCGTGGCGCGTCATCGTAACCGCCACTACCGCTGTCTTCGCGGGCGCCCAGCATCTGCATTTGGTCAGCAACGATTTCGGTGCTGTAGCGATCCTGGCCGCTGTCCTTGTCGGTCCATTTCCGCGTCGTCATGCGTCCGGAAACGTAGACCTGCTTGCCCTTGGTCAGGTACTCACCGCAAATCTCGCCCAGCTTTCCGAAGGCGACGACGCGTACCCATTCAACGCCTTCCTTCTCTTTGGTCTTCCAGCCCACGGCCAAGGAGAAGTTGCAGACGGCTGCGCCATCGGGCGAATACCGAACGTCAGGGTCTTTGCCCAATCTCCCGATGAATTCGCATCGGTTGAGGTCATTACTCATGCAGGCTCCCCTTCAGGGATCAGGTTGGTTTGGTCCGGCTCTTCCTCGGGTTCGGTGGGTGCGTCGGGCTTCTCCCAGGCGTAATGCTTGCCTTCGAGCTTTACCCAGAGGTCGTCACGGAACATGTTGATGGTTGGCCAGTCGAAAGACTTGATACGTTCCCAGGAACGGCTACCGAATACGTCTTCCAGCAGGTCGCCCTTGGCCTTCTTGGCGTCAGCGGACTGCCCCGGGTGGTGCTTGCCGATGATCTCGGCAATCTCATCCAGAGCGATTTCCTTCATACGCTTCTCTTTCTGCCAGCGCGGCTCCCCGTCCTCTGCGAACAGTTCTTCGCTGGTCCGGCTGGTGTCGATCCCCAGATGCTCGCCGCCCAGGTTCAGGAACTCTATGTGCGGCAGGAAGTCGCGGAAGGCCGGGTTTTCGAACGTTTTGCCGTCTATGCGGGTGCTGCGGTCCTTGAGAACCGTAGCCGTGCGCCATACACGAGTACCGCCGCCCTCGACCAGCTCCTGGTTCTTCTCCATCAGGACCAAAATCGACGGCTCGTAGCCAGTCTCGGTTTCTGCCTTCATCTTGACCCCTGTCTTCGCGAGCTCCTTCTTGCCGGACTCGTTTTCGAAGAAGTCGTATTCGTAGCCAGCGCGGCCGCACATGATGATGTGGCACTTGCTGTTAACGAACAGGTCGGTGAACTTGCCCCACTCGGCCTTGAGCCATGCCCAGTCCTGAAATTCGAGGCCGCGCTTGCGATTCTTTCGCTGGGCGTATTCCTCGGTGAGGTTCCTCCAGAAGTGGCTAATGGAGTCGATCAGCAGCACGGACCCGGACGCCTCAGCTTCACGGATGGCGGTAAGAAGGTCCACGAATGCCCGAGTCTTGGCGGTGAACAGTTCGATATGGGCAGCATCAAAGCGCGGCTTCACCCAATCCGAGCCAGTCTCCGTGTCCAGAAACATGACCGGATTGTTTCCGGCCGGCAGTTCGCGCTGGCGCATCAGCTCTACCAATCCGATGGCGATCTCGGAAGCGGTGAAGGTTTTGCCGTCTCCGGCGAAGCCCATAATTCCAGCCTTCAAGTAGGCCTGGGTATTGGTGGCTCGTTGAAAGAGTGCCATGTCTTAATCCTTGGCGGCATAGGCCGTAGGGCGCCCGTCCTGGGCGATGGTTGTTTCGTCGCGCTGTTGGACTTCGCCGTAGCCGAAGAGCAGGGCAGTCAGAACAGCGGTGACGACGAAAGCGGATAGGCGGGCGTCGCGGTCGCGCAGGAGGCGGCGGATCATTGGACGTCCCCTTCGGCGCGCGAGGGGAAGCAGCCTTCGCCGTCTTGACGGTCCAGATAGGCGCGGTGCTGACCAGTGCGGGCTTCCTGCTTGCGCGCCTTGCAGGACTTCGAGCATAAGCGCGCCCAGCCGCGTTTGCGGTCGGCCGTGCGCGCGGCGAAGGTGCCGCCGCACGCCAGGCACTTGTATTGGCCGGTGGAGATCATTGGGCACCTCGGGCGGTCAGCGGGGTCTTGTCGTTGAACCATGCGTGGTCAAACGCACGCATCGCGGCTTCGGGCGTATCGCCGAAGCCGGCCACGCCGTTCTGGAGGTTGTCGCCGTACAGCGCGCACCACTGGCTGCCGTCGATGCTCAGAACCGGACGAAACACCACGGCCGGGCGCTGCATTTCCGCGCCTGCAACGCCGAACTCTTGGGCGGCGCAGCGAATGATGTGGTCCGCATTGCCGAAAGCTTCGCGCAAGGCGCTTTCAACGGCTTGACCAACGTCGGCATGGCCAATGCGGCTGCGCACCGCGTCATAGATTGCTTGGTAGTTGTCGCTCATGCTCTGCTCCATTCTGGCCAAAAGCCGCGCACGTATTGTTTGGTTTGGTAGTCGGCGACGTGGGCAATAGCCAGCGCCATCTGATCGCGACAAGAGATTCCGAGGATTCCGGACGCCGCCAGTTCTAGGATCTTCTCGGGCCTGTCGGCGTCGCCTGCGATGAAAGCCAGCATGCGGGCGTCTGGGTTGTGCCATTCCCGCTCGAATGCTTCTATTACCGCCTGTCGATGCGTGAACAAGTCCCCCTCGATTTGCCGGTAAAGCTCCCCATACTTCTCGTCGTAGATTTCCTGGGGAGGGCTGAAGCTGAATCGACTGCCCATGTCGCCCTCCTGCAGCGCCAGCCTGCGGCTGGCAAAGGGTTGAATTGATTAAGGGATAAATCTGCGGACGGGACGAACCCGGAACTCGAGGTCGCGGCGCCAGTCGTCGACGTCGCCGTACTCGAAATGCACCGCCCAGGCGTCGCCGGAGCCGTAGGGCGTCGAGGTCCAGTAGTAGGATTTCTCGAACAGTCCAGCGACCGCCGCAAGGCAAGCCATCCCTTCGTTCTTGGTAGGCAAGCGCCAGTCATAAAAGCCGCCGCCCTCGTATTCTTTTGCGTGTTGGCCGGCGACTTCCCATTCCTGCCGGCCCAGATTCTCATGAGCGACAATCAGGTGATGTACCTGGCCGTCTTCCACATAGGGACCTGCGTAGATGCCGCCCTGCAGTTCGGCTCCAATTCCCGCCGGCAGAGGGAAGGACGCTATCTCTTTCGGGGCCGTCGCCGTCGCGAGCAGCGTTTGAACCTGCTGGCGGATATGTTCCGCATCGACGCCTTCGATATGAATCTGAATGCTCATGACTTCTCCATAGGGGAGTAGGTTGCTCAGGGCGGCGCACCCCCAGCCTTGGGTAAGGCTGACGGAGGGGCGTAGAGGAGGGAGTGGGATGCGCCGGCCTGAGCAGCCGAGGGAAGGACGCCCCGGCAAGCCGGGGCAAAGGGATTAATTGATCAAGCGATGATGCTGCGGACGGGACGAACCCGGAACTCGCTGCTGCGGTTCCAGGGGTAGACGCAGCCGTATCTCGAAACCCACCGCCCAGGCGTAGCTGGAGCCGTAGGGCGTCGAGGTCCACACATCGCCAACGTCTTCGCTGAACCCTTCGGCTGCCAACAGCAGCAGCGCTTCGCGATGGGAGGGCAGGTAGAAGTCCTTGTGGCCGTCGGCGCTGTATTCGGAAGCGGCCAGGGCTGCAGGATGGCCGCCGCGCTCCAGCAGCTTGCGGGTGTTCTCGGCGCCGTCCAGATCCGAGTAGCCTTCCAGCTTGTCGCCGCAGCCGCCAAATTCGAACTCGCCGTCCAGCAACTCTGCCGCGGCGAACAGGTGACGCCCCTGCGCGGTCTTGCCGATGTAGATGCCGCCCTGGCCCTCGGCGTATTGGCCAACTACGAATGCATTGCTCATTGAGTGATCTCCTAGTTATGCCGGGGTGCCGGCGTCGTAAGCTGGGTAGGGTGGCAAGGAGGCGACGATTGCTTGGCATGCAGCCAAGTCGCCGGCCCCGTAGTAGCGCATCTTTCCGCCTTCGCTTCGCTGGACGTTGTAACGACCAGGGCTTTTGGCTTGCCGATAGATGAAGGGATACCCAGACCTCGCAGCCTCGGCCCCTCTGTTCTGCATGTTGAGCAGATGGGGGACGTCGCGAAGGTTGCCGATTCTGTTATCGGAAGGGTTTCTGTTGATGTGGTCTATTTCATTCTTCGGCCAAGCACCGTGGCACATGAGCCATATGATCCGATGCTGGCGATAGGTCCGGCCGCCGATGCCGACGATCAGGTAACCCGCGCCGTCAATGGCTCGAAGGACCTTTCCGCTAGGCCCAGTCAATTCCCCGGTCTCTGGGTCATATCGGAACCTCTCAGCCAGGATGGACTTCAACTTTTCAAGATCCATTCCGCTCTCCTGTTTCATTCAAAGCCCAGCACTCGGTGAATGGGGCTTCAGATGGACCGCTTACGCCCGGTCAGTCGGCAAAGTCACGCTATGCAGGTCGTCGCAACGCACAGAGTTGTCCGAACCGTCGGGCTCCACAATGTCCGGGTCACTGCATCCTGGGGAATCGGAGAAGAGGTAAGCGCCTTTGCTGCCGTTGATGGGTAGAACCGCGCTCTAACGGCTTACGCGTCCTGGCTATCCCGACTACGGGCCGCCCAGGCTGCGGTTTTGATCGTTCATTCGTCAGCCGGCGCTCCAAGAACGGGCTGACGGATGAAATTCCGGGGCAGTGCATGGCTTAGCTGTTCCCTCGCAACTATCCGGAAATTCCAGATAGTTGGTCATCGGCTCCAAGCCACGCACTGCCTCTTCAATCCACCGCAGGCCCAGCAACACAACTCGCCGAGCAAGGGAATGGATAGCCTCTGATCTTTCGTCCGGGGTGGAGGGTTGCGCCCGGGGCCTAGCCACCTTTCGGTCATCGGCCTGTTCTATCGCTTTGCAGTCAGAGATCACGCAACATCCAGGTCTGGCGCCGGCCCGGGCCGCCATTCATGCCCGACATTCTTCCGACCCGGAATCGGCGTGGTGTACGTCACTGAGCGTCTACTTGGTATGGGCCTACCCACTCGAATGACCTAACAGCGCGCATGCCTGCGGCTGCTTTCGACGTTGCTGACACCAGCGCCAGACCTGGCTGCTCGTGATCTCTGGTTGTTAAAGAACGGTGCTCGCCTTCCCCCATCCGACTTCGTGGCGGTACGTCTCCCTCTTGAGGCGATGCCCTGACTGCTGGCTGAGGGTCCGTGGGGGTCTTGCTGCGCCGTGTTTGCAGCGCGTAGGTGTAATGTGCCACAAGAAAAACTAGCATGCAAGAAAAACTAGTAGATAAAGTTGTAACGGCTCCGCCTGGACGAAAAAAACCCGCTCGAGGCAGACTGTCGGAAGCACTTAAGGACTTTCAAGCTACGATGGGTTTGCCCAACCGTTTGCACCTCAACCGAAGGAGAGGAGATGAAATACGAAGACGAATATGACGATGTCCCCGGCATGGATGACATCTCTTCAGAAGATATGTCGGAGCTGCTCGAGGAAGCTGTGGCAGACGGAGAGATCGAAGAGAATTTACCTGGCTATGGGATAGCCCTGGTTGTGCTTGATGGTGGATGGGATGCTCTATCTCCCAAGCAGCGAGCGATCTTTGACAAGCGCGTTCAGCCAATCTTGACGCGTCGGGCGGAGGCGCTGGCCGTGCAACGGATCCTCGATCGCGCGCCGGAGTAGTAACGGACGGGCAACAGAAAGCCGCCCGGACGCATCGTGCGCCAAGGGGTGGGCTGCAGCTTTCCAGGGGGGGGCATGGACAAGTCGACCATGCTGGCACTGATGATGACGGCTAAGAAGGGCGATCCCGGCGACTGGGAGTCGCTGCTTACCGTGTACGCTCAGCGCCTTGAACAGATCGCGCCGAAGCTGACCGAGGACGAGCTGTACTCGATGCTGGCAGTAGGGGCGGCCATCTATCAGCGGTGGTGTCAGCACACCGATTCGGAGAAGGAGGCCGCCGAAACGCTGCTGCGCCTGACTGGAGACAGGCCGCTGGAATGAAAAAGCCACCCGAAGGTGGCTTCTTCTTACTCGGGTCTAGGCCAATCAGGCTGGGCGTACCTTCGGTTGCACTGCTGTCGAGTGTCCGAACGGCCACCTTTGCCGCTTGATGTAGCTCGTCAACTCTTGCTCCGACGATTGTTCCTGGCGCGACGCTGGGGCAGGGGAGCTCTCGGTTCTGCTATCCGTGGTGCCTCGGGAGGCGCGGTTGATCATAGGCTTCTCCATGCCGCTCGTTAGACGATAGCAACCAGCACCTACCGTATCTCAATATGTTGAAGCGTAAGAATACACCAAAATATATGCCCTATTTGTTGCAATTGAAAAGCGACAGGGCTGGCGAATGGGGAGCATGGGCGATAAAAAAGCCACCCAGAGGTGGCTCTTCTTGGCAACAGCGGATTCCGCACTACGCTCCGCTCAGGTCAAAGCGGTGGCCAAGCTTAAATTTGACGAATCCGCCACGCACAACATAGTGCGCACGCTCGCGCTCTGACTTAAGGATTTCATCAAGAGTGGCGGGTTCATCTTGGTTTCTGACGAGAACGGCCGGCAGATCGGACTTGCCGGCCGGTCGCGGGAACTGCGCGGGCTTCTGGCTTGTCTTCATGGCTCTCTTCCTTTGCTTCAAAAAGTAACACAACCGGTTCGCGGCAAGGCGTGGTCGCCAGTGAACCCAATTCTATCAAAAGCTCATTCTCCGCGCTACTTGGCTGTCTGACGGACTTGAACAGCCTTTGAGCTTCATCCCTGTCGATCACAAAGCTGTGAGAAGGATAGCCCATCAATAGATTCTCTAATGCTCGTGGAGCGAGGTTTTTAGGGCGTACATTCAATCTTTGTCCGTAAGCTCTTCCAACAGCCATTGATCGAGCGACTTCGCCAATTTTCTGAGGATCAATCTGGCGGTAGATCGGCTCGAAGAGCCCTTTGGCCACAGATGACGCAATGTCCGACGCGGTTTTAAGTGTTACTAGGCCCTGGCTATGGTCTTTGATTTGTCTCATGAAAGAGTCAAAGAAGCGGAATGCGTAATGCTCGAGATTGTCTAAGGCCTCGCTGATGACGAGGCCGGAGTCTCGTTCGTCGATCTCATCTCGCTTGGCCAGTTGAATATCAAGCGGGCCCAGTTCTGCCTCATCGCTCATAATTAAAGTATTGGCAGTGATTAAGAGCATAGTCCCAGCGCTTTTGCACCAGCCCGCGACAAGCGCTTCGCTTTGATCGTAAGTGTTCTGGATTGCTCGGCCAATACGAAATGCCACGTCCGGTGATCCACCTGGGGTAGCTAGAACAAAAATGAGTTTCTTTGGTCTGCTTTCGTTCGCGCGGCGGTCGCGAAGGATCTCCAATGCTCTTTCTTCTAGACCATTGAAGCAAGAGCCATTTATTAGCATGACGTCTGCATCGGACGCCCCGCATAGAGCTAGCGCTTTTTCTTTTACCTGCTCAGGGTCTAGCGGCTTGGGCGCCGCTAAGAGATCGGTGGGCTCTTCCATGCTTTATGTTCTCCTCTTTCGAATCCGTGTATTTTTCGAAAGGCTAGCCAGCCTGTCTTGCGCCTTACATCAATGGGCCGCGGTGTGCGGCCGCAAAATGCAATACTCTTAGTATCTGGTTACGTGCATCGTTAAAGTGCCCAATTCTGCCGGCTTCTCTCACAGTTGGCCACCTTTCTAACTAGCGCATCATGTTATTCGGTGATCACGACCGCACCCACTGTCCCGCATCATCGTCGCGCAGCCTGGCGCCAGTTACGCCTAATGGCCCAGCCCCTTCAGTGCCTTGGTCGAGTCGATTCAGGTTGCGGCAAAGCGGTTCCATCGAAGTACATTTACCGTATGGGGAAATATGAGGAACTTCCCAATTCCCGCATACCCTTCAGCGGTCAAGTGTGCAGTGTCTTTGGCCAGTGAACCAGGAGGGATCCCTGCAGCCTGGTCCGCCAGGTCTTGTTGGCTGGGCGATTTCCCTAAATCTTCCCAAATTTGAGGAGACGTTAGCCATCCGCTGACGTCAATAAATCTGTCCCCATAACGCTGGGCATATATCTCATTGACGGCGTTCACCTGATACCGGGCCGGGTTAGACTCCCCGACGTTTCGATTTATGAAGTGGCCGAGCACGAGGATGCGCTTATTTCTAGCTGACATCCATTCATGCGCCTCATCGGTGTACCGCACGATTTTTTCGATGACCGCTTCTGAATCCCCATTAGGATCAATATCGTTTTTCCCCATCCAAAGCAACACTGGACCAGTTCGCTCTACCATCCCCTGTTCCGGAATGAATTCAGCGGGGCCATTGAGGCGGACGGGATCCCCCCCATTCTTTCTAGTAAATTCTAGCGGTCGATCTTCCCCTAGCCGTCGAAGCCTCCCATAGACCCCCTCAACGGTCCCCCAGTATTCGACATATCGATAGAAATTGACGTTCGGCGCCGTTACTTCTATCGAGCCGGAAGCTGGGATGGTGTCGGCGGGGAATTTGAGCTTGGCAGCGTGACTACCAAGTCGTGCGCATATCGTTTCCACACCTTGGCCAGATACCCCGCCGTTGAACATAGAGGCGCGGAACATGCTGCGTAGCTGAGCATCAAGGAGAGGGGCGGAAGACCAAGAATGACTGTCTCCCCAGATTGCCCACTGTTCGGTTTCTTTTTCTTGTCGGGGAGGGATATCGACAGGTTCGGCAGGAGGGGATTTCGCCGCAAGTCGGAAAAAATAGGCGAGACCAGCTAGCCATGCGCCGCCCACTAGCACTGCCAACGTCAAAAAAATTGTAGTCTTCATGCGATCAAGTTATAGATTGAAAGATATATCGTTTTTGCCGCATTTATTTGACAAGTGCCATATGTGGATTCCCGGTTTTCTCGATATTTAGCTGTTTGGCGGCAGCCTAGCGGCTAGGTTGCCGCAGATGTCGGTGCCAGCCTCATCATCTCGCCGCTTGGCGCCAGCCCAGCAATAGTCGTTCACCCACGTCATTCCGCAGGTCGCATATCCGCAGTCACTGCGACCATTCATAGCCTCTGGCGGCCATCTTCTTGTAGGTCTCTCTGGCGCGGTCCAGCAATTGCGGCACGATCGGCTTCCCAAGATCATCAACCAGAACCACCACGACGCCGCACTTACACCCCTCAATGTTTGAGGGGTCAGACCAAAACTCTCTTACTTGTTTGGCTGTGAATAGCTTCCCATGGCGTTCTGCGTGACTCTTCCTGGTCGTGGGAGAAAGCGCAGACAGGTGCATATACAACTGCTTTGAGCCAAATTTCTTGGCAGAAAGTTCCTCTTGGTCCAGGCGCCGCATACGCGACTCGTGCAGCGCATAGCTGGCTTCTGATGGGATCACAGCTTGAATCCAACCCAAAACGCACGGCCAATGATCTCGATATCCGGGTCATCGAAGCTCAAGTGCAAGTCCTCATAAGCGGCAGCATTTTCGGACCGGGCGATGAATCCGCCGTTTCCCTTATATAGACGCTTTACCTTCACTTCATCGTGCTGACGGAAGGCGTAGACCTTTCCGTTGACGATCGACGTCGCGCCACGGTTAACCAGGATCGTCGCGCCGTCCGGGATGAGGGTCTCCATACTGTCCCCTTTCACCGACACAGACACTGTCTGTTCCGGGGTTGCTCCCGCGGATCGCAGGAAGTCTGCTCGGAACGATAGCCGAGTCATCTCGTCTTCGGTCAAAACAATCTCGCCATGACCGGCGGACAGGCGTACGTCCAGGCGCCTGATGGAGACAAATTCTTCGGTATCGGGGTCGGCCGTTGGCCCCACTGCCAAGTATTCGGGCGTTGTATTAAGCGCTTTTGCAACGGCCTCTAAGCGAGCACGTTTAGGCGCCGTTTTGCCGTTCTCCCACTGCTGGACGGTCTGCCAGGAAACGCGTACGCGATCGGCAAGCTGCTCCATCGACAGCCCGAGCTTTTCCCTAAGGTCTTTGATTCGTTTGTGGATCGTCGGCATGCGCGCGAGGTTACCCACAAGAAAGGCTTGTGTCATTGCAGGAATTTCTTGCATTGCTAGTTTTTCTTGTATAGAGTGGGCGTCATGGACAAGAACTCCCACATCGCTCAAGCCATCACCAACGCCGGCGGCCCGGTGGCAACAGCCAAAAAAACCGGCGCGAACAATTACCAGACCGTCCAGCAATGGGAGCGCTCCGGAAATGTTCCGGCCGAGTATGCCACTGCGTTAGAAGCGGCTTCCGGCATTTCTCGACGCCTGTTGTGCAAGCAATGGGCGAAGGTTTGGCCGGAACTGGCCAACGAGGCGAGGGCGGCATAAATGAACTCCGCCCATCGTCTTGCCCTCCCGGCTGCCTACATCGACCCAGCGTTCATTGCTTGCCTGGTTGCATCCATAAGCGAGCGCGAGCTGGTCGAGCAGTTTGACCGTCTCTACGGTGCGTCGTTGTCCATAGGGGAATTGTGCGACGGTGATTTGCGCTCCTTCTCCGAATTTGTCCACAACTGTGTCTATCTGCGCTTGCCTGACGAGGCGATTGTCTCGTTGCGCGTTTCGTCTCAGGAGGGAGCATGACATCAATGCATCGTTGCACTGTCGCGCCCATCGGTGGCCCACGCCATGCGGTCACGTTCGGCGCACAGCTCCTTAAAGATTTCCAGCACCGCGTCTTCGGACGGATCCAGAAAGGTCCGTTTCGCAACCGCGGCGGCCTCCTTCAACAGCTTCTCGGTTTCGGTCATTCCTTTGCCTCGGCCGGAGGCGCTTCGTCCGTGGGCGGTTCCTGGCGCGGGTCAGCTTCCGTCGGCCCCGGCTGAGGTACTAGTTGGAACGCCTCGATGCGTGCGAAGAGGTGCGCGCGGGTCACTTGCTTTGGGTCTTTGTTGTTTTCCATGGGCTGCATCTTAGGCCCGATGTTCGAGAACGGTAACGCTGAAATGTTGGATGGAATCAGTGATGACGTGTAACTACTCCGAATTGCACTGGCGAGACGTCCTCTACAACGACGTGCGCAAGACGGACGGCGGCCTTCAGGACGCTGCCCGGTTCTTGACGGACCGCCGTGGTGTGTCCATGCATCCTGAGGCATTGCGGAGAAAGTTGCGCGGGCTGCCGGGCGAATCCGTTGATGTCGACTTGGCGCTCATGCTGTCGGAGTGGATGCAGTCCAAGGCTGACGTCGACTATTCCCACCGGTGGCTGCAGACGATCAACAGCCAAGAGGGCATGCATTGCGATTTGGTGCCGTCGGCCCCGCTCGGAGGCTGGGCGTGCGAGATCGGCGCCCTGAAGGACAAGTGCCTGAAGTTGGTGATGAAGCTGGGCAAGATTTCCGGCCTTACTAGCGAAGCCGCCGAGGACGGGGAAATCACAGAAGAAGAAGCGGGGCCGCTCTTGGCGCTTATCCGCTCGGCCCGAGTCATCCTGCATCGCATGGAGCGGAACATCCTGCGCGCAGTTGCAAAGGGCGGGGGGATCTGATGGACAAACAGGTCTTCGTTCTCTCCCATCCGTTGGCTCGGCGCAACGCTGCCCATGCCTGCGCCAATGCGCCGGAGGGCTATCGCGTGGAGATCAAGCCGCGGACTCGCTCCCTGGCCCAAAACGACATGCTCTGGTCGATCCTGACTGACATCAGCCGCCAGGTTGAGTTTGTCGTGAACGGTGGACTGGTGTCGGTGGCGCCCGAAGAGGTTAAGGACATCCTGACGGCCGGCTTGCGCCGTGAAACCCGCATGGCTATGGGGATCGACGGCGGCATGGTGTTGCTCGGGCAGAGCACCAGCAAGATGACTGTGCGCGAGATGAAAGACCTGATCGACCTGGCCTACGCCTTTGGCAATGAGCGGGGCGTGGAGTGGTCCAGGACTAGCCTGGGTAGGGATGCCTGATGCGTACGTCCACGCTGCAGCGGAAAACCCCCATGCGCCGGTCCAAGCCGAAGCGCGAGAAAGGCCTGGGCCACAAGGTGGAGGTTGTCATGGGCTTCTATCGGCCGCTCGGGCACAAGCTTCCGATTCTGCTGCGCAGCGAACAGCACCGCCGCAATGTCGTGGCGCTCGGGTGCCTGGTGACCGGGGCGCCTGCGCAGGCCTGCCACGTGAACATCACCAAGGGCACTGGTCTGAAGGCCTGCGACAGCCTGTGCTTCCCTTTGTCGCCGGAGCTGCACCGCCAGCACGATCAAGGCGGGATGCCGCGCGCCGAACGCTGGAAGCGTGAATGGGAATACGTGGACGCCACCAGGGCCGCGCTGATCCAGAAGGGACAGTGGTCGGCCGAAGTTGAATTGCATTACCAGCGCGCCGTGGAGCCCCTGCGCCGCTTGGTGAAAGGTGACGAATGAGTTGTGTGCACACGCCTAGGGTAGCTCCCGAAAAGCCTGTCAGCCCGTCAGGCCTGGCGTTGTGCATTTTTCTTAACGGGCGGCAAAAGGGCAGCTATGAAAATGCATGATCTGGAAGTGGCGGTATGCGGCGAGGGAATCATGATTGCTCAATCCGATGGCACGGGTGAGCAGGTAATTATCATGATTTCTGCTGAACAAGCGGAGCTCGTTTGCGAGTGGATTCGCGCCGCTTCGAACGCACCTCAAAAGAGCGGGAGCATGTAGCGATGCGGGATTACGGGAAAGTATCCCCGCAATTCTGGATCGGGGAAACAGGAAAGCGTTTACGCAAGGCCGGAGCCGAAGCCCAGGTGGTTGCCTTGTATCTCATGACTTGCTCGCATTCCAACATGATTGGCCTGTACTACCTGCCCGTCATGTACATCGCGCACGAGACTGGATTGGGAATGGAAGGAGCTTTGAAGGGGCTTCAAAGGGCCTCGGAAGCTGGGTTTTGTCAGTACGACGAGGCTTCTGAGATGGTTTGGGTCATTGAAATGGCCAAGTTCCAGATCGATGCGGAGCTTTCGGCTGCCGACAAGCGGTGCAAGGGTGTGCAAAACGAATATGACGCGCAGCCCGAGAACCCTTATTTGGCGCGGTTCTTCGAGCGTTACGGGGTGGCCTATCACATGACCAAAAAAAGAGGGGGGGGCAACGCAAAAATTAGCCCCTTGGAAGCCCCTTCGAAGCCCCTTGGAAGCCAAGAGCAAGAGCAAGAGCAAGAGCAAGAAAAGGATACCCCCTCTGGCTTGCCGCCAGAGCCGGTGCCTCCCGATGCTTCTGCAAAGCAGAAAGGGAAATCTGCTGTCACGCTGAAAACGTTCATGGACGACTGCCAGTCCAGAGGTGAGCCAGTCATCGAGGGCTACAAGCCCCTGCTGGAGTATGCCGAGAAAGTGGGGTTGCCGGAGGAAATGCTTAGTCTGTGTTGGGTTGAATTCAAGTCGAAATATCTGCCGGGCGGGGTGAATGCATCGAAGAAATACAAGGATTGGCGCTTGGCGTTCCTCGGTTGTGTGCGCGATAACTGGTTCAAACTGTGGTGGGTTGGCGACCAGGGAGAGTTTGGCCTGACCTCACGCGGCAAACAGGCTGAATTGGTGCACAAGGAGGCTGCATGAACGCCATCGCCGCACGCGTGCCGCCGCATTCCGTCGACGCCGAGCAGGGCGTGATCGGAGGGCTCCTGTTGGACAACCGCGCATGGGATCGCCTGGGCGACCTGCTAAGCGCGGAGGATTTCTACCGCCACGACCACCGGCTGATCTTTGGTGCCGCATCCAGCTTGCTGAACGCGTCCAAGCCGGCCGACGTACTGACGGTCTTCGATTCGCTGCAGGCTTCCGGGCAGGCGGAGGATGCGGGCGGCTTGGCCTACCTGAACGCCATCGCCCACAACGTCCCTAGCAGCGCCAACGTGCGCAGCTACGCGGAGATCGTCCGCGCCCACCGCGTGCGCCGCGACGTTCTGGCCGTGGGCCACGACATCGCCGAGCTCGCGGAAACTGCCGATCCGGCTGAGCTTGTGGAGCGCGCGACCGGCCTGGTCATGGCGCTGGCGGACACGCGCACCGCGGGCCGCGACCCGGTTGAGGTTGGCGCGCTGCTGCGGAACGTACTCGAGCAACTTGAAGCCCGAGGGGAGCGTGAGGGCGGAGTTTCGGGCTTGGCCACTGGATTCGCTGACCTGGACGAGAAGACCAGCGGCTGCCAGGACGGAGACCTGATCATCGTGGCTGGCCGCCCGTCGATGGGCAAGACGACGTTCGCGATCAACATCGCCGAGAACGTGACCGAGGATGAGGGCGTTGCCCTTGTGATCAGCTTGGAAATGGCTGCGGCCCAGTTGGCTGAACGCTCCATCGCCCGATACGGCGCGATCGACACCCAGCGCCTGCGCACCGGGAAATTGCACCAAGGCGACTGGCCGCGGCTGACGCACGCCATCCAGATGCTGGAGAACCAGCGCCTGATCATCGCAGACGATCCCAGTCTGGCCAACGTCGCACGGATCCGGCTGGCGGCTCGAAAGGTCAAGCAGCGGCAGGGCAGGCTGGACCTGATCGTGATCGATTACCTGCAGTTGATGCAGGGCGAGGGGTCCACGCGGAACGAGGACCTGGGCGGTATCACCCGGGCGATCAAGCTGCTGGCGCGCGAACTCGGCTGCCCGATCATCGTGCTGTCCCAACTATCGCGCAAGGTGGAGGAGCGCCCGAACAAGCGGCCGATCCTCAGCGACCTGCGCGAGTCCGGCGCGATCGAGCAGGACGCCGACGTCGTGATGATGGTCTACCGCGACGAGTATTACCACGAGGACAGCCCGTTCAAGGGCTTGGCCGAGATCCTGATCCGCAAGCAGCGGATGGGCCCGCTGGGAGAAGTCTTTCTGACTTTCCAGGGGCAGCACTCCCGCTTCCTGGATGCAGACCAGCATGCGGTGGCCGAAGCGCGCAACGCCGTGCAGTTCAAACCGAAGCAGAAATACAGCCAGTTGAGGGACTGAGATGATCGCTGTCGAACTTCCATGGCCGCCCAAGGAACTGAGCCCGAATCATCGCGGGCATTGGGCGCCGGTTTCCCAAGCGAAGAAGCGATATCGAACGGCTGCGCGTCTGGCGGCCCGCTCGGCGCTTTCCAAGGCGGACGGATTCAACCAGTTCCGCGGCGTGCGTCTTGCATACGAGTTCTTCCCACCTGATGCACGTGCCTATGACCGCGACAACCTAGCGGCCCGGATGAAAGCAGCAACGGACGGGATTGCGGATGCAATCGGGATGAACGACCGCGGTTTTCACTTCGCTCCGGCGGAGATCAGAGACAAGACCAAGGGCGGGATGGTCCGCGTCACGATGGAACAGGTGGTTCTATGACGATTATCGAAAAGCCCCGCGCTCGGAAGGAGGGCGGCATGTGGTTGGTGTGGTGCGCAAAGGTTGGCCCTAGCCCGCGAGCAACATTCGAGGCGGCGTACGTGGCGTGGGCCCGACGCCGTGGGTGGCTGGCATGACGGAGGGATTCCCCCGGTGGGTAGAGGACGAGATCCACAACTGGGCAAGGTCCCAGTGGGAAGGGGATTGGCCTGGGCCGGGGCGCCCGATCCAAGACGAGCCAGCGATTTGCGCGTTTCCCCCGGAGCCCGGCCATGAGGACGGCGATGAGCCGGTGCGTATCCCAGTGAACCATGATAGGGCGCGTCAGGTGAATCGGGTTTATGAGGCGTTGCCACTGGTGGAGCAGCGTGTCGTTCAGGCGGAGTACACGCGCCGCAATGAGTATGGCGACCTGCCGGCGCACCTACGCCAGGACAAGGCGTGTCGGGTGATCGGGATCGCGCTGCCGTACTACAAGGTGGCGCTCGGCAGTTTCAAGCAGCAGGTTTGGAGGAAGTTCGAATGAAGTACGCGCACGAAGTGATCGACCTGATGGCACCTTATCCGGGGCGCGCTTTTCGGCTTATGGAACTGGTCCGGCATGTGTCGCAAGGCCGCTGTATTACTGCAGCAGAGAAAACTCGTTTGCAACGCGGCATCCAACGAGCCATGGAGGCTTTACACGAGTGCGGCAGTGTTGTGATCGAGGAACCCGGCGAAGGTCGGCACGGCAGGCTATACAGTTGGCGTGTGACGGTTCCGTCACATAGCCCCACCATATCCGCCACTCAATCAGTCACAATAGCTGCGGGGTAGTGCGCCCTTTGCTTCCCAGTGGAGAATATTCAACGATTGGATACAATTGTCGCTCACCACTATCCGGCGAGCATCCCTCTCATGGCATACGGCGATCCAACAAAATATTCCAAGGGTGAAGTGCGTAGGTCTGGGCTCGCACTTGTTCAAGGCGGAGACGCTCATGACCGAGAGGTCGTTAACAATTGGCGGAACGCCCATTCCTACATCATCAATACTTTCCAGGCTACATTACGCCTCTATATAAAGCGTAATGATGGCATGGATGTTGTCATGGCGCAGCGCTTAAAGCGTCTTAAGACAATTGTTGACAAGTTAGCCACGGGCCGAGCCCGGGATTTGTCGACCATGCATGACCTAGCTGGATGCCGACTGATTTTCAATTCGATTGGGGATCTTCAGGAGTACCGGACCCAATTCCACGGGACGCGCGCCAAACATGAGCGGGTCGATGAGGATCGTTACGACTACATTGCTCACCCTAAGGCCACTGGGTACCGCGGTATTCATGAGGTATACAAATATGTGGCTTCCTCCGGAGGAGGGGAGAAGTACAACGGCCTGAAAATAGAGATCCAGTTTCGCACAAGAACTCAGCATGCTTGGGCCACAGCAGTAGAGATCAGCGATTTGCTCGACGGAGCTCGAATAAAGTTTGATCAAGGAGCAAACCCGAAGCGGGAGCGTCTATTTGTCTTGGCAAGTGAGTACTTGGCTCGTGTCAAAGAGGGGACATATGGGTACTGTCCTGATCTCACGGATGCCCAGCTATGCGCCGAAATGCGTGGTCTAGAGAACGAGCTAGGAGTCATTCGCACTCTAGACATGGCTCGAAAAAGCAATACAGTCATTCCGCAGAAGAAGCATATTGTTCTACATTTCCACATGGACGAGCTTTCGGCAAAGGGGTTCAGCGACGCTAAGCAGGCAATGGAGTTCCGTGATGATGTGGAGAACGTTTACCCCGAGGACGATATCGTGTACGTGAGTGCCGCCTCCCCCAGAGCAATCGCTGATGCATTTCGGAACTACTTCAGGGATGCCGTCGATTTCGTCGAGTACGTGAAGCCAGCCCTTGGCTGAGCGATGGGCAGGCCGTTGAATGCGGCAGAGCGCGAGGCCGCGCGTAAGAGGGTAAAGCGCGTGCTCGATGCGCTGATCGCTACTGGTGCGGTGGCAGTCGCGCAGCCGGCAGAGGTGTCAGGAGCCTCGGCTGAGTACTCCGTGTCCCGCTTCCGGGACATGGGAGAGACAAGAAGCGGGACAATACGTGCAGGGCTCCTGCGCTCTGCGATAACGTAGAGGTGATTAATCATCGCCCCACGCCGTAAGGGTATGATAATCGAAGACATTCACACAGGAGGCTCCATGGCGTATCCCAAGAACATTGAAAACCCTGGCATGTATATGGCCTGGGGTGTATTGAAGGATCGAGACGGATGGGATCTGCGCGGTCCTTACGACTCCAAAGAAGCAGCAAGCCAAGTGTTTGAATTGTGCGGGGATCCATATGAAGTCGTATACGGATCGTGGCGCGCAGGTACCGACGAGTTCATCCGCAAGCCGAGCGATAACTAAGAATCACTAGGCCGCCTCTCGGCGGCTTCTTTGTTTCCAGAGAGCAGGGGCCAGAGAGAACCGTCCGCTGGACCGCATGGGCGCCGACTGGCAGACGTCATGTTCCGGCCTCTGCTCTGTGGGAACAGCCCCCGCGATCGACCAGCCTGCAGCGCGCCATGCCGTTCCTCACATCTCCCGGGGCTTGGTCATGGCGGTAGGGGCGCGCAAGTTTTCTATCAGGTGAGGAATGTGGGGAATGAACCGAATGGGGTAGCGGCCCATTAGCTGTTTGGTTGGCTATCAACGTCACTTCTTTCGGCTCGGGCAAGGTCAGAATTGAAAGCTCGAATTTCGAACGGAAACGAATTCATGTTCGTGCAGAGCCTTATGAACGCGTCACTGGATAGAGGAAGGTTGTCAAGTAATGCATACCGCTCCAGGTACAGTGTGAATGCGCGGCCCTGCGGGTAAAAGGCGTTGAAGAACAGAAAGCGAAGTTCTGGACTAGACAGCCGAGCCCTTACGATTGATACGTAGTCCCATTTTTCACTCTCCGTAAGGCCGGGGTGGCGGTCGACCCAGCGAACCAAAGTGAACAACGTCCGTATCAGGCGGCCGAGTTGAGGCTCATGCTCTCGGTAAACCAGCAACCACCAGTTGTGTATTTCAACGCGCAGCTCAACTCGTTGGTTTTCTTTGTTTTCCTCGCTGTTGCGTGAAAACTCGTTCAATCGGTACTCTGCGATCATGCCGTTGACCGCGCCGTCCGTTTCGATCATTTTTCCTAAGGCGTGAACGCCTGAGAGCCACTTGCCCGAGCGCTCAATTTCGAGCGAAGAAACCGCGTCGCTATAAGCAGCGAGCCAGGTGAAGAACGTCTGCTCGAATCCTTGCCGCGCAATTTGAGTTCGTTGCTCCTCCAATTCGTCCTGCTGTGACCGCAGGGTTAAGACTAGGAGGATTATTGTGACGAGCCCGGCTACCGGGTTTACGACTCCACCTATGAAATCACCAAATTCTCCCCAGGTAGATGTGTTTGTCGAGAATGGCCCGTCGAAGTGATATCGGTAGACGGAGAACGCGGCTACCGCTGCTAAGAATGGCAGCGTGATGGTGGCAGCAACCAGCTTAATGGTCCGCTTAGTTCGAGATGCTCTCTTTTGGCGCGATGTGGGCATTCATATGCTCTGAAATGTGTTGTTACTTTGGACTATATTGAAAATGGCGTTGACAGACAAACAGCGCCGCTTCGTGGATGAGTACCTCGTTGACCTCAACGCCACGCAAGCGGCGATAAGGGCGGGGTACAGCCGGAAGACAGCCCGGCAGATAGGGGACGAGAACCTGTCAAAACCTGACATCGCGAAGGCGATCCAGGAGGCACAGGCGGCTCGCTCTAGTCGCACCGAAATTACCCAGGACATGGTGCTGCGCGAGCTAGCCAAGATCGGCTTCAGCGACATCCGCAAGATTGTCCGCTGGGGGAAGACTGAGCTGCGCGTAACGGACGCTGACGATGACGAGGGCGAAGTGACCGAGGCCTATCACGGCCTGGCGTTGGTAAGCGCCGACGATATTGACGACGACACTGCCGCGGCAATTTCAGAAATCTCGGAGGGCCGGGAGGGGCTGAAGGTGAAGCTCCACGACAAGAAGGGAGCACTGGTCGATATTGGCCGTCACCTAGGCATGTTCAAAGATCGAGTCGAGCACTCCGGCCCCAACGGAGGCCCGATCCCGACGACGCCGACCGTTATTGAGTTGGTGGCCCCGAGTGTCGAAAGCAAGGATTGAGCTTCCGCCAAAGCTGATTCCGGTATTCAGCGGCACCGCCCGGTACCGTGGAGCACATGGTGGTCGGGGTTCGGCGAAGACGCGGTCCTTCGCCAAAATGACGGCCATCCGCGGCTACATGTTCGCCGAGGCGGGAATCAGCGGCATGCTGCTGGGCGCGCGCGAGTACATGAATTCGCTCGACGAATCGTCGATGGAGGAAATCAAGGCTGCTATCCGCTCCGAGCCGTGGCTGGATGCCTACTACGACATCGGCGACAAGTACATCCGGACCAAGAACCGGCGCGTGTGGTACGGCTTCGCCGGTCTGCGCCACAACCTGGACAGCATCAAGTCCAAAGCCCGGATCCTGATCGCCTGGATCGACGAAGGCGAGAACGTCAGCGAAACAGCGTTCATCAAGCTGTTCCCCACGGTGCGCGAGGAAGGCCCAGGCTGGAATTCCGAAATCTGGGTCACCTGGAACCCTGAGAAGGACGGCAGCCCAATCGACGAGCGGTTCCGGAAAAATCCCCCGCCCGGCGCCAAGATCGTCGAAATGAACTACGCGGACAACCCCTGGTTTCCACAGGTCCTGGACGAAGAACGCCGCGCCGACCGGGAACGCATGGACGACCAGACCTACGCCTGGGTGTGGGACGGTGCCTACCGCGAGAACAGCGAGGCCCAGATCCTGGCCGGCAAGTACCGAGTGACCGAGTTCCAGCCGGGGCCGGGCTGGGATGGTCCGTACTTCGGCATTGACTGGGGCTTCTCGCAGGATCCGACGGCAGGCGTCAAGTGCTGGATCCACGACGACAGGCTGTGGATCGAGTACGAGGCGGGCAAGGTCGGCCTCGAAAACGACGATATCGCCCAGTACATGATCGACCGGCTGCCCGGCATCGAACTGCACGCGGTGCGCGCCGATTCGGCCCGGCCGGAAACGATCAGCCACGTGAAGAGCAAGGGCAAGGAGGGGAGGCGCGCCAACCTGCCCCGCATCGAGGGCGCGGAGAAATGGCAGGGCAGCGTCGAGGATGGCATCGCCCACCTGCGCTCGTACAAGGAAATCATCCTGCACCCGCGGTGCACGAAGACCCTGCGCGAGGCGCGGCTCTACAGCTACAAGGTCGACCGGCAGAGCAACGACGTGCTGACCGACATCATCGACAAGCACAACCACTTCTGGGATGCCACGCGCTACGCGCTGGCCCCGGTCATCAAACGCAGCGGCTCGATGGGTCTGCTGCTGCCGAAACGATTGCAGGGCAGGTAACGGAATGGCGATCTTCAAACTGGCGGCGCTGGACGGCACCGTGTCGATGGTCGTCCGCGCGCGCTGCATTAGCTGTGCCCGGGCCGTTGCGGTCGAACACGCCGGGCCCGAAGGTACGCGGGTCTGGCGCGATTCCAGCCTATCCAGCGTCGAGCTGGTGCGCGAAACGGATAAGACGGCCCTGATTCTCAGGGCGGAGTGGATATGACGGACAACCTTCAACTGGCGGTCAACCAAGCACTGGATGACCTCCGGATGGCGCGCGCCCGTATGGGGCTGCTCAATCCGGGCGGCCTGGGCCTCGACCAGAAACGCAACATGGCGTGGTGCGAGTACGGGTTTCCGGAAAGTGTCAGCTACGAAATGCTGTTCAACCTCTACAAGCGGGGCGGCATCGCCCATGGTGCGGTGAATAAGCTGGCCGGGCTGTGCTGGAAGACGTCGCCGGAAGTCATTCAGGGCGGTGAGGAAGAGCGCTCCGAGGACGAAACGGCCTGGGAGAAGTCGGTCTCGGCGACGCTGACCCCGTCGCTGTGGCGGCAGTTCGCGGACGCCGACCGCCGCCGGCTGGTGGGCCGCTATGCCGGCATCATTCTGCGCCTGCGCGACGGCCGGGAATGGGATCAGCCCATCCAAGTCCGCGACAAAGGCCTGGCTGGCATGATCGTGTCATGGGCCGGTGCGCTCACAGTGGCGGAATGGGATACCGACCTCAAGTCGGACGCCTACGGCATGCCCAAGATGTGGCAGTACGCTGAGACTGGTATTAGCGGCCAGCCAGCACGAAAAGTCCGGATCCACCCCGATCGCGTGTTCATCCTGGGCGACTACGCGAACGATGCCGTGGGCTTTCTGGAGCCCGCTTACAACGCCTTCGTCAGCCTTGAAAAGGTGGAGGGAGGATCCGGCGAAGCCTTCCTGAAGAATGCCGCGCGCCAGGTGTCGGTCAACTTCGACAAAGACGCCAATCTGATGTCCATTGCGGCATCCTACGGGGTCAAGATCGAAGATTTGCAGGAGAGGTTTAACGAGGCCGCCCGCGAGATCAATCGCGGCAACGACGCCATGCTGATCACCCAGGGCGCCTCCGTCGCGCCGCTGGTGTCGCAGGTGCCTGATCCTCAGCCCACCTACAACGTGAACCTGCAGACCGCCTGCGCGGCCATGGATATCCCGTCGAGGATCCTCATCGGCAACCAGTCGGGCGAGCGCGCCAGTACCGAAGACCAGCGGTATTTCAACGCCCGGTGCCAGGCGCGCCGAAATACGGAGCTGTCTTTCGAGATCCACGCCTTCGTCGCGCACCTGATCCGTATCGGGGTGCTGAAGGCCCAGACCGAATACTCGGTGATCTGGGACGACCTGAACGAGGCCACGCCGGCCGACAAGCTGGCCAGCGCCAAGCTGATGAGCGACGTCAACACGGCGGCAATGGGTACCGGCGAGCAGGTATTCGACACGAACGAGATCCGCACGGCCGCCGGCTTCGAGCCGCGCGACGAGGCCGAGCCGCTCCCTGACGATGATGAGGACGAGGATGGCCCGGGCGCCAATCCTGCCGACGAACCAGGCCGATCCGACCGGGGTTGACCGGCTGGAGCGCGGCGCGATCCGCGAACTGGCGCGCCGGGTGGCGCAGGTCCGCAGGGCATATGTCGGGGCCATCGACCGGTTCCAGCCCGAGCTGGCGGTCAACAAGCGCTACACCTTCCGGCTGGATCCGGCCGTCCTGGCCAGGGTCTACGACGATCTGGACCGGCTGACGGACTCGGTCTTCCTGGAAGGCGGCCAGCAGCAGCTCTGGTTCTTCGACAGCTACGTTGGCGTGGCGTACCTGCGCGGCACCGCCCAGGAATTTGCCAACCTCGCACAGCAGTCGCCGGCGTACCAGGCCGGCCGCCAGGACCTGGCCAACCTGCTGCGCAGCCGCCCCTACCAGGATCGGATTGCGCTCATCCGGGCGCGCGAATTCGAGGAGATGAAGGGACTTTCCGGCCAGATGAAGGCCGATATGGGGCGGCTGCTGTCGGACGGCATGGCCCGCGGCTTGAATCCGCGGGAGATCGCTAGGAACCTGACGGAACAGGCAGGCATCGAGGAGCGGCGGGCGAAGCGCATCGCTCGGACCGAGATCACGACCGCACTGCGCCGGGCCCGGATGGACGAGGCAGACGACGCCGCCGACACCTACGGCACGCAGGCGAAGCAGATGCACATGTCGGCGCTCAGCCCGACCACGCGGGCCCACCACGCCAGACGGCACGCCAAGCTGTTTACGACGGACCAGCAGCGCGCCTGGTGGGCCAAGGATGGGAATTCGATCAACTGCAAATGCAGCACGGTCACCGTGCTGGTGGACGACCATGGCAAGCCCCTGGTGCCCGGCATCGTGGAGCGGGCTCGCAAGAACTACCAGGTCATGAAATCCAAGGGCAAGGGCGCCTGGACGGAGAAATGATGAAGATCAAACGCATACTGCTGGCCCTGGGCCTTGCGCTGCCCGGGTACGGGCACGGGGCCGTCGTGCTGCAGGTGAACTCGGGCGGCGCGGCCGATCGCATGCACGTCAACGTCACCACGCAGGTGAACGCCAAGGCAATCCGGCGCGAAACCTACAACGGCCGCGAGCACTGGGTGGTGCCCAGCTACACGCTGCCGGCCGACGTGGTGATGAACGGCGGCCTGTATCCGGCCGGTGAGATCGACGCCCACTACCAGAAGCTCGAGGGCACGCTGGCGCCGCTGGGCCATCCCCAGGTCGACGGCAAGTTCGTGTCTGCGTTCAGCCCGGAGGGGATCAACGTCGGCCACGTCGGCGCCTGGAACCGCAACGTCAAGAAATCTCGCAACCGCATCTATGTCGAAAAGTGGATCGACATCGAGGTCGCGGGGCAGAGCGAGGGCGGCAAACGGCTGCTCGAACGCCTGGAGGCCCTGGAACGGGGCGACGACGTGCCGCCGATCCATACAAGCGTGGCGGTGCTGCTGGAACGCATCGCCGCCGTTCACAACGCCGGCAGCTACGACTGGGTCGCCAAGATCCACGGCATGGACCACGACGCCATTCTGCTGGACCAGGTTGGCGCGGCCACGCCGGAGCAGGGCGTGGGCTTGATGGTCAACGCTGACCTGGCGGTGCCGCTGGCCGCGAATGCCGGCGTGCTGGTGGGCGAATCCTTCCGCGAGAAGGAAGCCCGCATCCAGGCGGCCGCCAAGGCGCGCTTTGCGCCGGGCCCGGACGAATACGTCTGGGTGGCGGATTTCACCGACAGCCAGGTCGTGATCGTCAAGAACGGCGGCGCGGCCGAGGCCTACGGCTACTCGTCCGAGGGCGGAAAGATCGTCTTCGACGACACGGGCAGCCCGGTAGTGCGCCAGGAATCCTGGGTCGCCGCTGCATTCAATTCCCTGAAACGAGCTTTCAACCAGCAGGCCCGGCCTGCGCAAACCAAGGAGGGCGATATGCCTCTCACCGCTGAAGAAAAGGCCGAGCTGACCACCGACATCAGCAAAGCCATCACCGCAAACATTGGCCAGGTCGTTGCCGAAGCCATGAAGCCGGTCTCGGCCGCCGTGGAAACGCTGCAGGCGAACCACAAGGCCCTGACCGACACGCTGACGGCCAACGCGCGCGCCGCGGAAGCCGACAAGCGCAAGGCCGTGGCCGCCAAGCACGGCGAGGTCGTGGCGAACGCGCTGTCCGGCGAGGCGCTGGAAGCCATGTTCAAGTCGCTGGGCGACGCCGCGACGCTGGCCGGCAACTCCGGCCAGGGCCAGGACGCCGGCCTGACCGCGGACGTGTCCAACCTGCCGAAGGAGTAAGCCATGAGCCGCTACCGCCGCGTCAATATCGACGGCCAGTCGCTGTACAAGACCGAAACCCGCCTCTCCGCGGCCGCGCTGCTGCCCGGCACCTTCGCCGTGATCAACGGCGACGACAAGTTCGCGCAGGCCGCGGAAACGGTCGGGCGTCTGTACGTCATCGACTGCGCCTACCACCAAGGCCTGGGCATCCGCGACGCCGTTCCCGCCAGCAATTCCGCCGTCGGCAACTACGTCGAGGAAGGCCGCGAGCTGGCCATTCTGTGCCCGGCCGGCACCTATGCCAAGGACACGCCCATCAAGCTGGGCGCCAATGGCCAGGGCGCCATTGCCACGGACGACACCGACACCGTGCTGGGCTATAGCCAGGACGACGCCGTCATCGCCGCCAGCACCACCGACTTCATCCGCGTGCGCTTCCGCGTCGGCACCGTCGCCGCGGCCGCCGGCGAGCCTTAATCCGAGGAGAAGGCAACATGTATCTGACTCAATCCGCAATCGCCGCGCATCCGCGCCTGATGGGCCACTATCAGGAGCTGCAGGCCAATCGCAACATTTGGAACCGCCAGAATGACGCCATGCTGGCGGCCAATCGGGCGTCCATGACACCGGAGATGCTGGCCGCCAACGCGTTGGCTGGTCTGGGTCGCGACTTTTGGCAGGAAGTAGACCGCCAGGTCATCACCTTCCGCGACCAGGAAACCGGCATGGAGATCGTCAACGACCTGCTGGGCGTGCAAACCGTTCTGCCCATCGGCAAGACCGTCAAGCTGTACAACGTCTCCGGCGACATCGCCGACGACGTGTCGATCAGCATGGACGGCCAGCCGCCGTACTCTTTCGATCACACCGAGTACGACTCGGACGGCGACCCGATCCCCGTGTTCACGGCCGGTTATGGCGTGAACTGGCGCCATGCCGCCGGCCTGTCCACGGTGGGCATCGATTTGGTGCTGGACTCGCAGGCCGTCAAACTGCGCAAGTACAACAAGTTCCTGGTGAGCTACGTGCTCAGCGGCAGCGAAAAGATCGTGGTGGATGGCAAGCCTGGCCAGGGCATCAAGAACCACCGCAACACGATCAAGCTGAACCTGGGGTCGGGTGCCGGAGGCGCGAACATCGATCTGACCAGCGCCAGCCAGGCCGACATTGCGGCATTCTTCACCAGCGGCGCCTTTGGCCAGGCGGCCCGAGACAACTTCGTCGAAGCCTACGACGTGATGTGGGTGTCGCCGCAGATCTGGGCGAACCTGATGAAGCCGGCCACGGTCACTATCGGCGGCAACACTCTCCTGTCGGGTGGCACGGTACTGAGCGTGATCCAGGGCTTTGTGCCGGCGCGCTCGATTCGTCAAACCTTCGCGCTGTCCGGCAACGAGTTCATCGCCTACCAACGCCGTCAGGACGTCATCTCGCCCTTGGTCGGCATGGCGACCGGTGTTGTGCCGCTGCAGCGTCCGATGCCGCAGTCCAACTACAACTTCCAGATCATGGGAGCGATGGGCCTGCAGGTCAAACGCGATGGTGAAGGCAAGAGCGGCGTCATCTATGGCGCCAACCTGGCGTAAGGAGCCGGCATGCCTAAGTACGAAGTGATTCGCCCCTGGAACGGCGTCAAGGCGGGCGACGTGCTCGAACTGAGCGACGTGCATCCGGCGCTGAAGGCCAACGTGCGCCAGTTGGGCGGCGAGGCGGCCGAGCTTGTCCCCGCAACGCCCGACGCACCGACGCCTCGACGTGGGCGCCCTCCGAAAGCTGAAGATCGCGCCGAGTAAGCCGCCCGAGGGCGGCTTTTCCTTGTGGCCTCGCCCAGCGCGGGGCCATCTTCATTCTGAGATCTGGACATGGTGACGGTTGAACAAGCGCAGAAATACCTGGAAGGCCAGGGAATCGTCCTGCCGGATTTCGTGCTGGTCGCTCTGGTGGAGCAGGCCAACAGCATCCAGGCGTGCCTGGACGAGCACTACGCGCCGGCGACGGCGCTGCTGATCCAGCTCTATGTCCTGGCCTTGATGGGCCTGGGCCAGGGCGACCGGTACATCAGCAGCCAGACTGCGCCCAGCGGCGCGTCACGGTCGTTCCGGTACCAGGGCTTTGCCGACCGCTGGCGCGGCGCGCTGGCGCTGCTGCGCGGGCTGGATACCTTCGGCTGTGCCGACGGCATCATCCCGCCGGACCCGACCCAGACGGCGCATGCCGGCATCTGGGTGGCGAAGGGCGGCTGCATGGGTGGTGACCGCTGATGTCGGCGACCGCCAACTGGAGCTACACGAACGTCGCCACGGTGCGGCCGTTCCTGTCCTTGGATCAGTGGACCGGCCAGGCCGTCTACGGCGAACCCTATGAGATCGCCTGCACCTGGACGGCCGACAACAGCCAGGAGCGGATGGCCGGCGGCCAGGGAGGCTCCCAGGGAGCCGAGTTCATCGCCAAGCACACCATCTTCACCGAAGACCGGCGCCCCAAGTATCTCGATCTGATCATGTTCGATGGGTCGGATGGCTGGGAAGAAATCCGCGCCGTGACGACCTGGGATATGTCGCCGTTCGGCGAAGAGCCCGATTTCAAGCTGGTGACCTGATGAATGCGAAAGACATTATCCAGGCCGCATATCAGCGGCTCGCCGACGAACACGACGAGGATCCGCGCAGTCCGCTGATGCGTGGCCTGTCGGCGCTGCTGAGCGCCGACGTCGACGTGCCCACGGGAGAAATCGAGCTGACCGCGACCGTGCAGCCCGGCGGGGTATTCGCCGTAGTAGATCAGCATGGCCGTCCGGTGAAGGGCGTCAAGTCCGTCGCGGTGTTCCGCGACCAGGCCGGCCAGCCCGTGTTGCAGGTGAACCTCTGATGCCGGCCAAGGGCATCGAGCGCGTGCGGCGCGGATACCGCGTGGCGGTGGCTGAAATCGCCGGCGGCACGACTGAGCAGGCCGTGTACGAGATCCTCAGCCAGGTCGGCGCCATGGCGAACCTGATGGCGCCCATGGACACCTCGACGCTGGTCAACAGCCAGTACGCGCCGCAGATCGAGCAGCGGGACGGCAAGACCACGGGAAGCATCGGGTACACGGCCGAGTATGCCGCTGCCGTGCATGACGCGCCGGGCACGCTGCGCGGGATGCCGCGCGACCCGAACGATCCGAGCCGCGGCGACTTCTGGGATCCGAACGCGGAGCCGGGTTTTCTGACGAAGGGCGGCGATCAGGTCCAGCCCGCGGTACCGGCCATTCTGAAACGCCACTACCAGGTCTGACCATGTTCGAACAGTTCAAGGACTGGGTGGCGCTGACCATCCCGTCATCTCTCTACACGTACAGCCGCGGCATGTGGCAGGACAGCCCCGCCGCGGCCGAAGGCTGGTTCTGCGCACTCTTGCAGATGGGCGGTCCGGCGCCGGACGTCGATGACCGCCGCCCGCGCTACCGCGTGCTGCTCCTGGGCCCTCGCAATGGTCGCCAGCACGCGGGCGAGATCCAGGCCCATGCCGAGGCTCTCGTCCAGGCCGCTATGGGCGATGTCGTGCCCTGCGGCGCCGCTTCCGTGCGCGCTATCGGGGAGCCGGTAGGGCCCGGATACACCACCGAGAACCGCCCCTGGTACTCGGTTGATTTTCAAGTCCTTTTTTGAACAGGAGGCCATGCGATGGCTTGCGAAAAACAGAAGTACGTCGGCCGGGACGTGGTCCTGGAGTATTTCATCGGCTGCGGCGACCAACTGCCGAACCCCGCCGACTGGAAGCGCCTGGGCTCCATGCGCACCAAGGAATTCACCCTCGAATGGGAAACCGCCGATGCTACGGCCGACGATTCCATCGGCGCGCTGCGCGAGAACCTGGCCACGTTCCAGTCCCTGAGCGTCTCGGGCGACGGCACCCTGAAGGCATCGGGCGGCGGTTCGGCGAATCTGATCGAGGTCACCAAGCACGTGGCGAATCCCGTGGCGACCAGCGGTCAGCCGGTGGCCTGGATCCGCCTGACGTTCCCCGACCTGACCTTCATGGCGTTCATGATCCTCACGAACATGAGCCGGTCGGCGCCGCATGACGATGTGGCGTCCTACTCGTTCGAGGCCCAGGCGACCGCCTCGGACTTTGGTCTCATCGTGGAAGACACGCCGGATCCGGATGCCCCGGAGGTGGCGACCGTCACGGTGAGCCCCGATACGGCGTCCATCGTGGTGGGCGGCACGCAGCAGCTCACTGTAGTGGTGGCGCCGTCCGGCGCGCCGCAGGGTGTGGTCTGGCAGTCCTCGGACACGAACGTCGCCACGGTGAGCCAGAACGGCCTGGTGACGGCGCTGGTCGCGGGGGAGGCCGATATCACGGTCACCAGCACCGTCGACGGCACGAAGTCGGATATCGCCGCGATCACCGTCACGTCGGCGTAAATGATCCTCACCGAGGTTGGGGAGGTCGGCGTGCACGCGGGCGAGGCGCTGTATGTGCTTCGCCCGTCGCTTTATGCGATGTCCCGCATCGGCTCGCCAGCGGAGATCGTCGCTGTCTACGCCGCGGTCATGGCCGACGCGCCGGCCATCATCGACGCGCTGGGCGTGGTGTACGCGTGCTGCGACGACGACCTGTCCGACATCTTCGGCCATGTCGAAGCCGCGGCGGACGGCGGCCGCCTGACCTACGTGCCAGGCCGCGCGCCCGTCGAGCACGTCGTGCACATCGCTCGCTGCCTGCTGAGGCATGGGGTCACCGGTGCGCTGCCGGAGCTCCCGCGGCGCCCGGATGACGAGCCGGAATACATCAAGGAATTCGACGCCCGCGCCCACGTCGCCCTGGCGATGGCCCACTTGGGCATGTCGGAGCGCGAGGCATGGAACACCACAATGACCGCGCTCGTCGGCGCGCTGCGCGCCAAGTTCCCCAGGCCGGAGAGCAATGCGCCTGGCGCGAGGGCGCCGACGAAGGAAGAGCACGAGGCCACAATGGCCTGGTTCGACCGGGTCGAAGCGGCCCGGAATAAGAAACAAGGATCCCGCTGATGGCGACTGGTCTGAACGTCGGCACCATCTACTACGAGGTCGAATCCGACACCTCCAAGCTGGTCAACAGCTCGGGCGAAGTCGATTCATCCCTCGATAGGATGAACCGCCAGTTTTCCCGCACGGACAAGGCGGCGAATTCGGCGCAGTTCCAGATGACGAAGACGGCGGCGGCCGTCAAGGGCCTAGGGCGCGAAAGCGACGCGGCCACGGCCGCCATGCGCGGCCTGAGCGGCGTGATCGCCGGCCTGGTGACGCTGCAGGGCGCCCGGGGCCTGATCGAGATGGCCGAGGCGTACAACGAAATGGCCGAGCGCGTGCGCATGGCCACGAGCAGCCAACAGGAATATGAGCTGGTCCAGCAACGCCTGCTGAACACCGCCAACAAGACCTACCGGTCGCTGGCCGAGGCGCAGGAAGTCTATATTCGCACCGCCGACACCCTGCGCTCGATGGGCTACACCACGGCGGAAGCCCTAGACATCACGGACAGCCTGAGCTATTCGTTCGTCAAGAACGCGACCAGCGTGGATCGGGCGAATTCGGCCATCGGGGCCTTCACGAAGGCCGCCAACAAGGGCAAGGTGGAGGCCGACGCCTGGGAATCGATCCTTGCCGCGGTGCCCTCGGTCATCAACGATATCGCCACCGCCAGCGGCAAGACCGCGGCGGAAATCCGGCAGATGGGTGTGTCCGGCGAGATCTCTGCCAGGATGCTCAACGAGGGCCTGCGCCAGTCTCTGGAATCCAACCGCGCGGCGGCCGATGGCATGGCGACGACGCTGAAGGATGCCTTCACGGCGCTGCGCAACAACCTGTCGGCCTATGTGGGCGAGGCAAACCAGGCCAGCGGCGCGACCGGCGTGCTTTCTTCCGCCGTGCTGGCGCTGGGCAACAACCTCGACACCATCGTGAAACTGCTGATGGCGGCCGGGGCTGGCGCCCTGGCAAAGTACGTCGCGCAGCTCACGGCGTCGGCGCTGGCCCAGGCGAAGGCGGCGCTGGCGGCTCGCGCCCATGCCGCCGAAGAGCTCCGCGCCGCGCAGGCCCAGGAGCGGGCTGCCGCCGCCGCCGCCGGCCAGGCTGCGGCGAATCTGCGGCTGGGCGGATCCCACGCCGAAGCGGCGGCTGCCGCACGTGCGCATCGCGTCGCTACGGACGCGCTGAATGCGGCGCAGGCACGCTCGGCCGGCGTGGGCGCCACACTGCTGGGCATCCTTGGCGGGCCGGCCGGGATCGTGGCGTTGGTGGCGTCGGCGGCGGCCGGCTTTCTGCTCTTCGGCACGAATGTGGGCACCGCCCGCCGCAGCACGCTCGATCTCGGTGTTTCTCTGGACGAGCTGATCAAGAAGTTCCGGGAGTTGGGCGAGCTTCAGCGGGCGAAGGAGCTCAGCACACTCGGCGATCTGATGGCCGAGCAAACGCGCAAGGCCAGCATGGCGGTCAGCGAGTTCGCAGATGACCTGCAGCCCTCGCTCGAAAAGGGTGCCCGCGGGGCGGCGCAATTCCGGGCGCAGTTCCGCTCGGAGTTGCAGGGGCTGGTCAGCGACACCTCGCTGTCCGCTTCCGAACTGGAAGCTGCGGTAAGCGCGCTGATCGACCGCTGGGCCGAGCAGCACGGATGGACCGCGCAGACGGTGTTGCAGTACAAGGCCGCCGCGGCCGAGATGGTCACGACCCAGGCGGCGGCCAACAATACCTCGCAGAAGATCGCTGCGCTACGTGTGGAGCAAGAGCGCCTGGCCGGCGCCACCAGCGCGGCCGCCGCGGCGCAGCGCGACCTGAACAGCGCCTTCGATGACGCGCAGACCGACGACTACCTCAAGAAACTGAAGGATCGAAAGGCCGCGATCGAGGACGGCAACAGCGCGGTCAAAGCGGCGGAGCGCTATATCAAGTCGCTCAACAATGTCTCCCCGGAGCGTATTGAGGCCATTCGCGCCGAGGCGAAAGCCGTTGACGCGGCAACGGCTGCTCAGTCGCGGTACAAGGCCGGCGCATCCTCCTCCACCAAGGCTGCGAACGAGCAGAAGACGGCCGAAGAACAGAACCAGAAGGCTATTGCGGGCCTGGCCGAACAACTGTACCTGGCAGGCCTCAATGGCGAGGCACTCGCCGTGGCCAAGGCCAAGGCGAGCCTGAACGCCTTCGCTACTCCCGAAGAAATTGCGAATCTGGAAGGATTGGCCCGTGCACTATATGAGGTGCAGCAGGCGCAATCCCAGCGACAGGTGTTTGGCGCCACTGCGGCTGATGCGAACCAGTACATCATGGGGAACGTGTCGCCGCTGTCCGGTGGAGCGTTCGACGATCAGGTCGCTCGCTATGAAGCCGAGGCGCAGGCCGAGGAAAAGCGGTACGCGGACCAGTTGGCGCGCCTGCAGAAGGCACGGGAACTTCAGATCGAGACCGGCAAGTCCTATGACCAGATCGAGGAAGATGCGGCGCGTCAGCACGCGGATCGGATGAACCAGATCGAGCAGGCCAAGTACCAGGTGATGCTGGGGTCGGCCGCTGATGGACTGGGAGCGATTGCAGATCTCATGCGGGAGTCGAAGGGGGAGCAGTCCGGCGCCTACAAGGCGATGTTTGCGGTGAGCAAGGCGTTTGCGATAGCGCAGGCCGCGCTCAACCTTGGCACAGCGATGGGCAATGCGTGGCAACTGCCGTGGCCAGCGAACATCGCGGCTGCGGCGACGGCCGCCGCCAGCATGGCTACCATCATCGCTGGAATTCAATCGGTTTCCATGGCGAGCGGTCGGCAGTATGGCGGCCCGGTGGCACCCGGCCAGATGCACCGCATCAATGAGAATGGACAGCCCGAAATCCTGAACACCGCGAGCGGCCGCCAGTACCTGCTACCGAACACGCGCGGCGAGGTGGTCAGCAACAAGGATGCCTCGGGAGGCGGCCAAGCGCAGGCGCCACGTGTCACGGTGATCGTCAACAACGCCCCGCCTGGGACGCAGGTGGAGCAGAACCGCGTAAGCG
>Ga0222427_100602_pt1 | contig 43920 bp, 39 predicted proteins | sample 2B20Ametagenome_FD_182890 | JGI IMG/M metagenome (GOLD analysis project Ga0222427, IMG submission 182890) | Enriched microbial communities from leaf-cutter ant dump, University of Wisconsin, Madison, United States - 2B20A (version 2) | ecosystem: Environmental > Terrestrial > Nest > Insects nest...
AGTTGCCCAAGGTGGCCTTGGTGGCCTGCATGCGCAAGCTGCTGACCACGCTCAATGCCATGGTCAGAACCGGTAAACCTTGGGCCCAATCGCTTCATGGCACTTGACTTTGAAGACGGTTACTCAGCAGCCCGAGGGCCGGCCGGGCCGCATGGGGACGATGCCGGTCACCCGCAAGGTGGCATCGGAGCCGTCGGTGGCAAACAGCTTCTTGCCGCTGAAGCGCACCTGGTCGCTCTCGCGCACCACCGCCGTGTCGTCGGCTGCGTCGCTGCCGTATTCCTTGCCATCAAACGTGATGAATGCCTGGTGCAGGCCGGAGGCGTTGGGGCGGTAGCGAATGTCGCCGAACGCGGTGGCGGGCGAGCCGACCTTGTTCGCACCGTCGAAGCGGAAGGTGCACAGCTCGGGCACCTCGCCGATGGGGTTCTTCTTGTCCACGTCCGTAAGGTTCAGCGCGTTGTCGCCATACACGCCGTTGAGGCTTGTGATGGTGGCTTCCGTCACGGTGAGGACGCCGGGCTCATTGCTCGGCGAGGGATCGTCGTCATTGCCGCCGCCGCAGGCGACCAGCAGCACGGAGGAAGCGGCCAGTGCCGCACAGGTCTTGATGAGGGATGTTGTTGTTGGCATGGTGGTGGGCGTCCGTAGATGTGGATGGGAGGGAAGCCCATCGTAGGAAGCCCTCCTGAGGCCGCACGTGCGCCATGTTCCGCGCCGTGCGTAGGACGCGGGCCGACAGCGCTGTGCGCCCCTTTCCCCGACCCCGCCCGTCAACGGCCCAGCACAGTCGCCAGCGCCGCCCCCGTGTGCGTGCCCAGGCGCACCACTTCCTCGGGCGTGTCCGCCGCCACGATGCGGCCGCCGTCCTTGCCACCCTCCGGGCCCAGGTCGATGATCCAGTCGGCCTCGGCAATCACGTCCAGGTCGTGCTCGATGACGACCACGCTGTGGCCGCCGTTGACCAGGCGGTGCAGCACGCGGATGAGCTTGTCCACATCGGCCATGTGCAGGCCCACGGTGGGTTCGTCCAGCACGTACAGCGTGTGCGGCGCCTTCTGGCCGCGCCGGCCGATCTCGTCGCGCACCTTGGTCAGTTCGGTGACGAGCTTGATGCGCTGTGCCTCGCCGCCGCTGAGCGTGGGGCTGGGCTGGCCGAGGGTGAGGTAGCCCAGGCCCACGTCCTTCAACAACTGCAGCGGGTGGGCGATGCTGGGCATGCTGGCGAAGAAGTCCACAGCCTCGTCCACTTCCATCTGCAGCACGTCGCCGATGCTCTTGCCGCGCCAGGTCACGGCCAGCGTCTCGGGGTTGAAGCGCGCGCCGTGGCAGGTTTCGCAGGGCACCTTCACGTCGGGCAGAAAGCTCATCTCGATGGTGCGCACGCCCGCGCCTTCGCAGCCGGGGCAGCGGCCCTCGCCGGTGTTGAAGGAAAAGCGCCCGGCCGCATAGCCGCGCGCCTTGGCTTCCAGCGTTTCGGCGAAGAGCTTGCGCACCGTGTCCCAGAAGCCGATGTAGGTGGCGGGGCAGCTGCGCGGCGTCTTGCCGATGGGGGTCTGGTCCACTTCGAGCACGCGGTCGATGGTCTCGAAGCCTTGCAGGCCCGTGCAGCCCGCGAGCGGCGGCGCCTTGCCCGCGTCCATGGCGTCGCGCCCGGCCTTGGTGGAGCGCTGCTGCACCCAGGCCTGCACGTTGGCCAGCAGCACGTCGCGTGCCAGGGTGGACTTGCCCGAGCCGCTGACGCCCGTGACGGCGACCAGGCGGTTGAGCGGCACGCGGGCCGTCACGTTCTGCAGGTTGTGCAGGTGCGCGCCCAGCACCGTGAGCCAGCGCTGGGGTTCAAGGTCTTTTTGGCTACCAGCGCTTGCTGCATCTGCGCCAGCAGCTTCTTTTTCGATAGCAACGGGGCGACGGGCCTGCAGCGGGTGCTTCATGGCGTGCAGCAGGTAGCGGCCGGTTTGCGAATCCTCCGCGCCGGTCACGTCGGCCACGCTGCCCTGCGCGACGAGGCGGCCGCCGCGCTTGCCCGCGCTGGGGCCGATATCGATGATGTGGTCGGCACGGCGGATGGTGTCCTCGTCGTGCTCCACCACGACCAGCGTGTTGCCCTTGTCGCCCAGCTTGTGCAGGGCGTTGAGCAGGATGCCGTTGTCGCGCGCGTGCAGGCCGATGGTGGGCTCGTCGAGCACGTAGCACACGCCCTGCAGGTTGCTGCCCAACTGGGCCGCGAGGCGGATGCGCTGGGCCTCGCCGCCGCTCAAGGTGGGCGCCCCCCGGTCGAGGGTGAGGTAGGACAGGCCCACTTCCTCCAGGAATTCGAGGCGGCTCTGGATCTCGGGGATCAGGTCGCGGGCGATGTCGGCCTCGCGGCCGCTCAGTTGCAGGCCGTTGATCCACTGCCGCACCTCGGCCACGGACAGGCTGGCCACCTCGGTGATGGGCGTCTGCGCGAACAGCACGGCGCGCGCCACGGGGTTCAGGCGCGTGCCCTGGCAGGTGGGGCAGGTGGTGTCCTGCACGTCTTCCATCTCGGGCTCGGCAAAGGTCTGTTCGCGGCCCCGGTTGTCTTCTGCTTGCACAGAGTCGTCGAAAGCCTTGCGCTGCTCCTTCGTCAGGCGCACGCCCGTGCCCACGCAGTCGGGGCACCAGCCGTGCTTGCTGTTGTAGCTGAACAGGCGCGGGTCCAGTTCGGCATAGCTGGTGGCGCAGACGGGGCAGGCGCGCTTGGTGGAGAACGCCTGCAGCGTGCCGATGCCCGCCGTGGGCGCGCCCATTTCCATGGCGGTGCGCAGCGCGCCGATGTCGCTCAAAACGTGGACGACGCCCTTGCCGTGGGTGAGCGCCTCGGCCAGCGCGGCGCGCAGATCGGCCTCGTTCGACGGCAGCACGTCCAGCGAGCGGACGGGCAGTTCGATGGTGTGTTCCTTGAAGCGGTCGATGCGCGGGAAGCCCGTCGTGGGCAAAAAGTTGCCGTCCACGCGCAGGTGCGTGTAGCCGCGCGGACGCGCCCAGTCGGCCAGCTCGGTGTAGACGCCCTTGCGGTTCATCACCAGGGGGCTCAGCAGGCCGATATGCTGGCCTCGAAAGTTCTTCATCAACTGCGCGGCGATGCTGTCGGGCGTCTGCGGCTGCACCGCCGCGCCGTCGTGCACGCAGTGCTGGATGCCCAGCTTGACGTACAGCAGGCGCAGGAAGTGCCACACCTCGGTCGTAGTGCCCACGGTGGACTTGCGCCCGCCGCGCGACAGGCGCTGCTCGATGGCGACCGTGGGCGGGATGCCGTACACCGCATCCACCTCGGGCCGGCCCGCCGGCTGCACGATGCTGCGGGCATAGGCATTCAGGCTTTCGAGGTAGCGGCGCTGGCCTTCGTTGAACAGGATGTCGAACGCCAGCGTGGACTTGCCCGAGCCGCTGACGCCCGTGACCACGTTGAATTTTCCGCGTGGAATGTCCACGCTCAGGTGCTTGAGGTTGTGCTCCTTGGCGTTGACGATTTCTATGGCGTTTTTGGCCTCTGGCGCTTGTCCATCCAGCGCAAGCAGCTTCTCTTTTCGTAGCACCGCAGCCTTTTCGTGCACGGAGTGGCCGCCCACGCCCAAGGCCAGTTCGTAGTCGCGCAGGGCCTGGCCGGTGTGGGACGTGGCGTGCTGGCGCACGTCCTCGGGCGTGCCCTCGGCCACGACGAGGCCGCCCGCGTCGCCGCCCTCCGGCCCCAGGTCGATGAGCCAGTCGCTGGCGCGGATCACGTCTAGGTTGTGCTCGATGACGATGAGCGAATGACCCGCGTCGATGAGCTTGCGCAGCGCGCGCATGAGCTTAGCGATGTCGTCGAAGTGCAAGCCGGTGGTGGGCTCGTCGAACAGGAACAACGTGCCCTTGCGCGCGATGGTCTGGCGCGACTTGGCCGCCGTGCGCGCCGCCTCGGCCAGGAAGCCCGCCAGCTTCAGGCGCTGCGCCTCGCCGCCGCTCAGGGTGGGCACAGGCTGGCCCAGTGCCACGTATTCCAGGCCCACGTCCACGATGGGCTGCAGGGCACGGATCACGTCGCGGTCGTTGGCGAACAGGGCTGCGGCCTCGGCCACGGTGAGGGCCAGCACGTCGGCCACGTTCAGTGTCTTGCCGCCGCGCTCGATGGTGATCTCAAGGATCTCCGGCCGGTAGCGCTTGCCGTCGCAATCGGGGCAGCGCAGGTAAACGTCGGACAGGAACTGCATCTCCACGTGCTCGAAGCCCGATCCGCCGCAGGTGGGGCAGCGCCCGTCGCCGCTGTTGAAGCTGAACTTGGCGGCGGTGTAGCTGCGCTGTTTGGCCAGCGGCGCCACGGCGAAGAGTTCGCGGAGGCTGTCCCATGCGCCCACGTAGCTCACGGGGTTGGAACGGGCGGTCTTGCCGATGGGGGACTGGTCCACGAAGACCACGTCGCTCAAATGGTCCGCGCCCAGCAGGCGGTCGTGCGCGCCGGGGGATTCGGTGGCCTTGCCGAAGTGGCGCATGAGCGCAGGGGCCAGCACATCCTGGATCAGCGTGGACTTGCCCGAGCCGCTGACGCCCGTAACGGTGACGAGGCGCTGCAGCGGGAATTCGACCGTCACGTCCTTCAGGTTGTGCTCCCGCGCGCCTTCGAGGATGAGGCGCGGCGTGGAATCGGTGACCATCCGCTTGAAGCCGAAGCCCACATGCTTGCGCCCGCCCAGGTACGCGCCCGTCAGCGTGTCCGCCTTGCGCAGATCGCCCGTGCTGCCGTCGAACACGATCTGCCCGCCCAGGCTGCCGGGGCCGGGGCCCATGTCGATCATGCGGTCGGCCGCGAGCATCACGGCCGGGTCGTGCTCCACCACCACCAGGGTGTTGCCTGCATCGCGCAGGCGCAGCATGGCCTCGGTGATGCGGTGCATGTCGCGCGGATGCAGGCCGATGCTGGGCTCGTCCAGCACGAACAGGGTGTTGACGAGGCTGGTGCCCAGGGCGGTGGTGAGGTTGATGCGCTGCACCTCGCCGCCGCTGAGGGTGCGGCTTTGCCGGTCGAGCGTGAGGTAGCCGATGCCCACGTCGCACAGGTATTTCAGGCGGGTGGTGATTTCCTCGTGCAGCAGCTTCAGTGCCTGCGCGTCGCCACCCGCCGCCGCATCGCCCTCGGGCAGCTGCATGCGCGCGAAGAACTGGCGCAGCCGGACGATGGGCAGCAGCATCAGGTCGTGCAGCGTCAGGCCGGGCAGCGCCTCCAGCTGCGCGCGGCTCCAGCGCACGCCCTGGGGCATAAAGCGCTTGCCGGGCTCCAGCACCGCGTCCGCATCGGACTTGCTGCCGATGCGCCACAGCAGGCTCTCGGTCTTGAGTCGCGCGCCCGCGCAGGCGGGGCACGGCGTGTAGCTGCGGTACTTGGACAGCAGCACGCGGATGTGCATCTTGTACGCCTTGCTCTCCAGGTACTCGAAGAAGCGGCGGATGCCGTACCACTGCTTGTTCCAGTTGCCCTCCTTGTAGCCGGGCGTGCCGTCGATGACCCATTTCTTCTGGTCGTCGGTGAGCTTGTACCAAGGCGTGTCGCGCGGGATGCCCGCCGTCTCGGCGTGGCGCATGAGGTCGTCCTGGGCCTCCTTCCACGCAGGGGTCTGGATGGTCTTGATGGCGCCCGCGCGCAGCGTGAGCTTGTCGTTGGGGATGACCAGGCCATAGTCCACCCCGATCACGCGGCCGAAGCCCCGGCAGGTGTCGCAGGCGCCCACGGCGGAGTTGAACGAGAACATCGAGGGGATGGGCTCGGCGTAGCGCAGGTCGCTGTCGGGGCAGTGCAGGCCGGTCGAAAACCGCCAGAGCTCAGGCTCGCCCTCTTCCACGAGGCGGTACACGTTGAGCCGGCCGCTGCCGCGCTTCAGCGCCACCTCGACGGCCTCGATCACGCGGGCCTTCTCGGCATTGCCGAGGCGGAAACGGTCGGCCACCACGTCCAGCAGCTTCTTGCCCTCGTTGTCGCGCTCGGCCTGCACCTTGGTGAAGCCGCTGGCGGACAGCCATTGCTCGACTTGTTCCGCTGAGGTGTTGGCGGGCAGTTCGACGGGGAAGGTGATGACGATGCGCGGGTCATCCGCCGCGCAGCGGCTTTGCAGCTCGGCGTAAATCGTCTCGGGCGAGTCGTGCCGCACGGGCTGGGCCGTGTGCTTGTCGAACAACTGGCCGGCGCGCGCGAACAGCAGCTTGAGGTGGTCGTTCAGCTCCGTCATCGTGCCCACGGTGGAGCGGCTGGAGCGCACCGGGTTGGTCTGGTCGATGGCGATGGCCGGGGGCACGCCCTCCACGCGGTCCACGGCGGGCTTGTCCATGCGGTCGAGGAACTGGCGCGCGTAGGCGCTGAAGGTCTCCACGTAGCGGCGCTGGCCCTCGGCGTAGAGCGTGTCGAACACCAGGCTGGACTTGCCCGAGCCGCTGGGGCCCGTGACCACCGTGAGTTCGCCGGTGCGGATGTCCAGGTCCAGGTTCTTGAGGTTGTGCTGGCGTGCGCCGCGGATACGGATCAGTCCCTGGGTCATGGAGGCGGTCTTTCGGTATGAGGCCAAACATTCTAGGGACGCGCCGCCCGGCCTGCCCGCAGGCCCCGATTACCCCTGAAAACCCCCGGAACACTTGCGGAACATCGGTTTAGACTGAACCGTTCGACACACAGACAGAGAGGAGACCGCCATGAAGCAATGGCACAAGAGACTGTGGGCCGGCGCCACCCTGGTGCTGGGCATGTGCGCGGCCAGCCACGCGCAGATCCTGATCGGGCAGACGGCCGGCTTTTCGGGCCAGGTGGCCGCGGGCGTGAAGGAAACCACCGACGGCGCGCTGCTGTACATCGACGCCGTCAACGCCAAGGGCGGCGTGAACGGCCAGAAGATCGAGCTGATCTCGCTGGACGACAAGTTCGAGCCCAAGCTCGCGGGCGAGAACGCGCGCAAGCTCATCGAGGAGCAGAACGTGGCGGCCATGTTCCTCACGCGCGGCACGCCGCACACGCAGGCCATCATCCCGCACCTGGACAAGCACGGCGTGCCCCTGGTCGGCCCCTCCACGGGCGCCATGGTGCTGCACCAGCCCGTCATCAAGTACGTCTTCAACGTGCGCGCCACCTACCAGCGCGAGGCCGAGAAGGCCATGACCCACCTGGCCTCGATGGGCATCACGCGCATCGCGCTGGTCTATGCGGACGACAGCTTCGGCGCGGACGGCGTGGCGGGCGCGCAGAAGGGCCTGGCGGCCGCCAAGCTCCAGCCCGTGGTGCTGGAGAAGTTCGACCGCTCCAAGCCGGATTTCGCCCCCATCGCCGCCAAGGTGGCCAAGGCCGAGACGCAGGCTGTGCTGATGGTGGCCTCGGGCACGGCCGTGGTCGATGCGGGCAACGCCTTCCGCGCGGCGGGCTCGGCGGCGCAGATCGTGACGCTGTCGAACAACGCCTCGGGCGGCTTCATCAAGAGCCTGGGGGGCAACGCGCGCGGCGTGATCGTGACCCAGGTCTACCCCAACGAGCGGGCCGTCACCTACCCCATGGTCAAGGAGGCCCAGGAGCTGGCCAAGGCCAAGGGCCTGAGCGAGATCAGCCCCGCCATGCTGGAGGGCTTCGCCGCCGCCAAGGTGCTGGTGGAAGGCCTCAGGCGCGCGGGCCCCAAGCCCGATCGCGCGCGCATCCACGCTGCGCTCGAAAGCATCCGCAAGTTCGACCTGGGCGGCCTGGAGGTGAACTACGGGCCGGACGACCACACGGGGCTGGATTTCGCCGACCTGTCCATCATCGGCACCGACGGCAAATTCAGGCGGTGACACCTCCCTGAGCGGCGCACTGCGTCGCTCCAGGCAGCCGGCCTGGCCACGCCGGTTGCATGCGCTGCATCATGGATGGCCGAAATGGCCCGGAGGGCCGGCAGGCACTACGCGTTTCTACAGATGCCCTGTCATCTGCCGTCCCTACACTTGTGCGCTCCGCAAGAAGGAGACACGCGCATGAAAGCCATTCTCGGCACCCTGGGCGCAGCGGCGCTGGCTGCCCTGCTGTGCGGCGCCGCGCAGGCGCAGCAGATCCTCATCGGCCAGACGGTGGGCATCACCGGTTCGGCCGCGGCCACGGTGGCCGAGTCCACGCGGGGCGCGGCCCTCTACATCGACCATGTCAATGCGCGCGGCGGTGTGGGCGGGCAGAAGGTGGAGATCGTGCTGCTGGACGACAAGTTCGACCCCAAGCTGACGCTGGAGAACACCCGCACGCTGATCGAGCAGAAGGGCGTGATCGGCCTGTTCATGACGCGCGGCACGCCCCACACCCAGGGCATCATCCCCGTGCTGGAGCAGCACGGCGTGCCGCTGGTGGGCCCTTCCACCGGCGCCATCGCGCTGCACCAGCCGGTCAGCAAGTACATCTTCAACGTGCGCGCGCCCTACCAGCGCGAGGTGCAGAAGGCCATCACCCACCTGAACACGCTGGGCGTCAAGCGCATCGGCGTGGTGCACGTGGACGACACCTTCGGCGCGGACGGCCTGGCGGGCGCGCAGGCCGGCTTCAAGGCCAATAGCCTCGAAGCGCTCTTCGTCGAGAAGTTCGACCGCGCCAAGCCCGACTACAGCGCCCTGGCGCCGCGCGTGGCGCAGCAGCAGCCCCAGGCCGTGATCTTCATCGGCACCGGCGCGGCGGTGGTGGACGGCATCAAGGCGCTGCGCGCCGCAGGGGTGACAGGCCAGATCGTCACGCTGTCCAACAACGCGTCGGGCGGCTTCGTCAAGGCGCTGGGCGAGCAGGCCCGGGGCGTGGTCGTCACGCAGGTGTACCCGTCCGAGCGCTCATTGAACTACCCGCTGATCCAGGAGGCGATGGGCTTGGCCAAGGCTGCCGGCGTCAGCGAACTCACGCCCGCCATGGTGGAGGGTTTCGTCAGCGCCAAGGTGCTGGTGGAAGGCCTGCGGCGCGCCGGTCCCAAGCCCGACCGCACGCGCCTGCATGCGGCGCTCGAGAGTATCCGCGACTGGGACCTGGGCGGGCTCAAGCTCTCCTACAGCAGCACCGACCATTCGGGCCTGGAGTTCTCCGACCTGTCCATCATCGGCAGCGACGGCCGGTTCAGGAGATGACTTCCCCCTGAGCGGCTGCGCCGCTTCCCCCTTCTCTCGGCTTCGCCGGGAAGGTGGACGACGCCGGTGGCCTGGCAAAGCCAGTTCCACGGCGTCTGCTGGCGGGGGCGTGCCGGTTCGACACGCGGGGACGAAGGCCGGAGGGTTCAGCGCCCTCTCCCACCGCAGGGTTCAGTGTGCTGCGCTCGCTCCGGATGCGGGTGCGGCAGGCACGTGCAGGGAATCGCCGCCGTGCTGCTCGCCGCCCATGTCCACCTTGTCGCCCGCCTTCATGATGACGAACAGCGACACGGCCGCGAACAGCACGAATCCGACAACGATCTTCCACATAACTTGTCTCTCCTGGGGATGGGGTTGGTTGCTTTGCTTGCTCAACAAAAGGGCCTCGCAGCTCCGCATGGCGGCGTGCGAGGCCCTTTTCTGGAGCACAGTGCCCACTGCGCGCGGCGGGCAGGCACTGGGCGCAGTGGCGTATGGCCGGGTCAGTCGTTGGCGTAGATGTCCACGTCCTTGGTTTCGCGGATGAACAGCGTGCCGATCACCAGGGTCATGCCCGCGATGATGATGGGGTACCACAGGCCGTTGTACATGTTGCCGGTCTGGGCCACGATGGCGAAGGCCGTGGTGGGCAGCAGGCCGCCGAACCAGCCGTTGCCGATGTGGTACGGCAGGGACATGGAGGTGTAGCGGATGCGGGTCGGGAACAGTTCCACCAGCATGGCGGCGATGGGGCCGTACACCATGGTCACCAGCAGCACCAGCCAGAACAGCAGGACCACCACCAGCACCTTGTTGGTCTTGGCGGGGTCGGCCTTCGCGGGGTAGCCGGCGAGCTTGAGGTCTTCGGCCACTTCCTTCTTGAAGGCGGCGATGGCCTTGGCGGAGGCTTCGTCGAACTTGAGGTTCACCACGTTGCCGGTGGGCGCCTCGACGGTCTTCTCGCCGATCTTGACCACGGCCGGAGAGCCAGCGGGGCCAGCCACGTTCTCATAGCTCACCGAGTTCTGCACCAGGTAGCGTTTGGCGATGTCGCACGAGCTCTTGAAATCGATCTCGCGGGCCACCGGGTTGCCCTGGAAGGAGCAGGTGGCGGGATCGGCGGTCACCACAACGCCGGCAGTGGCCTGCGCCTTGGCGAGGTCGGGGTTGGCGGCTTCGGTCAACGCCTTGAAGACGGGGAAATAGGTCACCACGGCCAGCAGGCAGCCCGCCATGATGATGGGCTTGCGGCCGATCTTGTCCGACAGCGCGCCGAAGACCACGAAGAAGGGCGTGCCCAGCAGCAGCGCGGCGGCGATCAGCAGGTTGGCGGTGGTGTTGTCCACCTTGAGCTGCTGCGTCAGGAAGAACAGCGCGTAGAACTGACCCGAGTACCAGACCACGGCCTGGCCGGCGGTCAGGCCGATCAGCGCCAGGATCACGATCTTGAGGTTCTTCCACTGGCCGAACGACTCGGACAGCGGAGCCTTGGAGGTCTTGCCCTCGGCCTTCATCTTCTGGAAGGCGGGCGACTCCGACAGCGACAGGCGGATCCACACCGAGATGCCCAGCAGCAGGATGGACACCAGGAACGGAATGCGCCAGCCCCAGTCCTGGAACACGGCCTCGCCCAGGCCCAGGCGCACGCCCAGGATCACCAGCAGGCTCAGGAACAGGCCCAGCGTGGCCGTGGTCTGGATCCAGGAGGTGTAGGCACCGCGCTTGCCGTGCGGCGCATGCTCGGCCACATAGGTGGCGGCACCGCCGTACTCGCCGCCCAGGGCCAGGCCCTGCAGCATGCGCAACGCGATCAGGATGATGGGCGCCGCCACGCCGATGGTGGCGTAGCTGGGCAGCAGGCCGACGATGAAGGTCGACAGGCCCATGATCAGGATGGTGACCAGGAAGGTGTACTTGCGCCCGATCATGTCGCCCAGGCGGCCGAACACGATGGCGCCGAAGGGCCGCACCAGGAAGCCCGCCGCGAAGGCCAGCAGCGCGAAAATGAACGCCGCGCCGGCATCCAGGCCGCTGAAGAACTGCTTGGCGATGATGGCTGCGAGCGAGCCGTACAGATAAAAGTCGTACCACTCGAAAACAGTGCCGAGCGACGAAGCGAAGATGACCTTCTTTTCTTCGGCGGTCATCGGCCGCGGTGCGGGATGGGTGGCCATGGTGTATGTCTCCTGTTGGTTATGCAGACCGCGCAATGACGGGCTGCACGCATTCTTGGAGATTGCACTGACCACGCTCTGACGCGAAACCAACACGAGCTTGCGCCAAACTGACCGCTCTCTGACAACTTAGGGGGAAACCCGCAGAGACGCTTTCAGGATACGGGAATCACTCTTTTTTCGGCCCGGGAAGCCCCGACGGAAGCTGACGCGCCGCGTCCCACTGCGGGCCGTCGAACCATGCGTCGCCGTCGAGGTAGGCGCGCAGCATGGGCAGGCCGTCGAGCCCCCAGAACAGCTTGCCGTCCACCGCGAACGCCGGCACGCCGAACACGCCTGCGGCCTGCGCGGCCTCGGTGTTGGCGCGCAGCAGGGCCTTGGGAGCGTCGCTGTTCGCGTCCTGGCCGGGGCGCAGCTGGTCGGCCAGCTGCGTGGCCAGCTCGGCCAGGCGCGCCGCGTCCAGCGCGTCATGCCCGCCCTGCCACACATGGCGCAGCACGGTGCCGGCCGTGAAGCGGTTGATGCACCCGTCGTCGCTGCAGGCCAGGGCCAGGCGCAGCAGCGGCAGCGGGTTGAACGGGTGGCGCGCCGGCATCTGCAGCGGCGTGCCCTGGGCATGGCCCAGCCAGGTCACGTGGCGGTAGGTCCAGTCGCGCTTGGGCGCGATACCCGCCGGGCCCGGGTTGCCGTGCTGCTGCAGCAGCGCGCCCAGCAGCACGGGCTGGTAGGCCACGTGGTAGCTCAGGCCCTCCAGCACCTCGGGCAGGCGCTCGAACGCCAGCCAGGCGTAGGGCGAGACGAAGTCCAGGTAGAGGGTGATCTGCTTCATTTCTTCTCTTCCTCCTTCAGCGAGATACCGGCGCGCTGCAGCAGGGCCGTCCAGATCGCGCGGCGCAGCGTGCCGTCGGCGCGGGACCAGATGCGGATTTCGTCGAGCGTGCGGAAGCACCCCTCGCAGTGGCTGCGGTCGGGCGACATGCGGCACACCGAGATGCAGGGCGAGGGCACGGGCTCCAGGTTTTCAGCATCAAAATGGCCTCCAGCGCTTATCTGGAAAGCGCGAGCAGCTATCAACTTTGAAGCATTCATGCCGCGGCGGGCGCCTGCACCACATCGGCCACGGGGGCCTGCGTGAGGGCCTCCAGGTCCTGCGGGCGCAGCTGGAACACGCCGTGCGGGTGGCCCGCCGCGGCCCAGATGGTCTCGAAGCGGAACAGCTCGCGGTCGATCAGCGTGACCGGCGGCGTGGCGTGTGCCAGGGGCGAAACGCCGCCGATGGTGAAGCCCGTCTTGGCCTTGACGAATTCCGCATCGGCACGGCCCGTCTTGCCCACGATGGCGTCGACCTTCTTCTCGTCCACGCGCCGGTCGCCCGAGGCGATGACGAGCACGGCCGCGTCGTCGCTCTTGCGGCGGAAGATGATGCTCTTGGCGATCTGCCCCACGGCGATGCCCAGCGCGTCCGCCGCCTGCTGCGCCGTGCGCGCCGCATCGTCGAGCATGACGGGCGCATGCGGGTGACCCTTGGCCTGCAAGGCAGCGGCCACGCGCTGCACGCCCTCGGGCAGGTTCTTCAATTCCGCGCCACACATGGTTCAGCCCGCCCGCTTGTTGAGCAGCGCCGTGGCGGCGCGGGAATTGGGCTTGCGGCCCAGGAAGTCGCTGATGTACTGGCCCGCGTCGATGAGCTTGTCCAGGTCGATGCCGGTCGCTATGCCCATGCCGTGCAGCATGTACACCACGTCCTCCGTCGCCACGTTGCCCGTGGCGCCCTTGGCGTAGGGGCAGCCGCCCAGGCCCGCCACCGAGGTGTCGTACTGCCACACACCCATCTCCAGCGTGGCCAGGGTGTTGGCGAGCGCCTGGCCGTAGGTGTCGTGGAAGTGGCCCGAGATGTCGTCCAGATCGTAGTGCTGCAGCGTGGCCTCCACCGCGCGCTGCACCTTGCGCGGCGTGCCCACGCCGATGGTGTCGGCCACGCCGATGTGCTGCACGCCGATCTGCTTCATCAGCCCCGCGAGGTAGGCCACGCGCTCGGGCGCGACCTCGCCCTCGTACGGGCAGCCCACGGTGCAGCTCATGGCGCCGCGCACGTAGATGCCCGCCGCGCGCGCCGCCTCGACCACGGGCGCGAAGCGTTCGATGCTCTCGGCGATGGAGCAGTTGATGTTCTTCTGGCTGAACGCCTCGCTGGCCGAGCCGAAGACCACGATCTCGTCGGGCTGGTCGAGCACCGCCGCCTCGTAGCCCTTGAGATTGGGCGTGAGCACGGAATAGCGCACGCCGCTCTGGCGGCTCAGGCCCTGCATGACTTCATGGTTGTCGGCCATTTGCGGCACCCACTTGGGGCTAACGTAGCTGGTGACCTCGATTTCTTTCAGGCCCGCCTCCTGCAGGCGGTGGACGAGGCCGATCTTGACCTCGGCGGGCACGGGCGATTTCTCGTTCTGCAGGCCGTCGCGCGGGCCCACATCGACGAGCTTGACTTTGGAAGGGATGCTGCTGGTCATGGGGAGTTCTCCAATTGGTGGGCAGGGCGAATCGAATCAATAGCCCCGCACCGGGTCCACGGTGCCCGCCACGGGCTCGCCGCGCTGCAGGGCGGCCATCTTGCGCGTGATCTGCGCGATGCTCTCCTCGCGCATGGTGCGGGCGGAGGTGTGCGGCGTGGCGGTGATTTTCGGGTGCGTCCAGAACGGGTGGCCCGCGGGCAGCGGCTCGGTGCGGAACACGTCGAGCGTGGCGCCCGCGAGGTGGCCGCTGTCGATCGCGGCCAGCAGGTCTTCTTCCACCAGGTGGGCACCGCGTGCCACATTGATGACGTAGCCCCCGGGCTGCAGGCGCGCGAGCGTGTCGCGGCCGATGATGTCCTGCGTCTCGGGCGTGAGCGGCAGCAGGTTCACGAGCACGCGGCTCGCAGCCAGGAAGTCGTGGAAGCCCTCGGCGCCGCTGTAGGTGCGGATGCCATCCAGAGCCTTGGCCGAACGGCTCCAGCCGTTGACCGGAAAGTCGAAATGCGCCAGCGCCCGGGCCACGCGCTCGCCCAGCACGCCCAGGCCCATCACGCCCACCGGGAACTCCGCGCGCACGCGCGGCCGGCGGAAACCCCAGCGGCCGGCGCGCATGTCGGCCTCGTAGGCATCCAGCTCGCGGAAATGGCGCACCACCGCGTGGCACACGTACTCGGCCATCTGCACGGCCATGCCGCCGTCGTCGATGCGCACCACGCGGCAGCCCGGCGGAATGCGCAGCTTGAGCAGCGCGTCCACGCCCGCGCCGATGTTGAACAGGGCGCGCAGGCTGGGCTGCTCGTCCAGGAACTGCTGGGGCGGCGCCCAGACCACGGCGTAGTCGGCCTGCGGCGCGCCGGGCTGCCAGACGGTGATGTCAGCGCCGGGCAATGCGGCCTGCAGGCCTTGCAGCCAGGGCTCGACCTTGGTGTCGGTACAGCAAAGGGTGATGTTCATGACGGCCAAGCGTACCGCGCCCCGCGCAGGGGTGCAGTCACCAAGAAGGTGTGAACGCATCCGGCGTGTCCGAGCGGGCCGCACAAACGCGCCCCATCAAGGCGCAAAGCGCAGCCATGGCGCGGGCCATGGCGAGCATTTGCAACGCTGAGGGGGTGCGTTTTTGCGGGACGAGCGGGCATGGCGGATGCGTTTACACCTTCTCAGAAGAAAGCCTGAGCAGCTCGGCCCCCTCCGTGACCTGGTCGCCCGGCGCGTAGAGCAGCTCCTGCACCACGCCGTCCTGCGGCGCGGCGATGGTGTGCTCCATCTTCATGGCCTCCATCACCGCCAGCGGCTGGCCCTTGGCCACCTTGTCGCCCGCCTTCACGGCGAACGAGACCACCTTGCCGGGCATGGGTGCCGTCAGGCGACCGCCCTCGGCCGCGGACTCGCCGGAGTGGGCCAGCAGGTCGATGGCGGTGATCTGCGTGGCGCCGCGCGGTGTGAAGACGTGGTCCACCTCGCCCTGGGCGTACACGGCGGCACGGGTGCGCTGGCCGGCGAACTGCAGCTCGATGCCGCCGCCTTGCGGCGCGATGGCCAGCGGGCCCGCCACGGCGGCATCGCCCTCGCCCACGGTGAGGTGCAATGCGCCGCCGCGCTCGTAGGTCAGCCAGGCCTTGGCATGCACGCCGCCGAATTCGAACTCGAAACGGCGGCGCGCCAGGCCGTGCGAATGGAAGCCGTCGCGGCGGCTGAACGGGTCGGCGCCCTCGCCGGCACGCTCGCGCAGCAGCGTTTGCGCCACGGCGGCGGCGGCGGCCAGCGGCAGGCCGACCGGTTCCTGGTGGAACAGCACGGCCTGCTCGCGCGGGATCAGCGCGGTGTCCAGCTTCGCCTGCGCGAACGCACCGGTCTGCGCCACGCGGCGCAGGAACTGCACGTTGGTGGCCAGGCCCACGATGTGGGTCTGTGCCAGCGCCTCGTCGAGCCGTGCCAGCGCCTGCTCGCGCGTGTCGCCGTGCACGATGAGCTTGGCGACCATGGAATCGTAGAAGGGGCTGATCGCATCGCCCTGGCGCACGCCCGAATCCACACGGACCGCGCCCCGTTCGAAGGTGACGCAGTCGGGCAGGCCGTAGACGTTGAGCGCGCCGGTGGCGGGCAGGAAGTTGTTGTCCGGGTTCTCGGCGCAGATGCGCGCCTCGATGGCGTGGCCGTGGATGCGCAGGTCTTCCTGCTTCAACGGCAGGGGCTCGCCCGAGGCCACGCGCAGCTGCCATTCCACCAGGTCGAGGCCCGTGATGGCCTCGGTCACCGGGTGCTCCACCTGCAGGCGGGTGTTCATCTCCATGAAGTAGAACTTCATCTGGTCGGGCCGCTCGTAGCCGCCCGGCTGCTCCACGATGAATTCCACCGTGCCCGCGCCCACGTAGTTCACGGCCTTGGCGGCGGCCACGGCGGCCTCGCCCATCTGCGCGCGCAGTTCGGGCGTCATGCCGGGGGCCGGTGCCTCTTCCAGCACCTTCTGGTGGCGGCGCTGCACGGAGCAGTCGCGCTCGAACAGGTAGACCACGTCGCCGTGCGTGTCGCCGAACACCTGGATCTCGATGTGGCGCGGGCGCTGCACGTACTTCTCCACCAGCACCGCATCGTCACCAAAGCTGTTGATGGCCTCGCGCTTGCACGATTCGAGTGCCGCCGCGAAGTCTTCGCTCTTGTCCACCGCGCGCATGCCCTTGCCGCCGCCGCCCGCGCTGGCCTTGATGAGCACGGGATAGCCGATGCGGTCCGCCTCGCGCTGCAGGAGCTGCGGGTCCTGGTCGCTGCCGTGGTAGCCGGGCACCAGGGGGACGCCGGCCTTTTCCATGAGCTGCTTGGATTCGGCCTTGAGGCCCATGTCCTTGATGGCCGAGGCGGGCGGGCCTATGAAAACCAGGCCCGCGTCGGCGCAGGCTTGGGCGAACTCCTCGTTCTCCGACAGGAAGCCGTAGCCGGGGTGGATGGCCTGCGCGCCCGTCTGCCTGGCGGCTTCGAGGATGCGCTCCCAGCGCAGATAGCTGTCCTTGGGCGCGCTGCCGCCGATGTGCACGGCCTCGTCGCACACAGCCACGTGCTTGGCCTGCGCATCGGCGTCGGAGTACACGGCGACGGTCTTCACGCCCAGGCGCTTGGCCGTAGCCGCGACGCGGCAGGCGATTTCACCGCGATTGGCAATCAGGATTTTTTGGAACATTTTCAAGCCACCTTGGCAGAACCGGAAACAAAAGAAGCAATGCGCCGCAGCACGGCGCGCAGGAACTTGAACAGCACCGCCAGCAGCAGCGCCGACACGATGAGCATGGTCACCAGGGCGATGCCGAAGGCCACCGGGTGCTGCGTGGCGAGCCACACGACGGCCACGACGAGGCCGTCCTCGAAGAACGACAGCCCCCAGTTGGAAAACGGCTCGGGCGAGGTGTTGGCCGCCGCGCGGGTGGTCATCTTGGTGGCCAGCGCAGTCGCAGAGAGCGAGCCGCCCAGCAGCCCCGCCACCACGGCCATGGTGGCGTTGTCGGCGCCGAACACGCCGGCCGCCAGCACGGCGCCGGCCGGCACGCGGATGAAGGCGTGCACCGCGTCCCAGGCGCTGTCCAGCCAGGGCACCTTGTCGGCGAAGAATTCCACCAGCAGCATGCAGCCGCTGGCGATGAGCACCACGGGGCTCTGCAGCACCGCCAGGCCCGGCGGCAGCGCGATCCAGCCCGCCACGCCCATCATCCCGACCAGGAACACCACGGCATACAGGCGAAAGCCGCTGGCCCAGCCCAGCGCCGCCGCCAGGGCCAGCAGGCTCGGCATGTCGAGCTGCGCCGTGGCCTTGGCCGCGCCCTCGGCCACCGTGCGCGCGGCGTCGGCGTCGACGTGCAGGCCCACGGTGTGGAGCCATTGCACGATCTGGAGCCAGAGCGCGTCCATGGTGTTCACCCCAGCCAGTTCGGCTTGCGCTTGTTCAGGAAGGACTGCACGCCCTCCTTGCCCTCGTCGCTGGCACGGATGTCGGCAATGCCTTCCACGGTGGCGGCGATCAGCGCGGCGTTGATCTCGCGCTCGGCCACGTCGATCACCAGCTTCTTGCAGGCGCGCACGGCGTTGGGGCTGGCGCTGGTCAAGGCCTTGAGCAGTTCATCCACCTTGGCGTCGAGCTGCTCGGCCGCCACCACCTCGTGCACGAAGCCGATGCGCAAGGCCTCGGCAGCACCGAAGCGTTCGGCTGTGAGGAAATAGCGGTGCGCTGCGCGCGCGCCCATGGCCCGGATCACATAGGGGCTGATGGTGGCGGGGATGAGCCCCAGCTTGACTTCGCTGAGGCAGAAGCCCACCGTGTCCACCGCCACCGCCACGTCGCACGCGGCCACCAGGCCCATGCCGCCCGCGTACACGTCGCCCTGCACGCGGGCGATGGTGGGCTTGGGGCATTCGTAGATCACGCGCAGCATCTCGGCCAGCTTGCCCGCGTCGGCGAGGTTTTCGTCCCGCGTGTAGTCGGCCATGCGGCGCATCCAGTTGAGATTGGCGCCAGCGCAGAAGGCCGGCCCCTCGGCGGCCAGCACCACGGCGCGCACATCGGCGCGTGCGCCCACGTCCTGGAAGGCGGCGGTCAGCTCGGCGATGACTTCATCGCTGAAGGCGTTGCGGATCTCGGGCTGGGTCAGCGTGATGCGCGCCACGGCGCCGGACTGGGTGATGGAAAGGTTCTGGCTCATGGTGGGCATGCCTTCTTGTCCTCTTACATGCGGAAGATGCCGAACTTCGTGTCCTCGATGGGCGCATTGCGCGTGGCCGCCAGCCCCAGCGCGAGCACGCGGCGGGTGTCGGCGGGGTCGATCACGCCGTCGTCCCACAGACGCGCCGTGGCGTAGTAGGGATGGCCCTGGTCTTCGTACTGGCGGCGGATGGGAGCCTTGAAGGCCTCTTCTTCCTCCGTGCTCCACTGGCCGCCCTTGGCCTCGATGCCGTCGCGCTTGACGGTGGCCAGCACGCCCGCGGCCTGCTCGCCGCCCATGACGCTGATGCGCGCGTTGGGCCACATCCACAGGAAGCGGGGCGAGTAAGCGCGGCCGCACATGCCGTAGTTGCCTGCGCCGAAGCTGCCGCCGATGATGATGGTGAACTTGGGCACGCTGGCCGTGGCCACGGCCGTGACCATCTTGGCGCCGTTGCGCGCGATACCCTCGTTCTCGTACTTGCGGCCCACCATGAAGCCGGTGATGTTCTGCAGGAACACCAGCGGCACCTTGCGCTGGCAGCACAGCTCGATGAAGTGCGCTCCCTTCAAGGCCGATTCGGAGAACAGGATGCCGTTGTTGGCGATGATGCCGACCTGCATGCCCTCGATGCGCGCGAAGCCCGTGACCAGCGTGGTGCCGTAGCGCGCCTTGAACTCGTCGAACTCGCTGCCGTCCACGATGCGGGCGATGATTTCGCGCACGTCGAAGGGCTTGCGCGTGTCCACGGGGATCACGCCGTACAGCTCTTCCGCTGCGAATTTAGGAGCTACCGGCGCTTGATCGGCGGGCGCTAGAGGCCTTTTTCTATTCAAATTCCCCACGGCCGTGCGTGCGAGCTGCAGCGCGTGCAGGTCGTTCTGCGCCAGGTGGTCGGCCACGCCGGACAGGCGCGTGTGCACGTCGCCACCGCCCAGATCTTCCGCCGTGACGACCTCGCCCGTGGCGGCCTTCACCAGCGGCGGACCGCCCAGGAAGATGGTGCCCTGGTTCTTGACGATGATGGATTCGTCGCTCATCGCGGGCACGTAGGCGCCACCCGCCGTGCACGACCCCATGACCACGGCGATCTGCGCTAGCCCCAAGGCGCTCATGTTGGCCTGGTTGAAGAAGATGCGGCCGAAGTGGTCGCGGTCGGGGAACACCTCGTCCTGGTTGGGCAGGTTGGCGCCGCCCGAGTCCACGAGGTAGATGCACGGCAGGTGGTTCTGCTGCGCCACTTCCTGCGCGCGCAGGTGCTTCTTGACGGTGAGCGGGTAGTAGGTGCCGCCCTTCACCGTGGCGTCGTTGCACACGATCATGCAGTCCACGCCGGCCACGCGGCCGATGCCGGCGATGAGGCCGGCGCCGGGCGCGTCGTTGTTGTACATGTTGAGCGCGGCCAGGGGCGCCAATTCGAGGAACGGCGTGCCCGGGTCCAGCAGCATCTGCACGCGCTCGCGCGGCAGCAGCTTGCCGCGTGCGGTGTGCTTGGCGCGGGCGGCGTCACCGCCGCCCTGGGCGATCTTGTCGAGCTGGGCGCGCAGGTCGTCGACCAGCGCGCGCATGGCGGCGGCGTTGGCCAGGAAGTCCGCCGAGCGGGCGTTGAGCTGGGTGTCGAGAATCATGCAAGCTCCATCGATATCTGTGGATTAAATCGCGCCACCGGCTGGCCGGTGGCCCAGAAGGCCGCGGAGCAGGCCATGCGCGGGCCGCCGTGGAACCGGCTTTGCCGGGCCAGTGGCGGCGTCCCCCTGAAGGGGGAAGACGCGAAGCGGCTCAGGGGGTTGCTTCATTGCTTCAGGCGGTTTTTTCTTCGGCCAGGCCGAGCTGGTCCTTCATCTCGTCGCGGATGCGGAACTTCTGAATCTTGCCCGTCACCGTCATTGGGAAGCTGGTGACGAAACGGATGTAGCGCGGCACCTTGTAGTGCGCGATCTGGCCCTTGCAGAAGGCGCGGATGTCGTCCTCGGTGGGGGCGGTGCCGGGCTTGGCGATGATCCAGGCGCACAGCTCCTCGCCGTACTTCTGGTCGGGCACGCCCACCACCTGCACGTCCTGCACCTGGGGGTGGCGGTACAAAAACTCTTCGATCTCGCGCGGGTAGATGTTCTCGCCGCCGCGGATCACCATGTCCTTGATGCGGCCCACGATGTTCACGTAGCCCTCGGCGTCCATGGTGGCGAGGTCGCCGGTGTGCATCCAGCCGTCGGCGTCGATGGCCTCGCGGGTCTTTTCCTCGTCGCCCCAGTAGCCGTGCATCACCGAGTAGCCCCTGGTGCAGAACTCGCCGCGCTGGCCCACGGGCACCACGGCGCCGGTATCGGGGTCCACGATCTTGATCTCCAGGTGGGGCTGCACCGTGCCCACCGTCGATACGCGCTTGGCCAAAGGCGTGTCGGTGCTGCTCTGGCAGCTCACCGGGCTGGTCTCGGTCATGCCGTAGGCGATGGTGATCTCGCGCAGGTTCATCTGCTCCACCACGCGCTTCATCACCTCGGTCGGGCAAGGCGAGCCGGCCATGATGCCGGTGCGCAGGGTGGACAGGTCTAACTCTGAAAAGCGCGGGTGGTCCAGCTCGGCGATGAACATGGTGGGAACGCCGTGCAGGCCGGTGCAGCGTTCGTCCTGCACCGTCTGCAGCACGGTGAGCGGGTCGAACCCGTCATTGGGGTAGACGATGGTGGCGCCGTGCGTGAAGCACGCCAGGTTGCCCAGCACCATGCCGAAGCAGTGGTACAGCGGCACGGGGATGCACAGCCGGTCCTCGGACGTGAGCTTCATGCATTCGCCGATGAAGAACCCGTTGTTCAGGATGTTGCGGTGCGTCAGCGTGGCGCCCTTGGGGAAGCCCGTGGTGCCGCTGGTGAACTGGATGTTGATGGGGTCGGTAGCCTTGAGCGTGGCCGCGACCTGCGCCAGGCGCGGGTCGGCCGCATCGCCACGCGAAAGCAGGTCGGAAAAGCGCATCAGGCCGGGCTCCTCGGCGCCCTGCCCCGCCTCGTCGATCCACACCACGGTGCGCAAGAAGGGCAGCTTCACCGCGCCCAGCTGGCCCGGCTGGTGGTGCGCCCACTCGGGCGCCAGCTCGCGCAGCATGCCCAGGTAGTCGCTGGTCTTGAAGCGCGCCATGCTCACCAGCAGCTTGCAGCCCACCTTGTTGAGCGCGTATTCCACCTCGGCCGTGCGGTAGGCGGGATTGATGTTGACCAGCACCAGCCCTGCGTGCGCGGTGGCCAGCTGCATCAGCACCCATTCGGCGTTGTTGTGCGACCAGATGCCCACGCGGTCGCCCGGCACCAGGCCCTGGCGCAGCAGCGCGCTGGCCAGGCGCTGCGCCTCGGCCTGCAGCTGGGCATAGGTGTAGCGGCGGCCCTGGTGCACGCTCACCAGCGCCTCGCGGTCCGGCTGGCGGGCGGCCATGGCGGCGAAGAAGCCGCCGATGGTCTGCTCGATCAGGGGCACATCGGTAGCGCCACGGGCGTGGCTGCCTGCCTGGGGGGCACTCGTCATCGTGTTGTCTCCTTAGCGGGACATAAGCATAGAAGCCCCGCCCCGCCCCTGGTTGCCACATTGGTTGCAGATCGTGCCACGCCTGGGGCACACTGCCCACCGTGAAATCCCCGCCCCTTCCCGCCGAGCCCGCCCTCACTCCCATCGCCTTCGTACGCGCCATCGCGCTGGCCTACGAGCGCCGGGGCCTGAGCCCCGGTCGCGCCCTGGCGCAGGCACAGATTGCGCCGGCGCTGCTGCAGGACGATGGTGCCCGCATCACCGCCTGGCAGATGGAGCGCGTCTCCGGTGCCGCCATGCAGGAGCTGGACGACGAGGCCCTGGGCTGGTTCGGCCGCCGGCTGCCCTGGGGCAGCTACGGCATGCTGGCGCGCGCCTCCATCAGCTCGCCGCACTTGGGCGTGGCGCTGGGGCGCTGGTGCCGCCACCACGGGCTGCTGGCCGACGACATCGCGCTGCACCTGACCGAAGAGGCCGGCACCGCCACCCTGGTGATCACCGAGGCGCGCGACCTGGGCGCGCTGCGCGAGTTCTGCCTGGTCTCGGTGCTGCGCAACGCGCACGGGCTGGCCTGCTGGCTGGTGGATTCGCGCATACCGCTCATGGCCGCCGAGTTCGCCTTCGCCGCGCCGCCGCATGCCGATGCGTATGCGGTGCTGTTCCGCGGGCCCGCCAGGTTCGGCGCCACGCGCACGGCCATCCATTTCGACGCGCGCTACCTCGCCCTGCCCCTGCGGCGCGACGAAGCGGCCCTGCGCCAGATGCTGCAGCACGCCCTGCCCCTGACCGTGCTGCAGTACCGCCGCGACCGCCTGCTGGTGCAGCGCGTGCGCCAGCTGCTGGGCGCGCCTGCGGCGGGCCAGCCCGCGCACGCGCTGCCGCAGCACAGCGCCGAATCGCTGGCCGGCCTGCTGCACGTGTCGCCGCGCACGCTGCACCGCCAGCTCAAGGAGGAAGGTGCCACGCTGCAGGGCCTGAAGGACGAGGTGCGCCAGGCCCGCGCCGTGGAGCTGCTGCACCGCACCGACCGCCCCATCAAGCAGGTGGCCGAGGCGGCGGGCTTCGTCAACGAGAAGAGCTTCATCCGCGCCTTCCGCGGCTGGACGGGGCAATCGCCCGCCGAGTTCCGGCGGCTGGCCCGGAACGCGCCGTGACGGCGGCGTGATCTGCACCCCGGCTGGCACGCTTTGCGCCCCGGGGCTCCTACACTGGTCCTCCATGACGATCCACTTGTACCACTGCGTCAGCGCCCGCTCGTTCCGCCCCCTGTGGATGCTTGAAGAGCTGCAGCTGCCCTACCAGCTCCACATGCTGCCGTTCCCGCCGCGCGCGCTGGCGCGCAGCTTCCTGGAGCAAAACCCGCTGGGCACGGTGCCCCTGCTGGTGCAGGGCCAAGGCGCCGAGGAAGTGCGCATGACCGAATCCGCAGCCATGTGCCAGTACCTGGCCGCCACGCACCCCGATGCCGGCCTGGACGTGCCGCCCACCCATCCGGCCTACGGCGCGTACCTGAACTGGCTGCACATGAGCGACGCCACGCTGACCTTTCCGCAGACCCTGCTGCTGCGCTACGGCCGCTTCGAGCCCGCCGAACGCCAGCAGCCCCAGGTGGTGGAGGACTACCGCCGCTGGTTCCTGGCCCGCCTGCGCGCCGTGGAAGCCCGGGCCTCGCAGGCCGAGCACCTGTGCGCCGGCCGCTTCACCGCCGCCGACGTGGCCGTGGGCTACGCCCTGCTGCTGGCCCGCCACCTGGGGCTGGAGCCGCAGTTCGGCCCCGCCACTGCCGCCTACTGGCAGCGGCTGCAGCAGCGCCCGGCCTACCAGCGCGCGCTGGCGGCGCAGCATGCGGCCGCGCTGGCGCAGGGGGTGCCGACCACGCCGGCGCCGGATACGCAGCCCTGATGCGTCAGCACCCCAGCAGCGCGGGCAGCTCCGCCATGCTGCGGAACACCTGCGCCGCGCCCGCCGCTCGCAGCGCCGCACCATCGTCCAGCGGCGCGTAGGCAAACACGGTGGCGCCCGCCGCCACGCCGGCGGTGACGCCGGTCACCGTGTCCTCCACCACCGCGCAGCGCGCGGGTGCGGCCTGCAGGGCGGCGGCGGCCGCCAGGTACACGTCGGGCGCGGGCTTGGTCGCGGGCATCTCGTGGCCGCTGAAGATGCGGCCCGCGAAATACGGGGCCAGGCCTACCTTGGCCAGCTGCATCTCGACCTTGAGGCGGTCGGCGCCCGAGGCGCAGGCGATGCGCCCGCCGTGGTGGGCGTGCACGCGCTCGATGGTGCCGTGGATGTGCTCCACGGCCAGCAGGCGCGCTTCCAGTTCGGCGTTGCGGCGGGCGTAGAAGGCAGCCATCCAGTCGTCCGTCAGCGGGCGGCCCGTGTGGGCCTCGATGCGGGCGGCCTCGCTGCGCACGGTCTTGCCGATGAACAGGCGCATGCATTCCTCGGTGGAAAGCGCCCAGCCGGCTTCCGCCAGCATGTCGCGCAGCACGCCGTTGGTGATGGGCTCGCTGTCCACCAGCACGCCGTCGCAGTCGAACAGGATTGCTTCAAATTTCATAGCTTATGGCGCTTGCTGCACAAGCGCTGGATTTCGTTTTGATGCATATTCTTCTTCAGTCGCGGACATCGCCGTCCACGTAGAACCAGCGCCCGCCTTCGCGCACGAAGCGGCTGGTCTCGTGCAGGCGCACGGCGCGGCCCTGCACGCGGTAGCGGGCGACGAATTCCACCTCGGCCCGGCCGTCGCCCGTGGCGCGGTGGCTGCGCACCTCCAGCCCCAGCCACTTCGCGCCCGCATCGAAGTCCAGCGCCGCCGGGCGGGTGCTGGCGTGCCAGGTGGCCAGCAGATAGTCGGCGCGCTCCAGCACGAAGGCGCTGTAGCGCGAGCGCATGAGGCTTTCGGCATTAGGAGCGGGCGCGGTGTCCCAGTGATCGAGGTAGCGGCCGCAGCAGTCGGCCAGAGACGGCACCGCGCCCCGGGGGCCGCGACGCCCGCAGGGGCAGGGCGTGCTCATTTCAAGGTGCCGAAGACTTTCTTGAGCAGGGCGCTGCCCGTGCCCACCGGGTCCTGGCGGATCTTCTTTTCTTCTTCGCCGATCATGAAGTACAGGCCGTCGAGCGTCTTGCCCGTGACGTACTGCGACAGGTTGGCGTCTTCCTTGCGGATCAGGCCGAAGCCCGCGGCCTTGCCCGCGAAGCTGTTGTACTGCTGCGTGAGCCCCACTTTCTCGGTGGCCTGGGTAACCACCGGAAGGAAGCGCTCGCCCAGCGGCACGCGGGTCTTCTCGGCGAAAAAGGCGGTCACGGAGGTGTCGCCGCCGGCCAGGATGTTCTTCGCGTCGGTCACCGTCATGTTCTGCACGGCATTCACCAGCAAATCCTGGCCCATCGGCACCGCGGCCTCGGCGGCGCGGTTGATGGTGGTGACGAGTTCGTCGATGCGCTTGCCCTGGCCGAACTTGCGCAGCAGCTTGGCCGCGTCCTCCAGGTGGCCCGGCAGCGGAATGCGCACCTGCGGGTTGTCCAGAAAGCCGCCGGGCCGCCCGAGCAACGCCACGGCCGACTCCGCGCCCTTGGCCAGCGCGGCCTTGACGCCGCCGGACGCATCGGCGCTGGACAGGTCGGCCAGCGACAGCGCGTGCGCCTGTTGCCAGGCGGCCAGCAGCAGGGTGCCCACGGCACCCAGGCCCGCGCGATGAAAACTGCGACGCAGCATGGTGGAGTCCTTCCCCAAAAAACAGGTGGCCATTTTTGCAGATACTGTGCGGTGCTTCGCCATTCATCAACCAACGGGAGACAGCGATGTGGGCATTGAGCGTGCCGTGGTGGGAATTCGTCGTGCGCGGCGTGGTGGTCTATGTGTTCCTGCTGGTCTTCCTGCGCCTCACGGGCCGGCGGCAGACGGGGCAGTACGCGCCGTTCGACCTGGTGCTGCTGCTGATCCTGTCGAACGCGGTGCAGAACTCGATGAATGCGGGCGACAACTCGCTGGTGGGCGGGCTCATCTCCGCCGTCACGCTCATCGCCTGCCACGTGGGGCTGGCCCAGCTGACCTTCCGCTTCGCCTGGATGGAACGCCTCATCGACGGCAAGCCCCAGGTGCTGGTGCGCGACGGACAGGTGGACACGGCGCTGCTGCGCAAGGAACTGCTCTCCACCGACGACCTGGAGGCCGCGCTGCGCGCCGGCGGCTGCCTGGACGTGCACGAGGTGGCGCGCGCCACCATCGAGACCAACGGGCAGATCACCGTGGTGCTCAGGCGGCGCGAGAGCAACGGCGGCGGCTGACGGCCACCCTGCTTCGGTAGGGTTGTGGGCGCGGGGGTGGCGCGCCAAAGTCCGGGGCTTTCCGTTCCTCGCCGACCTTGCGGGCCGGCCGCACTCCCCATGACCCTTCTTGCCAACCTTCCCTGCCGCGCACTGCGCCGCCCCTTCCCCGCTTCGCCGCGCTTGGCAGCGGCCCTGTGCGCCGCGCTGCTGCTCGCGGGCTGCGAAACCACCAAGATGCGCATGGGCAGCGCCGACGCAAAGACCACCGCCACCGGCAGCGCCGCCGGCGCGGCCACCGACGGCGCCAGCAGCGAGCTGGAGCGCTGCGACGGCCCGCTGGGCACCGTCTCGCTCATCGAGAACCAGCAGGCAGGCTGGTACACCATCCTGCGCGACCAGTACCGCCTGCCGCCCACGGCCAACCTGCTGCGGCTGCTGGTGCAGCAGTCCAACTGCTTCGTCGTGGTGGAGCGTGGCGCCGCGGGCATGGGCGCGATGACGCGCGAGCGCGCGCTGATGCAGTCCGGCGAGATGCGCCAGGGCAGCCAGTTCGGCCAGGGGCAGATGGTGGCGTCGGACTATGGCCTGTCGCCCGAGATCGTGTTCCAGAACCACAACGCGGGCGGGGCCTCGGCCTCGCTGGGCGGACTGGTGGGCGGTCGCGCGGGCGGCCTGCTGGCCGCCATCGGCGGCAGCCTGAACACCAAGGAGGCGAGCGCGCTGCTCACGCTCATCGACCACCGCTCGGGCGTGCAGGTGGCGGCGTCGGAGGGCAGCGCGTCCAAGACGGACTTCGGCGCGCTCGGCCAGCTCGCGGGCGGCTCGGGCGGGGCGCGGCTGGGCGGCTACAGCAACACGGCCGAGGGCAAGGTGATCGCCGCCGCCTTCATGGATGCGTTCAACCAGATGGTGCGCTCGCTGCGCCAGTACCGGGCGCAGACGGTGAAGGGCCAGGGCCTGGGCGGCGGCGGGCGCCTGAGCGTGGATGGGGCGGCGGCACCGTCGCAAACCTCCGCGCCGCGTGGCGCGCCGGCTGCGGGGCCTTCGCTGCGCGACGCGCAGGCGCGGCTGAACGACAAGGGCTACAGCGCGGGCGCGCCCGACGGGGCCATGGGCGGCAGGACGGCGGCGGCGCTGCGCGCCTTCCAGAAGGACCAGGGCCTGCCCCAGACAGGGCGGCTGGACGCCGCCACCGCCGCCGCGCTGGGCCTGTAGCGGCGGCGGCGCCCCCGGCAAGGCCGGGGGCTGACTTCACAGCTTGGTGTAGCAGCTCTTGCCCGCGATGGAGAGGTTGGCCGTGCTCTCCGCCAGCGCGGGCGTGGTCAGCACCGATGGCGTGGTGTCGCCCAGCACGCACAGGTGCGCGCCCTTGCGCACCCACACCGTGGCATTGACCAGGCCCGTGGGCAGCGTCCACTTGCCCCAGAACGCGGTGGCCGTGGCGGTGGCGCCGGTGCGGTCGAACGCAAAGCTGCCGCCCACGCCCGCAGGTCCCGCCTCCACCGCGCCCGTGCCGGTGCAAGCGGCGTTGCCGTAGGCCACGATACCCAGGGTCACCGCCGCGCGGGCGTCGCCCTGCTTCGCGATGCGCCACAGGCCGCGCCCCCACTTTCCCTGCCCGGCAGGCACGCACAGGTCCTGCTGCCAGTCGCCCTCGGGCAGGGCCGCCGAAGCAGTGGCGCAGGCAACCTCGACCGAGCCCACATGGGCGGCGTTGACCGCGCCCGAGCCGTTGCGCACGGTGCAGGCCTGCCCCGCCGGCTGCGCCTTCACCGTGACGGCATACGGCGCACCACCCACGAGCGGCGTGGCAAAGGTGAAGCCGCCGTTGCCAGTGACCTGCAGGTCGTCGCGCCCGCCGTTCTGCAGCACCAGCGTGCCACCCGCAAGGCCGGATACCGTGCCGCCCACCGTGTACGTGGCGGCGGGCAGGTTCTCGCAGCCCACCTGCACGTTGCGCACATGGTCCGTGGCGCGGCCTGTGCCCTGCGCCACGGTGCAGCGCTGTCCGGCGGGCTGGCTCTTGACGGTGACGGCGTAGGCCACGCCGCTGTCCAGCAGCGTGGTGAACTGGAAGCTGCCATTGGCCGTGAGCGACAGGTCGTTCTCGCCATTGTTTTGCAGCACCAGCGTCTTGCCTGCGGCCAGCCCGGCGAGCGTGCCGCCCACGGTGTAGGCACCGCCGGTGGGCGGGGGCGTGCCGTCGCCGTCATCGCCGCCGCCGCATGCGGCAAGCAGGCAGGCCGCCGCGAGCGGGGCCCAGCGGAAAAGCACGGGGTGAGGGGTGGTGTCGGTCACGGGTACGCTCCTTCATGGAAAACAAAGAAGCCCGCGATTCTGTGCAGCGCCCCGCCGCGCCGGAACCCTCCCGTGGTAGGGTTGCGCGGCCCTGGGCGGCGGCCATACTTGGCGGCTGCCCTTGCCCGCAGCTCTGGCCTCGCCCATGCCATCCGCCCATCCCCATTCCTACGTGCTGATCCTCGACGACCATCCGCTGGTGGCGCGGGGCATGGGCGGCTTTCTGCGCGCGCTGCTGCCCGGCATGGAGGTACGCGAGGCCACCACCACCGCCCAGGGCTGGGATGCCATCGCGCAGCACGGCGCGCCGAGCCTGGCGCTGGTGGATTTCTGGCTGGCCGAGGGCGCGGCGCTGGACGTGGTGGCCAGCCTGCGCGCGCAATGCCCGCACACGGCGATTGCCATGGTCAGCGGCGACGACGACCCCGCGCTGGCCGCCCGCGCGCGGGACGCGGGCGCGCAAGGCTTCATCCACAAGCAGGAGCCGCCCGAGGTCTTCGGCCAGGCCGTGCAGGCGCTGCTGAACGGCCTGGCCTGGCACATGCCGCGTGCACCCGCCGCGGCGGCGCGCAGCCGCGAACTGCCCGTGACCCCGGCGGAGCTGGGCCTGTCGGCCCGCCAGGGCGACATCCTGGCGTTGGTGCTGCAGGGCCTGCCCAACAAGCGCATCGCGCTGCGGTACGGACTGTCGGAGAGTACGGTGAAAGAGCATGTCAGCGGCATCCTGCAGCGGCTGGGCGCGCGCACGCGCGTGGAGGCGATCACCAGCCTGCGCGGCCGCCGCCTGCTGCTGCCGGAGCCTCCCCAGGCCGCGGCTGCAGCCACTGGCACAGCAGCGCCCGCAACTGTTCCGGCGGCACCGGCTTGCGCAGCACCAGGTAGCCCTCCGCCTCTGCCTGGCGCAGCGCCGGGGAATCCCATTCGCCGCTGACCAGCGCCAGCGCGGCGCCTGGGCACTGGTCCTGCAGGCGCTGCAGCAGCGCGAAGCCGCTTTCGCCGCTGCGCAGGCGCTCGTCGCACAGGACGGCCTGCGGCGCGAAGCCCTGGGCCAGCACGGCCAGGGCCTGGCCGCCGTCTGCCGCGCAGCGCGCCTGCACGCCCCAGTCCTGCATCAACTGCAGCCAAGCCGTGCTGATTTGCGGGTCGTCTTCCACCAGCAGGCAGCGGCCCTGCAATGGCTGCGGCGCGGCGGGTGTCGCGATGGCCGCCACGGAAGGCGCCGCCGGCTGCCGCACCTCCTGCCGCGCCATGGGCAGCCGCAGCCAGAAGCGCGATCCGCGCCCCAGGCGCGAGGCCAGGCCCAGGGGCGCACCCATCAAATCCGCGCAGCGCGCCACCACGGCCAGGCCCAGGCCGTAGCCTGCGTCGTCCGCAGCGCGGTCGGCGGCGGCGCGGGTAAAGGGCGAGAAGATGCGCTCGCGCTCCTCGGCGGCCACGCCGGGGCCCGTGTCCCAGACCTCGATCTGCCAGCACGCGGCGCGGCGGCGCACCCCCAGCAGCACGCCGCCGCGCTGGGTGTAGCGCAAGGCGTTGTGCAGCAGGTTGACGAGGCACTGGCGCAGCAGCACTGGGTCGGCCTCTGCGCAGGCGCCGGGCGGCGGGGCGCGCAGGCGCAGCGCCAGGCCGCGCGCGCGGGCGGACGGGGCCAGCAGCGCCACGGCCTCCTGCAGCAGCGGGGCCAGCGGCACGGGCTGCGGCCGCGCCTGCACGGCGCCTGTCTCGATGCGAGAGAGGTCGAGCAAGGCATTGCACATCCACTGCAGCGACTGGACACCCTGGCGCAGGTCCTGCAGGGTGCCCGTGAGCGCCGGGTCGCGGTTGCGCAGCGCGATGGACTCGGCCAGCAGGCCCACGGCATGCACGGGCTGGCGCAGGTCGTGGCTGGCGGTGGCCAGGAACTGGTTCTTGGCCGCAAGCGCCTGCTCGGCCTCGCCCTGGGCGGCGCGAAAGCGCTCGCTCAGATCGACCTGGCGCAGGAAGAACTGGTGGCTGATGCGCGCGTTGCGGAAGAACACGCCGAACAGCGCATACATCGGCATCAGGTACTGCCAGTGCTGCGGAAAGACGTAGGGCGTGGACAGCACGCTGACGCTGATGCCCGCAAGAAAAAACCACTGGTACACCGCCAGCACCGCCGACTGGTGGGCCGCGCGCGAGGCCACCACCATCGTGGCGCCGCTGATGAACGCCACGCGCAGCTCGAACGGGGTGTGCGGCCCGGCGCTCGCCGCCACGCCCATCAGCAACGCGCCATAGACGGCGGCCAGCACTTGCAGGCGGCGCAGCCATGTGGCCAGCAGCGCCGCCGCATCGCCATTACCGTCGGCCAGCCGCGCCCGGTCGCGCTGCCACAACCGCCAGGCCCACCAGGCAGCGCCCGTCAGCGACAGCGCCGCCGCCCACCACAGCGCGAAGCCTGCGGGCCACAGCCCCAGCGCCAGCAGCCACACCGCGCCGGGCAGCCCCAGCGCGGGCATGACGGTGCAGCCGTCGCGCACGCGCAGGAAGCTGTTGTCCAGCAGCTCCAGCCGGGCGGACGGGGACAGCGCCGACCAGGAAAGTACGGGCTCGGGTTTCATGCGCCGATGTTCGCATTCACCGGCGCAGTCCCAACCCCTACTTTGGTAGGGTTGCGCCCCATCCACACCGGGAAAGAATCCAGCATGACCGACACCTTCCAGCGCCAGCCGGATTCGCTGCGCGCACTCAGCCCCGAAGGCCAGGCGCGCCTGCTGGAGATGACGAGCCAGCGGCTGCACACCAGCATCCTGGTGCTGCCGCTGGTGGCGCTGGGGCTGTCGCTGTTCTACCAGGTGTATGGCGAGGACCCGCGCATGTGGTGGTGGCTGGGCGGCTACGCCGCCTTCGCCGTCTTCGCGCTGGGCCTGCGGCGGCGCTACCGGCGCGATGCCGCACGGCTGGACGCCACGTCCGTCATGCGGCGCTGGCGGCCGCGCCTGGAATGGCTGGCGCTGGCGCACGGCCTGGGCACCACGGTGCCCTATGCCATCGCGGCCACGGGCACGCCGCACTATGAGTTCTCCATGCTGCTGCTGGTGACCAACGCCGTCACCGTGGCGGGCAACGCCACGCACCAGACGCCGGTGTTCAGCGTCTTCCAGCGCTTCTTCCTGGCGGGCTGGAACGCATCGCTGCCGTTCCTGCCCTGGCTGTTTCCGGGCCTGTGGCCGTATGCGCTGGCGCTGTCGCTGCTGTACACCTTCCTTATGCTGCGGCATGCGCGCCGGGCGTACCAGTTCTTCGTGCGGCAGGTGTGGCTGGAGGAGCGCGGCCAGCAGCTCTCGGCGCAGTACCGCGAGGCCAAGGAAGCGGCCGAGGCGGCGCTGGCCGAGAAGAACCGCTTCCTGAGCACCGCCGCGCACGACCTGCGCCAGCCCGTGCATGCCATGGGCCTGCTGACCGAGGCGATCGTGCTGCGCAACCGCGACAGCGCGCTGGTGCCGCCGCTGGCCGACCTGCAGCGCAGCATGCAGTCGGTGCACCTGATGTTCAATGCGCTGCTCGACCTGTCGAAGATCGAATCCGGCCAGGTGGCCGTGCAGCCGCAGCCGCTGCTGCTGGCGCCGCTGCTGCAAGAGGCGCAACTGCAGTTCGCGCCCGAGGCGCAGGCCTGGGGGCTGGCGCTGCGCATGCGTGCGCCACGGGAGGGTGCCACGGTGCAAGCCGACGCCACGCTGCTGCGCCAGTGCCTGTCCAACCTGATCCAGAACGCGCTGCGCTACACGCGGCAAGGCGGCGTGCTGGTGGGCGTGCGCCAGCGGCGCGGGCACTGGCGCGTGGAGGTGTGGGACACCGGCGTGGGGGTGGCGCTGCAGGACCAGGAGCGCATCTACCAACCCTTCTACCGGCCCGGGCACGCATGGCAGGTCCACCGCCCGGGGCACGGCCTGGGGCTGGCCCTGGTGGCGCGCTGCGCGGAGCTGATGGGCATACGCCACGGCCTGCGCTCGCGGCTGGGCCGGGGGTCGTGCTTCTGGCTGGAGCTGCCCGCCGCACCCTTCTCGCTGGCTCCGCCCGCCGGCGACGCCAGCATGCCGGCGCGCCCCTCGCATGGCCTGCAAGGCCGCTGCCTGGTGCTGGACGACGACCCGCAGGTGCAGCGGGCCTGGTCGGCGCTGTTCGCCAGCTGGGGCGTGCAGGCCCGCATGGCTGCCGACGCGGCGCAGGCCTTCGCGCACCTGCAAGACGGTTTCGCGCCGCAGGCCATCCTGTGCGACCAGCGCCTGCGCTCGGGCGAGAGCGGCTTCGACGTGCTGCGCGCCCTGCTGGAGCGCTGCCCCGCGGCGCGCGGCGCCATGGTAAGCGGCGAGTTCGACTCGCCCGAGCTGCACGAGGCCGAAGCCGAGGGCTACCTCGTGCTGCGCAAGCCGGTGGACGTGGCCGTGCTGCACGCGCTGCTGGCGCAGTGGCTGGGCGCGGCGGATTTCAATCAGGAGACAAATGCATGACCGACATCGGTTCACACGCGCTCGTCATCGGCGGCAGCTTGACCGCGGCCGCAGCCGCCGCCCACCTGGCCTGCATCGCCCTAGGCCCGCCCGCCTACCGCCTCATGGGCGCGGGCGAGCGCATGGCGCGCGCCGTGGAGGCGGGCAAGGCGCGGCCCACGCTCGTGACCGCCGCCATCGCCGCCGTGCTGCTGGTGTGGGCGCTGTATGCCTTCTCCGGCGCGGGTGTCATGGGCCCGCTGCCGCTGACCGGCTGGGCGCTGCCGGCCATCAGCCTGGTCTTTCTGGCGCGGGCGCTGGCCTTCCCGCTGCTGCGGCCCGTGTTCCCTGAAAACTCCGCCACGTTCTGGTGGGTGTCGTCGGGCATTTGCCTGCTGATCGGGTTGCTGTACGCCGTGGGAGCCGTTGCGGCCTGGGTGGCACCATGACGCTGCGCAAGCTCCACGGTCTGTCTGCGCTGCTGATCGCGGCCTTTGCCTGCGTCCACATCGCCAACCACCTCGTGGGCCTGGGCGGCGTGGAATCGCACTTGGCCTTCATGCGGGCCGCCCGCCGGGTGTACCGTTTTCCCGCCGTGGAAGCGCTCCTGCTCCTGGCCGTTGCGTTCCAGGTGGGCAGCGGCATCGCCCTGGTGGCCCGGGGCTGGAAGCAGCGCCAGGGGTTCGTGCCCTGGCTGCAGGCAGGCTCGGGCGCCTACCTGGCGCTCTTCCTGCTCAACCACGTGGGTGCCGTGCTCTTCGGCCGTGCGGTGCAGGACCTGGACACCACGTTTCATTTCGCGGCGGCGGGCCTGCACGTGCCGCCCTTTCAATTCTTTTTCGTGCCCTACTACTTCCTGGGCGTGCTGGCGCTGTTCACCCACCTGGGCTGCGCGCTGTACTGGCAGTTGCAGGCCCAGACCCAGGCCGTTCGCAGGCTGGCGATCGTCCTGCCGATCAGCGCCGGTTTTGCGGCGGCGCTGCTCATCGTGCTGTCGCTGGCAGGCGTGTTGTACCCCGTGCAGATACCGCCGGAGTACAAGGCGAATTTTGGTCAAATCACCCTCTAGCGCTTATCCAACAAGCGCGATCAGCTACTCTTTCAATAGCAATCAGGCCAGCGCGCGCTGGATGATGATCTTCTGCACGTCGCTCGTGCCCTCGTAGATCTGGCACACGCGCACGTCGCGGTAGATGCGCTCCACCGGGAAGTCGTTGACCACGCCGTAGCCGCCCAGCGTCTGGATGGCGGCGCTGCACACGCGCTCGGCCATTTCGCTGGCGAAGAGCTTGGCCATGGCCGCCTCCTTCAGGCACGGCCGGCCCGCATCGCGCAGCGCGGCGGCGTGCCAGATGAGCTGGCGCGCGGCCTCGATCTGCGTGGCGCAGTCGGCCAGCCGGAAACCCACGGCCTGGTGGTTGAAGATGGCGGTGCCGAAGCTCTCGCGCTCTTTCGCGTACTGCACGGCGAACTCGAAGGCGCTGCGCGCCATGCCCACGCTCTGCGCGGCGATGCCGATGCGCCCGCCCTCCAACGCGCCCAGCGCGATCTTGTAGCCCTCACCCTCGGCGCCGATGAGGTTCTCGGCCGGAACGCGGCAGTTGTCGAAGTTGATCTGCGCCGTGTCGCTGCTGTGCTGGCCCAGCTTGTCCTCCAGGCGCGCCACCACGTAGCCGGGCGTGTTCGTGGGCACCAGGAAGGCGCTCATGCCCTTCTTGCCTGCGCCCTTGTCGGTCACGGCGATGACGATGGCGACGTGGCCGTTCTGGCCACTAGTGATGAACTGCTTGACGCCGTTGATGACGTACCCGTCGCCCTGCTTCACCGCCGTCGTGCGCAGCGCCGAAGCGTCGGAGCCCACGTGCGGCTCGGTCAGGCAGAACGCGCCCAGCATCTCGCCGCGCGCAAGCGGCGCGAGCCAGTCGCGTTTTTGCTGGGCGTTGCCGTAGCGCATCAGAATGGCGTTGACGGGGCAGTTGGTCACGCTGATGGCCGTGCTGGTGCCGCCATCGCCCGCCGCGATTTCTTCGAGCACCAGGGCGAGCGAGAGGTAGTCCAGGCCCGCGCCGCCCAGGTCTTCGGGCACGCAGATGCCGTAGGCGCCCAGGGCGGCGAGGCCCTGGTGGGCGTCCTTGGGGAAGTGGTGTTCCTTGTCCCAGCGCGCGGCGTGGGGCCACAGCTCGGCTTTAGCGAAGTCGCGCACGGCGTCGCGGATCATTTCCTGGTCCTGGGTCAGCAGCATGGAGTTTCCTGTTTCTCTTTCCAATGGGTATGCGGTTCGCGGGCTATACCAGCGTGACCGTGCCGGTGGCGAGGTCGTAGACCCCGCCCACGGTCCGCGTGGCGCCGGCGGCGGCGCGGTCCGCGAGGATGGGTGCCGCCGTGGCCAGGCGGGCCACGTTGTGGCGCACGTTCTGCACGGTGGCGGCGGCGAGCAGGTCGCCGGGCTGGCGGCGCAGCGCGGATTCCACGGCGGGCTGGATGGCCTGCGCCAGGCCCGGCAGGTGCCCCGGCAGCACCGCCCCTTCCTGCACCACCTTGACGGCGGCGGACACCGCGCCGCAATGGCTGTGGCCCAGCACCATGAGCAGGGGCACTTCCAGGTACTGCACGGCGTATTCCATGCTGGCCAGCGCGTCGTCGTTGACGAAATTGCCCGCCAGCCGCACCACGAACAGGTCGCCCAGGCCCTGGTCGAACAGCAGCTCGGGCGCCACGCGCGAGTCCGCGCAGCTCAGCACGGCCGCCACGGGCCGCTGGCCCTGTGCGCGCGCCGCCCGCCCCTTCGCATGGTTGCGCGGCAGCGGGCGCCCCGCCACGTAGCGGGCGTTGCCCTGCAGCAGGCGCTGCAGCGCCGCGTCGGGGCTCAGGTGCTGCACCGCCGGCGCGGGCGGCGCGGCCCAGGCGGGCGCCAGCGCCGCGAGCGTGGCGGCGCCCAGCAGGCGGCGGCGCAGGGGGGCGGGTACGGAGGGATGGGTTGCGCGGCAATCACACATGGGGTCGTCTCCTCGTGGGTTGCGCATCACCAGTGGGCGGCGCGCCTGCCGTCGTGGTGCAGCAGGCGGCCATTATCCGAAGGCGTGAGGCTTTCCACCACCGCGCGCATGCCGTGCACGCTGTCCTGCACGGTCAGCGGCGCGCCGTCGCCGCCCATGTCGGTCCGCACCCAGCCGGGGTCGATGGCGACGAAGGTCGCGCCGGGGTAGTCGTGGCGGGCCGCCGCCACGGCCATGTTCAGCGCGGCCTTGCTGGTGCGGTACAGCCACGCGCCGCTGCCCGGCACGCTGCCGATCTGCGACATGGACGAGGACAGGAAGGCGAACACGCCGCCCGCCTCGGCCACCAGCGGCGCGACCTGCGGGATCACCTGCATGGCGCCGAGCACGTTGGCATGCATCACCGCGTCGAAGTCCTGCTGCGTGGGCGGCGTGAGGGCGTTGGGCCGGCGGATGACGCCCGCCACGTACCAAGCCTGGTCGATCTTCTCGCCGTCGAGCTGCCAAGCCAGGCCGCTGACGCTGGCGGGGTCGGCCACGTCCACGGTGAGCGCCTCGGCGCCCAGCGCCTGTACACGCTCGCGGCCCGCGCCGTCGCGCACGGTGGCGATGACGCGGTGGCCGGCCTCGGCGGACTGGCGCGCCAGCTCCAGGCCGATGCCGCGCGATGCGCCGATGACGAGGATGGTGGCCATGGTAGTTTTATGAATGAAATTGGCCTCTAGCGCTTATCCGACAAGCGCCAGCAGCTATCAAAACAGTAGTTATCAGACGATTTCCAGTGCCAGCGCCGTGGCCTCGCCGCCGCCGATGCACAGCGTGGCCAAGCCCTTGGTGAGACCGCGCGCCTTCAGCGCGTACATCAGCGTGACCATGATGCGCGCGCCGCTCGCGCCGATGGGGTGGCCCAGGGCGCAGGCGCCGCCGTTCACGTTGACCTTGTCGTGCGGCAGGTTCAGCTCTTTCATGAGGGCCATGGGCACGACGGCGAAGGCTTCGTTGATCTCCCACAGCTGCACGTCCTCGGCCTTCCAGCCGGCCTTGGCCAGCGCCTTCTGCGTGGCACCCACGGGGGCGGTGGCGAACCATTCAGGCTCCTGCGCGTGGGTGGCGTGGCTCACGATGCGGGCCAGGGGCTTGCAGCCGAGCTTTTGCGCGGTGGACTCGCGCATCATCACCAGCGCGGCGGCGCCGTCGTTGATGCTGGAGCTGGAGGCGGCCGTGATGGTGCCGTCCTTCTTGAACGCGGGCTTGAGGCTGGGGATCTTTTCGAGCTTGACCTTGCCCGGACCTTCGTCCACGGAGACCACGGTTTCACCCGCGCGGGTCTTGACGGCGACGGGCACGATCTCGGCCGCGAAGGCGCCGGACTCGGTGGCGGCCTTGGCGCGCTGCACGCTGGCGGTGGCGAAGGCGTCCTGCTGCTCGCGCGTGAACTGGTACTTGGCCGCGCAGTCCTCGCCGAAGGTGCCCATGCTGCGGCCGGGCTCGTAGGCGTCTTCCAGGCCGTCGAGCATCATGTGGTCGAAGATGCGGTCGTGGCCCAGGCGGTAGCCGCCGCGGCCCTTTTGCAGCAGGTAGGGGGCGTTGGTCATGCTCTCCATGCCGCCTGCGACCATCACCTCGTGCGTGCCGGCCAGCAGCATGTCGTGCGCCATCATCGCGGCCTTCATGCCGGAGCCGCACATCTTGCTGAGGGTGACGGCGCCGGCCTCCTTCGGCAGGCCGCCCTTGAAAGCCGCCTGGCGCGCGGGCGCCTGGCCCTGGCCGGCCATCAGGCAGTTGCCGAACAGCACTTCGCCCACGGCCTGGGGCTGCACGCCGGCGCGCTCCAGCGCGGCCTTGATGGCGGCGCCGCCCAGGTCGTGCGCGGCCAGGCTGGAAAAGTCGCCCTGCAGCGAGCCCATGGGGGTGCGCGCAGCGCCGACGATGACGATGGGGTCTTGGATGGGGGTGGTCATGGTGAAGGTCTCCTTGGGAAATCAGGCCGATGGATGGAAGCGCCTCGCGCTGTCGTAAGGGAAAACGTCGAACATGTGGCCGGCGCGGATGCGCTCCTGGTGCGACTGCCAGAACGCGGGGTCCAGCAGGTCGGCATGGTGGCGCATGAACACTTCGCGCACGGCGTCGTTGCCGAGCAGGAAGGGGCCGAAGGTCTCGGGGAACACGTCGCGCGGGCCCACGCTGTACCAGACCTCGCCGCTCATTTCCTCTTCTTCGTTGCGCGGCGCGGGCACGCGGCGGAAGTGGCAGTCGGTGAGGTATTCGATCTCGTCGTAGTCGTAGAACACGACCTTGCCGTTGCGCGTGACGCCGAAGTTCTTCCACAGCATGTCGCCGGGGAAGATGTTGGCGGCGACCAGGTCCTTGATGGCGTTGCCGTACTCGATCACGCTGCGCTCCATCTGCTGGCGCGCGCGGGGGTCATCCAGGCCCGCGTCGAAGGCTTCCTGCAGGTAGAGGTTGAGCGGGATCATGCGCCGCTCGATGTACAGGTGCTGGATGATGACCTCTTGCTGCCCGTCGCCATCGCGGTCGCTGATTTCGAGCTGGCTGGGCGCGAACTTCTCGATCTCGGCGATCAGGTCGTCGTCGAAGCGCTCGCGCGGAAAGGCGACCAGGCTGTATTCCAGCGTGTCGGCCATGCGGCCCACGCGGTCGTGCTGCTTGACCAGCTGGTACTTGGCCTGGACCTGCTCGCGCGTGGTCTCCTTCTGGTGCGGGAAGTGGTCCTTGATGAGCTTGAAGACGTAGGGGAACGAGGGCAGGTCGAACACCAGCATCACCATGCCCTTGATGCCGGGCGCGATGCGGAACTGGTCGGTGGAGTGCTTCAGGTGGTAGAGGAAGTCGCGGTAGAACAGCGTCTTGCCCTGCTTGGCCAGCCCGAGCGCGGTGTAGATCTCGGCGCGGGGCTTGCGCGGCATGAGGCTGCGCAGGAACTGCACATAGGCGCTGGGGATCTCCATATCCACCATGAAGTAGGCGCGCGCGAAGCTGAACAGCATCTGCAGGTCGTCCTCGCCGAACAGGGCCGCGTCGATGGTGAGCCGGCCCCGCGCATCGTGCAGGATGGGCAGCGCGAACGGCACTTCGTTGAAGCCGTTGATGATCTTGCCCACCACATAGGCGCCCTTGTTCCGGAAGAACAGGCTGGTGAGCACCTGCACCTGGAAGTTGGCGCGCAGCCGGGTCTTGTCGAGCCGCGCGCCCATCACGGCCGCCACGCAGCCCACGTCGCGCGCGAGGTCGGCGAACTCGCGCTGCAGCGCGAAGCTTTCGATGATGGCCGTGAGCGTTTCGCGCAGGCCGCCGCCCTGGCCGGGGTAGTGGGCGCGGTAGGTGGGGCGCTCCTCGCTCTCGATGTATTCGGTGCTGACGGCGGGCCGCACGAAGATGAAGTCGTTGTGGAAGTGCGTGCGGTGCAGGATCTTGGTGGTGACCGAGTTGAAGAAGGTCTCGGCCAGCTCGGGCTGGTGGTGGTCGACCAAGAGGCCTATGTAGTGCAGCTTGACCTGGTGCCACACGTCCATGGGCAGCGCGCCGGCGCCGAACTCCTTTTCGAGCCGGCGCACGCATTCCTTCACGCGCAGGTCGTAGAACTCGATACGCTCGCGCTGGGCGCGCTGTTGGCCGCGCCAGTCGGCCGTCTCGAAGCGGTGCTTGGCGCGCGCGGATTCGGTGCGGAACAGGCGGTAGTGGCGGTTGAAGCCGTCCATCATGGCCTTGGCGATGGCGTAGGCCTGGGGTGCGTCGAGCCGCTGCGGGAACATGCCTGCGCCAGCCGGTGGTTTATTGCCTTCTGACCGCCGCGACGCCGGCGATGGCCGCCTTGTAGAGCGATTCCAGGCCCTCGGTGCCGTCCACCGTCATGTGCAGGTTGTTGATGAGCCCGTCCTTGAGGCCGTAGCACCAGCCGTGCAGCGTGACCTTCTGGCCCCGACCCCAGGCGTCGAGCATCACGGTGGTCTGCGCCACGTTCACCACCTGCTCGATGGCGTTGAGCTCGCACAGCACGTCGTGGCGCCACCGCGGTTCGATGGACGCGATGAGGTCACGGTGCCGGTCGCGCACGTCGGCCACGTGGCGGATCCAGTTGTCCGCCAGGCCCACGCGCGTGCCCTCAAGTGCCGCCAGCACGCCGCCGCAACCGTAGTGGCCCACGACCATGAGGTGCTCGATGCGCAGCTGGTCGACGGCGAACTGGACGGTGGACAGGCAGTTCAGGTCCGTGGGCACCACGACGTTGGCGATGTTCCGGTGCACGAAGACCTCGCCCGGCTCCAGCCCGGTGATCTGGTTGGCCGGCACGCGGCTGTCGGAGCAGCCGATCCACATGTACTTGGGCTTCTGCTGGGCCATCAAGCCGGTGAAGAAGCCGGGGCGGTCGCGCTCCATCTGGGCAGCCCAGGCGCGGTTGTGGACAAACAGGTCTTCGATGGATGTGGGCATGTCGTCGTCGGTATGGCGGTGGAAGGAGGGGCTCAACAGGTCTCGGCGAATAGCTCGCGGCCGATCAGCATGCGGCGGATCTCGCTGGTGCCGGCGCCGATCTCGTAGAGTTTCGCATCGCGCCACAGGCGGCCCAGCGGGTATTCGTTGATATATCCGTTGCCGCCATAGATCTGCACGCCCTCTCCCGCCATCCAGGTGGCCTTCTCGGCGCACCACAGGATCACGCTGGCGCAGTCCTTGCGCACCTGGCGCACGTGGTCGGTGCCCAGCATGTCGAGGTTCTTGGCGACCGTGTAGGCGAACGAGCGGCCGGCCTGCAGCACGGTGTACATGTCGGCCACCTTGCCCTGGATGAGCTGGAACTCGCCGATGCTCTGGCCGAACTGCTTGCGGTCGTGGATATAGGGAATCACGTTGTCCATGACGGACTGCATGATGCCCAGCGGGCCGCCGGTAAGCACGGCGCGCTCGTAGTCCAGGCCGCTCATCAGCACCTTGGCGCCGCCGTTGACCTGGCCCAGCACGTTTTCGGCAGGCACTTCCACGTTCTCGAACACCAGCTCGCCCGTGTGGCTGCCGCGCATGCCCAGCTTGTCGAGCTTCTGCGCGATGGAGAAGCCCTTCATGCCCTTTTCGATCAGGAAGGCCGTCACGCCGCGCGCGCCCAGCTCGGGCTCGCTCTTGGCATAGACCACCAGCGTGTCGGCGTCGGGGCCGTTGGTGATCCACATCTTGCTGCCGTTGAGCAGGTAGTAGCCGCCCTTGTCCTCGGCCTTGAGTTTCATGCTGATCACGTCGGAGCCCGCGCCGGGCTCGCTCATGGCCAGCGCGCCCACGTGTTCGCCGCTGATCAGCTTGGGCAGGTACTTGGCCTTCTGCGCTTCGTTGCCGTTGCGGTTGATCTGGTTCACGCACAGGTTGCTGTGCGCGCCGTAGGACAGGCCCACCGAGGCGCTGGCGCGCGAGATTTCCTCCATGGCCACCATGTGGGCCAGGTAGCCCATGGCGGCGCCACCGTACTGCTCGGGCACGGTGATGCCCAGCACGCCCAGGTCACCCATCTTGCGCCACAGGTCCATGGGGAATTGGTCGCTCTTGTCGATCTCGCCGGCGCGGGGGGCGATTTCGGCCTGCGCGAAGTCGCGCACGGCGTCGCGCAGGGCATCGATGTCTTCGCCGAGCTGGAAGTTCAGGCCGGGCAGGTTGGCGGGAATGCTCATGGTGTGTCTCCTCGGATTGGAAAGATGAAAAAGCGTCGGTTCAACCTTGAATGGTGTCGCGCCCCGTGACCGCCATCAGCGTGCAGCCCATGGTGGCCACGAGCTTCTTCTGGTCGCCATCGTGCGCGAAAGCCCGGCCCTCGCACACGGTGATGGTGCGGCCGGGCTTGAGCACGCGCCCTTCCATGCGGAAGCGCTCGCCGCGCGCCGGTGCCAAGAGGTTGATCTTGAATTCGATGGTCAGCACGGCGGCGTCTTCCGCCATCAGCGTGAAGCCCGCATAGCCGCAGGCGGAATCCAGCGCCGTGGCCACCATGCCTGCATGCAGGAAGCCATGCTGCTGGGTCAGGGCAGGCGCCCAATCGAACTCGATATCCACGGCGCCCGGCGCCACGAGGCCCAGGCGGGCGCCCAGCGTCTGCATTGCGCCCTGGCGTGCAAAGCTGTCGCGCACACGCTCTGCATAGTGCGCGCAGCGGGGCTCGAAAAGAGGCAGGCTCACGGGGGCTCCTGATTTACGTTTACGTAAACGTCAATTATGGATCATTTTTGCTTTTCCACCTTCAGCAAAAGCGCACGTGCCTCTTTTTCGTGTTCCTGAACCTCCTCCAGATTGGCCTGCAGGTCGGCCAGCTGCTCTTCGAGCTGCTTGCGGTGCACGCCCAGCACGTCGAGGAACTTGCGCAACTGCACCCCCGTGTCGCGCGGGCTGTCGTAGAGGTCGATGATTTCCTTGGCCTCCGTCAGCGACAGGCCCAGGCGCTTGGCCCGCAGCGTGAGGCGCAGGCGGGTGCGATCGCGGGCGCTGTAGACACGGTTTCTGCCGGCGGGCCCGGTTCGCTCCGGCTGCAGGAGGCCCATGTCTTCGTAGAAGCGGATCGCGCGGGTCGTGAGATCGAACTCCTTGGCGAGATCGCTGATGGTGTAGAGGTTGGCCATGGTGGATGCTGCGCGCGGCAGCTGGATCGGTTTCGCACAGGAGACAGTGCAGGGGCGAAGCGTCCCTACAATGGATCCGATGCATGACGTTTACGTTAACGTCAATCCTAACCCATCACCATCTCTTCATGAATCCACTCGAACACCAGATCCACTATCCCCTGGGCGATACATTGCCACCCGAGGGGGGAACGCTGGAGGTCGCTCCCGGCATCCGATGGATCCGCATGGGCCTGCCGTTTGCGCTGGACCATATCAATCTGTGGCTGCTGCGCGATCGCCAACCCGATGCTTCAGGCGCAGTGGTGGATGGCTGGACGGTGGTGGACTGCTGCATCGACAGCCCGGCAACGCGCACCCAATGGGAGCAGGTGTTTGCCAACAGCTTGGAAGGCCTTCCGATCCTGCGGGTAATCGTGACCCACATGCACCCGGATCACATCGGCTTGGCGCATTGGCTGTGCGAGCGCTGGCAGGCGCGCCTCTGGATCAGCGCCACGGACTACAACGCCGCGAGGATTGGCGTCTATGACCGGCACGGTTTCGGCGGCGAGGCCAGTGCAGATTTCTATCTTCAACACGGTATGCGGGATGAAGAATTCCTCCAGCATGTCCGGGGACGTGTCTCGTATTACCCCACCCTGGTTCCCGCCTTGCCGGTGAGCTTTCGAAGGCTGATGGACGGCGACAGCGTCGAGATCGGCGGGCACGGATGGAAGTGCATCAGCGGCTATGGGCATGCGCCCGAGCACATCGCGCTGTACAACGCAAAGCTTTCCGTGCTGATCAGTGGGGACATGGTCTTGCCTCGCATCTCCACGAACGTGAGCGTCCATGCGCCAGAACCGGAAGCGGATCCGTTGCGGCTTTTCCTCGACTCGCTGCTCAGGTATCTGGAGCTGCCTGCGGAAACCCTGGTGCTGCCGTCGCATGGAAAACCCTTCCACGGGCTGCACGAGCGCATTGCACAACTGCAAAGCCACCATAGGGACCGGCTGGATGACATTCTTCAAGCCTCGGCGCGAGGCGCGCTGTGCGCGGCGGATGTGCTCCCCATTCTGTTCAAACGTGCACTGGATACCCATCAAATGACTTTTGCCATGGGCGAGGCACTGGCGCATCTGCATTGGCTGTGGTTTGCTGGCCAACTGCAGAGGATTCGCGATACGGAAGGGATTTACCGATTTCAGCAAGTCTGAAGACTAAAAGCAAAAAACCCCAACCTGTGGAGGTTGGGGTTTTCTGGGCTGTAAGAGCCTGACGATGACCTACTTTCACACGGGAACCCGCACTATCATCGGCGCAAAGTCGTTTCACTGTCCTGTTCGGGAT
>Ga0222427_100603_pt1 | contig 43838 bp, 34 predicted proteins | sample 2B20Ametagenome_FD_182890 | JGI IMG/M metagenome (GOLD analysis project Ga0222427, IMG submission 182890) | Enriched microbial communities from leaf-cutter ant dump, University of Wisconsin, Madison, United States - 2B20A (version 2) | ecosystem: Environmental > Terrestrial > Nest > Insects nest...
GCGAGCCGCCTATTATGACCGGCTTTTCACCGGCGTCAACTCCCAACTTCAGGAGCGGCGACCTGCTTCGTGACCACTTGCTCGGCAAGCAAGCGCATGGACTGAAGCAAGGGGGCGCATTCTAGACCTCTGCATGAATACGTCAACCGGTTTTTTTGCTTTCCCGCGAGAGGGCCGGCGAACCGGGACCCAGCGTGTCAGGCCGCCATGCCGCCGTGGCGCAACAGTGCATCGATCCGCGGATCGCGGCCGCGGAAAGCGCGGAAGTTCTCGGCGGCGCTGCGGCTGCCGCCGCGCGACAGCACTTCGTCGCGGAAGCGGGCGCCGGTTTCGGCCACCCGTTCCGGCGCTTCCTCGAAGGCGGCATAGGCGTCGGCACTGAGCACCTCGGCCCACTTGTAGCTGTAGTAGCCGGCCGCGTAGCCACCGGCGAAGATGTGGCTGAACTGGTGCGGGAAGCGGTTCCATGCCGGCGGGAAGTTCACCGCGACCTCGCCGCGCACGCGGTCGAGCAACTGCAGCACATTCTCCTGCGCAGGCTCGTATTGGCTGTGCAGCAGCATGTCGAACAGGCCGAATTCGAGCTGGCGCACGGTGAACATGCCGTTCTGATAGTTCTTCGCCGCCAGCATCCTGTCGAACAGTTCGCGCGGCAGCGGCGCGCCGGTATCGACATGGGCGGTCATTGCCCGCACCTGCTCCCACTCCCAGCAGAAGTTCTCCATGAACTGGCTGGGCAATTCCACCGCGTCCCACTCCACGCCGTTGATGCCGGCCACCGCCAGTTCGCCGATGCGGGTCAGCAGCTGGTGCAGGCCGTGGCCCATCTCGTGGAAGACGGTGGTGACTTCGTCGTGGCTGAAGGTGGCGGGCTTGCCGTCGCTGCCGCGGCCGAAGTTGCAGACCAGATACACCAACGGGGTCTGCACGCCGGCGGCAGTGACGCGGCGGTTGCGGCAATCGTCCATCCATGCGCCGCCGCGCTTGCCTTCGCGCGCATACAGGTCCATGTAGAACTGGCCGACCAGCACGCCACCGGCATCCACCAGCCGGTAGAAGCGCACGTCCTCGTGCCACACCGGGGCCCTGTCAGGCTGAACCTTCAGGCCGTACAGGCGTTCGATGACACCGAACAGGCCGGCCAGCACCTTCGACTCGGTGAAATACTGCTTCACTTCCTGCGCGGAATAGCTGTAGCGCGCTTGCTTGAGCTTCTCGCTGGCGTAAGCCAGATCCCATGCCTGCAGGTCCGTCATACCGAGTTCGTCACGGGCGAAGGCTTCCAGCTCGGCGCGGTCGCGTTGCGCATGCGGCTTGGCACGTGCGGCGAGATCGCGCAGGAAACCCAGCACCTGCGGCGTGTCGGCCGCCATCTTGGTGGCGATGGAGTATTCGGCGTAGTTGTCGAAACCCAGCAGCGCGGCCAGTTCGGTGCGCACGGCAAGGATGCGGTCGATGTTGTCGCTGTTGTCGAGCGAGGCCTCGCCGAACTCCGACGCGCGCATGGCATGGGCGCGATAAAGCTGCTCACGCAATGCGCGACTGTCAATATAGGTCTGCACCGGCAGGTAGCAGGGCATCTGCAGGGTTAGTTTCCAGCCGTCGCGCCCATCCTTCTGCGCCGCGGCGCGGGCGGTGGCGATGACATCGGCAGGCAAGCCCGCCAACTCTGCCTCGTCCTGAACGTACAAGGCAAAAGCATCGGTGGCGTCGAGCACGTTCTGCGAGAACTTCGCCTGCAATCCCGAAAGTTCTTCCTGCAATTGTGCGAAACGGACCTTGCCGGCTTCGTCCAGCTCGGCGCCGCCAAGGCGGAAATCACGCAGCGCATTGCCCAGCGCCTTGGCGCGGGCTTCGTCGAAGCCAGCCGCTTCGGGCGAGGCCGCCAGCGCCTTGTACTGCGCGTACAGCACCGGGTTCTGCGCCAGCGCGCTGCCGAAGCGGCTGATCTTCGGCAGGTTGGCGTTGTAGGCCTCGCGTAGTTCGGGCGTGTCGGCCACCGCCTGCAGGTGCGTGACCTGGCCCCACGCGCGGTACAGGCGCTCGGTGGCGTCGTCCAGTGGCGTGACGAAATTTTCCCAGCTCACCGGCGCCACGGTTTCGGCGGCTGTCACCGCAGCTTCGGCCTCGGCCAGCAGGGCATCGATGGCCGGAGTGACGTGTCCGGGGCGGATCGCATCGAAGCGCGGCAGGCCGGAGAAGTCGAGCAGGGGATTGGCGTTCATGGCGTTCCGAAAGCGGGGGTCAGGCCTGATATGGCGACGGCTCCAGCCACGCACAAGGCAGTGCCGGCATGCCCTGCCCCGCGACGGCGGCGGCGATGGCGGCATCGGCAGCGGCCACGTCGATGCCCTGCCGCTGGTACCACGCCGGGTCGTAATAGCTGTGCGCGTAGCGTTCGCCGGCGTCGCACAGGATGGTGACGATGGAACCGTCGCGGCCGGCATCGCGCATCAGCTGCGCGGCATGCAGCACGCCGATGAAGTTGGTGCCGGTGGAGCCGCCGACGCGGCGGCCGAGGGTGGCGCTGACATGGCGCATCGCCGCCAGGCTGAGTGCGTCGGGCACCTTGACCATCGCATCGACGCAGGTGGGAATGAAGCTGCGCTCCACGCGCGGGCGGCCGATGCCTTCCACGCGCGAGCCACCTTCGCAGGCCATGTCGCGCCAATCCTCTCCCCGCAAGGCCGCGCAATAACCGTCGTAGAACACCGAGATTTCCGGGTCCGCGCACATGATCAGGGTGTCGTGGCGGCGGTAGCTGACATAACGGCCCAGCGTGGCGGCGGTGCCGCCGGTGCCGGGGCTGCACACGATCCATTCCGGTACCGGGTGCGGTTCCTCGGCCATCTGCTTGAAGATGGATTCGGCGATGTTGTTGTTGGCGCGCCAGTCGGTGGCGCGCTCGGCGTAGGTGAACTGGTCCATGAAATGGCCGCCGGTTTCGCGTGCCAGCCGCTCCGATTCGCGGTTCAGGTCGCAGGCGCGCTCCACCAGGTGGCAGCTGCCGCCGTGGAACTCGATGGCGGCGATCTTCTCCGGCGAGGTGCTGGCCGGCATCACCGCAATGAACGGCAGCCCCAGCAGGCGCGCAAAATAGGCTTCGGACACCGCGGTGGAGCCGCTGGACGCCTCGATCACCGGGCAGCCCTCGCGCAGCCAGCCGTTGGCCAGCGCATACAGGAACAGCGAGCGCGCCAGCCGGTGCTTGAGGCTGCCGGTGGGGTGGCTGGATTCGTCCTTCAGGTAGACGTCGATGCCGGGGAAGCCGGGCAGGTCGAGCGGGATCAGGTGGGTATCGGCCGAACGGTTGAAATCGGCCTCGATCTTGCGGATGGCTGCCGCCACCCAGGCACGCTGGGACATGGATCGCCACTTCATGGAAACTGAAGCCGATTCTACTGTGGGCGGAGGGGACACGCCGGCGATGACGTCACGCCGCGGCTTGCGGTGGTATCGTGCGGCCCTCGCCCTCCCGCCCCATTCCGCGTGCCGCGCATCCTGCTGCCCCTGCTGCTGTGCCTTTCCCTGATCGCCGGTACGGTCGGGGCGGCGTGGACGGCCACGGCAATGGCGGTGCCGGCACAGGCAAGCGCGCAGCACGACATGGACCATGCCTGCTGTGCCGACGAGGGCGGCCACGGGCAGCCGGCAAAGCAGGCATGCGGCGAGGGTTCGCATTGCGATTGCATGCAGCATTGCAACCTGCTGTCTGCGCCCGTGGTGGCGCAACTGGCCGCGCGTCCTTGCTCCCCGGAACCATCGGCGCCGCGCCTGCTGCGCCATGACGTGATGCCGGACCGGTTGCACCGACCTCCCATCGCCTGAGCCGATGTGATTGCCGGCCAGTGACCCCGCAGGAGCGCACTTCAGTGCGCGATGGGGCATGCCCGGCAAGGCCTATCGCGCACTGAAGTGCGCTCCTACGTGATCTGCGCTCGTGCCTTCATCGGGGCGGCGCCGGAGTTCCCATGACAAACGATTTCCTTTCCGACCCGCGTTCGCTGCTGTCGCGGCGGCGCTTCGTGCAGGGCCTGGCCGTGGGCGGCGTGGTTGCCGGCAGCGGCCTGTGGCGCGCTTCCGATGCGTTCGCCGCGCCCATGCGCGCGACTGCCGCCAGCGAACTGCGCCGTCATGACCTGGACCTGTCCATCGGCCGCTCCACCGTCGATTTCACCGGCCGCGCGCGCAGCGCCGTGACCGTCAACGGCTCGCTGCCGGCGCCGATCCTGCGCTGGCGCGAGGGCGAGACGGCCACCATCCGCGTCGCCAACACGCTGGCCGACGAGATGACCTCGATCCACTGGCACGGCATCCTCCTGCCTTCCAACATGGATGGCGTGCCGGGCCTGAGCTTCGACGGCATCGCGCCGGGCGAGGCGTTCCAATACCGCTTTCAATTGTGCCAATCCGGCACCTACTGGTACCACGCCCATTCACTGTTCCAGGAACAGGTGGGGCTGTACGGCGCGCTGGTGATCGACCCGCTGGAGCCGCCGCCGTACCACTTCGACCGCGAACACGTGGTGCTGCTCTCGGACTGGACCGATCTCGATCCCGTCGCCCTGCACCGGCGCATGAAGAAGATGCCGATGCACGACAACACCTACCAGCGCACGGTCGGTGATTTCCTGCGCGACGCGCGGAGCGGGGGCCTGCGCGAAACGCTGGCCGACCGCGGCATGTGGGGGCGGATGCGGATGACGCCCAGCGACATCTCCGACATCAACGCCCACACCTACACCTACCTGATGAACGGCACCGCGCCGGCCGGCAACTGGACCGGCCTGTTCCACAGCGGCGAGAAGGTGCTGCTGCGCTTCATCAACGGCTCGGCGATGACCTATTTCGACGTGCGCATCCCTGGCTTGAAGATGACCGTGGTGGCCGCCGACGGGCAGTACATCCACCCGGTGACGGTCGATGAATTCCGCATCGCGGTGGCCGAAACCTTCGATGTGATCGTCGAGCCGAGCGGGCAGGATGCCTTCACCCTCTTCGCGCAGGACATGGGCCGTACCGGCCACGCCTGCGGCACGCTGGCGGTACGCCACGGCCTGCAGGCGCCGGTACCGGCGTTGGACCGGCGCCCGCTGCTGACGATGGCCGACATGGCCCACGACCACGGCGGCGGCCATGCCATGCCCATGTCGCACGGTGCTCACGGCAAGCATGACGCTCATGCCGGCCACGGCGGCACTGAGCCGAAACACCCGGCCAGCGAACGCCGCAACCCGCTGGTGGACATGCAGACCTCGGCCACCTCGCCACGGCTGGACGACCCCGGCATCGGCCTGCGCGACAACGGCCGCAAGGTGCTGGCCTATGCCGACCTGCACTCGCTGTTCGACGACCCGGACGGGCGCGAACCGGGGCGCGAGATCGAACTGCACCTGACCGGGCATATGGAAAAGTTCGCATGGAACTTCGATGGCGTTCCCTTCGCCAGCGCCGAACCACTGCGGCTGAACTACGGCGAACGCCTGCGCATCGTGCTGGTCAACGACACGATGATGAGCCACCCGCTCCATCTGCATGGCATGTGGAGCGACCTGGAGAACGCGGACGGCCAGTTCCAGGTGCGCAAGCACACCGTCGATATGCCGCCGGGCACGCGCCGCAGCTACCGCGTGCGCGCCGATGCGGCCGGGCGCTGGGCGTTCCATTGCCACCTGCTCTACCACATGGAGAACGGGATGATGCGCGAAGCGAGAGTGCAACCATGAAGACGACGCCACGCTCCTTGCTGTTCATCGCCTTGGCGCTGGCCGCCGGCAATGCCTGCGCGCAGGATGCGCACGCCGGTCATCACCAGCATGACGCGATGCCGGCCGCCGATCCGCATGCCGTGCATCGCAGCACCACGCCGAAGGCCGATGTGGCCGATGCGCATGCAGGCCACACGGCGCCAAGCCATGCGCACGATCATGCAGGACAGCATGCCGCCGCCATGCAGACGCCGCGCGAGCCTGTTCCCGCCCTGACCAACGACGATATGGCCGCCGCATTCCCGATGCTGAAACCGCATTCGATGGAACATGCATCCACCTTCAACAGCCTGGTGCTGTTCGACCATCTGGAGGCGTGGAACAACGCCCACGGCAGCGGCCAGTCATGGGATGCCAAGGGTTGGTTCGGCGGCGACGTCGACCGCCTGTGGCTGCGCAGCGAAGGACGGCGCAGCGACGACCACCTCGCCGAATGGTCGCTGGATGCGCTGTACGGCCATTCGATTTCGCCGTGGTGGGACGTGGTGGCCGGCGTGCGCCATGACGGCGGCAACGGCCCCGGCCTGACCCGCGCCGCCATCGGCGTGCAGGGACTGGCGCCGTACAAGTTCGAGGTCGCGGCCACCGCCTATCTGGGCGGTCCGCGCAAGACCGAACTGGCGGTGGAGGCGGAATACTCCGTGCTGCTGAGCAACCGCTTGATCCTGCAACCGACGCTGGAAGCCGGCATCGCCGCCGATGACGATCCACGTCGCGGTGCCGGCAGCGGGCTGGGCCGCGCCGAAGCCGGGCTGCGCCTGCGCTACGAGATCACCCGCCGCTTCGCTCCCTATGTCGGTTTCGTCCACGAACGCCGCTTCAGCCGCACCGCCACGCTGCACCACGACGCGGGCGAAGACGCGCGCGATTCGCGCTGGGTAGCCGGCGTCCGCTTCTGGTTCTGAACATGCACGCAAGACCCGCTCCCGCCATCGACGCTTTCCTTCCGTCCTTTCCATCATTCCCGAGGTTCACATGAACGCATCGCTTCGCAAGCTGGCCACCTTGCTGCTGGCCGTCGGCTCCGTATTCTCCATCGCCGCCTGTGGCGCCGCGCCATCGCCGGCAACACGGGCACAGGAAGCCACCACCGGAGCCACCGGCACCCTGCCGGTGGTCCACGTCCACAAGGACGCGAACTGTGGCTGCTGCAACGGCTGGATCGAGCACATGCGCGCGGCCGGCTTCACCGTGGTCGCCCGCGACAACGACGACATGGTGGCGGTGAAGCAACGATCGGGCATCCCGCTGGCGCAGGCCTCCTGCCATACCGCCGAAGTGGATGGTTACGTGATCGAAGGCCATGTGCCGGCACAGGACGTGCTGCGCCTGTTGCGCGAGAAGCCCGCCGCACGCGGCCTCGTCCTGCCGGGCATGCCGGTCGGTTCGCCGGGCATGGAATCGCCGGACGGCCGCCGCGATGCGTTCACGGTGGACCTGCTCGGCCAGGACGGCACGATGCAGGCGTATTCGCACCATTGACCGGCGCGCCAGCAGGAGCGACGCGAGTCGCGACCGGGCATTGTCGAAAAAAAACCGGCCGCGACTCGCGTCGCTCCTACAATGGCGTGGCCCGATGGCTCTCCCTTCCCCCATGAAAGGAACACTTCCATGAACCTCGACGCTCTCCACCAACAGCCCGGCGTGGCCGCACAGCCGCCGGCCGAAACCACCGGCTTCGTCTTCAACCACACCATGCTGCGGGTGAAGGACATCGCCGCCTCGCTGGATTTCTACACCCGCGTGCTCGGCTTCCGCCTGATCGACAAGCGCGACTTCCCCGAGGCCGAATTCAGCCTCTACTTTCTGGCCTACGTACCCGAAGGCTCGCAGATTCCCGAGGACGACGCGCAGCGCCGGCTGTGGATGGCCGGCATTCCCGGCGTGCTGGAACTGACCCACAACCACGGCACCGAAACGCAGGATGGCCCGGTCTATCACGACGGCAACAGCGAGCCGCGCGGCTTCGGCCACATCTGCGTGTCGGTGCCGGAACTGGAAGCGGCCTGCGCGCGCTTCGAGGAACTGGGCGTGCCGTTCCAGAAGCGCCTGCAGGACGGGCGGATGAAGCACATCGCCTTCATCAAGGACCCGGACGGGTATTGGGTGGAGATCATTTCCAACCGCTGAGCAGTTCAGCGGAAGCCCGTGCCGGGCAAGCCCGGCACCTACGGCAGGCTCGGGTGCAGGCGTTCCTGCTCCAGCAGCAACGGGGTGCGTTGCAGGGCCGCGGCCACCTCGTCCCAGCCGGCGCGCCGCGCCCAGTCGCGCATCGTGTTCGACACCGCCGGCGAAGGCGGTTCGCTGCCGGCAACGACCTCCGCCGGCAACGCATCCGGCGACATCAGCCACGGTCGCAAGCGACGGTTTGCGACCGCGGCCGTCTCGGCCAGCCTGGCGGCGATGCGGAAGCCACCGCGGTCGATGTCACCCCAGTGGTACAGCGCGGCAGCGGCCGGCAAACCGGCCAGCAACCGCGAATAAGCCGCACGCCACGCCGGTGACGGCATGCCGCCGGTATAGAGCAGCAGCACCGGGGCGTCGCCGCGCAGGGCCGCAGCCTCGTGGAAGCTGGCGAGGTTCTCGATGCTCAACAGTGCATGCGCCTCGGTGGCGATCCCGCGCACTGCATCCACCGGGAAACCCAGCCAGCGCCGCGGCAGGACGTGGCGGCTGCCATCGTCCAGTTCCACCGTGCCCTGCCCGGCCAGCAGCAGCGGTTGCGGCTCCTTGCGCAGCCCCAATGCCGACCAGACCTGTTCGTCCTCCAGTCCGCTGGATGCAAGTTCGCCGGTGACCAGCAGGTCGAGCCAAGCGGTCAATACTTCCAGCCGCTTGCTGTCGCCGAACAGGGCGATGCTGGCCTTGCGCAGGATGCGCTCGCCGCGTGCATCGGCCAGCAAGGTCTCCACGGCACGGGCAGCATCGGCGAGATCGGCGGCGGCCTCCGGGCCGTGGCTGCGCACCTTGCGGCCGGTGCGCCATGTCGCCAGCACTTCGGCGATGACGGGGAAACGCGGCGGGGCATTCGTCTCGTCGGAATTCCCGCAGGAGCGACGTGAGTCGCGACCGGGCGTTATCGGGAAGGCCTGGTCGCGACTCACGTCGCTCCTACATGGGTACGGCGTGTTCCATTGCGCCAGCAGGGCCTCGGCATGCGCCACGCGCTCGCCCAGCAGCTCGATGCGCAGGTCGCGCGCCAAGACTGCCACGTCGCGCACGGTCAGGCGCAGCAGGCGTTCGCCGTCATCGCGGTGGCGCTCGCGCGTTACCGTGATCGCGCCGGCGCGCTCGGCCAGTGCGATGCGGGCATGGAACTGCTCGAAATCGGCCACGCCGCCCAAGGCGCGATATTCGGCGCCATCACGACTGCCGGTCATCGACAACGACGCCGGCCGTGCATCCCCTTTCAGCAACGCGGCTTCGGCGTGGCGCAGCAGGCGTTCGAGCATGCGCCCGGCGGGCGTGTCGTCTTCCGGCTGCGCCGGCTTGCTCACGTCGCCGCCTGCTCGCGTTCGATGCGCCCGGTTTCGGCCGCCAGCAGTTCCGGGTGCAGGTCGAACTGGTCGGACAGCAGCAGGGTGCGCGCGGCCTCGGTGACTTCGATGCGCTCGGCCTGCAACAGGTCGCCGTCGCGGAACAATTCGATGTAGCTGTCCAGCACGCCGGACAGGGTGCCCTGCGCGGTGTCCGGCGCAGCCAGTACCAGCTGCAGGCCCAGCGAGCGCAGGTAGCCGGTGATGGCGCGCGCGTTCTGCGCGTCGATCTTGTCGCCGAATTCGTCGAGCAGGATCAGTCCCAACCCGCCCGGCTGCGCCTCGCTCTTGCCATAGGCCGCGGCCAGCGCGGCGCCGGCGATCACGTACAGCGGCGCGCGGTGTTCGCCACCGGAGCCGGAGCGCATGCGCTCGCTCAGGCTGCCGATCACGCGCTCTTCCTGACGAATCTGCACTTCGAAGCGGAAGAAGCGGCGGTAGTCGTCCAGCGGCGAATTGGCGACGTGCGCGGCCGCCTTGTCCTCGACCAGCGCGCGGAACGCCTCGGGCACCTGCCCAGCGCTTTCGAACAGCGTGTCCTCGCCGCCGATGTCGGCGGCGCGCTGGATGAAGCGGTGCAGTTCGCGGAACTCCGGCAGCACCTCGTAATGGAACTGATAGCGCTCATTGTTGGAGAACGCCGGGCTGGTGCGCAGGGTGCGGTTGAGCGTGTTGATCTGGGTCTTGAGCCGGGTGAAGTTGTCGTACAGCGTCGAGGCCACGCCGGTGCGGAAGGTGTCGACCGCGGTGGCATAGGCCTGCTGCGCTTCTTCTTCGTACTGCACCAGCTCGGTGTCGCGCAGTTGCGTCAGTTCGCGTTGCAGCAGACCGCGCGCCGGCCGCCATGCGCTGGCGTCGAAATCCAGTTCGATGGCGTGGTCACGCGCGTATTGCGCCAGCCCGCTCCACGCCTCGGGCAGCAGCCGCGCCAGTTGCGCGTCGCTGTCCCTGGCGCGCTCCTCGCAGCGACGCGCGCGTTCTTCCAGCGACGGGTATTTCTCGTCCAGTTCCTCGCGCTGGCGCTCGACCCGGTTCGGATCGACGTCCGGGTCGGCGAAGGCCTCCACCGCGCGCCGCGCGACCAGTTCCTCCTGCTGGCGCAGGCCGTCGAGCAGGCCGCGCGTGCCGGCGAGGTTGGACTCGGCCACCGCCTCCTTGCGCAGCAGGTCGTCGGCGCGCTTCTCGCAGTCGGCCAGGTGCAGGCCCAGTTCGCGCACCTGCTCGGACAGGCGCAGCAAATCGGGATCGAGCGAAGCAAGGCGGCTTTCCTGCGCGCTGCGGTAGCGCTCGCCCACCTGCCGGTGTTCGAGCACACGCTCGTGCAGCGCCTGCGCCACCGCGTCGGCATCGACCAGACGCGCCAGCCCGCGCTGGCAGTCGTCGGCGCGGCGCAGCTGCGGTTCGATCTCGCGCACGCTGCGCTCGGCCTTTTCGATTTCCTCGTGCAGCACACGCAGGCGCGCGCGGTTGTCGGAGGCGCCGATGCGCAGGTCGCCAGCGGCAGGCAGGCGCAGACGCTCGATGCTGCCGCCACGCGAGAGCAGGCCATCGCGGGTCAGGCCCTGGCGGCTGCGCACCAGCTCCGCCTCGGTTTCCACGCAACGCAGCTCGCCGAGCTGGCGGCGCAGGAAGGCCAGCGCGTCGTCGTTGACGCCTTCCAGCAATGCGGCAACGCTGCCGGCGGCGGGTTGTTCCGCGCCGCGCGACTGCCGCGCCTGACTCGACAACGCCAGCTTGACGCCATACACCGAGCGCCCGCCGGACAGGCCGCGGTACAGCTTGACCGCGCGCTCCTCGTCCTTGTCGGGGATCAACAGCGCCTCGACGTTGCTGCGCAGATAACCTTCGATGGCGTGCTGCCACGTCGCATCGGTGACGCGCACCAGATCGCAGACCGGGCGTGCGTCGATACCGGCGTCGCGCAGGTAGCTCATCAGTCGCACCGTGTCCGGGTGCAGTTCGGCTTGACCAGCAGCCAGGCGCTTCTGGTTCTGGCGCGCGGTTTCCAGTGCATCGCGCGCCTTGTCGTGGGCGGCGTGCAACTGGCGGGCGTGGCGATCGACCCATTCGCGCAGCGGTGCGGCGGCGCGCAGGGCTTGCCGTGCACGCGCAAACAGGTCTTCCGGCGTCCACGGCAACGCGTCTTCGGCGGCGAGCGCTGACAGCTCGGCATGCCAGCCGTCCCAATCGGCGCGTGCGGCAGTCAACGTTTCGGCATCAATACCGTCCAGTTCAAGGGTTCCGAGCTGGCGGAACTGGTCGCGGATGAAGCCGATCTCGCGCGCGAGATCCTTCTTCAGCTGGGCAAGGCGATCGCGGTCGCGGCCGGCCAGTTCGTCCAGCTGCGCCTGCTCGCCATAACCGGTGCTGCCTTGCAGGCGGGCGTTGGCGCGCGCCTGTTCCTCGCGCAGGGTGTCGCGCTCGACGCGGGTATCGACGAGGCGGCGGCGGGTGTCGGCCAACGCGTTTTCCGCGTCGGCGAGCGCGCCTTCAGCCTGGTCCAGCTGTTCGCTGTAGAGGTCGCGCGCGTATTCGGCGGCCAATGCGCGTGCGGACGCGGCGCGAGTGGCCTGGCCGGCGATTTTTTCGTACTGGCGTTCCACGCCTTCGGCGGCGTCGATGCGCTGTTTGACCTGCTCGATCTTCTCCTTGATCTGGCGGAAGCTCTCCAGCAACGCGCGGAAGCGGGCGATGTCGGTGGGCCGGTCCTCGGCCACCAGCGTGCGCACGAACAGATCGACGTCCTCGACGCGTTGCAGGTTCAGCGCGTTGAGAAAAGCCTTGCGGTAGGCGACGAGATCCGGGCTGACCGATGGGCCGGCGCGCAGGCGCAGCAACAGGTCGCGCAGGAAACGCTCGGCGTTGGGGTGCAGCTGCGGCGTTTCGCCGACTTCCTTGCAGCGGCGGGTGGCGTGCTCGCGGAAGGTAGTCCACGCCAGCGGCAATTCCTTGCCGTTGATGCGTTCCAGATGCTCGTCCAGTTCCAGCGCCACGCCCGGCAACAGGTACAGGCCGTGCGTGCGGTGCTCGGGTTCATCGGCCGATGCGCCCAATGCGATGCCGGCGGTCAGTGGCGTGCCGGTCTCGGTGTCGCGGAACACCAGCGAGATGTAGGTGGTCGCGGTGCGGCGCTTGCGCCCTTCCTCGCCGGTGCGGAACACGCCGAGGCAGTAGTCGCGGATGGTGCGCGCGCGGTGGCTGCCGCCGGCCTGCGCGTTGAAGCGGATGCGGCTGCGGTCGCCGCCCAGCAGCACGATCTGCAAGGCATCCAGCAGCGCGCTCTTGCCGGCACCGTTGGGCGCGATGATGGCGCTGGTGGCGTCCAATTGCAGGCTCTGCGCCTCGAACAGGAAGAACTGGACGAGGTGGATGCGTTCAAGCTGCTGCATCGTCGTCCTCCATGTCCATTTCGCCATCTTCGTCGCGGTTGTGCTGGTCCAGCCGTTGCAGCCATTGCTCGCCGACGATCTCGACGATGGCCGGGCGCACGCGCAGGTGGAACGGCTGCGGGGCGTCGCTTTCCGACTCCACCAACCGGCACACGCCCCAGCGCTTGAGCGTACGCGCCAGCGCGCGCAGCGTGCCGACGTCGGGCATCGCGCGGCCGGTCAGCGCCTGCCAGCTTTCCTGCAGTTCGGGCAGTTCGATCACCACTTCGCCGTGGTCTTCGATCAGGCCCTGGCGCATCGCCTCGTCGTAGCGCTGGCGCATCACCAGCAGCGCCAGCGTTTCGTCCAGCGTCACCGGCGCACCTTCGCCATGCGCCGGCAGCGCAACCACGTAGCGGTAGTGCGCGTTGCGCTCCACGCGGATGCCCAGCGGTTCCAGCGCGGCGGTGAAATCGGCCAGGTGGTCTTCGACCAGATGGTAGGCCACGCGCGAGCGCGCGTCGGCGGCGTACAGCACCTGCTCGGTGGCAAGGCGATAGGCGGCGCGCTCGAAGTCCTGCACCGTGTAGGTGCCGTTGGACATCTGGCTTAGGGTGTTCCAGCTGCGTTTCATTGGGGGGAAGCCGGGAATGGGGAACAGGGAACGGGGAATGAAGCAATGTCGCGCGGATCGGGCATACCCGGGAGCGGGGCCGCACGATGAAGTGCGGAGGATCGGTGTCCCATCATTCCCTGTTCCCCGTTCCCACGTTCCCCGCAATCCGCTGGATGCGGAAGCGCGGGCCGCGCAGGTAATCGTTGGGGTCGGCATTGCCGTGGTCGAGCAACTCGACGCGGAAGCCGCGCAGCAGCCGGCCCAGCGGATCCTCGCGGCGCAGGCCGCCGATGCGGTTGCCGCGCAGCGCCAGCGTCAGCAGGGTCTGGTAGGCGCGCAGGTCCTCGATGCTGGCGATGTCCAGCTGCGCCGATTCGATCGCCGCGCCATGCTGCAGATGGCGGCCGACGTAGCGCGCCATGTCCTCGGCGTTGACCAGCCGCGCGCGCTTCATCTTCCGTAGCAGCGACAGCCGCGCCAACTGCTCGGGCGTGGGCGGGGTGGTGGCGTTGGCGCTGCGCGGGATCGGCGCGGGCTTGCGGTGCGGGGCGCGCAGGCGGGTTTCGTCCATCAGCGGGCCGGGGGCGACTGGCAGGCGCAGTGCGGCTTCCGGTGCCGACAACACGCCGCGGCAGGCACGGCGCAGCAGCACGTCGAGCTTGTCCGGCGCGCGCAGGCGGTAGTCGAGGAAGGCCAGCGCGCGGCGGTTGGCCTGGCGGATGTCGTCATCGAGCCGGGTCAGGTACTCGTCGATGCGTTCCAGTTCGCGCAGGCGCGACAGGCTGCGCGACAGCCGCTGCTGCGCGCGCGCCTCGTCGCCACCGGTGACGTGCTCGCGGTACCACATCACCAACGTCTCGCGTTGGGTGCCGGATTCCAGTTGCTGCACCATCGCCAGGATCGAACTGCGCCGCGCCATCGGGTGGTCGGCACGGTGCAGTTCGGCATAGTCGCCGATGAACAATTGACCGACATAGCGCTCGAACCATTGCCTTGCGAACTGTGCGGTGGTTTCGGCCTTGCTCAGTTCCGGCATCAGGTCGCGCACCTGCAGGCTCATCGACGCCAGCGACACCAGCAGCCGGCGCGCCTGGTCGGCGGCCTCGTCGAGGATGCCGCCATCCATGCGGCCGGCGGCGACCTGCTGCAACTGCAGTTCCACCGAGCGCATCTTGGCCGAGACGAAAGTCGGGCCGTGTTCGCTGAACTCCACCAGCGTGGAAAGCAACTGCGCCACCATCGGCGGCATCGTCACCATTTCGCGCGCGCCGATGCGCTCCTGGCGCAGCCAGCCGGCGGCGCGGAAACGGTCGTGGATGGCATTGGCGCGTGTATTCAGCGGCGCGTCCGGGGCTTGGCCGTCCTCGTCTTCCCACGGGTCGTCGGTAAGCAGGTAACGCTCGATCGCGGCGGTGATCTCGCGCCGCTGGAAGCCGTGGCTGGGCGGCACCGGCGCGTCCGGGCCGAAGAACTCGTCGAACAGCCGGCACAGCAGCGACCAGTAGTTCTGGCGGTTGGCCGAGGCCAGCGGGCCGAAGATGCCGGCGGGCACGACCGTGAACAGCGGCGGCGTGGTCGTGGGGGTGGTCGTGCTCAAGATGTCGGGGGTCCTGCTGCTTCCTGCCGTGCTCCGGCGATTGTGGCATATCGCCACCGGGGCCCGCCTTCCGCTCTCCGGCGAGCAACGGCATGCTCGCATCCCGGTCAACCACCGGATCCGGCCGATGAATGCTTTGCTCGACCCATTCCTGCAGTTCCTGCGGCAATGTGGCAAGAACCTGCAGCAGATCGCCAACGCTACCAAGGGCGAACATTCACGCGCCGACGTGGCGCAGGAAGCCTGGCTTCTGGCGGGTCCACTGGCCGAGCGCCACGGGCTACGGCTCGATTTTCTGGATCCCGGTTTTCAGGACTTGCTGCTGCGCCATTTGTACCAGGCACTGGTGCGCTACACCGACCTGCACGTTCGCCACGGGCTGCGGCTGGACCACGCACCGGGCGACGATGCGGAGGAAGGTACCGCGCACCCACTGATGAACCACCTGGCCAGCGATGAAGGCCGTGACCCGCTGGCCCATCTACTGCTCGGGGAGGAACGGATCGGGCTTCCCGACTTCGACGCGCCGCATCCCTCGCCAGCCGGGGCATGGCTGGTACTGTTGCAGGATTGCGGGCAGCACATGCCAAGCGTCGCCACACGCCTGCTGATTTCCGTTTCATGGGCCTATCGCTGCTGTGCAAAAGCCCGGCGACTTGCCCGCGAGCAGCACCCGATTGCATTGACCCCGCCTCACAGCGCCCGCCAGCTCGGCCCTTGGCGCAAACATCGGGCCACGCGCAGGCCGCGGCAGCTGGAATTCGACTTCGACGAGCCATCGCTGATGATGCCTTGAAAGCCATGATTATCCCGTTCGGGAATTAATCGTTTGACACGGCACGAAATTATGAGAAATATTCCCGCACGGGAATTAATATTCTCATATCCAGTCATGACTGAAAATTTTTCCCGATCGGGATCACGGCACGAAATCATGGCCCCCGCCTCGCTGGGGGCCGTCATTCGCGAGCATCGCAGGAACCACCACCTGACCCAGTCCGAGCTGGCAGGTCTGGCAGGTACCGGCGTGCGCTTCATCAGCGAACTGGAACGCGGCAAGCCGGGAACCGAGATCGGCAAGATCATGGACGTACTGGCGGTGCTGGGGCTGCGCCTGCAGGTCGTCGAGGTTGCCCCATGAACGACCTGCTCGACGTCGAATTGTTCGGGCGCCCCGTCGGCACGCTCTCGATCGATGGGCCGATGCGCAGCCCGGAAGACTGGGCATTCGCCTATCACGCCGATTACCTGCGATCCCCTGCCGCCATCGCACTGTCAGTGGGGCTGCCATTGCGCCCTCAGGCCTTCACCGGCGCAGTGGTGCGCAACTGGTTCTGCAATCTGCTGCCGGAAGGCGGCGTGCGCCAGGCCGTCGCCGAGCGCCTGCGGCTGCCGCCGGATGACGACTTCGCCCTGCTGGCCGCCATCGGCGGCGAGTGTGCCGGTGCGGTCAGCGTTTCGTCACACGGAAACCGGCAGGCCGGCGGCGAGGACGCGGAAACCGATCTGGAAACCCTGCTGTACCTGCAAGGCGAGGACGCCGGCGAGGGCGCATGGGCGCTGGCCGGCACACCGATGCGGCTGTCGCTGGCCGGTGCGCAGGACAAGCTTGCCGTGATCGCCGAGGCTGATGGCCGCCTGCGCCTGCCACGCACGGGAGAGCCAAGCACCCACATTCTCAAACCGGACAGCCGCCGCTTCCCCGGCATCCGCGATGCCGAGGCGCTGGGGCTGGCGCTGGCGCGCCGGGTCGGCCTGAGCGCCGCATCGGCATCGTTGGTGGAAGTGATGAACCGGCCTGCGCTGCTGGTCGAACGCTATGACCGCACGAGAGCGGCCGACGGCACCGTCCAGCGCCTGCATCAGGAGGATTTCTGCCAGGCATTGGGCTATCCCGAGCGGCTCAAGTACGAAGACAAGGGTGGCCCCGGCCTGGCCGCTTGTTCGGCCCTGCTCAGGCAACTGGCGCTCGGCCCCACCGCCATGCGTGGCCTGCTCGACTGGGTGGTGTTCAACGCACTGATCGGCAATGCCGACGCGCACGCCAAGAACCTGTCGCTGCTGTGTGGCGCCGACGGGAGGCGAAGCCTGGCACCGCTGTACGACCTCGTGCCTACGCTCTACCTGTCGCAATCGCTGGTCGACCGCACCCCGGCCATGCGCATCGGCCATGCCACGCACATCGACCGCATTGCCGCGGAAGACTGGACGGCGTTCGCCGGTGTCGCACACTACGGGCGGCGTTTCGTGCTGGAGCGGGTACGGACGCTGGCCGATGCCGTGCTCGTACATCTCCCCGAAACCGCCATGCACATCATCGAGCAAGGCGGCGACGAAGCCCGCATGGCACGCGTGGCCACGGTGGTCGCGGACAACACCGGGCGGATGCTGGATGAAATCCGCAAGGGCTCCTTGCGCGGACGCTGACGCTCCGCTGGAAAAGCCCGCCTTCCCATACAGGCCACCTACCCGGCCAGCGCCTGCCCGCGTGCGCGTGCCGCGGCGATGGCGCGGTCGACCTGGGCCATCCAGCCGCCTTCCTCCAGCACCTGCACCGCCGCCTGGGTGGTGCCGCCCGGCGAGGTCACGCGCTCGCGCAGCCGCGCCGGGGCTTCATCGGCCACCTGCAGCATGCGTGCCGCGCCGAGCAGGGTGTGCACGACCAGTTGCCGCGCCGTCTCCGCCGGCAGGTCGCGCGCGCGGGCCGCCTGTTCCATTGCCTCGGCCAGCAGGTACAGGTAGGCCGGGCCGCTGCCGGCGACGGCCGTCACCGTGTCCATCTGCGCCTCGTCGTGCAGCCACACGGTCGTGCCGGCGCCGCGGAACACGGATTCGGCACTGGCGCGCTGCGCGGCATCCAGCGACGGTGCCGCATGCAGGCCGGTGACGCCGGCGCCGATCGCCGCCGGCTGGTTCGGCATGCTGCGCACCACGCTGTCGGTGCCGAGCCATTGCCGCAATTGCGCATGGGTGATGCCGGCCATGATCGAGACCACCAGCGGGCGCGTCGACGCCGCCACGCCGGCCAGCGCTTCGCAGGCGCTCCGCGCGACCTGCGGCTTCACCGCCAGCACCCAGACCGGCGCCGCGGCCGCGGCCTCGGCGTTGTCCGCCGTTACCCGTACCTGCAGCCCCGCGGACAGCGCGCGGCGGGTGTCGGCGTCCGGGTCGGCGACCACGATCCGCGCCGGGGCGCGGCCCTGTCCAAGCAGCCCCTGCACCAGGCAGCGCGCCATGTGCCCGCCGCCGATGAAGGCGACCTCGGCCGGCGACGTCACCGTGGCCGCTCCACGCCGAGCCGGGCATCCAGCCAGTCCAGCACGCGCTGCTGCACGTCGCGCCCGTGCGCGGTCTCGAAGAACCAGTGCGGGCCACGCGGGTAGGTGACCATCTCCACCGGGGTGCCGTTGAACTTCAGCGCGCGATGGAACATCTCGCCCTGCGACAGCGGCACGCGCCGGTCCTGCTCGCCATGCAGGATCAGCACCGGCACCTTGACCTTGGCGGCGTGGCGGATCGGCGAATGCGCGTCGTAGGCGGCGCGGTTGGCGAGCGGGTCGCCGAAGTAGCCCGGCAGGTAGTCGGGGGTGTCGGTGGTCAGCGCCATCGCGCCGATGTCGATCACGCCGGCGCCGACGATCGCGGTCCTGAAGCGGTCGCTCTGCGTCACCGCCCATGCCGCCATGTAGCCGCCGTAGCTCCAGCCGCCGATCGCCAGCCGCTGCGGATCGGCCACGCCTTCGCGCTCCAGCAGGTCCACGCCGTCGAGGATGTCCTGGAAGTCGCCGCCGCCCCAGTCGTTGCGCGCCATCTCGGCGAAGGCCGGGCCGCCGCCCTCCGAGCCGCGCGGGTTCGGCAGGAACACCGCGTAGCCATGCGTGGCCAGCAACTGCGCCCAGTCGTGCCACGAGCCCAGCCAGCCCGACCACCACGCCCAGGCCGGGCCGCCGTGGCCCTGCACCAAGGTCGGCAACGGCGTGCCGCGCTTCCAGCCCGGCGGCGTCACCAGCAGGCCGGTGATGCGCAGGCCGTCGCGCGAGGAGGTCCATTCCAGCTCGCGCACCTGCCCATGCGCCCAGCCGGCTACTTCCGGGTGGGTGTCGGTGCGCGTGGCCAACCGACCGTCGTCCAGCGTCCAGACCTCGGCCGGCTGGTCGTCGCGCAGCCCCAGGTAGGCGCTGCGGCCGTTGCGCGCGGTGGTGAAGGAGGCGAACGGAATCTGCGGGCGCGCGATTTCCTTCCAGCCACCGCTGGCCGCGTCCAGGCGCAGGAAGGCGCCACGCACGCCGCGCTGGCCTTCGCCGAGCAGCGTGCGGTCGTCCTGCCAGCGCGCCAGCCACAAGGTGCCGTTCCAGTCCGCGCCCAGCGCCACGCGGCGCCCGCCGGCGATGTCGTGCACGATGGGGCTGGCAGTCATGCCGTGCTCGCCCAGCCGGCCGTAGAGCAGGCGGCTGCCGTCCGGCGACCATTGCAGCGGATGCGCCGAGGCGCGCGGCTCCAGCACCTGGCCAAACGCGCCGCTGTCGGCATCAACCAGCACCACACGCGAGCGGTACCAGTAGTCGTTGAGAGTGGTGCCGTCGGAGATGCGCAGCGCCAGCGTGCGGCCGTCCGGCGCCCAGGCCAGGTCGTGCACCTGCACGCCGGGCGCGGTCAGCGCGCGGGTGGTGCCGTCGCGCAGGTCGCGCAGCCACAGCCGCGAGAACAGCACGGGATGTTCGACGCGCGCCGCGTCGTCCTTCGCCTCGCGCGCGGCCCTGGCCGCGGCGTCGGGGGTATCACCGGCCAGGTAGGCGATGCGGCTGCCGTCATGCGACACCTCGAAGGCGCTGACCGCGCCCTGCGCGCGCGTCAGCAGCGTGGCGCCATCGCCCTGCGCAGCGACGCGCCAGACCTGCGTGCCGGCAAGGCCGGCCTCGGCTTCGGCCGCCGGCAATGGACGGTTGGAGATGAAATCCAGATGGCGGCCATCGGCGGTCCAGCGCGGATGTTCCTCGCTGGCCGCGGCCGGTGCGGGCAGCTCGTGCGCGCCCGCCTTGCCGGTCGCCGGCACCCGCCAGATGCGGCTGCGCGGCGGCTGGCCCTGCGCCTGCGGTGTGCCCACGGTATAGGCGATCCACTGCCCTTCGCGGTCGATCTGCGGATCGCCGACGCTGCGCAGCGCCATGATTTTCTCCGGCGTCGGCAGCTCCGGCACCGCTCCTGCCACGGCAAGCGCCGGCAGGCAGGCGATCAAGGTCAGGCAGGTGGCCAGCGTCCGGCACAGCATCGGCATCATGCGGGTTGTCCTTGCGGGGTTGGGAGCGGCAGGTGGCGGCGCAGCCAGTCGGCGCCGCGGGCGATGGCGTCGCGCGCCTTGTCGGAGACGGCCATCGCCTCGATGAAGCTGTGCGGCGCGCCGGGATAGACCTGCGTGCGGGTGGGCACGCCGGCCCCGGCCAGCCGCCGTGCCATCGCGGCGTTCTGCTCGGCCAGCACGTCGCGGTCGCCCCACAGCAGCAAGGCCGGCGGCAGGTCGTGCAGGGCCGCATGCAGCGGTGCCGCCAGCGGATCGGCCACCCGCTCGGCCTCCGGGCCCAGGTAAGCGACCCAGAATTCGTCCATCTCCGCGCCGCTCAGCATGTCCTCGGATGTCCCCAGGTGCTGTCGCGCGGCGTCCGACAACAATGGTGTCCATGCGCCGTAGTTCAGCAGCAGCGCGCGGATGCGGGCCAGTTGTCCGGCCTCGCGCAGGCGCAGCGCGGTGGCGACGGCGAGGTTGGCCCCGGCCGAATCGCCGCCCAGCGCCAGTTGCCCGGCGTCGATGCCGAAGCCGGCGCCGTGCGCCTGCAGCCAGTCCAGCGCGATGACCACCTGGTCGAGTGCGGCCGGGTACGGGTGCTCCGGCGCCAGGCCGTAGTCGATCGCCAGCACCGGCATGCGCGCGGCGTCGGCGTATTCGCGCAGCAGGCGGTCGTGGGTATCCAGCCCGAACATGCACCAGCCGCCGCCGTGCAGGTAGACCAGTGCCGGTGACGGCGTATCGGCGGCCATGCTCTGCGGGTACAGCACGCGCAAACCGAACGCGCCGTGCGGCGACTCCAGCTGCACGTCGCTGACCTCGCCCATGCGCGGCCCGCCCTCGCGCCACCGGGTGCGGGCCTGCGCGGCGATGGCGCGGCGCTCGGGCCAGCCCGGTTCGCGGCCGCCGCGCAGTTGCGCGCCTTGCCGGCAGACGTCTTCGATGAACAGGCGGATCTGCGGGTCCAGCGCCTGCAGGCTGCGATTCATGCCGATGCCCCGTCATCGCCGGCGAAGTCACGCATCCACTCCACCAGCGCCTGCTCGCCACCGGTCTGCAGGCCGGCCAGCAGTTGGGCGAAATCGTGCCGCGCCTCGTCCTGGCCGAGCTTGAAGGTGGCGCGCACCTCGCGCACCGCGCCGCGCAGCGCGGTGACGCCGGTGGCCAGCCGCGCATAGCGCTCGCCCATCTCGTCCAGCGCCCAGGCACGCGGGCGCCCGGCTTCCATCTGGCCGACCAGTGCATCGAGTTCGGCACGGATGTCGGCCGGCTCCTCGCTCACCGTCACCTCCAGGTCGAACATCGCCGCGGCATAGTTCCAGCTCGGTGCCTGGGTGCGGTCGTCCAGCCAGCTCGGCGAGACGTAGGCGTGCGGCCCGATCAACAGCGCCTGCGCGCGGCCATCGCGGCGCAGCCGCGCTACGTGTGGGTTGCGCCGCGCCAGGTGGCCGCGCAGGGCGGCCAGCCCGCCCTCGGCATCAAGTTCCGCGCGCAGCGGCAGCGGAGTGAAAGCCGCATCCTCGCCCCCGGCCGAAACCAGCCAGGCGAAGGGTTGGGCGGCGAGCAGGCGCAGGACGTCGTCCTGGCTGCGCGGTGCATAACGGCTGTCGCGGGCGTGTCCCATCAGTGCAGTTCCTTCAGTGCGGTGGCCACGGAAACCGCGGGCCAACGGTCGCGCCACGGCGCGGCCTGTTCGAGTTCGGCGGCCAGTTGCAGCAGCAGCGGCTCCTGTCCGCGGTCGGCGGCGAACTGCACGCCGACCGGCAATGCGCCGGCCTGCCCCAGCGGCAGCGAGATCGCCGGGGTGCCGGCAAGATTCTGCAGCGGGGTGTAGCCCATCCAGTGGAACATGGCCGGCAGCAGGGCGTCGAAATCGCGATCCGGCGCCAGCTCGCCCAGCGGCGGTGGCGGGGTGCGCAGGGTCGGCGTCAGCAGCACGTCGCAATGCCGGTGGAAGGCGGTGAAGGCCGGCGGCAGCGCGGCCAGCGTGGCGTAGGCCTGTTCCAGTTCGGCGACGCCGCAACGGGTGCGGTGGTACTCCGCGAGCCCGTGCGTCCACGGTTCCAGAGCGGTCGCGGCGAAATCCTCGCCGCCCTGCGCGGTGGCCAGTTCCACCGCGTCCAGGCCCAGCCGCGACCACAGCGTGTACAGCGCCCGCCAGACTTCATCACCCGGCAACGGATACGCCGTCGCTTCGACATGGTGACCGAGCGAAGCGCAGAGCCGGGAGACATCCTCGACAACGGCGGCAACGGCCGGGTCCGGCGCCAGCCCCGGCAACGCATCGACCACCACGCCGATGCGCAGCCGGCGCGGCGGGCGCGCCAGCGCCTCCGGGTCGAAGCCGCCGTCCGGATGCGCGGCCGCGAACGCCCATGCGCTGTCGCGCACGCTGCGCGACATCAGGCTGTCGGCGACGATCAGGTCCTCGATCGCATGCCGCCCGCGCACCGCCACCGTCGCGCCGCGCCCGGGCTTGAGCCCGACCACGCCGCAGGCCGAGGCGGGGATGCGGATCGAACCGGCGCCATCGCTGCCGTGGGCCAGCGGCACGATGCCGGCGGCCAGCGCCGCGCCGGCACCGCCGCTGGAACCGCCCGGCGAATGCGCCACGTCCCACGGGTTGCGCGTGACCGGGCCGAGCAGCGGCTCGGTCGAACCCATCAGGCCGAACTCGGGCATCGCGCTCTTGCCGATCGCCACCAGCCCGCTGGCATCGAAGCGCTGCACGAACGGCGGCGCGTCGGTGGCCGGCGCGCTGCTGCGCGAACGCGAGCCGCCGCGCGTGGGCATACCCGGGTAGCGCAGCGAATCCTTGGGCAGCCACGGCACCCCGGCCATCGGCGCGGCGCGGTCCACGCCGGCGGCATGCGCCAGCGCACCCTCGAAATAGGCGTGGCTGAGCGCACCCAGCGCGGGGTCGAGATGCTGCGCGCGGGCGATGGCCGCGGCGGTCAGCTCGACCGGCGACAGTTCGCCGTTGCGGACCAGCGCGTGCTGGTCGTGCGCGTCCAGGTGGCCCAGCTGCAATGCCTGGGCCAGCGGAAAATCCTTGAACGTCATGCTTGCGGGTCCTGTGCCTGCCGGCGCGCGCGGCGCTGGCCGTAACCGAGGTAGAGGATGGCGCCGGCCAGCAGGTAGGCCAGCAGCAGGCTGGCCGGCAGCACGTCGCCGCGGCGCACCTGGTTGAACATGTCGCCCAGCACCGGCGCCATCATCGCCAGGCACATGACGATGCCCAGCACCGGCACCACGCCGATCCAGGCCCGGCCGATCCACACCCCGCCCAGCGGCACGCGGAAGCCGCCGCGCAGCTCCGGACGGGTCGAGCGCAGCCACATCACCGCAATGCACACCACGATGAAGGCCGAGGCGATGCCCAGGCAGATCAGGTCGCCGAGGATGCCGATCGGCAGCAGCGCGGCGAGCAGGGCGCTGGCGACGCCGAAGGCGACGCTGGCCAGCCACGGCGTGCCCAGCTTCGGATGCACCCGGGTGAAGAACGCCGGCAGCAGGCCGTCGCGGGCGATGGCCATGCCGACGCGCGAGACACCGTAGGCATTGGCCAGCAGCACCGAGCCCAGCCCGGTCAGCGCGCCGACCTTGATCAGCACCGCGAAGCCCGGCCAGCCGATGCGGTCCACCGCCAGCGCCACCGGATCAGGCACGCCGAGCTCGCGGAACGGCACCAGCCCGGTCAGCACCGCGCCGGCAGCGATGTACAGCACCGTGCACACCACCAGCGAACCGAGGATGCCCAGCGGCACGTCGCGGCGCGGCCGGCGCGCCTCGGCGGCGGCCATCGATACGGTTTCAAAGCCGAGGTAGGCGAAGAACAGCATCGCCGCCGCGCGCATCACCCCGGGCCAGCCGTAGGCGAAGCCGCCCTCGTTGGCCGGCAGGAACGGCCGCCAGTTGGCCGCGTCGATGAACGTCGTGCCCACCGCGACGAAGGCCAGCAGCACCGCGATCTTGACCAGCACCAGCACCAGGTTGGCCAGCGCCGAACGCCCCACCCCGGCGATCTGCACCGCCGCCGCGGCCAGCACCGCCAATGCCGCGACGACGTTGACGCCGCCGCTGAAGTCCAGATGGGTATGCCCGCCCTGCTGCACCGCGCTGACCGCGGAGGTCGCCAGCGCCGCCGGCACGTGCACGTGCAGGTCGCCAAGCAGGCTGGCGAGGTAGCCCGAGAAGCCGGCGGCCACCGCGGCGGCGGCCAGCAGGTATTCCAGGATGATCATCCACGCCAGTGCCCAGGCCGCGCCCTCGCCCAGCGTCACCTGGCAGTACGAGTACGCCGAGCCGGACACCGGGATCACCGACGACAGCTCGGCATAGCACAGCCCGGTGAAACCGCAGGCCAGCGCCGCCAGCACGAAGGCCAGCACCACCGCCGGCCCGGCGAAGCTGGCCGCGGCCTCGCCGGTCACCACGTAGATGCCGGCGCCGAGAATGTTGGCCACGCCCAGCACCAGCAGGCTGCCGGCGCCCAGCCGGCGGTGCAGGCCGGCGCGCTCGCCGTCGGCCACCACCGCCTCCAGCGGCTTGCGGCGGGCCGCAAGCTGCCAGCGCCCGAGCGGGCGCGCCTTCGCGAAGTTGCCGTCCATCGGCTCAGTAGCGCCAGTGCACGGTCACGCCGACGGTGCGCGGCCGCACCAGGCCCTCGCCGACGCCGTTGGTCTCGGCCACGCTGCGGGTGACGCCGCGCTTGTCGGTGAGGTTGCTGCCGAACAGCGTCACGTCGGTGCTGCCGAAAGTCATCCGGTAGCGCAGGTCGAACAGGTTGTAGTTGCCCTGGCGGTTCGGCGCGGCGCCCGGCACCGCGGAGTTGAGGTCGCTGATGCCGCCGCCGACGTACTGGTGCGACAGCGACAGCACCGGGTAGAAGCGCGTGTCGAAGTGCCAGCTCAGCAGGTTGCTCACCGTCCAGTCGGCCGAGCCCGGCAGTTGCGAGCCCTTGGGCGCGGTGCCGTACCAGAGGATGAACAGGTCCTCGTCCAGGCGCGCGCGCTGCCAGGTCGCCGCCGCCTGCCATTCGAACGCGTCCACTGGACGCCAGGTGGTGGCCAGCTCGATGCCGCGGCTGTAGGCCTTGCCGCCGTTGCTGGCGTAGTTGTTGAAGTCCGGCGTCTGCAACCGCAACTGGATGTCCTTCCAGTCCACGTAGAACAGCGTGGCGTCGAGCAGCAGGCGCCCGCCGGCCCAGCTGGTGCGGGTGCCGAGTTCGTAGTTGACCAGGCTGTCGCTCTTCGAGCCGGACGGCACCGGATAGGCGCTCAGGCCGGCGGTGTTCGGCTCGCCGAAACGGAAGCCTTCGGACACCAACCCATAGACCATCACGTCCGCATTCGGTTGCCAGCTCAGCGCGACCTTGGGATTGAAGCCGCTTTCCTCGGTCTGCTGGGTGGAGACGATGGGATCGCCCGGATACGTGGAGAAGCCGACCTGGGTGGTGGTCGTGCGCACATCGTTGCGGAACAGGCGGCCGCCGACGGTCGCCTTCCACTGTTCGTTGAAATGGAAGCTGGCCTCGCCGAACAGCGCCGCCTCCGAGCCGGTGAGGTGGTTGCCGAGGGCGTTGAAGACCTCCCCATCCGGCGCGATCACCGCGCCGCTGCCCGGGCCGAACAGCGCGGACTGGTCGAACGCCGCCGCCGCGCCGGCCGCGCCGAGCTGCTCGTACAGGTCCTTGTCCGAATCGAAGTACATGCCGCCGACCAGCCAGTCGATGCGGCCACCGGGCTTGGACGACAGCCGCAGCTCGATGCTCTTGCCGCGGCTCTGCCCGCCGGACGCGATGTACAGCGGCGAGGTCAGGTCGAGGTCGAGGTCGGCGTTGTAGGCGGCGCGGATCGGGGTGTAGTCGAAGCGCCAGTCCTGCTGTTTCTTCTGGTAGGCGGCCAACGCGGTGAGGTCGGCGAAGCCCAGGTCCTGGTCCAGCCGCAGGCTGTGCACGGCGACCTTGGTGTTGGTGAACTCGGGGATCGCGGTGTCGCGCTGCAGGTCGCCCAGCCCGGCGATCCGGTAGCTGTTGTCGTCGTTGTCGATGTCCTGCAGCAGGCTCAGCCAGGTCAGGGTGGTGGCTTCGGACGGGGTCAGCACCACCGACAGGCGGCCGCCGTCCAGCGTGGTGTCGTTGGCGCCCTTGCGGCCGGTGCCGATGTTGTCGAGGAAGCCGGGGTCGTCGCGGTACTGCGCCACCGCGCGCACGGCCAGCAGGTCCTGCTTGATCGGCAGGTTCACCATCGCCTTGGCGGCAAAGCCGAGGTCGGCGTTCTTCGTCTGGCTCAGCGTCGCCTCGGCGGCGGCGTCGAAGCCGCCGCTGTCGGCCACGTTGGCGACGTAGTTGACCGCGCCGCCCATCGACGCCGAGCCGAACAGCGTGCCCTGCGGGCCGCGCAGCACTTCCACGCGGTTGAGGTCGAAGGCGTCGACGTCGGGGATGGCGATGGTCCAGCCCGGCTCGGTCAGCGGCACCTCGTTGAGGAAATAGCCGGTGGTCGGCTGGCCCTGCACGTTGCCCGCGCTGGTGGCGATGCCGCGCATCACCACGTGCGACACGCCCGGCTGGTAGTTGTTGAACACCACGCCGGGAGTGCGGCCGATGTAGTCGGCCAGCGACTGCGCACCGATGTCCTGCAACTGCTGGTCGGTGACCGCCGAGGCCGAGCCGGCGATCTCGCGCACCGATTCCTTCAGCTTGCCGGCGGTGACGGTGATGGTGTCCAGCGTCTTGGCCGGGTCGGCGCCCGCGGCCGGCGGTGCCGCATCCTGCGCCCAGGCGGTGGTGGTGGCGGCGGCCACGCCGAGGCAACAGGCGAAGCGGATGGCGTGGGTGAGCTTGCGGACGTGGAGTTGCGAAGGCATTGGCACGGTCCCCTGGTGGCGATGGATGGAGCCGGCGGGCATTCCCGCACGGCGGCATGCGCGGCTGGGACCGAGTGAAAGTGAAAAGCACCATCGCTGTCCAGCAGAATCAACGGCACGACAACTGGCGACAAACCATTGATTGCACTATGGTTCCAACGCAGAAAGCCGTGGATGTGGCCGATCCCGCAGGTGAAATACGCAGAATCTGCGGCGCCCATCATCAAATAGCGAACAACCTGCGGCAGCCGCCGCAACGGGAAATCCCATGACCGCCAAGGCACTCGACCGCACCGACCTGAAGATCCTCGACGTGCTGCAGCAGGATGCGCGCATCACCAACCAGGCGCTGGGCGAGCGCGTGGCGCTTTCACCCAGCGCCTGCCTGGCTCGGGTGCGCGCGCTGGAGGCCAAGGGGCTGATCCGCGGCTACCACGCGCACGTGGCGGTGGACCGCATCCGCTCGGCGACCGTGGTGCTGGCGCAGGTCACCTTCAAACAGCATGCGCTGGAGGGATTCACCGAATTCGACCGCCGCATCCTGGCCATGCCCGAGGTGGTCGAGGCCAGCCGCATCTCCGGCGCCCACGACTACCTGCTGCGGGTGATCGTCAACGACGTGCACCACTGGAAGGACATCGCCCGGCTGCTGCTCGGCGGCGACTATGGCGTGGAGAAGATCGTCTCGCAGTTCCTGATGGACGAGGTCAAGCCGTTCAGCGGCTACCCGCTGGTGGCCACCTCGACGGACAAGCGCGGGGAATAACAGCGGCCGCCCGCGACCCGCGGTTTCCCGCAGGGCGCACGCAATCACTCCACCGTCACCGACTTGGCGAGGTTGCGCGGCTTGTCCACGTCGGTGCCGCGCGCCAGCGCGGTGTGGTAGGCCAGCAGCTGCACCGGGATGGTGTGCACCACCGGGCTGAGCACGCCGGCGTGGCGCGGGGTGCGGATCACGTGCACGCCCTCGGAGGCGTTGAAGTTGCTGTCCTGGTCGGCGAACACGAACAGCTCGCCGCCGCGTGCGCGCACTTCCTGCATGTTGGACTTCACCTTCTCCAGCAGGCTGTCGTTGGGGGCGATGACCACCACCGGCATCTCCGCGTCCACCAGCGCCAGCGGGCCGTGCTTCAGCTCGCCGGCCGGGTAGGCCTCGGCGTGGATGTAGGAGATTTCCTTCAGTTTCAACGCGCCTTCCAGCGCGATCGGGTAGTGCAGGCCGCGGCCGAGGAACAGCGCGTTGGCCTTGCCGGCGAAGCGCTCGGCCCAGGCGACGATCTGCGGCTCCAGGTTCAGCGCGTGCTGCACGCTGCCCGGCAGGTGCCGCAGCTGTTCCAGGTAGTCGGCTTCCTGCGCGGCATCGACGCGGCCATGCAGCCTGCCCAGCACCACCGCCAGCTGGAACAACGCCGCCAGCTGGGTGGTGAAGGCCTTGGTCGAGGCCACGCCGATCTCGGCGCCGGCGCGGGTGTAGCAGACCAGTTCGCTGGCGCGCGGGATCGCGCTCTCGGGCACGTTGCAGATCGACAGCGTGTGCACGTGGCCGAGCGATTTGGCGTATTTGAGCGCCTCCATCGTGTCCAGGGTTTCGCCCGATTGCGAAATGGTGACGATCAGGTGCTTCGGGTTCGCGCAGGCGGCGCGGTAGCGGTACTCGCTGGCGATCTCCACGCTGCACGGCAGGTTGGCGATGGCCTCGATCCAGTAGCGCGCGGTCAGGCCGGCGTAGTAGCTGGTGCCGCAGGCGAGGATCTGCACGCCTTCGATGCCCTTCAACACGGCCTGCGCGTTCTTGCCGAACAGTTCGGCGGGGAAGCCGCCGGCGTCGATCGCCGCCTCGATGGTGTCGCCCAGCGCGCGCGGCTGCTCGTGGATTTCCTTCTGCATGAAGTGGCGGTACGGGCCGAGTTCCAGCGAGGCCAGCGACACGCTGGACAGCCGTTCCTCGCGCTGCACCGGCACGTTGCCGGCATCGAACACGCGCACGCCGGCGCGGGTCAGTTCGGCGGTGTCGCCTTCTTCGAGGAACATCACCCGGCGCGTGGCCGAGACGATGGCCGACACGTCCGAGGCGACGAAGTTCTCGCCCTCGCCCAGCCCCACCAGCAGCGGGCAGCCCATGCGCGCGACCACCATGCGCTGCGGCTCGGCCTGGCTGATGACCGCCAGCGCATAGGCGCCGGTCAGTTCCTTGACCGCGCGCTGCAAGGCCACCAGCAGGTCGATGCCGCCCTGCAGGTGGTGGTGGATCAGGTGGGCGATGACCTCGGTGTCGGTCTGCGACTCGAACGCATAGCCCAGCGCGCGCAGGCGCTCGCGCTGTTCCTCATGGTTCTCGATGATGCCGTTGTGCACCAGCGCCACGCCGTGGCTGAGGTGCGGGTGGGCGTTGGATTCGGTGACGCCGCCATGCGTGGCCCAGCGGGTATGGCCGATGCCCAGCATCGCGCTGAAGCCCTCGGCGGCGGCGGCGCCCTCCATCTCGGCCACGCGGCCGGTGCGGCGCACGCGGCGGATGCTGCCACCGTCCAGCACGGCGATGCCGGAGGAGTCGTAGCCGCGGTATTCCAGCCGCTTCAGTCCTTCGACCAGTACCGGTACCACGTCGCGATCAGCGATCGCCCCAACGATGCCGCACATAAACCGTCCGCTTGCGAAAAGAGCGGACATTCTAAGTCAGCCGATTCGGCCATCCAGCGGACATCGCCGGACATGCCTGCCGCGGACACTGTCCGCGCAGGTGTCCGCGGACACCCGGACACTTTCCGAATCCTGACATATTTCAATAATTTCAAATGCTTGCGAGTTGGCACGGGACCTGCTTGATGAACCGCAACCTACCAGCGATGCCGACGATGATCCGCGACACCTCCGCACAGGACCAGACAATCACCCAGCACCAGCAGCCGCAGTGGCGCCGCTGGCTGTGGCCGGCCGTGGCCGTGATCACCCTGCTGGCCGGCATCGGTTTCGTCACCAAGGGCTGGCTCGGCGGCTCGCGCTCGTTCGACGGCGACCGCCTGCGCATCGCCACCGTCGGCCGCGGCGACCTGGTGCGCGACATCGCCGCCGACGGCCGCGTGATCGCCGCCAACAGCCCGGTGCTGTACGCCATCTCCGCCGGCACCGTGACCCTGAAGGTGGTGGCCGGCGACGTGGTCAAGCAGGGCCAGGAGCTGGCGGTGATCGACAGCCCCGAACTGCGCAGCAAGCTGGCGCAGGAACAGGCCACGCTGGCCGGGCTGGAGGCCGAGGCCGGGCGCGCCGCGCTCGACGCCACCCTGACCCGCGCCACCGGCGCGAAGATGTCCGACCAGGCCGAGCTGGTGCGCACCGCCGCGCAGCGCGACCTGGACCGCTACCAGCGCGGCTTCGACGGCGGCGCGGTGCCGCAGGTGGACCTGGCCAAGGCCCAGGACGAACTGAAGAAGGCCGAGATCGAACTGCAGCACGCCCGCCAGGACGCCACCCTGCAAAGCCGCGGCGCCGACCTGGACGCGCGCAACAAGCGCCTGCTCTCCAACCGCCAGCAGGCGGTGGTGGACGAGGTGCAGCGGCAGGTCGACGCGCTGACCCTGCGCGCGCCGTTCGACGGCCAGGTCGGCCAGGTGCAGGCCACCCAGCACACCCAGGTCATCGCCAACGCGCCGGTGCTGGGCGTGGTGGATCTGTCGCGCTTCGAGGTCGAGATCAAGGTGCCCGAGAGCTTCGCCCGCGACCTCGCCATCGGCATGCCGGCACAGCTCACCAGCGGCTCCGGGCAGCCGTTCCCGGGCGAGATCTCGGCGGTGTCGCCTGAAGTGGTCAACGGCGAGGTGGTGGCGCGCATCCGCTTCTCCGACAAGCAGCCGCCGGGCCTGCGCCAGAGCCAGCGCATGAGCGCGCGCATCCTGCTCGACACCCGCAAGGACGTGGTCAAGGTCGAGCGCGGCCCGTTCGTCGAACAGTCCGGCGGCCGCTACGCCTGGGTGGTCAACGGCAGCACCGCCAGCCGCCGCCCGGTGACCTTCGGCGTCAGCAGCCTGGGCGAGGTCGAGATCGTCGAAGGCCTGCAGCCGGGCGAGAAGGTCGTCGTCTCCGGTACCGACCTGTTCGGCGATGCCGAGAAGGTTTCCATCAATTGATGGAAATCCGGGACTGGGGAACAGGGAACAGGGAATGGAAGTGACTGCAATCGTCCAGACCCCGGCAAGACCGAACACCTGCCCCCTCGTCCTCCTGCCATACGTCCGCTCCTCCTGATCCGTCATTCCCCGTTCCCTGTTCCCCAGTCCCCGAGGTCCTCCCATGCTCCAGATGCGATCCGTCTCCAAGGTCTTCCGCACCGAACAGGTCGAAACCCACGCGCTGCGCTCGCTCGACCTGCACGTGCGCGAAGGCGAGTTCGTCGCCGTCACCGGCCCGTCGGGCTCGGGCAAGACCACCTTCCTCAACATCGCCGGGCTGCTGGAAACCTTCACCAGCGGCCAGTACCTGCTCGACGGCCAGGACGTGAGCCACCTCGGCGACGACGCCCGCTCGCGCCTGCGCAACCAGAAGATCGGCTTCATCTTCCAGGGCTTCAACCTGATCCCCGACCTGAACCTGTTCGACAACGTCGACGTGCCGCTGCGCTACCGCGGCATGCCCGCCAGCGAGCGCCGCCAGCGCATCGAGAAGGCGTTGAGCGACGTCGGCCTCGGCTCGCGCATGAAGCACTACCCGGCCGAGCTGTCCGGCGGCCAGCAGCAGCGCGCCGCCATCGCCCGCGCCCTGGCCGGCAGCCCGCGCCTGCTGCTGGCCGACGAACCGACCGGCAACCTCGACACGCAGATGGCGCGCGGCGTCATGGAACTGCTGGAGGAGATCAACAGCCAGGGCACCACCATCGTCATGGTCACCCACGACCCGGAACTGGCCGCGCGCGCGCAGCGCAACGTGCACATCGTCGATGGGCAGGCCACCGACCTGCTGCGCGAGCCGGCGCTGGCGCACGGCTGATCCGTACTCCCTCCCTTTCGTGCGCAGCATGAAGGGGGTGAGGACGGCCCGTTCATGCGGCACTGCCGCATGGGCCGGACGAACGCCCGATGCGCTGCATCGGGCCAGCAAGCCGGGGAGGGGTGCCTTTGCTTCCCCGCGAAAAGCTCCCCCTCCCAACCTCCCCCCTTTTGCGTTGCAAAAAGGGGAGGAGCATGTCCCCGCAACCGGAACCCGCCCATGTTCACCTACTACCTGAAACTCGGCCTGCACAGCCTGCGGCGCACGCCGGTGCTGACCGCGCTGATGGTGCTGTCGATCGCGATCGGCATCGGCGCGGCGATGACCACGCTGACGGTGATGCACCTGCTGTCCGGCGACCCGCTGCCGGGCAGGAGCCAGCACATCTTCTACCCGCAGGTGGACGCGCTTTCGACCAGCAAGGCCCGCAGGTATCCGCCGGACATGCTCGACTACACCTCGGCGATGGACCTGTGGCGCGCCAAGCGCGGCGACCGCCAGGCGCTGGTGAACGACAGCGAGATCAAGCTGCAGGCGCCGGAAACCGGGCAGCCGCCGTTGATGACGACGATGCTTTCCACGCACGCCGACTTCTTCCCGATGTTCGCGGTGCCATTCGCCTTCGGCGGCCCGTGGACCGGCGAGGACGACGAAAGGCGTGCGCGGGTCGCGGTCATCTCCGCCGACCTCAACGAAAAACTGTTCGGCGGCAAGGACAGCGTCGGCCGCACCCTGCGCATCCGCGATGCCGACGTGCGCATCGTCGGCGTGCTGGGGCCGTGGCGGCCGTCGCCGCAGTTCCACACCCTGGCCGGCGGCAACTTCTCGCAGGGCGACACCGCCGGCTTCTACGGCAAGGCCGAGGACGTGATGGTGCCGTTCCAGACCGGGCTGGAAATCAACGACGGCCACTTCGCCCAGTTCACCTGCAATGCGCTGCCGGCCGTGCCCGGCCACCTGCAGAACACCGACTGCGTCTGGCTGCAGCTGTGGGTGGAACTGGGCAGCGCTACGAAGATCGCCGACTACCGTCGCTTCGTCACCGACTACGCCGCGCAGCAGAAGGCGCTGGGCCGGATCCCCTTCCCCGAGAACGCCCGCCTGCTGTCGCTGATGGAATGGCTGGACTACAACCGCGTGGTACCGCGCGACGTGCGCCTGCAGAGCTGGTTGGCGCTGGCGTTCCTGCTGATCTGCCTGTTCAACACGGTCGGCCTGCTGCTGGCCAAGTTCCTGCGCCGCGGCAGCGAGATCGGCGTGCGCCGCGCGCTGGGTGCATCCAAGCGTTCGATCTTCGCCCAATGCCTGATCGAAGCCGGCCTGATCGGCCTGATCGGCGGCACGCTCGGCCTGCTGCTGACCCTCGCCGGGCTGGAGGCCATCCGCAGCCAGCCGGTGGAATACGCCGAACTGGTGCACCTGGACCTGCCGATGTTCGCCGCCACCTTCGTGCTGGCGCTGTCGGCCAGCATCGTCGCCGGCCTGTTCCCCGCCTCGCGCGCCAGCCGCATCGCCCCGGCGATGCAACTGAAGACCCTGTAAGCGGAGCCGCCACCCATGGACATCAAGCCAATCCTCTCCGCACTGGGCCGCCACCGCGTCGCCGCCGCCCTGATCGTGCTGGAAATCGCGCTGGCCTGCGCGGTGCTGTGCAACGCCTTCTTCCTGATCGCCAGCCGCCTGGAGCTGATGCGCATCGACAGCGGCGTGCAGGAAAGCGCCGTCGGCACGATCACGCTGAACGGCTGCGATGGCTGCACCAACGCCGACCTCAACGCGCGCGTGCTCGGCGCATTGCGCGCCATTCCCGGCGTGCGTGCCGCCGGCGCCGCCAACAGCACCCCGTTCGGCCAGCGCGCCGGCTACATGGGCGCCAGCCTCGACCAAGAGGGCAAGCAGTGGGCCGGCGTGCTGCACTTCTACATGGCCGACGCCGCCGCGATCGAGACGCTCGGCCTGCGCCCGGTGCAGGGCAACCGCTTCGCCGCCAGCGATTTCCAGCCCATCGAGAACTTCGTGCCGAGTGATGCCCCGGTATGGATCACCCGCGCGCTGGCCGAGCACCTGTGGCCCGGCGAAAGCCCGCTGGGCAAGGAGCTGTGGAGCGGCGCGCACTTCCGCGTGACCGGCGTGGTGGACCACTTCGCCGTCACCGACCCGGGTCGCAGCGAGGAGGGCGTGGCCGGCGCGCAGTGGTCGGTGATCGTGCCGGTGCGCGACGACGCGCAGGCGGGCACCTACGTGCTGCGCGCCGACCCACTCGACCTGCCGCGGGTGATGCAGGCCGCGCGCGCGGCGGTCGCGCGCGCCGTACCCGAAGCGGTGCTCGACCAGCAGCAGAGCCGCATGCTGTCCGAACTGCGCGAACGTTATTTCCGCAGCGACCGCGCGATGGCGTGGCTGCTGGTCGCGGTGATCGCGGCGATGCTGCTGGTCACCGCGCTGGGCATCGTCGGCCTGGCCAGCTTCTGGGTCCAGCAGCGCACCAAGCAGATCGGCATCCGCCGCGCGCTCGGCGCCACCCGCCGCCAGATCACCGCCTATTTCCAGACCGAGAACCTGCTGCTGACCGGCGCCGGCATCGTGCTCGGCATGCTGCTGGCCTACGGCGGCAACCAGTTGCTGATGCACCACTTCGAGATCGCGCGGCTGCCGCTGCACTACCTGCCGTTCGGCGCGCTGGCGCTGTTGCTGCTGGGCCAGGCCGCCGTGATCGGCCCGGCGCTGCGCGCCGCCGCCGTCCCGCCCATCGTCGCCACCCGCAGCGCCTGACCCACCGGAGCCGAACATGTTCACCTACTACTTCAAACTGGCCCTGCGCAGCTTCCGCCGCAACAAGGTGCTCACCGCGCTGATGGTGCTGGCCATCGCCCTAGGCATCGGCGCGGCGATGACCACGCTCACCGTGTTCAAGGTGCTCTCCGGCGACCCCATCCCGCACAAGAGCGAACGCCTGTTCTACGTGCAGCTCGACGCCTACACCCGCGAGGGCTACAAGCCCGGCGAGGAGCCGGAAGGACAGCTGACCCGCTTCGACGCCGAGGAGCTGCTGCGGCAGAAGAAGGCGCCGCGGCAGGCGATGATGACCGGCGGCGGCGGCATCGTCGATCCGCGGGTGGATGCGCTCAAGCCGTTCAGCGTCGGCATGCGCTACACCTCCAGCGACTTCTTCCCGATGTTCGACACCCCGTTCCTGTACGGCCAGGGCTGGAGCGGTGCCGAGGACAGCGGCCATGCGCGGGTGGCGGTGATCAGCCGCAGCCTCAACGACAAGCTGTTCAAGGGCGCCAACAGCGTCGGCCACGACGTGCTGGTCGAAGGCCACGCGCTGCGCATCGTCGGCGTGCTCGACGACTGGAAGCCGCAGCCGCTGTTCTACGACCTGTTCGTCGGCCGCTACGACCGCCAGGAGGAGGTGTTCGTGCCGTTCTCCACCTCGCGCGACCTGGAACTGGACCGCAACGGCAACATGAACTGCTTCGGCCGCGAGATCGTCAACGACGCCACCGCGCTGAACGTACCCTGCGCCTGGATCCAGTACTGGGTGGAGCTGGATTCGGCAAGCGATGCGCCCGCGTTCAAGGGCTACCTGGACAACTATTCCGACCAGCAGCGTGCCGCCGGCCGCTTCGAGCGCCCGGCCAACACCCGCCTGCGCAACGTGATGGAACTGCTGGAGTTCCGCAACGTGGTGCCCGGCGACGTGCGCCTGCAGATGTGGCTGGCGTTCGGCTTCCTGCTGGTGTGCCTGGTCAACACCGTGGGCCTGCTGCTGGCCAAGTTCCTGCGCCGCAGCGGCGAGATCGGCGTGCGCCGCGCGCTCGGCGCCAGCCGCACGGAGATCTTCAAGCAGTGCCTGGTCGAGGCCGGGACCATTGGCCTGGCCGGCGGCATGCTGGGCCTGCTGCTGGCGCTGGGCGGACTGTGGGCGGTGCGCCAGCGCCCGGCCGACTACGCCGCGCTGGCCCACCTGGACGGCTCGATGCTGCTGCTGACCTTCGCCCTGGCCATCGCCGCCAGCCTGCTGGCCGGCATCCTGCCGGCCTGGCGGGCGATGCAGGTGGCCCCGGCCGTGCAGCTCAAGACGCAGTGACCAAGCTTCCCTTCTCCCTCCGGGAGAAGGTGGCCCGAAGGGCCGGATGAGGGTTCGGTGCGGTCGATGCAGCCCGAACCTCCCCATCCTCCCCGAACCCTCACCCCAACCCCTCTCCCGGAGGGGAAGGGGCCAAAACCCCGGAGCCCCACATGGAAATCCGCCCGATCCTGTCCACCCTGTCGCGCCACAAGACCGCCGCGGCGCTGATCGTGCTGGAGATCGCGCTGAGCTGCGCGATCATCTGCAATGCGCTGTTCATCGTTTCCCAGCGCCTGGAAACCCTCAACCTCGCCAGCGGCATCGACGACGACCGGCTGATCGAGATCGGCCTGAGCGGCATCGGCCAGCAGACCGACGGCGACGCCCGTACCGCCGAGGACCTGGCCTCGCTGCGCGCCGTCCCCGGTGTCGAGCGCGTGGCCATCACCAACCAGTTGCCGTTCCAGAACGGCAGCTGGAATACCTCGCTCTCGCTCAGTGCCGAGCAGGAAGTACCCACCCTCAACGCCACCCAGTACATGGTCGGCGAAGGCACGCTGGCAACGATGGGCCTGAAGCTGGTTGCCGGCCGCGACTTCAACGCCGACGAATACAAGAGCAGCGAGGTGCTGAACAAGGTCGAGGACGTCAGCGGCCTGTCCTCGGCCATCATCCTCAGCAAGCCGGCGGCCGACAAGCTGTTCCCCGACGGCGGTGCGGTCGGCAGGACCGTCTACATGGCCAACATCCCGCTGACCATCGTCGGCGTGGTCGACACCCTGCTGCGCCCGAACATGCAGAGCAACAACCGCACCTATTCGGTGGTGTTCCCGATCCGCATGAACTTCGCCAACGGCGGCCGCTACCTGATCCGCGTGACCGAACCCGCGCGCCGCGCCGAAGTGCTGGAGCAGGCGCTGGCCACGTTGGACAAGAACGACCCCAACCGCCTGGTCTGGCGCAAGCTGACCTTCGAGCAGGGCCGCGCCGACTACTTCGCCAACGACCGCGACATGGTCGGCCTGCTGCTGATCGTGTGCGCCCTGTTGCTGCTGGTGACCGCGCTGGGCATCGTCGGCCTGGCCAGTTTCTGGGTGCAGCAGCGCACCAAGCAGATCGGCATCCGCCGCGCGCTCGGCGCCACCCGCGGGCAGATCCTGCGCTACTTCCAGAGCGAGAACTTCCTGCTCGCCGGCATCGGCATCGTCGTCGGCATGCTGCTGGCCTACCTGCTCAACCAGTGGCTGATGGGCCGCTACGAACTGCCGCGGCTGCCGCTGCCGTACCTGCCGGTCGGCGCGGCGGCGCTGTGGCTGCTGGGGCAGCTGGCGGTGTTCGGCCCGGCGCGGCGCGCGGCGGCGATCCCGCCAGCGGTGGCCACGCGCAGCACCTGAACCGGAGAACCCGATGAATAAGCTGGCACTGTCCCTGCTGCTGTTCTTTCCCGGCACCGCACTGGCGGCCGACGACCTGACCAGCACGATCACCGCCCTCGACCAGACGGTGTTCGACAGCTTCAACCGATGCGCCGACCCGCAGCAGCTGCAACGGCACGCCAGCTACTTCGACCCGGCGGTCGAGTTCTACCACGACACCGGCGGTGTCACCTGGACCCGCGAGGCGATGCTGGAAAACACCCGCAAGCACGCCTGCGGCCACTACACCCGCGAACTGGTGGAAGGCAGCCTGCAGGTGTTCCCGATCAAGGATTTCGGTGCCATCGCCCAAGGCAGCCACCGCTTCTGCGACACCGCCAGCGGCAAGTGCGAGGGGCTGGCCGACTTCACCATGCTCTGGCACCTGCACGACGGCCAATGGACCATCACCCGCGTGCTGAGCTACGGGCATCGCGCGGCCGCGGCAGCCGGGCAGCCCTGAAGAAGATGTCCCCTGCCAGCGCGGGCCGCAACGTGTAAGGTCTGCGCTTCCCTTTCCACTCCCGCCATTGCAAGCCCCGATGCCGCAGATCCTGATCATCGACGACAACAGCGCCGTGGCCACCGCGCTGGACGTGCTGTTCTCGCTGCACGACATCGAGACCCGCCACGCCGCCTCGCCCGTGCAGGGGCTGGCGATGCTCGAAGAGCAGGAGTTCGACCTGGTGATCCAGGACATGAACTTCACCGCCGACACCACCTCCGGCGACGAGGGCCGCGCGCTGTTCGGGCAGATCCGCGACGCGCACCCGGACCTGCCGGTGATCCTGCTCACCGCCTGGACCCACCTGGACAGCGCGGTGGAACTGGTCAAGGCCGGCGCCGCCGACTACCTGGCCAAGCCGTGGGACGACGGCCGCCTGCTGACCACGGTCAACAACCTGCTGGAGCTGGCCGAAACCCGCCGCGAACTGGCGCGCCGCCGCCAGCGCGAGCTGCGCCAGCAAACCAGCCTGCGCGAGCGCTACGACCTGCGCGGGGTGGTGTTCGCCGACCCCGCCAGCGAGCGGGTCATCGCGCTGGCCTGCCAGGTGGCGCGCTCGGAGCTGCCGGTGCTGATCACCGGCCCCAACGGCGCCGGCAAGGAGAAGATCGCCGAGATCATCCAGGCCAATTCCGGCAAGCGCGGCGGCCCGTTCGTCGCGCTGAACTGCGGCGCGATTCCTTCCGAACTGATCGAAGCCGAGTTGTTCGGCACCGAGGCCGGCGCCTATACCGGCGCCAACAAGGCGCGCGAGGGCAAGTTCGAGGCCGCCGACGGCGGCACCCTGTTCCTCGACGAGATCGGCAACCTGTCGCTGACCGGGCAGATGAAGCTGCTGCGCGTGCTGGAAACCGGCCGCTTCGAGCGCCTGGGCTCCAACCGCGAGCGCCAGGTGAAGGTGCGCGTGGTCAGCGCCACCAACGCCGACCTGCCGGCGATGATCCGCGACGGCAGCTTCCGCGAGGACCTCTACTACCGCCTCAACACCGTCGAGCTGGCGCTGCCGGCGCTGGGCGAACGGCGCGAGGACATCCTGCCGCTGGCCCGCCATTTCCTCGGCGACGACGGCAAGCCGTTGTCGCCGCAGGCCGCGCAGGCGCTGCAGCGCCATAACTGGCCGGGCAACGTGCGCGAGCTGCGTAACGTGATCCAGCGCGCCAGCCTGCTGGCGCAGGGGCCACGCATCGAAGCGGCCGACCTCAACCTGCCGCGCGCGCCGCAGCGTCCCACCGCGCCGGCCGACGAGCCGGACCGCGCACGGATAGTCACTGCGCTGGAGCGTGCCGGCGGCGTCATCGCCCAGGCCGCCGCCGACCTCGGCCTGAGCCGGCAGGCGCTGTACCGGCGCATGGACCGCCACGGCATCCCCCGCGAATGAAACGGCCATGTTGAAGACACGCTCGTTCACCTTCCGCCTGTTCCTGCGCCTGCTGCCGGTGCTGGGGCTGGCCGCGGCCATGCCGTGGCTGCTGGCGTACTGGATGGACCGCGGCTGGCTGGTCGCCACGGCATCGACGGTGCTGCTGCTGGCGCTGATGTGGTGGACGCTGCGCCGCGCCACCGCGCCGATCCGCGCGCTGCTGCGCGCGCTGGCCGGCATCACCAGCAGCTACCGCGACGGCGAATACAACTTCGGCGTGCACTGGCGCGGCAACGACGAACTGGCGCAGCTGGTGCGTGCCCACGCCGAGCTGGGCGACGTGCTGCGCGAACAGCGCCAGTCGCTGGTGCAGCGCGAACTGCTGCTGGACACGATGGTGCAGAACACGCCGGTGGCGATGCTGCTGCTGGCCGACGGCGGCGATGGCGTGCAGCGCGTGGCGTTCTCCAACCTCGCCGCGCGCAAGCTGCTGCACGGCGGCTGGAAGCTGGAAGGCAAGCGCATGCACGAGCTGCTGGAGAACATGCCGGTGGAACTGCGCAACGCCATCGCCCGCGGCGGCGACAGCCTGTTCGCGGTGCGCGAGACCGACGCCGATGACAGCGACGGCGACGAGGACGACGAGCAGGTCTACCACCTGTCGCGGCGCGGCTTCCACCTCAACGGCCGCCCGCACGAACTGCTGCTGTTGCGCGTGCTGACCGCCGAACTGCGGCGGCAGGAAGTGCAGACATGGAAGAAGGTCATCCGTGTCATCAGCCATGAACTGAACAATTCGCTGGCGCCGATCGCCTCGCTGGCCCACTCCGGCGCCGAGCTGGTGCGGCGCGGCCGCAACGACCGGCTGGAGGACATCTTCGCCACGGTCGAGGAGCGCGCACGCCATCTGGAAGGCTTCATCCGCGGCTACGCGCGCTTCGCCAAGCTGCCGCAACCGCAGCTGCAGACCATCGGCTGGGCCGCGTTCCTCGGCGGGCTGCAGCAGCAGATTCCCTTCCGCATGGCGCCACCGGCCGAAGACCTGCACAGCCGCATCGACCCGGCGCAGTTCTCGCAGGCACTGCTGAACCTGCTGAAGAACGCGCACGAGGCCAGCGCCGACAATGGCATCGACGCCGACGACGCGGTGGAAGTGCGGCTGGCGCGGCTGCCGCACTGGCTGCGCATCGAGGTACTGGACCGCGGCAGCGGCATGAACGAGGCGGTACTGCAGAACGCGCTGATGCCGTTCTATTCGACCAAGCGCAACGGCACCGGGCTGGGGCTGGCACTGACCCGCGAGATCGTCGAGGCGCACGATGGCCGCATCTCGCTGCAGAACCGCAACGACGGCGGCCTGTGCGTGAGCATCCTGCTGCCGATGGCGTAGATGCTGGAGCTCGCCCCGAACTCGTAGATGCGGGGTTCACCCCGTATGAGGCTCTACCGGCAACGCCCGTGCCGGGCAAGCCCGGCACCTACGAAAGGCAATCGGCCTGCATCGACCCGTAGATGCGGGGCTTGCCCCGCATGAGGCTCTACCGATAAGACCCGTGCCGGGCCCCCGGGAGGGGATGCGAGCACAAGCCCGGCACCTACGAAACGTTGCGCCAGTGGTTACTTCTTCTGCGGACGTTGCCAGCTTTCGATGGTCTGTTGGCGTGCGCGGGCAACGGTCAACTTGTCCTGCGGCGCGTCGCGGGTAATCACCGAGCCGGCGGCAATCGTCGCGCCATCATGCAACGTCACCGGCGCCACCAGCGCGCTGTTGGAACCGACGAACACGCCATCGCCAATGCGGGTCTGGAACTTGTTCACGCCGTCGTAGTTGCAGGTGATGGTGCCGGCGCCGATGTTGGTGCCGCTGCCGATCACCGCATCGCCGAGGTAGGTCAGGTGGTTGGCCTTGCTGCCCTTGCCCAGCGTGGTCTTCTTCGTTTCCACGAAGTTGCCCACGTGCACGCCGTCGGCCAGCACCGTGCCCGGGCGCAGCCGCGCGAACGGGCCGATCTGCGCCGCACCCTCGCTGACCACGCCTTCCAGGTCGCAATGCGGGTGCACCACGGTGCCGGCGCCGAGCCTGACGTCCTTCAGCCGCACGAACGCGCCGATGCTGACGCCATCGCCCAGCTCGACCTCGCCCTCCAGCACCACGTTGGCGTCGATCTGCACGTCGGCCCCGGCCTTGACCGTGCCGCGCTGATCGAAGCGCGACGGGTCCAGCAGGCGCACGCCCTGCGCACACAGCGCACGCGCCGCACGCAGCTGCCAGGCGCGCTCCAGCTGCGCCAGCTGCCACGGGTCGTTGGCGCCTTCGGCCTCCTGCGGATCGGCCACGTGCACCAGCGTGGCCGGCGTGTATTCGGCCGTGGCCGCGGCGAACACGTCGGTCAGGTAGTACTCGCCCTGCGCGTTGGCGTTGGACAGGCCCGACAACCAGCGCCGCAACGCGGTGGATTCGGCGGTGACGATGCCGGTGTTCACCGTGCGGATGCGCTTCTGCTCATCGTCGGCATCCTTCTGCTCGACGATGGCCGCGACCTTGCCCTCGGCATCGCGCACGATGCGGCCATAGCCGGTCGGGTCGTCCAGGTCGGCCACCAGCACCGCCAGCCGCGGCGCGCCATGCAGCAGCGCGCGCAGCGTATCGGCACGGATCAGCGGCACGTCGCCATACAGCACCACTACCTGCGCCGTGTCCGGAACGGCCGGCATCGCCTGCTGCACGGCATGGCCGGTACCCAGTTGCTGCGCCTGTTCGGCCCAGTTCAGATCGGCCTGCTCGGCAAACGCCGCGCGCACCGCCTCGCCGCCGTGGCCGTGCACCACGTGGATGCCCGCCGGCTGCAGCTGCCGCGCGGTGTCGATCACGTGCGCCAGCATCGGCCGCCCGGCCACCGGCTGCAGCACCTTGGGCAGCACCGACTTCATGCGCTTGCCGGCGCCGGCGGCGAGGATGATCACGTGCAACGGCTGGGTCATGTCGGCGGATTTCCTGTAAACGATGGGGCAATTCTAGTGAACCTCTCCCCGCCTGCGTGAAGCACGCATTCCCCGCCGCGGGAATCCGCCGGCAGCCGGTAACATGGCCGCCAATCCCGTCGCCCAGGAATCCAATGAGCCTGTTCCGGCAAGGCAGCCAGTACCTCGCCATCGGCCTGCTGCAGTTGTTGCTGGACTGGCTGGTATTCGTCGCCGCCACCGCCGCCGGCCTGCCCGCGGTCCCCGGCAACCTGCTCGGCCGCGTCAGCGGTGCGCTGCTCGGCTTCTGGCTCAATGGCCGCTACACCTTCGCCAGTGACGGCGAACGGCGCCACGGCTGGGGCCGGTTCGCGCGCTTCCTCGGGCTGTGGCTGTTGATGACCGTCATCAGCACCTGGCTGGTGGCGCTGGTCGCGCATGCACTGGGTCTGCAGATGGCCTGGCTGGCCAAGCCGGTGGTCGAGGGTGCGCTGGCCGCGGCGAACTTCTTCCTGCTGCGGCACGTGGTCTATCGCTGAACACGCAATGCCTTCGCAGGAGCGCACTTCAGTACGCGATGGAGCTTTCCCGGCAGAGCCTCGTCGCGCACTGAAGTGCGCTCCTGCGATCTCCTGCTACACGCAAACGAAAAAACGCCGGGCAAGCCCGGCGTTTTCCTGTTCCCGCAGACCCGCACTCAGTGCTTGAGGTTGCGGCGCAGGCGCTCCAGCGCCTGCAGCTGCGCGGTGATCTCGGCCAGCTTCTGCTGCGCTTCGGCCAGCTCCATCGCCTCGCCGCGGTGGGCCAGCACGCGTTCGGCTTCTTCCTTGGCCTTGCGCACCGCGGCCTCGTCGATGTCGGTGGCGCGGATGGCGGTGTCGGCCAGCACGGTCACGACCTGCGGCTGCACTTCGAGGATGCCGCCGGAAATGGCGAAATCCAGCTGCTCGCCGGCCGGCGTGGTGACCACGACCTTGCCCGGCTTCAGGCGGGTGATCAGCGGCGCGTGCTTGGGCGCGATGCCCAGCTCGCCCTGCTCACCGGTGGCCACGACCAGGGTGGCTTCGCCACTGAAGATCTGCTGCTCGGCGCTGACGATGTCGCAACGGATGGTGCTCATGGTTTGGTTCTCAAAAGCGGGGAACAGGGAACGGGAAACGGGGAATGCGGGTCCACCGCGGCAGGCCCGTGGAACCGGGAACGTTCATTCCCTGCTCCCCGATCCCGGTTCCCGCTCCAGCCTTCCTCAGGCCTTCTCGGCCATCTTCTTGGCCTTCTCGACCGCTTCCTCGATGCCGCCGACCATGTAGAACGCCTGCTCCGGCAGGTGGTCGTACTCGCCATCGACGATGCCCTTGAAACCACGGATGGTTTCCTTCAGCGGCACGTACTTGCCCGGCGAGCCGGTGAACACTTCGGCCACGTGGAACGGTTGGCTGAAGAAGCGCTCGATCTTGCGCGCGCGCGACACGGCCTGCTTGTCCTCTTCGGACAGTTCGTCCATGC
>Ga0222427_100606_pt1 | contig 43728 bp, 40 predicted proteins | sample 2B20Ametagenome_FD_182890 | JGI IMG/M metagenome (GOLD analysis project Ga0222427, IMG submission 182890) | Enriched microbial communities from leaf-cutter ant dump, University of Wisconsin, Madison, United States - 2B20A (version 2) | ecosystem: Environmental > Terrestrial > Nest > Insects nest...
GACCAGGGCGACCTGCTGCTGCAGCAGGTGGCGCAGCGCCTGAACACCTGCGTGCGCAGCGTGGACACCGTGGCCCGCCTGGGCGGCGACGAGTTCGTGGTCATGCTCGAAGAGCTCAGCCCCAGGCCGCACGAGCTGGCGCTGCACGCGCGCGGCGTGGGCGAGAAGATCCTGACCATGCTGGCCGTGCCCTACGCGCTGGCGGGCTACCAGTACCGCAGCACGCCCAGCATCGGCATCGCGCCGTTCACGGGCGAGCAGACCAGCGTGGGCGAGCTGCTCAAGCAGGCGGACCTGGCCATGTACCAGGCCAAGACGGCCGGGCGCAACACGCTGCGCTTCTTCGACCCCGACATGCAGGCCGTGGTCACGGCCCGCGCCGGGCTGGAGACCGACCTGCGAGCGGCGCTGGCGCAGGAGGAGTTCCTGCTGCACTTCCAGCCGCAGATGCACCAGAGCGGCCGCTGCGTGGGCGTGGAGGCGCTGGTGCGCTGGGCCCACCCGCAGCGCGGCATGGTGCCGCCCGCGCAGTTCATCCCGCTGGCCGAGGAGACCGGGCTCATCCTGCCGCTGGGCCGCTGGGTGCTGCACACGGCCTGCAAGCTGCTGTCGGGCTGGCAGGACGAGCCCGCCCTGGCGCACCTGACCATGGCGGTGAACGTGAGCTCGCGCCAGTTCCGCCACGCCAGCTTCGTGGACGACGTGGCCCGCGTGCTGGCCATCACCGGCGCGCCCGCCCACCTGCTCAAGCTGGAGCTGACCGAAAGCCTGCTGGTGGAGGACATGGAGACCACCATCGCCACCATGGCCGCGCTGCGCTCGTACGGCGTGGGCTTCTCGCTGGACGACTTCGGCACCGGCTACTCCAGCCTGAGCTACCTCAAGCGCATGCCGCTGGACCAGCTCAAGATCGACCAGAGCTTCGTGCGCGACCTGCTCACCGACCCCAACGACGCGGCCATCGTGGACACCATCATCGGCCTGTCGCGCAGCCTGGGCCTGGAAGTCATCGCCGAAGGCGTGGAAACCCCCGAACAGCGCGAGCTGCTGGCCCGCGCGGGCTGCCTGCTCTACCAGGGCTACCTGTACAGCCGGCCCCTGTCCACGGACGTCCTGGAGGCCTTCCTGAGGACGTCGGCGGGCTGAGGCCCCTGCACACCCCGCCGCCCGAGGCCGCCGTCCCCAGGACCGCGGCCTTTTTTATCGCCCGGCAGCCCTGCCCGGTGCCGGGGGCGATTTCCCCCTGTCTTCTTCTCTATGTCTTTTATCAATACATAGTCGTAGTAGTAAGGAAGGGCCCGCCGTGTGGACAACCGCCTTTTTTCCAGCCCCGGCGCGCACTTGGCGCCCCTGCAACCCTGTGGGCCGCACGCTGTTCCCGCTGTCGCGGCCACGGGGATAAAAGGCCCACAGCGCCGGTTGCTGTGGATAACAGGCCGGTTGTGCCGGAACTATCCCCAGTTTTGCACACCGGGCCCGGGGTGCGCGAGTTTCAAGATCAAATCGGCCTCCAGCGCTTATCCAGTAAGCGCTCACAGCTACATTTTTTATAGTCACCGGGATGCACCGAAAGCAGCGGCAGCCCGGCGCCGGCGAACCCCTTTCCGGACCCCGGCCCGGGTTCCCTGTTGTTCATTGTTTGTTCTATGAATAAATAGCAGTAGTAGTAGAGGCAGCCTTGGTCTGTGGACAAGGCCGGTTTCTCCAATCGGCGCGCGCACTTGCGGGGTTTCAAAGCCTGTGGGACGGCGGCCTTGAACTCCGGGGTTCGCAGACAACAACTTCGCAGGCTTGCGTCGGGTTGTGGATAACCCTTCGGTTGTGCGAAAAATGCCCCCAGGTTTGTCCACAAATCGAAAAAAAGCCCGGGTCCTTGGCGGAACCCGGGCCGGGAGGCCGGTGGGCCTGGCTGACCGATTACTGGGCCGGCGCGGCGGGCTTGGCGCTGCCGCCATGGGGGTGGCCATGGCGCCGCTGCGGCGGGGTGTCGAAGGCCTTCTGCTGCTCGGGCGTCAGCGCGGCGTAGAAGGCCTTGGTGGCCTCGCCCCGGCGGTCGGCCTCGGCGGCGTGCTGGGTGCGCAGGGCACGCATGCGGTCGATGCGCTCGGGGGTGGGGAGCTGGCTCCACTCCTTGCGGTCCGGGCGGGCGGGGCGCTCGCCGGGCTGCAGGGCGGTGGTGAACGCGGTCCAGGCGGGTTCCTGGGCGGCGGTCAGGTGGAGCCGGGCCTTGAGGGCGTCCAGGCGCTGCGCATGGTGCTGGGCGCGGTCGCCGTGGTGGTGGCGCTGGTGCCGTTCGCCGGCCTGGTGGTGGCCCTGGGGCGCGGCGGCGCCGGCGGCAGCAGGCGGCTGCTGCGCCAGGGCCGGCAAGGCCAGGGCGGCGATCACGGTGGCGGCGGCAAGGCGGCGGGGGATTTGGAAAGCCATGGTACGGGTCCTTTCACGGGGTGGTTGGGATGGGTTCAGTGTCTGCCCCGCATGTATCGCCCCTGTTCCGCCCGCATGACGTTGCGTAAAGTTTTGGCAAGAAACCCGGGCCGCCAAACCGCCGACAATGGCAGGTTCCGTCAAGACGATTGTTGAAGAGGTTGTTTGCAGTGTTCAAGAACATGATCGTGTACCGCATCGCTCCGGGCTGGCAGGTGGATCTGGCGCAGGTGGAAGAGGCCCTGGCCAAGGCCCCCTTCGCGGAGTGCGGCGCCACGCAGGAAAAGTCGGTCGGCTGGGTGCCGCCGCGCGGCGAGGCGCACGGCGCGCTGGCCGAGTCGGTGGGCGGGCAATGGGTGCTGCGCTTCATGGCCGAGTCCAAGGTGCTGCCCGGCTCGGTGCTGGCGCGCAAGGTCAAGGAAAAGGCCGCGCGCATCGAGCAGGAAACCGGCCGCAAGCCCGGCAAGAAGGAAAGCCGCGAGCTCAAGGACGAGGCCAAGCTGGACCTGCTGCCCATGGCCTTCACCAAGCAGGGCTCGATGTGGGTGTGGATCGACACCGCGTCGCGCCTGCTGGTGCTGGACACCTCAGCCCAAGGCCGGGCCGACGAGGTGGTCACGCTGCTGGTGGAGTCGCTGCCCGGCCTGTCGGTCTCGCTGCTCAACACCCAGACCAGCCCCCAGGCCGCGATGGCGCACTGGCTGTCGGCCCAGGAGCCGCCCGTGGGCTTCACCGTGGACCGCGAGTGCGAGCTGAAAAGCGCCAGCGAGGAAAAGGCCGTGGTGCGCTACGCCCGCCACCCGCTGGACATCGAGGAGGTACAGGCCCACATCGCGGCCGGCAAGCTGCCCACCAAGCTCGCGCTGACCTGGGACGACCGCGTGAGCTTCATGCTCACCGAGGGGCTGCAGGTCAAGAAGCTGGCCTTCCTGGACACGGTGTTCGAGGGCACCAAGGCCGACGATGGCGGCTTCGACACCGACGTGGCGATCGCCACGGGCGAGCTGGTGAAGCTGATCCCGGACCTGATCGAGGCGCTCGGGGGCGAGGCGGAGAGCGGCGTGGCGGCGGCCGCCGCGCCGGTGCCGCAGGCCGGCAGCGAGGATTCAGCGCCGTTTTAAAACTGGCGCGGCTCAAAGCCAGCGGACGCCGTGGAACGGGCTTTGCCAGGCCACTGGCGTCGTCCCCCTGCCCGCAGTGCGTAGCACTGCGAGAGCGGGGGGAAGGCCCGCAGGGCCCCAGGGGGTGTCGTCAAACGCGCACGTGGTGTTCTTCCACGCGCGGGCGGCTCAGGTGGTCGGTGATGGCCGACAGCGAGTTCATGGCCTGGTTGAACGCCTCGTCGATGGCTGCTTCGCGCGCCGGTTCGGGCAGGGTTTCCGCATGCTGCAGCTGGGCGACGAGCCGGTCGCCCACGCTCTTGATGCTTTCGTCGAAGGCGTCCGGGGCCTGCTCGCCCACGCCGGCCTTGGCGCATTGCCCCATCAGCTTGTGCAGCGGATAGTGCTTGGCCTGCTTGTCCATGTCGTAGTTGAAGTGCTCGCGCGCGTCGCGGCGCAGGGTCTCCAGCTTGCCCGACGAGGCCTGCTTGTGGAACAGGTAGCGGACGTCGTTGAGCCGGTCGGACTCGCTCTGGACGTCGACCTTGGACTTGCCGAAGTCGATGGCCTTGAGGGTGATGTTGGCCTGGGTGGGGTCGGTCGGCTTGTGCACCATCAGGTTGTGCATGTGCAAATCCTGGTGCGAGACGCCGTTCTGGTAGAAGACGCGCGCCATGTCCACGGTCTGCATCAGCACGCTGTGGGCCTCGCGCGGCGTGAGGTGGTCGATCTGGCGGTCGAGTTCGCCGCTGGTGACGTGAGCCTGGTCGTACAGCGTGACGGTGGCATGCGTCTTGTCGCTCTGGATGCCGGGCAACTGCGTCTGCATGTCTTCGCGGGCGATGACTTTTTGCGTGGAGACGTAGCGCGCCAGGCCGTCGCTCTCGCTGGCGCGCTCCTCGATCAGGCGCTCGCGCGCGAAGTCGCCGGCGCCGGTGTTGTCCTCGGCGCGCAGCACGCCGCTTTTCGGGTCGAAACGCTTGTGCACGCCGCCTTCGTTGAAGGCGTCGTCCTGGACCTGCTGGCGCTCGCCGTCGAGGTCCTGGCGCTCGTACTGGGCCAGCCAGTCGGCGGCATGGGTGCCGGCCATGTCGCCCAGGCCGGTGACGTGCCCCAGGCGGGTCTCGATGACGCTCCAGGCCTGCGCCGTGACCTGGTCCTGCTTGACCACCGTGTCCTTGATGCGGTATTCGAGGCGGGGCGCCTGCTGCTCGCCGCTCACGGTGACGGTGAACTGGGCGCGGTCGGCCGGCGCGGCATATTGGGCCAGGCGCTCGAATTTATCGAAGGCGCTCAGGCCGTGGGCGGCGTCGAATTCCTGGGCCAGCTGCTGCAGTGCGGCCTGCTTGGCGCCCCCGTGGAAGACGTTGTCCTTGAAGGTGTCGAACCAGCCCATCTTCTGGGCGGCCGCGTTGTTGCCGTCGAGAAAATTCTGGATGCGGCTTTCGCTCAGGGCCAGAGATTGGTTGAGGCCCATCGAGAGATTGATTTTGTCCATGGCGCGAGTGGTTGGATGAGGGAGACATCCGCTTAGTAACGCCAACCCGGCCCGCGTTCCAAAATTCGGTCAGCGCCCTTCGAACCGCGCCGATGCGCGCGCATAGAACGCCTCCACCCCGGCCCGAAAGTCTTGCGTGCCCGCGCAGCCCACGAAGGCGCCGGCTTCGGCGGCGAGCTGTTCGGGCAGCGTGCGGTCCAGGGAAGCGTGCATCAGCCGCTTCATCGCGCCGTAGGCCAGCGTGGGCCCCGCCGCGAGGCGCCGGGCGAGGGCGTCGGTGGCGGCGTCCAGTTCGGCGGCGGGCACCACGCGGTTGACGAGGCCCAGGCGCAGGGCCTCGTCGGCCAGGAAGGGCTCGCTGAGCAGGGCGATCTCCAGCGCCTTGCGCGTGCCCACCAGGCGCGGCAGCGCCCAGGAGGCGCCCACGTCGCAGCTTGTGCCCAGGTGGATGTAGGCGAGGTTGAACTTCGTGCCCTCGGCCGCGAGCACGTAGTCGGCCATCAGCATCAGGCTCAGGCCCGCGCCGGCCGCCACGCCGTGCACCTGGGCGATGACGGGCGCGTTCATCTGTGCGAGCAGGGGCAGGGCGGCGTTGAGCGGCGTGAGGATGTCGGTCGCGCCCTGCACCGGGTCGGCGCGCAGCGTGGCCAGGTCGCCGCCCGCCATGAAGCCCCGGCCGTTGCCGCGCAGCACCACGGCGCGCACGGTGTCATCGGCGGCGATGGTCTGCACGGCGGCCAGGAAGGCGCGGGCCAGGGGCACGTCGATGGCGTTGAGGGCGTCAGGGCGGTTGAAGCGCAGCGTGGCGATGGCGCCGTCGCGCTCCAGCAGCAGGGGGGACGTGTATTTCATATCAAATTGGCCTCCAGAGCTTGTCCAGCAAGCGCTGGCAGCTCTTGTTTTGATAGTAATTACCGGTACAGCGCCTCGATCTCCTGCGCATAGGTCTTGTAGATGCTGGCGCGGCGCACCTTCATGGTGGCGGTCACTTCGCCATCGTCGTGGTCCAGTTCCTTGGTGAGCAGGTGGAACTTGCGGATCTGCGAGACCTGGGCAAGGCGGCTGTTGCCCTGGCCGATCTCGGCGTCGATGAGGCTGCGCACCTCCGGGTGCTCGACCAGGGAGCGGAAGTGCGTGAACGGAATGCGCCGCGCCTCGGCCCATTTGCCCACGGTCTCGTAGTCGATCATGATCAGCGCGCCGACGAACTTGCGCGCCTCGGCGACGATGACGCATTCCTTGATGTAGGGGCTGGCCTTCATCGTGTTCTCGATCTCCGAGGGCGTGAGGTTCTTGCCGCCCGCGGTGATCATGATGTCCTTGAGGCGGTCCACGATCTTGATCTGGCCCTGCTCCTCGCGCACCACGTCGCCCGTGTGCAGCCAGCCGTCCTGGATGCTTTGCGCGGTGGCCTCGGGGTTCTTGTAGTAGCCCGCGAAGACCATGTCGCCCTTGATCTGGAACTCGCCCGTGTCGGCGATGCGGTGCTCCACGCCCAGGATGGGCTCGCCCACGGTGCCGACCACCACATGGTCGAGCCGGTGGCCCGTGACCATGCCGGTGGATTCGGTGAGGCCATAGACCTCGATGAGCGGCACGCCGAGCACGCGGAAGAAGCGCACCACGTCGGGTGGGATGGGCGCGGCGCCCGTCAGCGCCACGTGGGCGTTGCGCAGGCCGATGAAGTTCTGCAGCGCGCGGAACACCGTCCAGTAGCTGGCGGCAAAGGTGAGTTTTTCGCCCAGGCTCCAGGTGCTGCGCGGCTTCTCGGCCAATGGTTTGCAGGCTTCGTATGCCTTGTGGAACAACTTGCGGCGCAGCGCACCCGTCTCCTGCATCTTGATGCTGATGGCGGCGTGCAGCTTTTCCCAGATGCGCGGCACGCCGAGGAACATGGTGGGCGCGACCTCGCGCAGATCTTCCTGCACGGTGCGGATGGATTCGCCGAAGTTGACCTGCGAGCCTGCGTACACGGGCACGAAGGTGGTGAGCATCTGCTCGGCCACGTGGCACAGCGGCAGGTAGGACAGGTGGGTGGTGTCGGCGTTCAGCTCCAACCGATCCACGATGCCGGGCACCACGCCGCGGATGTTGCGGTACGAAATCATCGCGCCCTTGGGCTTGCCGGTGGAGCCCGAGGTGTAGATCATCAGGCCCACGTCGTCCAGGGTCTGCCGCGCCAGGGCCTGGTCGATAAGCGCCTGCTGGCCTGATGTTGCACCGAGTTGTTCGACTTCATCGAAGGTGGCGATGAACTGCCGCACCTCGGGCGCGAAGCTGCGCAGGCCCTTGGTCTCCATGACGATGATCTTCTTCAGGCGCGGCAGATCGGGCAGCGCGGCGAGCAGCTTGTCGGTCTGCTCCTGGTCCTCGCAGACCATGATCTCGATGTCGGCATGGCCGACCACGTAGGCGACTTCGTTGGTGGGGCTGGTGGGGTACACGCCCACGGTGACCGCGCCGACCAGGCCCGCGCCCATCTGCGCCAGCACCCATTCGATGCGGTTCTCGGCGATCACGCCCACATGGCCGCCTGCGGGCAGGCCCAATGCGGCGAGGCCCAGGCCGAAGTGGCTGGCACGCTGGTGGTATTGCGCCCAGGTGAAGGGCTTCCAGATGCCGAAGTCCTTTTGCCGGATCGCTACGCGCTGCGCATCGGTGCGGGTGCGCTCGCGCAGCATCTGCGGCAGGGTGAGGTCGGGAAGTGTCATGACAGCCAGCGCTTGCGGCGCTTGTAGTGCTTGATGTCCTTGAAGCTTTTCGCTTCGCCGCTGCCGCCCATGCCCAGGTAGAACTCGCGCACGTCGGGATCGTTGGCCAGCCGCTCGGCTGTGCCGTCGATGACGATCTTGCCGTTCTCCATGATGTAGCCCTGGTGCGCCACGGCCAGGGCCACGGTGGCGTTCTGCTCCACCAGCAGCATGGAGGTGCCGCGCTCGGCGTTGATGCGGGCGATGATGGTGAAGATGTCTTCCACCAGCTTGGGAGAAAGGCCCAGCGAGGGCTCGTCGAGCAGGATCAGTTGCGGCTGCGCGATGAGGGCGCGGCCGATGGCGAGCATCTGCTGCTCGCCGCCCGAGAGGTAGCCGGCCAGACCCTTGCGCCGCTCGTGCAGGCGCGGAAAGTAGGTGTAGACGAGGTCGAAGTCGGGCTTCACATCGCCCCGTCCGGTGAGCGCGTAGGTGGAGGCGATGAGGTTCTCTTCGACCGTGAGGTCCTCGAACACGCGCCGCCCTTCCATCACATGGCTCAGGCCGCTGCGCACCAGTTGCTGCGGCGCGAGCGCCGCCGTATCGCCGCCATTGAAGCGGATGCCTCCGCTGGCGAGCACGCCATCTTCCAGCGCCAGCAGCCCCGACACGGCCTTGAGCGTGGTGCTTTTGCCCGCCCCGTTGCTGCCCAGCAGCGCCACGATCTGGCCGCGCGGCACGGCCAGCGACAGGCCGCGCAGGGCCTGCACCACCTTGTTGTAGATGACCTCGATGTTGTTGACTTCGAGGACGTGGTCCGTGGCCTGCGCGGTCATGGCGTCAGAGCTTGATCCAGTCGGAGGCCGCGACCATCTTCTGCGTTTTCATGTCCGCGCGGTACACGCGGCCCACGGGGATGGAGTTGCCGCTGATGGTGATCGGTACGCCGATCAGGCCGCCCGTGTCGAAGTCCTTGATGGAATTGAGCGCGGCCTTGAGGTTCTTGCCATCGAGCGGCTTGCCCGCGTCCAGGCAGCGCCTGGCCGATTCGGTGAACAGCATGGCGGCCAGGAAGCCCTGGATGTAGGCCGTGCTCTGGTACTCGGGCCGCAGCGCGCGGATCTTCTCCAGCATGGGCGCCTTCTCGGTGTCGTAGTAGTAGCGGTAGGGCATCACGCCCATGAAGCCGTCGCCGTCCGGGCCCATCTTCATGACGGTGGAGCTGTCCATGGTCCAGAAGGTGCCCATCCACTTGCTGGTCATGCCCTGCTGCTTGCCCTGGGTGATGAACTCGGGGATGGGCGCGAGGATGTAGCCGTGGAAGATGGTGTAGTCGGGCGCAGCGCGGCGCAGCTTGATGACCTCGCCGGACACGTCCACGCTGCCCGCGGGCGTCATGATCTTGATGGGCACGGACAGGCCCAGCTTCTTCGCCAGGGCCTCGCTCGATTCGATCGGGTCGCGGCCGAACTCGGAGTCGGAATAGACGAAGGCCACCTTGGCGCCCGGCTTTTCCTTGGCGATGTGGTTGAGCAGGATGCCGAACATCTCGGTGTAGTCGGGGCCGACCAGGAACTGGTTCGGGTACTTCTTGGGGTCGTTCAGCTCGGTGGCGAAGGACGCGCCCGCCATCAAAATGCTGCCGCCCCGGTCCAGCTCGGGGTTGATGGTCTTGGAGAAGCCCGTGGAGTCGCCGTAGTACAGGTTGACCTTGTTCTGGCTGGTGATCTTCTTGAACGCGGCCACGGACACGTCCACCTTGTAGCCCGTGTCCTCGGGCACGTACTTGATCTTGCGGCCCTTGATGCCGCCCGCGTCGTTGACCATCTTCACGTAGTCGCCAATGCCCGCGTTGATGCCCACGCCCGCAAAGGCGAACACGCCGGTGAGGGGGATGGAGCCGCCGATGACGATGTCCTCGTTCGACTGCGCCAGCACCGACAGCGGGCTGGCAAGGGCTGCGGCACCGGCTGCGGCGATCAGCGAGCGGCGTTGGATGGAAGTGGGACGTTGCTTTTCCATGGTTGTCTCCATTGGTGGTTTAGTTGCGGAAAGGCCAGAGATGGAAGAAACGGCGGATGCGCCGCCACACTTCGGCCAGGCCATGGGGCTCGAAGACGAGAAAGCCGATGATGAGCAGGCCGAAGATGACGGTGCGCACGGGCGAGAGGAACACCGTCAGCTCGCTGCCGCCGGGCAGCAGGTCGACGACGAGCTTGAGCAGCTCGGGCACCATGGTCATGAATACCGCGCCCAGGATGCCGCCCAGAATCGACCCCATGCCGCCCACGATGATGGCCGCGAGGAAGAAGATGGACATGAGCAGCGGAAAGCTCTCGGGCGTGACCACGCGGAAGAAATACGCCCACAGCCCGCCCGCCACGCCCGCGTAGAACGACGACAGGCCGAAGCTCAGCAGCTTGTAGCGCAAGAGCGGAATGCCCAGCACCTCGGCGGAGATATCGCGGTCGCGGATGGCGATGAAGGCCCGCCCCACGCGCGTGCGGAACAGGTTGGCCGCGCCCAGCAGCATGAGCACCGTCACCGGCACGATGAGCCAGTAGAGGCGGAAGGACGTGTCCAGCGGCAGACCGAACAGCGTGGCGGGCGGCACGCTCAGGCCGCCGGTGCCGCCGGTGAACTTCCAGTTGGCGAAGATGAAGTGCGCGATGAACGAGGCCGCTATGGTTGCGATGGCCAGGTACAGCCCCTTCACCCGCAGCGACGGAATGCCTACGATGAGCCCGCCCAGCATGGCGACGAAGCCGCCCGCCAGCAGGTTGAGCACGAAGGGCGAGCCCACTTTGGTTTCCAGCACCGCCACGGTGTACGCGCCCAGCCCCATGAAGGCCGCCTGGCCCAGGCTGACGAGGCCCGTGTAGCCCGTGAGGATGTTCAGGCCCGTAGCGCTGGCGACGTTGATGCTGACCAGGCAGGCGAGGTACAGCCAGTAGTCGCTGGCCATGAACGGGAACAGCACCAGCAGCGCGGCGGCCACGGCCAGCCACACCTTTTGCGTGCGCGAGTCGAACAGCGCCGCGTCGGCGACGTAGGTTTCCTTGAGGGTGCCGATGCGCATCAGAGTCTCTCTATCTCGTGCGTGCCGAACAGGCCGTAGGGGCGCACCAGCAGCACGGCCACCAGCACGATGAAGGTGGCGAGCAGCTTGTATTCGCCGCCCAGGTAGGCACCGGCCAACGCCTCGATCAGCCCGATGAGGATGCCGCCGATGAGCGCGCCCAGCACGCTGTCGAGCCCGCCCACGATGACGACCACCAGCACCGACAGCCCGAACACGCCCATGCTCGACGAGATGCCGCCGATCGAGCCCACGATGATCCCGGAGATGGCCGCGAGCATGCCCGAAGCCACCCAGGCCAGCGAGAACACGCGCGGCACGTTGATGCCCACCGAGTACGCGGCGGCTTGGTCCGACGCCGTGGCCCGCAGCGCCACGCCGCCGCGCCAGAAGCGGAACACCAGCAGCACGGCGGCGATGAACACCACCGCGATCATTGCGCCCCAGAACACCTTGGGCGCAAGGAAGGCGTCGCCGATCATGATGGGCTTGGTCGGCATGAAGTCGGGCAGGCGGCGCTGGTCGGCCGTCCAGATCATCTCCACCAGGCCCACCAGCACGGACGCGAGGCCCACGGTGACCATGAAGACGGAAATCGGCGGCTCGCCCAGCAGCGGGCGGATCATGGTGCGCTCGATCACCGCGCCCAGCAGGCCCGCGCCCAGCACGGCGGCGGGAATGGCGAGCCACAGCGGCAGCGCGAACATGGATGCGAAGGTGAAGAACAGGTAGGCGCCCGCCATCAGCATCTCGCCGATGGCGATGTTCACCACGCGCGTGGCCTTGTAAACCATCACGAAGGCCAGGGCGGCCAGCGCGTAGAGCCCGCCGCCCGCGATGCCGGTGAGGCTGATCTCGAAGAGGTAGGCCCAGTCGAAATTTGCCATCACGCAGCCCTCTGGAGCTTGGCGCGCAGGTCGCCCACGTCGCCCGCGCCCAGGTAGGCGCGGATCACCTCGGGGTCGGCCTGCACCTCGGCAGGCGTGCCCTGGGCGATGACCTGGCCGAAGTTGAGCACCACCACGTGGTCCGACAGGTCCATCACCATACCCATGTCGTGCTCCACCATGAGCACCGTCACGCCCCATTCCTCGCGCACGTCGAGGATGAAGCGGGCCATGTCCTCCGTCTCCTCGCGGTTCATGCCCGCCACGGGCTCGTCCAGCATCAATATCTGCGGCTGCATGGCCAGCGCGCGGGCCATTTCCACGCGCTTTTGCAGGCCGTAGGACAGGGCCGAGACGGGCGCGTGGCGGATGTGGTCGATCTCGAGGAAATCGATGATGCGCTCCTCCACATCGCGGCGCAGCGCGGCCTCCTCGCGGCGGGCGCGGCCGATGTAGAAGAGTGCGTCGAGCACGTTGGTCTTCAGGTGCGCGTGGCGGCCCAGCTTGATGTTGTCCAGCACCGTCATGCCGCGGAACAGTGCGATGTTCTGGAAGCTGCGCCCCAGCCCCATCTTCGCGCGCTGTGGCGCGGGCACGCGGGTGATGTCCTCGCCCTTGAACCGGATGGCGCCGCTGGCGGGCTTGTAGAAGCCCGAGATGGTATTGAACAGCGAGGTCTTGCCCGCGCCGTTGGGCCCGATCACGGCGGTGATGGAGCCGGGCTGCACGCCAAAGCCCACGCCCGTGAGGGCCTTCACGCCGCCGAACGCCAGCGTGACGCCATCGACCTGCAGCAACGGGGAAGAAGTTGTCTCCATGGGCCTTCTAATAGGGGTTTGTGCTGTCCTGGAAATCCTACTGGTGCGTAAACTATTTACCAGCCGGTAGATTCTGGAAGGCCCCGCGGCCCACAGCATCCGTACTTACCCGAGAAGTTGCCCCTCTATGTCCAAGTCCGCAGCAGCAGCATCCCCCTGGACCCCTGCGTCCCACCGCGAGCAGCAGCGCGAGGCCAAGCGCCAGGCCGTGCTGCAGGCGGCTGCGCAGCTGTTCAACGAGCGCGGCTTTCACGCCACCTCGCTGGACGACATCGCCGCGCGCCTGAGCGTGACCAAGCCCACGCTGTACTACTACGTGAAGAACAAGGACGAGATCCTGCTGCAGTGCGTGCGCCAGGGGCTGGACATGATGCTGGACGGCATCGAGGCCTCGCGCGCCTCGGGCGGCAAGGCGATCGACCAGCTCGCCACCTGCATGCGGGTGTACGCGCACATCGTCACCGAGCCCTTCGGCATGTGCCTGATCCGCGTGGGCGACGAGCAGGTGCCGCCCGAGAGCCGCAAGGAGCTGCGGCGGCTCAAATCCGCCATCGACCTGGAGTTCCGCCGCCTGGTGGCCGAGGGCGTGGAGGAAGGCGCGCTCGCGCCCTGTGACCCGAAGATGACGGCCTTCGTGATCGCGGGCGCCCTGAGCTGGATCGCGCGCTGGTACCAGCCGGGCGGGGAGTACACGGCCGAGCAGGTGGCCGAGCAGTGCATCGGCACGCTGATGGGCGGCGTGCTGCAGCGGCCGAATGCTGCAAAAAAGAGAGCTGCTCGCGCTTGATGGCAAACGGATTCATATGGTTTTCTATTTGAAAACCAATGGAATCAAGCGCAGGCAGCTATCAAAATTGAATCAGTGGGCGCCTGGGCCCGCCAGATCGTCCAGGATGGGGCAATCCGGCCGGTCGTTGCCCTGGCAGCACGCCACCAGCGTCTGCAGGCTGCGCTGCATGGACTGCATGGCGGCGATGCGTGCGCTCAGGCTCTCGATGTGGGACTGCGCGATGCGCTTGACCTGGCTGCTCGCGCGGCTGCGGTCGTGCCACAGGGCCAGCAGCTCGGCGATTTCCTCCATCGAAAAGCCCAGGTCGCGCGCGCGGCGGATGAACTGCAGGGTGTGCACGTCGGCCGCCGTGTACTGCCGGTAGCCGCTGTCGGTGCGCGCCACGCCCGCGATCAGGCCCAGCGCCTCGTAGTGCCGCACCATGCGCGCCGACACCCCCGCGCGCCGCGCGGCGGTGCCGATGGAGACGGGCCAGGCGGCGGCATTCATGCGGCGACGGTGTAGCCTTCTTCGGCAATGGCGGCGGCCAGGGCCTCGCGCGGCGCGGTGCTGTCCACGGTGACGGTGCCGGCCGCGCGGTCGATGCGCACGGCGGCGGCAGGGTCGACCTGCTGCACGGCCTGGGTGACGGCGCGCTCGCAGTGGCCGCAGGTCATGCCCTGGACCTGGAGGGTGGTGGTGGCGGTTTGCATGGCGGTTGTCCTCGGAAAAGTGGGAAAGGGGGTTGCAATGGCGGAAATGATGAAGCTTGACATCGTGGCAGAGTCAAGCCGCGCGCATGGCACTGCTGGGGCGAGGGTTGATCCAGCTCAATGCTTGACCTTGCCATCATGTCAATGATCACCATCCGGCCCATGAACACCACCACCTCTTCCTCCCTTTCCGGGCCCCTGCACGCGCTGGACCTGGGCGTTTCCGGCATGACCTGCGCGAGCTGCGTGGGCCGCGTCGAGCGTGCGCTGCGCAAGGTGCCTGGCGTGCAGGACGCCACCGTCAACCTGGCCACCGAGTCCGCCCGCATCGCCTTCGCCCCGCCCGATGGCACGGACGCCGCCGCCATGGAAGCCCTGCTGCGCCGCGCCGTGCGCAACGCGGGCTACGAGCCGCGCGCCGCGGGGCCGGGCGATGCGCCCGAGGACCTGTCGCCCTGGGCCGGCTTCCTGCCCGTGGGCCTGGGCCTGCTGCTGTCGGCGCCGCTGGTGCTGCCCATGCTCGGCGACCTGTTCGGCCAGCACTGGATGCTGCCGGCCTGGGTGCAGTTCGCGTTGGCCACGCCGGTGCAGTTCATCCTGGGCGCGCGCTTCTACAAGGCGGGCTGGCACGCGCTCAAGGCGCTCACGGGCAACATGGACCTGCTGGTGGCGCTGGGCACCAGCGCGGGCTGGGGCCTGTCGGTGTGGCTGTGGCTCACGGCGCACCCGGGGCATGCGCCGCACCTGTACTTCGAGGCCTCCGCCGTGGTGGTCACGCTGGTGCTGCTGGGCAAATGGCTGGAGGCGCGCGCCAAGCGTCAGACCACGGCCGCCATCCGCGCGCTGCACGCGCTGCGGCCCGACGTGGCGCACCTGCTGGGCCGCGACGGCGAGGTGGACGTGCCCGTGGCCGAGGTGATGGTGGGCGACAAGCTGGTGGTGCGCCCCGGCGAGCGCATCCCGGTCGACGGCACGGTGCACGAGGGGCACACGCAGGTGGACGAATCCATGCTCACCGGCGAGCCCCTGCCGGTGGCCCGCGACGTGGGCGCCAGCCTGACGGGCGGCTCGATCAACGGCGACGGCCGCATCGTGATGGCCGTGGGCGCGGTGGGCGCCGAGACCGTGCTCGCGCAGATCATCCGGCTGGTGGAGGACGCGCAGGCGGCCAAGGCGCCCATCCAGCGCCTGGTGGACAAGGTGTCCGCCATCTTCGTGCCCGTGGTGCTGGCGATCGCGCTGGCCACGCTGCTGGGCTGGCTGTGGACGGGCGCGGGCGTGGAGGCCGCGCTGATCCACGCCGTGGCCGTGCTGGTGATCGCCTGCCCCTGCGCGCTGGGCCTGGCCACGCCGGCGGCCATCATGGCGGGAACGGGCGTGGCCGCGAAGCACGGCATCCTGATCAAGGACGCGCAGGCGCTGGAGCTGGCCCACCGGGTGGACACCGTGGCCTTCGACAAGACCGGCACGCTGACGGTGGGCCAGCCGCGCCTCACGGCCTTCGAGGCGGTGCAGGGCCAGGACGAAGCGGCCGTGCTGGCGGCCGTGGCCTCGGTGCAGAGCGGCAGCGAACACCCGCTGGCCCGCGCCGTGGTGAACGCGGCCCGCGAGCGCGGCCTGCCCGTGCAGGCGCCGGACGCCGTGCGGGCCGTGCCGGGCCGCGGCACCGAGGGCGAGGTGCAGGGCCAGGGCTACCTCGTGGGCAGCCTGCGCTGGATGCAGGAGCTGGCGGTGCCGCCGGGCCCCTGGGCCGAGCGCGCGCAGGCGCTGCAGGGCGAAGGCGCCACCGTGTCGGCCGTGGCGCAGCGCACGGAAGCGGGTTTGGCATTGCGCGCGCTGATGGCGTTCGGCGACGAGCCCAAGCCCGGCGCGCGCGAGGCGCTGGCGGCGCTCAAGGCCCGGGGCATCCGCACCGTGATGGTCTCGGGCGACAACCGCGGCGCCGCCGAGGCGATGGCGCGGCGCCTGGGGCTGGATCCCGCCGCGGGCGAGGTGATGGCCGAGGTGCTGCCGGGCGACAAGGCCGCCAAGGTGGCGGGCCTGCAGGCGGGAGGGCACACCGTCGCGATGGTGGGCGATGGCGTGAACGATGCGCCGGCGCTGGCCGCCGCCGACGTGGGCATGGCCATGGGCAACGGCACGGACGTGGCCATGCACGCGGCCGGCATCACGCTGATGCGCGGCGACCCGATGCTGGTGGCCGCGGCGCTGGACATCTCGCACCGTACCGTGATGAAGATCCGCCAGAACCTGTTCTGGGCCTTTGCCTACAACGTGGCCGGCATCCCGCTGGCCGCGCTGGGCTACCTGAGCCCGGTGGTGGCGGGCGCGGCCATGGCGCTCAGTTCCGTCAGCGTGATGGCGAATGCCCTCTTACTCAAGCGTTGGCGCATGTGATAAATACGTACGGAGCGGGCCCGCAGGTCTGGCAAACTGTGACGTTTGGTTGCAAATCAGTGGCGGCAGCGGGCCCGGAAGCCGGGCCGGCGCAATCCCCCTCTAAGGAAGACACATCATGAAACTCTTCTCGTTCATGCGGCAGTTCACCATTCGCCTGCGCATGCTGGGGGCCATCGCGGTGGTCCTGGGCCTGCTGAGCCTGCTGGGCGGGGCCGGCATGCTGGGCATGTTCCGCATCCACGCGATGAGCGAGGACTTCATGGCGCATTCGTTCGCCGAAGTGGGCTTCATGGCCGAGCTGCGCGGCGAGATGGGCGCGATCCGCCAGCACGAGAAGGACATGATCATCGGCTACGAAAAGCCCGAGGCCGTGAAGGCCGCGCACGCCAAGTGGCTGGCCAGCCTGGAGCAGGCCAAGAAGGTGGCCGGCAAGTTCCTGGAGGGCGAGGAGGATTCCGACAACCCCGTGGTGCGCAACATCGTGGCCCGGCTGGACAGCTACCGCGACCAGTTCGGGCACGTGGCCCGGCAGCTGGAGGCCAGCGGCTACGACACCGCCACCATCGCCAATCGCATGAGCGGCAAGGCCGTGGCCGAGTTCGATCAGGCCGACAAGCTGATGGCCGAGCTCGATGCCGTGCTGCGCGCCGAGGTGGGCAAGTCGGTGGAGCAGCAGGGCCAGGTGTCCCAGCAGACCAAGTGGCTCTTCGCGCTGGCGGTGCTGATCACCGTGGTGGTGGTGGTGCCCACCACGCTCATGAACATGAATTCCATCTGCCGCCCGCTCGAAGAGGCGCGCCGCATGGCCCAGGCCATTGCCGGCGGCGACCTGTCGCAGCCCATCGCCGCCGAGGGCAAGGACGAGGTGGCTGACCTGCAGCGCGCGCTGCGCGACATGCAGCAGGGCCTGGGCTCGCTGGTGGCGCAGGTGCGCGACGCCAGCGGCAACATCGCCACCGCCAGCCAGGAGATCGCCACCGGCAACCACGACCTGTCGCAGCGCACGGAGCAGACCGCCAGCAACGCGCAGGAGGCCGTGGCCTCGCTGTCGCAGCTCACGGCCACCGTGCAGCAGACGGCCTCGTCGTCGCAGATGGCCAACCAGCTGGCCGCATCGGCCTCGCAGATGGCCACGCACGGCGGCGGCGTGGTGCAGCAGGCCGTGGCCAGCATGCATGAGATCTCGACCTCCAGCCGCAAGATCGGCGACATCATCGGCCTGATCGACTCCATCGCCTTCCAGACCAACATCCTGGCGCTGAACGCGGCCGTGGAAGCGGCCCGCGCGGGCGAGCAGGGCCGCGGTTTCGCCGTGGTGGCCAGCGAAGTGCGCAGCCTGGCCCAGCGCTCGGCCGCCGCGGCCAGCGACATCAAGGGGCTGATCCAGAGCAGCGTGACGGCGGTGGACGGCGGTGTGCGCCACGTGGAAGAGGCGGGCACGGCGATGAAGGACATCGTGAGCAGCGTGCAGCGCGTGGGCGACATCATCGGCGAGATCACGGCGGCGGCATCGGAGCAGTCGGCCGGCATCGGCCAGGTGAACGGCTCGGTGGGCGAGATCGACCGCATGACGCAGCAGAACGCGGCCCTGGTGGAAGAATCCGCCGCCGCCGCCGAATCCCTGCGCGAGCAGGCGGCGCGCCTATCGCAGGTGGTGCAGCAGTTCCGCCTGGCCGAGTCCATGGGCGGCCAGGGCCACCCGCCCGTCGCGGTGGCTGCACCGCCGCGGCAGGCGGCGCTGGCCGGCGACACCGGCCGGGCCCTGCTGGCGCGCTGAGGTTTTCTCTTTCGGAAGGCGCCCGCGCCTTTGCTTTCATTGACCTGCGTCATGGGCCGCGCCGCGGCCCCGTGGCACCCTCCAGGCATCGTGTCACTGGGAGTGCTGCCATGTCGTCCGTCACACTGCGGGTCATCCGCGAAGAGCATGCGTCGCTGGCCGCGGTGCTGCATTCGCTGCGGCTTCTGCTGGACCGCGGGCCGGGCGACGAGCCCGCCGCGTTCTTCGACGTGATGCGGGCGATGCTGTTCTACATCGACGAGTTTCCCGAGCGCCAGCACCACCCCAAGGAAACGCAGCTGCTGTTCCCCAAGGTGGCCGAACGCTCGCCCCAGGCCGCCGTGGCCATCGAGCGGCTGGACCGGGAACACGCGGGCGGCGAAGCGGCGGTGCGCGAGCTGCAGCACCTGCTGCTGGGCTGGGAGCTGATGGGCGACGCGCGCCGCGAAGCCTTCGTCGAGGCGCTGGAGCGCTACATCCGCTTCTACCTGGAGCACATGCGGCTGGAGGAAGACGTGGTGCTGCCCGCGGCGCAGCAGTACCTGCAGGAGGCCGACTGGGCGGCGCTGGATGCGGAGTTCGCGAGCAACACCAACCCGCTGGCCAAGGGCCCGGCGCGAGACCCGGCCTATGACCGTCTTTTCACCCGCATCGTGATGCGGGCTCCCAGTCCCATCGGGCTGGGATAGCTCTCAGGCCGCGAGGGCGGGGTAGTCCGTGTAGCCCTCGGCGCCGCCGCCGTACAGCGTGGCGCGGTTGACCTGGTTGAGGGGCGCGCCGTGTTCCAGGCGGTCCACGAGGTCGGGGTTGGCGATGAACGGCCGGCCGAAGGCCACGATGTCGGCACCGTTCGCCAGCGCCTGTTCGGCCAGCGCCTTGTCGTAGGCGTTGTTCACCATCCATGCGCCCTGGCCGCCGGCGGCGCGGTAGGCGGCCTTGAGCGCGGCGTAGTCGAAAGGCCGGTCCGGAATCTCGCGCGGGCCGCCCGTGGCGCCCTCGATCACGTGGATGTAGGCCAGTCCCAGGGGTCCGAGCTGGCGCACCACATGGTCGAACAGCGGCTGGGGGTCGGCGTCCACCACGTCGTTCGCGGGCGTCACGGGCGAGAGGCGGATGCCGGTGCGGCCGCCGCCGATCTCCTGCGTGATGGCGGTGACCACCTCGACCAGCAGGCGCGCGCGGTTCTCGATGCTGCCGCCGTAGGCGTCGGTGCGGTGGTTGGCGCCGGTCTTGAGGAACTGGTCGATGAGGTAGCCGTTGGCCGCGTGCACTTCCACGCCGTCGAAGCCGGCCTCGATGGCGGCGCGCGCGGCGCGGCGGTAGTCGGCCACGATGCCGGGGATCTCGGCCAACTCCAGCGCGCGGGGCACGGAGGTCTCGGTGAAAGTGGGCACGCCGTCCTGGATCAGCACGGTTTTGGTCTTGGCCTGGATGGCCGAGGGCGCCACGGGCGCCCCGTTGCCGGGCTGCAGCGCGGTGTGCGAGACGCGGCCCACATGCCACAGCTGTACCACGATCTTGCCGCCCGCGGCGTGCACGGACGCGGTGACCTTCTTCCAGCCCGCGATCTGCTCGGGCGCATACAGGCCCGGCACGTCGGCGTAGCCCTGGCCCTGGTGGCTGATGGCGGTGGCCTCGGAGATGATCAGCCCGGCGCTGGCGCGCTGCGTGTAGTACGTGGCGACCAGGTCCGTGGGCACGGCATTGGGGGAACGGTTGCGCGTGAGCGGCGCCATGGCGATGCGGTTGGCCAGGTGCAGGTCACCGGCCTGGATGGGATCGGACAGGAAAGGCATGGGGAAGGGGCTTTCAGGAAAAGGAAAGGGTTGCACACCATCGATCAGTCCCGAAGGTTAATGCTGCAACGCAAAACGTGCAGCGCACTGGCGTCAACAAGGGCTCTGGTTTTGTGCTACTGGCGGTGGGGCAGAATCCACTGGCCCATGCCCCCTTCGAACCACGCCGACACCGCCCGCCATGCGCCCCTGCGCCACGCCCTGTGGCTGGCCGTGGCGCTGTCGATGGGCGCCGCGGTGTCGCTGGGCATCACGCGCTTCGCCTATGCCCTGCTGCTGCCCCCCATGCGCGCGGACCTGGGCTGGTCGTACACGCTGGCGGGGGCCATGAATACCGTGAACGCGCTGGGCTACCTGCTGGGCGCCTTGATCACGCCGATGCTGCTGCGGCGCGCGGCGCCAGGGTCGGTGCTGCTGGCCGGCGCGGTGCTGGCCACCGTGTTCATGGGGCTCAGCGGGTTCTTCGTGGAGGCCCTGCCGCTGCTGCTGCAGCGCCTGCTTGCGGGCGGGGCCAGCGCGCTGGTGTTCATTGCCGGCGGCCTGCTGGCCGCGCGGCTGGGCGCGCAGGAGCCGGGGCGCAGCGGCCTGCTGCTGGGGCTGTACTACGGCGGCACGGGCTGGGGCATCAGCCTGTCGGCACTGCTGGTGCCCGCCGTGCTGGAGGCCGCCCCCGGGCCCCATGCCTGGACCTGGGCATGGTGGGCGCTGGCCCTGGCGTGCGCCCTGGCCACGGCCCTGCTGGGCTGGCCCGCACGGGCGCTGCAGGCGCTGGCCGCGCCCACGGCCGGCCCCGCCGCCCACGCGCCGACAGGCACCGTGCGCTGGCGGGCGCTGGCGCCGGCGCTGCTGGGCTATGGCCTGTTCGGCGTGGGCTACATCGGCTACATGACCTTCGTGGTGGCGCTGCTGCGCGAGCAGGGCGCCAGCGGCACGGCCGTGACCTGGTTCTATGCGCTGCTGGGGCTGGCGGTGGTGCTGTCCTCGCGCATCTGGGCCGGGCTGCTGGACCGCAGCCGGGGCGGGCAGGCGCTGGCATTGCTCAACGGCCTGCTGGGCGTGGCCACGGTGCTGCCAGCGCTGACCTCGGCCTGGCCGGTGGTGCTGGCCTCGGGCCTGCTGTTCGGCGGCGTGTTCCTGTCGGTGGTGGCCTCGACCACGGCGCTGGTGCGGCACAACCTGCCCCAGGCGCTGTGGGCCAGCGGCATCAGCGCGTTCACCATCGTGTTCGCCGCCGGGCAGATCGTGGGGCCCACGGTGGTGGGCTGGATCGCCGACGGCCCGGGCGGGCTGGCGCGGGGGCTGGTGTTCTCGGCCTGCGCGCTGTGGGCGGGGGCGCTGGTGGCGTCGCGCCAGAAGCCGCTGGCGGCTGCGGCGACTTATTCAGTGTCGCCTTAATCGGTTTCCGCATAACCAAGCACGAAAGCAGTGCAAGGCGCCGGAGGGCCCTCTGCCTAGAATTTTTCGTTCATGCCGGGTGCGCCGCACAGCGCCGCGCCCGGCCGGTGGCGACGGATTCAGAGAGGACATTTTCCCGATGGCAACGACACGCAGAACGAGCATCCAGGCCGCGGCCCTGGCGGTGGGCATGGCACTGGGCCTGGGCGCGCTGGCGCAGACCCGCGAGGTGGTGATCGGCTACCAGGACATGGTCGTGCCCTGGCGCCATGCGCAGGAGACCCGCGAGGTCGAGAAGCGCACCGGCTACAAGGTCACCTACCGCAAGCTGGGCAGCGGCGCCGAGGTGGTGCGCGCGCTGGCCTCGGGCGCCATCCACATCGGCGAGGCGGGCTCCTCGCCCTTTGCCTCGGCACTGTCGCAAGGCGTGCCCATCGAGGTGTTCTGGATCCTGGACAACATCAACGACGCCGAGGCCCTGGTGGCGCGCAACGGCGCGGGCGTGAACCAGCTCTCCGACTTCAAGGGCAAGAAGATCGGCCTGCCGTTCGTGTCGACCACGCACTTCCACGCGCTGGTGGCCCTGCAGGACGCGGGCGTGGACCCCAAGGGCGTGCAGATCCTGAACCTGCGCCCACCCGAGATCCTGGCGGCCTGGGAGCGCGGCGACATCGACGCCACCTTCGTGTGGGACCCGGTGCTTGCCAAGGTCAAGAACAGCGGCAAGGTCATCGTGACCTCGGGCCAGATCGCGGCCAAGACGGGCAAGGCCACCTTCGACGGGCTGGCTGTGACCAAGGCTTTCGCCAAGGAGCACGACGCCTTCCTTGCGCAGTTCGTGCAGGTGCTGGCGGACGCCGACAAGTCCTACACGGCCAACAAGGGCGCCTGGACGGCTGATTCGGCCCCGGTGCAATCCGTGGCCAAGTGGAGCGGTGCCGAGGCGCCCACGGTGCCGGCCAGCCTGGCGCTCTACGCCTTCGTGCCGCCGGCCGAGCAGGCATCCAACCAGTGGCTGGGCGGCGGCAAGGACTCGGTGGTGGCCAAGTCGCTGGCGGCCACGGCGGCCTTCCTGAAGGAGCAGGGCACCATCCAGAACGTGCTGCCCGACTATTCCGTCGGCGTGAACTCGGCCTGGGTCCGGCGTGCGAAGTGAAGCAGCCCCACGCGGACTGCAGATCCGCGGCCTGAACGTGCGCTATGCCGGCGCGCGCCGGGCCGCGCCCGTGCTGGCGCTGCAGGACGTGAACCTGGACATCGCGGCCGGCGAGCTGGTGGTGGCGCTGGGCGCTTCGGGCTGCGGCAAGACCACGCTGCTTAACTGCATCGCGGGCTTCACCGAGGCGTCCTCGGGCCGCATCGTGCTGGGCGGCCAGGCCGTGACCGGACCGGGCGCCGAGCGCGGCGTGGTGTTCCAGAAGCATGCGCTCATGCCCTGGCTGAATGTGGTGGACAACGTGGCGCTGGGCCTGCGCCTGCGCGGCGTGCCGCGTGAGGCCCGGCGCGAGCGGGCGCTGGAGAAGCTGGCCCTGGTGGGGCTGGAGGCCTTCGCCCAGGCGCCCGTGTGGCAGCTCTCGGGCGGCATGCAGCAGCGCGTGGGCATCGCGCGCGCCCTGGCCAGCGACCCGGATGTGCTGCTGATGGACGAGCCCCTGGGCGCGCTCGACGCGTTCACGCGCGAATCGCTGCAGGAGCTGGTGCTGCGGCTGTGGCAGCGCACGGGCAAGACGATTTTCTTCATCACCCACGACGTGGAGGAAGCGCTGTTCCTCGCGTCCCGCCTGGTCGTGATGACGCCGCGCCCCGGCCGCATCGCGCAGCAGCATGCGCTGGCGTTCAACCGCGCCTACCTGGACGGCCGGGCGGCGCGTGCGGTCAAGTCGGGCGCCGATTTCATCGCCTGGCGCGAGCGCGTGCTGGACTGGATCGCCCCCGATGTGGAGACGGCCCATGCCTGACGCGGCCGCCGCCCGCATCCTGGCCACGGCGGCTGCGGCAGAGCCCGCGGCCGTGCGCACGGCCCCTGCGGCACCCGTGTTGCGCGCCGTGGCGCCGTTCCGCCTGCCGGGCAGCGGGCCGAGCCGGGCCATCAGCGCGGGCTGCGTGGCCGCGCTGGCGTTGCTGTGGTGGCTGGCCACCCACCGGGACTGGGTGCCGCCGCTGTTCCTGCCCGCGCCCGAGGCCGTGGCGGGCGCGCTGCGCGATGCCTGGCAGGGCAACATCCAGGGTGGCGAGCCGTTGTGGAAACACCTGCAGTGGAGCGCCGTGCGCGTGTTCGGCGCCTTCGCGCTCGCTGCGGTCACGGCCGTGCCCGTGGGCATCGCCATGGGCGTGAGCCGCGTGGCGCGCGGGCTGTTCGACCCGCCCATCGAGTTCTACCGCCCGCTGCCGCCGCTGGCCTACCTGCCGCTGATCGTGATCTGGTTCGGCATCGACGAGACCTCCAAGGTCCTGCTGATCTACCTGGCCTGCTTCGCGCCCATCGCCCTAGCGGCCAAGGCGGGCGTGCGCAGCGCGAGCGTGGAGCAGATCAACGCCGCCCTGTCGCTGGGCGCCAGCCGCTGGCAGCTGGTGCGGCACGTCATCGTGCCCGCCGCGCTGCCGGAGATCATGGTGGGCCTGCGCATCGCCGTCGGCTTCGGCTGGACCACGCTGGTGGCCGCCGAGATGGTGGCGGCCACCGTGGGGCTGGGGCAGATGGTGCTCAACGCCTCCAACTTCCTGCGCACCGACGTGGTGGTGATGGGCATCCTGGTCATCGGCCTCGTGGCCTGGGGCTTCGACTGGTGGATGCGCTGGCTGGAGCACCGCTTCGTGCCCTGGAAGGGCCGGTAGCGGTTCTCGGCTTGGATTACTTCAGCAGGCCTTCGGCCTTCATCGCGGCCTGCACGGCGGGGCGGGCACCGACGCGGTCGCGGTAAGCCGCCAGGTTCGCCAGGGCCGAGATGTCCGTATTGGTGGGCTTGGCCCAGTTGGTCACGGTGAACAGGTAGCCGTCGGCCACGGTGAACTGGTCGCCCATCAGGTACTGCTTGCTGGCGAGCTGGCCGTCCACCCATTGCAGGCGCTGCTGCAGCTTCTCGCGCGCCATGGTCTTGTATTCCTCGGGCGTGGCGGGGTTGAACAGGGGGCTGAAGCCCTTGTGGATCTCGGTGCCGATGAAGGTCAGCCACTCCTGCAGGCGGTAGCGCTCCATGGTGCCGTTGGCGGGCGCGAGGTTCTTGGTCGGCGCCTGGTCGGCGATGTACTGCACGATGGCCGGGCCTTCGCGCAGGCGCTCGCCGTTGTCCAGCTCCAGCAGCGGCACGTAGCCCAGCGGGTTGATGCCGTAGTAGTCGGTGCCGTCCTGCAGCTTGTGGCTCTTGGTGCTGGCCAGCACGGAGGTGTGGGCCAGGCCCGCCTCGTGCAGGGCGATGTGGGGGGACAGGGAGCAGGCGCCGGGGGAGTAGTAGAGCTTCATGGATGCATCCTTTTTTTGCGAACGGGAAGCCCTGGATGCTATGCGCTGTGCCGTTTTTCTGCAGGCGCGGGCTCTTAGCTATCGTAGCCCGGCGCCTCGCGCTGCACCTTGCGCAGCAGCGCGGGCCAGGCGAAAGCCCCGCCCAGGCCGCCGGTCTGCACCTTCATGGCCTGCGCCACGCCGCTGACGATCTGCGGGTTCACGGGGGTCAGCGCGCCGCCGCCGGCCTGCGCGTCGATCTGTATCTTGCAGGTGGACTCGAAGGTGTACATGGCGAGGAAGGCGTCGGCGATGGTCGTGCCCACGGTCAGCAGCCCGTGGTTGCGCAGCATGAGGAAGTTGGCTTGCCCCAAGTCGGCCTGCAGGCGCGGCTTTTCCTCATCGCGGAAGGCCACGCCTTCGTACGCGTGGTAGGCCAGCGAGGCCAGCACGAAGGTGCTCTGCTGGCTGATGGGCAGCACGCCGCCCTGCTGCGCGCTCACGGCCACGCCGGCGCGCGTGTGGGTGTGCAGTACGCACTGCGCCTCGGGCCGGGCCTCGTGCACGGCGCTGTGGATCACGAAGCCCGCGGGGTTCACGGGGAAGGGCGAGTCGTGCAGCTTGTTGCACTGCATGTCCACCTTGATGAGGCTGGACGCGGTGATCTCCTCGAACATCAGCCCATAGGGGTTGATGAGGAACTGGTGCGCGTCCGGCCCCGAGACGGATTCCGGCAGCTTGGCGCTGATGTGGGTGAAGACCAGGTCGCTCCATCCGTACAGCGCCACGAGGCGGTAGCAGGCGGCGAGGTCGCGGCGCAGCTGCCATTCTTCGGGGCTGACGCTGGCTTGCATCGAGGGGATGTCGGGCATGGGGTGTCTCCTGGGTTCTGTGGGCGAGAAGACCCCACTGTAGGCCGTCGGCGGGCCGCGCACTGTCCGCCAGGCTACACAGCGTGCGGATGCCGCCATCCGCGCAGGAGGCTATGTTTTTTATAGCTGCCAGCGCTTGCTGCATAAGCGCTGGAGGCCATTTTGACTATTATTCCGAGGCACTCATCTTGCGTACGCGTGTCAGCCGCCCGGCGTGGGCGGTATGCCGGCGAGCTTGTCGGGGTTGCGCACCGCGTAGATGGCCACGATGCGCTCGCCGTCCGTCACGAAGGCCTGGGCCGATTCGATGCGGCCGTCCACGTAGCGCACCAGCCCCGGCTCGCCGTTGATGAGCGCCATACGGTAGACCACCTGCGCGCCCAGGCGCCGGTACAGCGCCCAGTACAGGTTGGCGATGCGGAAGGGACCCACCAGCGGCTTGGCGAACGAGGGCACCTTGCCGCCGCCATCGCCGATGAGCTGCGCGTCCTCGCTCAGCAGCGCCTCGATGGCGCCGCGGTCGCCGCTCTTGGCGGCCAGCATGAAGCGCTGCAGCAACTGCCGGTGCACGCCGTGCGGCACCGCGAAGCGGGTGCGGGCCTGCTGCACGCGCTCGCTGGCGCGGTGCACCAGCTGGCGGCAGGCGGCCTCGGTCTTGCCGAGCTGCGCGGCGACCTCGGCGTAGTCGTAGTCGAACACCTGGCGCAGCAGGAAGGCCGCGCGCTCCTCGGGGCCCAGGCGCTCCAGCACGTGCAGGAAGGCCACCGAGAGCTCGCCCGCCAGCTCGGCCGCCGATTCGGGCGTGCGCTCGTCCAGCCCTCCACCAGCGGCTCGGGCAGCCACCAGCCCACGTAGGCCTCGCGCTCGGCCTTGGCGGCGCGCAGCCGGTCGATGGACAGGCGCGTGACCACGGTGACCAGCCAGGCCTCGGCCGACTGCAGGGTGCCGGCGTCCGTGCGGCTCCAGCGCAGCCAGGCGTCCTGCAGCACGTCCTCGGCATCGGCGCGTACGCCCAGCATGCGATAGGCGATGCCGAAGAGGCGCGGGCGCAGGGCGGTGAAGGGGTCGGTGGCGGGCGTCATGGCGGCGGCGGTGCTCTTTCTACACGCCAGACGGCGGGAGCCGCGGATTTGTGACAGCAGGGTGGGGGCGCTTGGGATTTGATAGCTGCCCGCGCTTTCTGGACAAGCGCCGGGGGCCGATTTGCCTCATATCCCCATTCCTCAAGGCTGCGTCAAATGTTCCAGCCGCGCCAGGTACGCCATGGCTTGCGCCGTGCTGGTGCCGCACATCTCGGCGGACGGCTGGAGCCCCTGGCACACGGCCGGGCGGCCCGGCTGGCCGAAGATGCGGCAGCGCGCGTTGTCACCCAGCTGCACGCAGCGCACCCCGGCGGGCTTGCCCTGCGGCATGCCGGGAATGGCCGAGGTGATGGACGGCGCGGTGCAGCAGGCGCCGCAGCCGGGGCGGCAGTCCATGTCGGTGGGTGAATCAGGGCTGCAGGCGCGTGGCGGCCCACAGCACCTGGTCCACCACGGCGCGCACGCGGTCGCGGTGAAGGGGCTGCACCAGCCCGTCGGCCTCGTCGAAGGCGCTGCCCGCCGACCCCAGGGCGAAGGCCTTGGGCGCCAGCCAGCATTCCGCATTGATGAGCAGCGGCGCCAGATGGCTCTGCGAGCGCAGGCCGCCCAGGGCGCCCGGCGATGCGCTGAGCATGCCCACCACCTTGCCGCGGAAGGGCTTGCCGCCGTCTTCCCAGTCCGGGTGGCCCTTCACGGGGCTGGATGCCCAGTCGATGGTGTTCTTGAGCAGGGCGGTGTAGCTGCCGTTGTACTCGGGCGAGCAGATCACCCAGGCGGGGTGCCGCCACAGGATCTCCTTGAGGCGGATCACGTCGGCGGGCGTGCCCTGGGCCTCGGTGTCGGCGTTGTAGAGCGGAATGTCGAAATCCGACAGCTCCAGCAGCGTGACCTGCGCGCCTGCCTCGCGCGCGATGGCGGTGGCGGCGCGGGCCAGCTGGCGGTTGAAGGACTGCTGGCGCGTGCTGCCCGCGAAGACGAGGAGGGAGGGGGTGTCGTTTGGCATGCCCGCGATTGGAGCACAGGCGGGCGGCAGGATTCCTGCGGTGTTTCACGTGAAACAGGGCGGAAAACCCGAAAACCGCCAAAGGTGGGAAAATTGCGAGTTTCCCCGCGCCCGGAGCTCCCCCATGTTGTATCCCCAGGAATTTGATGTGATCGTCGTCGGCGGCGGCCATGCCGGCACCGAGGCCGCGCTGGCGGCCGCCCGCATGGGCAGCCGCACGCTGCTGCTCACGCACAACATCGAGACGCTGGGGCAGATGAGCTGCAACCCCAGCATCGGCGGCATCGGCAAGGGCCACCTGGTGAAGGAGGTGGACGCGCTGGGCGGGGCCATGGCCCTGGCCACGGACGGGGGCGGCATCCAGTTCCGCATCCTCAACAGCTCCAAGGGCCCGGCCGTGCGCGCCACGCGGGCCCAGGCCGACCGCATCCTGTACAAGGCGGCCATCCGCCGCATGCTGGAGAACCAGTCGAACCTGTGGCTGTTCCAGCAGGCCGTCGATGACCTGATGGTGGAGGGCGACCGGGTGGTGGGCGCGGTCACGCAGGTGGGCATCGCTTTTCGCTCGCGCACGGTGGTGCTGACGGCGGGGACATTCCTGGACGGCAAGATCCATGTGGGGTTGAACAACTACGCGGCCGGCCGGGCAGGGGACCCGCCCGCCGTGTCGCTGTCGTCCCGGCTCAAGGAACTGCAGCTGCCGCAGGGGCGCCTGAAGACCGGCACGCCGCCGCGCATCGACGGCCGCAGCATCGACTTCAGCAAATGCGAGGAGCAGCCCGGCGACCTCGACCCCGTGCCGGTGTTCAGCTTCATGGGCAACGCGGCGATGCATCCAAGGCAAGTGCCGTGCTGGATCACCCACACCAACGAGCGCACGCACGACATCATCCGCAGCGGCTTCGACCGCAGCCCCATGTTCACCGGCAAGATCGAAGGGGTGGGGCCGCGCTACTGCCCGAGCGTGGAGGACAAGATCAACCGCTTCGCCGACAAGGAAAGCCACCAGATCTTCCTGGAGCCCGAGGGCCTGACCACGAACGAGTACTACCCCAACGGCATCTCCACCAGCCTGCCGTTCGACATCCAATACGACCTGGTGCGCAGCATGCCGGGGCTGGAGAACGCACACATCCTGCGCCCCGGCTACGCCATCGAATACGACTACTTCGACCCGCGCTCGCTCAAGGGCAGCTTCGAGACGCGGCAGATCCAGGGCCTGTTCTTCGCCGGCCAGATCAACGGCACCACGGGCTACGAAGAAGCGGCGGCCCAGGGTCTGTTCGCGGGCATCAACGCCGCGCTGCAGTGCCGGGGCGAAGCGCCCTGGCTGCCCGGCCGCGACGAGGCCTACCTGGGCGTGCTGGTGGACGACCTCATCACCAAGGGCGTGACCGAGCCCTACCGCATGTTCACCAGCCGCGCCGAGTTCCGCCTGCAGCTGCGCGAGGACAACGCTGACATGCGCCTGACCGAAGCCGGCCGCCGCATGGGCCTGATCGACGATGCCCGCTGGGAGGCATTCAGCCGCAAGCGCGACGCTGTTTCACGTGAAACAGAACGCCTCAAGGCCACCTGGGTGAACCCGCGCAACCTGCCGGCGGCCGAATCGGCACGCGTGCTGGGCAAGAGCATCGAGCACGAATACAACCTGTTCGAACTGCTGCGCCGCCCGGACGTAAGCTATGCCGGCCTGATGTCGCTGGACGGCGGCAAGTACGCCACCGCCGATGTTTCACGTGAAACCCTGGGCGAACTCGCCGGGCCGGTGCTGGAGCAGGTGGAGATCGCCGCCAAGTACGCGGGCTACATCGACCGCCAGAAGGGCGAGGTGGAACGCGCCGCGCACTTCGAGAAGCTGCGCCTGCCGCCCGATCTGGACTACATGCAGGTCACGGCCCTGAGCATCGAGGCGCGGCAGGTGCTCAACCGCCACCGGCCCGAAACCCTGGGCCATGCCTCGCGCATCACGGGCATCACCCCGGCCGCGATTTCGCTGCTGATGGTGCATTTGAAGAAGGGCGGGTTCAAGGGCTTCACCCCATCGCCCGCCACGCAGGAGGAGGCCGCGTGAAGGGCGCCCTGCGGGCGGGCGCGCAAACCCTGGGCCTCGCGCTATCGGACGCGCAGGTCGATCTGCTGCTGGAATTCCTTGCGCTGCTGCAGAAGTGGAACAAGGTCTACAACCTGACCGCGGTGCGCGACCCGCAGGAAATGCTGACGCACCACCTGCTCGACAGCCTGGCCGCCGTGCCGCCGCTGCGCCGGCACATTTCAGCGCATGGGGCCGCGGCGGGGCAGGGCGTGCGCCTGCTCGACGTGGGTTCTGGCGGCGGCCTGCCCGGCGTGGTGTTCGCCATCTGCTGCCCCGAGGTGGACGTGAGCTGCGTGGACACCGTGGGCAAGAAGGCCGCGTTCATCCAGCAGGCGGCGGTGGCGCTCAAGCTGCCCAACCTGCACGGACTGCACGCCCGGGTCGAGACGCTCACCACGCCCTTCGACATCATCAGCTGCCGCGCCTTCGCCGCGCTGCCCGACTTTGTGAACTGGTCGCGCGGCGCGCTGGCGCCGCAGGGCACCTGGCTGGCCATGAAGGGCAAACGCCCCGACGACGAAATCGCCGCTCTGCCGGCCGGCGTGCAGGTGTTTCACGTGGAACCGCTCGCCGTGCCCGGCCTGGAGGCCGAGCGCTGCATCGTCTGGATGCGACCGCTCGCGTAAACTCTGTCCCAGATTCTTGGGGAAATCATGTTTGGCATTGCGGATTACGGCGCTTTCATCGCCGCGATAGTGTTGTTCCTGGCCATTCCCGGCCCAGGCAATCTGGCGCTGATCACCTCCACCAGCAAGGGCGGCATCCGGGGAGGACTGGGCGCCACCCTGGGCGTGATCGCGGGCGACCAGGTGCTAATGTGGCTGGCCGTGGCCGGCGTGGCCGCCCTGCTGACGGCCTACCCGGCGGCCTTCCATGCCGTGCAGTGGCTGGGCGCGGCCTACCTGGCGTGGCTGGGCTTCAAGATGCTCACGGCCAAGCCGGGCGATGCGCCGGTGCTCACCATCCAGCCGCGCCACTACTTCAAGCAGGCGGCGCTCATCACCTTGCTCAATCCCAAGGCCATCGTGTTCTACATGGCGTTCTTCCCGCTGTTCGTGGACCCGGCCCGGCATCAGGGCATGCTGACCTTTGGCGTGATGGCGGCCACGGTGGCGGCGCTGACGTTCGTGTACGGCCTCGTGGCCGTGCTGCTCACGCACTTCCTGGCCGAGCGCATGCGCGCCAATCCCCGCATCGGCCGCACGCTGGAGAAGCTGGCGGGCGCCTTCCTCATCGGCTTCGGCATCAAGCTGGCCATTTCCAAGTAAGCCATGGCCAAGATCTTTTGCGTCGCCAACCAGAAGGGCGGGGTCGGCAAGACCACCACCACCGTCAACCTCGCCGCCGGCCTGGCCAAGATCGGGCAGCGCGTGTTGATGATCGACCTGGACCCGCAGGGCAATGCCACCATGGGTTCGGGCGTGGACAAGCGCAGCCTGGAGCTCACGGTGTATGACGTGCTGCTCGAATCCGCCTCGGTGAAGGAGGCGGCCGTGCTCTCGGACAAGTGCGGCTACCGGGTGCTGGGCGCCAACCGCGAACTCGCGGGCGCCGAGGTGGAGCTGGTGGCGCTGGAGCACCGCGAAAAGCGCCTGAAGACGGCGCTGGCCGAGGCGGATGCCGACTACGACTTCGTGCTCATCGACTGCCCGCCGTCGCTGTCCATGCTGACGCTCAACGGCCTGTGCAGCGCGCACGGGGTCATCGTGCCCATGCAGTGCGAGTACTTCGCGCTCGAAGGCCTGACCGACCTGGTCAACACCATCAAGCAGGTGCACGCCAACCTCAATGCCGACCTGCAGATCATCGGCCTGCTGCGCGTGATGTTCGACCCGCGCATCACGCTGCAGCAGCAGGTGAGCGACCAGCTCAAGGGCCACTTCGGCGACAAGGTGTTCAACACCGTGATCCCGCGCAACGTGCGCCTGGCCGAGGCGCCCAGCTACGGCCTGCCGGGCGTGGTCTTCGACCCGGCGGCCAAAGGCAGCCAGGCCTTCGTGGAGTTTGCGCAGGAGATGGTGGAGCGCGTACAGCGCATGTAACCACGGGTGAAATTGGCCGCTAGCGCCTGTCTAGCATTCATTTTAAGCTATTGTTTTTATAGCATTGCTTTGACAGCGGCGCCGGGAGATGCGCTGGGCCAGTTGTTCACTCACGTACTGCCCGGTGGTCTTCTCCAGCGTTGCCAAGGTCGATGTGAGCCCCCCGGTCTTCATGCACGAAGCCGCGTAAGCAGGGTTCTCCACCATTTGCGGGTGGGCGAACAGTTGCTTGCAGATACCGTCATACGGCGTGGCAAAACTCCAATTGGATTGCGCTGGCCGCTATCAAATATAGAGCACCATCCAAGCGTTAACAATTGATGCCCACAGGTAACAGCGCGTTCCCGTGCCGTGGTTTTGTGCCTAAACTCCGCCCAGCTTAATTACGGTCACAGCCGTTCACACATTAAAAGAAAGCCTTGCCATGCTCACACATATGCTTTCGCGGGCCTGCGCGCCTTCCCTACACAAATCGCGCCGGGCGGGTTGGTTGGTTGGTCTGTTGGCGGTTCCGCTGCTGGGCTTTGCGGGTGGCGCTTGGGCGCAGAGCGCCGACTTGGTGCTCTCCAACCACGTTGTTTCGCCAGACCCGGTGCCCGCTGGCGGCATTGCCACCATCACCATGACGGTGCAGAACAACGGTACAGGCACCGCCAGCAACGTGACGTTGACCGACACCATTCCTGTCGGCTCGTCGTTCGTGAGCATGAGTGCAGACGGTGGCGGTAGCTGCACCGCTGCTGATCCGTACCAATGCACCTGGGCTTCGATTCCCTTCCCCGGCACGCGCACCGTCACGCTGCAAGTGCGGCTGCCCAGCGCCAATGTGTGGACGAACAGTGCCTCCGTCGCCTCCACCACCGCTGACCCGAACGGGGGCAACAACGGCCTGACCCGCAACATCACCGTGCAGCAGGCGGCAGACCTGGCGGTCACCGCCAGCGTTTCTACTGGCGGTGCCACGATTGCCGCAGGCACGCCCTACAGCTACACGCTGACTGTCGCCAACAACGGCCCCGACCCATTGCCGACCGGCCAGTCGCCCACAGTCACCTTCAATGTGCCCGCAGGTTCTTCCATCACCTCGCAGCCAGGGGGCACCGGCTGGACTTGCTCGCCCGACTCCGGCTACCCGCTGATCGACGCTCCCGGGCCGCCCGTTGGCGCGCTGATTACTTGCACCCGCAACGACGGGCTGGCGAGTGGGGGCGCCAGCTTTCCGCCCATTACCGTGAACGCCGTGGGCAACGTCACGGGTGCTGTCGATGCCACTTTCGACATATCGTCCAACTACCTGGACGGCGACATCACCAACAACACCGCCTCGGTCAGCCAGCCGCTGAGCGCAGGCACGGACATGCGCATTGACAAGACCGTGGCCCTGTCCGGATCACCCATTGCTGGCACCCGCGCAACTTTCACCTTGAGCGCGGGCCAGGTTAGCGGCTCTGACCCCACGGGCGTGACCGTGACCGATACGCTGCCCGCAGGCTTCACCTACGTAAGCCACAACGGCGCGTCGCCATGGGTTTGCAGCTGGGCGGCTGGCGTGCCTGCAGGTTCAACGGGAACCTTGACCTGTACCTACCCCGGCACCTACACCGGCGGACCCAACAGCACCTTACCCGACATCACCCTGGTGGCCGACATGACGGCCAGCGGCGTCATCCCCAACACGGGCACCGTTGCGGCAGATCAAACCGATAACGTCCCGGGTAACAACACCAGCCTCATCAACGTAAACAACTCGGTTGATCTGGGCATCAGCAAATCGCCCAGCCTGAGCCCGGTGGTGGTGAACCAAGCATACAACTGGACCATCACGGTGCGCAACTACGGACCCATGCAGGTGCTGACAGGCCAGAGCATTAGTGTGACGGAGAGCATTCCGCTAGGCATGAGCATTACAGGTGCCCCGACAGGCAGCAATTGGGCGTGCACAACCACGGTCGGTGGCGCTCTGGCTTATCCAGTCGCTGGCCCTACTGACATCCTGTGCACGCACACCCGAGCCTCGAATTTGGCGGTCAACAGCAATGCCCCCGTGCTCAGCCTGCCTGCGGTCAACACCAGCCCCGGTGCCTTGACCAACAACGCCTGCCTTGGGTTGTCCGGCAATGGCCCTGGGGAACTGGGCACGACGACCGATGGCTTCCAAACCAACTGCGTTGGCGCGGGCATCACGGGCACGCAGGTTGCCAACTCCGCCGACATACGGATCGAGAAGACCGTCGTCGGCCCCAACCCCGTGGTGCTGGGCCAGCCCCTGACGTACCAACTGGTGGCTACCAATCTGACCAACGGAGTCCCGGCAACCAATGTGCATGTGTACGACACGGTCAACAGCCTGCGCAACATCGCCGGGGCGCCGGGCTTGGTGTCTATCACGACGACGCAGGGCACGTGCACCCCTGCCGCGCCAGCCAACGTCACATCGGCCAGTATCGACTGCACCCTGGGTACGCTGACTTTTGGTACCCCGGTCACGATCACCATCACGATTCGGCCCACGAACACCGAAACCAATGGCCTGGACTTGAACCGGAGTAACACGGCCACGATCAATTCGCTGGACGTGGGCGACAACGACCGCACCAACAACACCTCGACGGTGAGCAGCGTGGTGCAGCCCCGCGTGGACATGACGGTAAGCAAGACCGTCAACCCCAGCCCGGTGCGCGTGAGCCAGCCCATGACCTACACGATCACGGCCAACAACGCTGGCCCTTCGTACGCCAACAACGTTCGCATCAACGACCTGCTGCCCGCCAACACCGCCTTCATCAGCGCGGGCACGCCGTCGAACGGCGGCACCTGCGGCACCGTACCGGCGGTGGGCGCGGTGGGGACGGGGGCTGCTGGCGGCCCCGAGCTGGTTTGCTCCTGGGCTTCGGTGGCGCCGGGCGGCAACCGCACCGTGACCCTGACCGTGCGCCCCCTGGAAGCGGCGCTGACGGCGGGCACCCCGCCCGGCACCATTCACAACACAGTGACCGTGGCCACGGACAGCACCGAGACCGATCTGACCAACAACTCAGCCTCCATCGACGCCACCGTGATTGCATCTGAACTGGACGTTCTGGTGCAAAAGACCGACAGCGTGGACCCGGTGGTGCTGGGCGCAACCACGCGCTACACGGTCACCATGCGCAACGCCGGGCCGTCTTACGGCACGCAACTGGTGATGACCGACACCTTCCCCAATGCGGGCAACACCGCTCGCTTCAGCTACCAGGGTGGGCTGACAGCCTCGATTGCGGGCGTTGCTATCCCGACGCCGACCTGCACTGAGCCCGCCATTGGCGCCACCAGCGGCACGCTGACCTGCACCTTCCCGACCATCGCCATCGGTCTCGCCAACCAAGTGCTGGTGGAGTACGACATGCGGGCCGAGAGCATCATCACCGCTGGCGACTACTCTGGCACGCAGGGCAACCATGTGGTCGTGGCAGTGCAGGAGAACGAAACCCAGATGGGCAACAACCAGGTGGATGAAGACACCACCACGCGACGCGACGCGCCTGCGGCCGGCAGCGAAATTGATCTGGGCATTGTCAAGACGGTAACGCCAGGAAGGGCGTTGCCAGGTACCCAGTTCGCCTACACGTTGGCTGTGACGAACCACGAAGCTGCTGGCAGTGGTCGTGACGTGGTGCCCGCCAACGGCGCGCAGGTGACCGACACATTGCCTGCGGGCCTGACCTTCATCTCGGCACCGGGCTGCTCGTACGACGTGGGTTCGCGCCAAGTGGTGTGCATCGTCGCCAACCTGGCGGCAGCCGCGTCAACGAATTTCATTGTGACTGTGGAAGTGACCTCGCCCTACGTGGGGCCTGCTTCGGTGACCAACACCGCGCACGTGGACATTCCTGGCGATCCGGTGCCCCCCAACAATGACTCGTCCGTTCCGAAGCAAGTCGGCAACCCCCCGCCCCCGGCGGCCATCCCCACGCTGTCGGAGTGGGGCCTGATCATCCTGTCCATGCTGCTGGCCGCGTTCGCCCTGCGCCGCGTGCCGCTGCAATCTGGCCGCCAGATGTAATCTGTCGCCGGGTTTGACCCCAGCATCGCCGCCGCCATGCCCCGCCAGGGCATCGCGGCGGCGATGTGCTTTGTGCGGTGGGGCAGAATGGGGGCAGCGATTCACAACGAAATCGGTGCCCTGCGCTTATCCATCAAGCGCCAAAAGCTACGAAAAGCATAGCAATGAACTCTGCGAATGTCCTGCTCCTGCCCGGCTGGCAGAACTCCGACCCCCGCCACTGGCAAAGCCGCTGGGAAGCCCTGCACGGCTACCGCCGCGTCGAGCAGCACGACTGGATGCGCCCCCTGCGCGGCGACTGGTCGGCGCGGTTGGAGGAAACGGTGGTGGACGCCGATGGCCCCGTGGTGCTGGTGGCGCACAGCCTGGGCTGCATCCTCACGGCCTGGTGGGCGGCGCACACGACCAACGCCCACCGCGTGCGCGGCGCGCTGCTCGTGGCCCCGGGCGACGTGGAGCGGCCCGACCTGGCCGTGCAGATTCCGGGCTGGTCGCCCATCGCGCGCCAGCCGCTGCCGTTCCCCGCCGTGCTGGTGGGCAGCCGCGACGACCCGTACTGCGGCTTCGAGCGTGCGCAGGCGCTGGCGACGGGCTGGGGTGCGCGTTTCATCGACTACGGCAAACGCGGCCACATCAACGCCGAATCAGGCCTGGGCGATTGGGATGAGGGCCATGCGTGGCTGCAGGCACTGGCCCCATGAGCCGCGGTGATGTGCCCTCGAAGCGCAAGGCGCCGGCCTACTGGCTGGCCGACGCGCTGCAGATCGTTCTGGCCTGGGTGCTGCCCAGCAGCGCCGTGGTGGTGGCCGCCCTTGGCCAGATCGCCCTGGCCGCCGTGCTGTGCGCCATGGCGCTTGGCATCTGGCTGCGCCTGTGGCGTGGGCGGGTGCGTGAACGCAGGGCCGGGCGCCGCTGACTTTTCTTTCAACCCAATCCCCACGCGAGAACCTTTCCATGGTCACCAAAAAACCCAAGGGCCTGGGCCGCGGCCTCGAAGCGCTGCTCGGCCCCAAGGTCGCCGAGAAAACCGAACAGGCCCAGGCGGCAGAAGCGGGCCTGCCCAGCACGTTAGCGCTGGACCAACTGGTGCCCGGCATCTACCAGCCCCGCACCCGCATGGACGAAGGCGCGCTGTACGAGCTGGCCGAATCCATCAAGGCCCAGGGCATCATGCAGCCGATCCTGGTGCGCCGTCTCGCCGAGGGCGAGAACGCCGGCAAGTACGAAATCATCGCCGGCGAGCGCCGCTTTCGCGCGGCTCGGCTGGCGGGGCTGGACGTGGTGCCCGTGCTGGTGCGCGACGTGCCCAACGAATCCGCCGCCGCCATGGCGCTCATCGAGAACATCCAGCGCGAGGACCTCAACCCGCTGGAAGAAGCCCAGGGCCTGCAGCGCCTGATCCGCGAGTTCGGCCTGACCCACGAGCTGGCCGCCCAGGCCGTGGGCCGCTCGCGCAGCGCCGCCAGCAACCTGCTGCGCCTGCTCAACCTCGCCGAGCCCGTGCAGACCATGCTCATGGCGGGCGACATCGACATGGGCCATGCGCGCGCGCTGCTGGCGCTGGACCGCGCCGCGCAGATCACGGCCGGCAACCAGATCGCAGCCAAGAAGCTGTCGGTGCGCGAGGCCGAGGCGCTGGTCAAGAAGATCGGCGCCGAGTTCAGCCTGGTGCCGCAAAAGCCCAAGAAGGAAAAGTCGCGCGACCTGCGCCGCGTGGAAGAAGAACTCTCGGACCTGCTCATGGCCGAGGTCGAGGTGCGCGTGAAAAAGCGCGTCAAGCGCAATGGCCGCGTGGAAGACATGGGCGAGCTGGCGATCCAGTTCGGCTCGCTGGAAGCGCTCAACGGCCTGATCGAGCGGCTGCGGGGCTGAAGTGCCCTTCCGGGGAGCGGGATGCGTGAAATAGCGCACGGAACCCGTTTCCACGCGTAACTTGTCCGGGCAAAATGCGTCGCTTGGGGACCTACACTGCGCTGCGTTCGACACCCCCGGGTTGACCGCCAGGCCCCTTCACAGGACAGCGATGCTGGCCGTGGCCCACGCTAGTTCTCCGGGTGATCGGTGCATCCCCTGGAGCAAATAACCGCCATGTCCCCCTTGCGCATGCCTTGGCCCCTTCCCGCGTTGGTCGCGTGGGCCTGCGCCTGGGGGCTTTTCGTGGCGCTGCAGCGCTCGGCGGTGCCGCCCGTGGGCGCGCTGCTGGCAGCCTGCCTGCTGGGCACGGCGGCCAGCGTGCTCGGCGGCAACTGGTGGCGTCGCGGGCTGATCGCCACGGGCTTTCCCCTGTCGCTGGCGCTGCTGGGCGCGGCCAGTCTGCCCACCTGGGCCTGGCTGGTGCCGCTGGCGCTGCTGCTGCTGGTCTACCCCCTCAATGCATGGCGCGATGCGCCGCTGTTCCCCACGCCGCACTATGCGCTGCGCTCGCTGGCCGCGCAGGCCCCGCTGCCGCTGGGTGCGCGGGTGCTCGATGCGGGCAGCGGCCTGGGCGACGGCCTCAAGGCGCTGCGCCACGCCTACCCGGCCGCGCAGCTCGAAGGACTGGAGTGGAGCTGGCCCCTGCGCCTGGTGTGCGCCCTGCGCTGCCCCTGGGCCCTGGTGCGGCGTGCCGACATGTGGGCCGAGGACTGGAGCCCCTACCGCATGGTCTACCTGTTCCAGAGGCCCGAGAGCATGGCCCGCGCGGCCGCCAAGGCCCAGGCTGAGCTGGCGCCCGGCGCTTGGCTGGTGAGCCTGGAATTCGCGGTGCCGGGCGTGCTGCCCAGCGCCCAGCTGCGCGCGCCGGGCGGGCGGGTGGTGTGGCTCTACCGCATGCCGCTGAACCGGGCAGGGGCTTGACATGGCGCCGCTGCAACATGCCTGCGCCAGCGGGACGGGGTTACAGAAAAGATACAAGCTTTTGCTACATTGCGCCCTGGCTACAAACCCATACAAAACAACCAAGAAAAACACAGCCAGAGGGATACGCCAGCAGCACGTGAGAGCGCCGGGAGGGGGGCGCACGCGCGGCCAGCCGCTTCCTTGTCCGGTTTCTCCATCCAGCGGGCGTGCGCTAGCGGCGCGATGCCGCCCCGCGCGTGGACCATGCCGGGGTTTTCTGGTGCGCAACCGATCGATCTGCAAGGAGTATCCATGACCGCCCACCTGTCCCGTTCCCGCCCGCGCCTGTTCTGGGCGCTGGCACTGAGCGCCGCCCTCACGGGCTGCGCCACCATGCAGAGCCACGACAAGCTGGCCACCGACATGCAAAGCGCCGGCCGCAGCGGCGGCATTCCCGCGGCCATCGCCCAGCTCGAAAGCACGGCCAAGACCGAAGAGGAAAAGACCGCGCTGCTCTACAACATGGAGCGGGGCGAGCTGCTGCGCATGGACCGCCGCTACGGCGACAGCACCAATGCCTTCCTGCTGGCCGACATCAAGGTCAAGGAATGGGAAGAGACCGCCAAGACCAACCCGAGCAAGCTCATGGGCACGGTGGGCGCCGCGCTGATCAGCGAACGCCTGAAGGTCTACGAAGGCCAGGACTATGAAAAGGTGTGGCTGACCACACGCCTGGCCCTCAACCGCGTGGCCGTGGGCGATTTCGAGAACGCCCGCGTGGACATCAAGCGCACGCACGAGCGCGAGGCCATCATCGCCGAGTTCCGCGCCAAGGAAACACTGGCCGCCGAGGAAGAAGCCAAGTCCAAGGGCGCATCGGCGGAGGGCAAGGAGCTCAACGGCTACCCCGTGGAGACGCTCAACGACCCCGAGGTGCTGGCCCTCAAAAACGGCTATTCGAACGCGCTGTCGCACTACCTGGCCGGCTTCCTGTACGAGATGCTCAACGAGCCCGGCCTGGCGGCCCCCGGCTACCGCAAGGCCATCGAGCTCAAGCCCGACACGCCCGTGCTGGAGGAAGGCCTGCGCGGCCTGGACACGCGCACCGGCTTCACCTGGAAGCGCCGCCAGCGCATGACCGACGTGCTGTTCGTGGTCGAGGCCGGCGATGCGCCCGCGCGCAAGCCCAAGGCCTTCACGCTGCCCGTGCCCACGGGCCGCGGCATGGTCACGGCCAGCATCTCCTACCCGGTGATCGAGCCTTCCACCGACCCGCTGCTCACCAGCCTGACGGCCGCCGGCACCGACTTCAAGCTGGAGAAGGTGGTGGACGTGAACGTGATGGCGCGCCGCGTGCTCAAGGACGAAATGCCCGGCATGGTGCTGCGCGGCTTCACGCGCGCCGTGGCCAAGGGCATGCTGCAGAACGAGCTGCAAAAGCGCGGCGGCCTGCTGGGCGGCATCATCGGCGCCGTGGCGTCCGCCACCACCGAACAGGCCGACGACCGCATGTGGCGCATGCTGCCCGGCCGCGTGTACATCGCCCGAGGCTACCTGCCCCCTGGCGAGCACACCATCACCATCAATGGCCGCGCGCTGCCCGAGCCCATCAAGATCGACGGCCAGTACGCCCTGGTGCCGCTGCGCATGTACGAGAACAGCGTGCTGACTGGCGACGTGGCCATGCTGGGCCAGCTTCCCGCCGTGGCGGCGGTGGCGCCGCCCGCGCCCGTGGTGGCCGCGACGCCGCCGGCCGCGCCCGCGAACCGCGGCAAGGCCGTGCCCAAGGCCGCCGTCAAGCCCACGGTGGCCGCACCCGCAGCCGCCAAGAAGTGAACAACAGACCACGACCCTCTTCGACATTCCCCAAGGAGCATTTGGCATGAGAACCCGTATCGCCCTCGCCGCGCCCGCACTCCTGTGCGCGGCCCTGGCCGCCACCGCTGCCCACGCCCAGCTGCACGACCCGGCCACGCCGCCGGCCGTGGCCTCCAAGGTCGCCCTGCGCGGCGAGGCCAACAGCATCGCCGTGCGCGAGATGCGCATCGTGCGCAAGAACGACATCCTGGTGGTGCAGGCCGACATGGCCAACATGGGCCGCACCGACCGCACGGTGTTCTACCGCTTCAAGTGGCTGGACAACGTGGGCAACCAGGTGGGCGACGGCGAGTCGTGGAAGCAGATGACGGTGCTGGGCCTGGGCCAGCAGACCGTCAAGAGCGTGGCGCCCACCGGCGCCGCCGTGGACTTGCGCCTTGAGATGAACGTGGAACCGCGCTGAGGAGATCAACACCATGACCAAGAACACCATCGCCGCCCTGGCCCTCGTGGCCGGCACCCTGGCCCTGTCGGGCTGCCAGAACCTCTCGTCGCCCGTGGTCCGCTTCGACCGCCAGGTCAACTACGGCGACGCCAAGGCCGTCGAGCTGGTCACCAACGAGTTCGGCTCCACCGACCTGCAGATGATCGCCGAGAAGATGACCGGCAGCCTGCTGGAGACCGGCATCTTCCAGGGCCGTCCTACGGTGACCCTGGCCCCGGTGAAGAACAAGACCAGCGAGTACATCGACACCAACAACGTGATGAGCTCCATCCAGACGGCGCTCACCAAGTCGGGCAAGGTGCGTTTTGTGCGCTCCATCAACCAGATGCAGCAGGGCGTCGATGAGTTGCAGCGCCAGAACCAGAGCGGCCTGTACAAGCAGGGCACCACCGCCAAGATCGGTCAGATGACGGCGGCCAAGTACCAGCTCGAAGGCGAGCTGACCAGCATCGTCAAGCAGAACAACACCACCAAGGACGTGTACTACAAGTTCACGCTGCAACTGTTCGACGTGGAAGAGGGCACCGTCGAATGGCAGGACGAAAAAGAAATCCGCAAAACAAGCAAGCGCTGAGCAGGAGCACCACCATGCAACGCAGAACCACCCTGAGCACGGCCCTGGCCGTCATCGCCGCCACCACCCTGGCCTGGGGCACCGCCGCCCAGGCCCAGCAGCCTGGCGCCGCGCCCAAGATCGCCGTGACCGACCTGGCCTATGCCCAGCGCGTGTCCGAATACTTCATGGCCGGCACCTACCAGCGCAGCAGCCAGATGAGCGCGGGCGGCAGCGCCAGCGGCGGCTACAGCGCCAGCCCCTACGGCGGCTCGGGCTCGCATTCGGGCAGCCACCACATGCAGGCCTCCGAGCAGGCCAGCGGCACCTATGTGGCCGGCCGCTACAGCTACATCGAGCAGCGCGAACTGGGCGGCTACACCAACGACATCAAGGGCGCCATCCTGCAGGGCACCTACTTCCGCCTGATCCAGGGCAAGGGCTTCGACGCGGGCAAGCCCCAGCCCACCAAGGCCGAGCAGGTGCTCAACCAGGTGCAGGGCGGCAAGATGGCCACGCCGCAGGTGGAGCCCCAGGTCAAGGACGTGATCGCGCGTATCCGGAAGGGCGAGTTCAACGGCGCCGACTACGTGCTCTTCGGCGTGGTCTCCAGCATCGACTTCACTGACGCGCTGTCGCCGCTGCAGGGCACCACCAGCGCCACGCGCCAGTACGGCCTGCAACTGCTGGCCGACTTCTCGCTCATCAACACCAAGACCTACGAGATCAAGGCCGCGTTCTCCGCCCAGGGGCAGGGCAACGACACCAAGATCCTGTCGATCCGCGGCGACGTGGCCCCGCCCAACCGGGCCAAGGTGATCCGCGAGACCTCGCTGAGCCTGGCGCAGGACGTGTACCAGCAGCTCGCCATGCAACTGGGCTACACCGATGCGCACCTGGCGCGCGGCGTGCGCCCGCCCGTGGTGTACCAGGGCGGCCAGCCGGTGCCCGTGCCGCAGCCCCAGCAGCCCGAGCAGGTCATCATCCTCAAGTGAGCCTGGGCCGGGCCGCACGCATCCAGGCCAGCCTCGCGCTGGCCTTTTTCCTGGGCGGCTGCGCCGTGACGGCCGCGCCGCCGTCCGGCGGCTTCGTGCCCCATCCGCTGCCGGGCGACGGTGGGGACACCGTGCCCGCACTGCTGCGCGGCGAGCGCGCGGCGCCGCTGCGCTACCGCGTCATCGTGGTGCCGGGCTCGGGCTGCGCGGGCATGGGGGCGTTTGCCGACCGCTACTTCGCCGGCCTGCTGCACGCGCAGGTGCTGGTGCTGCACAAGCCCGGGACTGACCCGCAGGCGCGCACCGCGCCGGGCGACTGCGCGCGGAGCTTTGTGCAGCAGGACCGCCTGTCAACCTGGCTCGCGCATGCGCGGGCGGCGCTGCGGGCCGATGCGCGGCAGCAGGCGGGCGGGCCCGCGGTGCCACAGCTGCTGGTGGGCGTCTCGGAAGGCGGTGAGCTGCTGGCGGCCCTGGCGCCCGAGGTGCCGCGCCTCGCGGGCCTGGTGCTGCTCTCCGCCAGCGGGCTGGACCCGCAGGAGGCCGGCGCGCTGCAGGCCCAGCGCCTGGGCGCCGGGGCCGACTGGGCCGCCCTGGGACACGCCCAGGCCGGGCAGGCCCCCGACAGCGCGGTGCTGCAAGGCCGCAGCCTGGGCTACTGGCGCGACCTGTGGCAGTGGTCCCTGGCCCAGCCGATGATCCAGGGCCCCTGGCCGCTGCTGCAGGTCTGGGGCGGCGGCGATGCCCTGGTGCCTGCCATTGCCTACGAGCGCTTTGCCGAACGGGCCCGCGGGCGCGCCGCCCCCTTTTGCGCCCAGCGGCTGGACGGTGCGGACCACGGCCTGCAGCGCGGGCCCGTGGACGGCGTGCAGCAGGTGTGGGCGTGGACCGAGCAGTGGGCGCGCGCGCCGCAGGCCGGGCTGTGCGGGCCGCTGGCGGCCGCGCAGCCGTGAAGAAAAGCAAAAAGGGCTTCCGTAAGGAAGCCCTTTGGCATGGGGAAACACTTCCACATGGCAGCGGCACCCGCGAAGTGCCGCCACCATGGGAAGGCCCGCAACCGGGAAATTACAGGTAGCTGGCTTCGCCGCGGGGGATCTGGCCGGTGCGCACGGCTTCGGCGGC
>Ga0222427_100610_pt1 | contig 43515 bp, 40 predicted proteins | sample 2B20Ametagenome_FD_182890 | JGI IMG/M metagenome (GOLD analysis project Ga0222427, IMG submission 182890) | Enriched microbial communities from leaf-cutter ant dump, University of Wisconsin, Madison, United States - 2B20A (version 2) | ecosystem: Environmental > Terrestrial > Nest > Insects nest...
TGAAGCGCTCCTGCGCCAATGGCCCACTTCTCCCATCCTCCGATGGATGCAGCTATTACGATCCTTGCCCCAACATGTCCTTCAGCAAATGACGGTCTTGCCATGAAAAACGTGGGGAAACCTCAGTCTCAGACACCGTATCGTTGAAGCAGTCGCTGCGCACGTCGGTGTCTGGCACCTGCGGAGCCAGACACCTGGCTACCTCTCCCGGCTGGCATGCCTGAACCTGCTCCGCCGCGCCCGCCGTACGGCTGACGTTCGCAGCCCGCCGTAGTAGCATCGTCGCTACTGTTGGCCAGGAGACACAGGCATGGCTGTGCGCACAGATTTCCCGGATGGCCTGGCGCGCTGCGCCTGGGTGGATGGCTCGGCTGGCTACCGGCGCTATCACGACGACGAATGGGGGCGCCCGGTGGGCGACGACCGCAGCCTGTTCGAGCAACTGAGCCTGGAAGGCTTCCAGTCGGGCCTGAGCTGGCGCACCATCCTGGACAAGCGCGGCGGATTCCGCCGCGCGTTTTCCGATTTCGATATCGACAAAGTAGCGCGCTACACCGAGGCGCGCATCGAAAAACTGGTGGCCGATGCGGCGATTGTGCGGCATCGCGGCAAGATCGAAGCCGTGATCAACAATGCGCGCCGCGCCCGGGAAATGCGCGACCGGCACGGTTCGCTGGGCGCGTATTTCTGGCGCTACGAAGCGCCGCCGGCTCCACGCGCGGCGCAGCCGGCATCACAGTCGGCCCAGTCGCTGGCCCTGTCCAAAGACCTGAAGAAACTGGGCTGGAAGTTCGTCGGCCCCACCACGGTGTATGCCTTCATGCAGTCGGTGGGCATGGTCAACGACCACAGTCCGCAGTGCCATCATCGTGCCGAATGTGAACAGGCCCGGGCACGCTTTGTGCGTCCCGTATGACATCACCCGGGGCAGATTTGGAAAAATCCGCACACATTCCTTGTCACAGATTTCCGTATCCGCCTATACCCTGATAGCGAGGCCGGGCGGCATCGGGACGGCCTGGCAAAGGAAAAGCGGCCATGACGCGCACGAAGAAAATACTGATCGGGCTGGGCGGCGCCATCGTCCTGCTGGTGGCGGCCCTGGCGCTGGTGGTGGCGCTGTTCGACTGGAACCAGCTCAAGCCCACCATCAATGAGCGCGTGTCTGCCGCCCTGGGCCGGCCATTCGCCATCAATGGCGACCTGACCGTGCAGTGGCGGCGCCCCGAAGGCGAGCCGGGCTGGCGCGGCTGGGTGCCATGGCCGCACATCGGCATGAACGATGTGTCCATCGGCAATCCCGACTGGGCCGAAGCGCCCGACATGGCCACGCTGCGGCGCGCCGAGTTCAGCTTGTCGCCGCTGCCGCTGCTGGATCACCATGTGGTCATCCGCCAGATCCAGCTGACCCGGCCAGCCGCCAGCCTGCAGCGCCTGAAAGACGGCCGCGCCAACTGGGTATTCACCCTGCCGGATAGCGGCGAGCCTTCGCCCTGGGTGCTGGACATCGACGAGATCGGCTTCGATCAGGGGCAGGTGCAGTTCCGCGACGAAACTCTGCGCGCCGACATTGACGCGCAGATCGACCCGCTGGGCAAGCCGGTGCCATTTGCCGACATTGCCGGCCAGGCGCCGGCGGACGAGCAGGGCAAGGCGGATAAGGAAAAGAAAGCGGACAAGACAGAGCAAGCGGACGGCACAGCGAAAGCAGGCAAAACAGAGCGCGCGGACAACACGGCCCAGGCGCCTGCCGCGCCCGATTACATCTTCGGCTGGAAGATAAAAGGGCGCTACAAGGGCCTGCCGCTGCGCGGCGCCGGCAAAATCGGCGGCATGCTGGCCGTGCGCGACGCCAGCCGCCCGTTTCCGCTGCAGGCCGATATGTCGGTGGGCGACACGCGCATTGCGCTGGCGGGCACGCTGACCGATCCCGCCAACCTGGGCGCGCTGGACTTGCGGCTGGAACTGTCGGGCGCCACCATGTCCGACCTGTATCCGCTGACGGGCGTCACGCTGCCCGATACGCCGCGCTATGCCACCGACGGGCGCCTGAGCGCGCGCCTGCGCGATCCAGGCGGCGCGGTGTTCCACTATCGCGATTTCAACGGCAAGGTGGGCGCCAGCGACCTGCACGGCGACTTGACCTTCACCACCGGGGCGCCGCGCCCCAAGCTGGCGGGCAAGCTGAATTCCCGCTTGCTGCGCATGCGCGACCTGGGGCCGCTGGTGGGTGTGCCGCCTGCGGGCAAGGCCAGCAGCGTATCGAAGGACGGCCCCAAGCGCCCGGCCGGCGGCAAAGTGCTGCCCACGCAAGAATTCCGCACCGATCGCTGGCGCGTCATGGATGCCGACGTCACCCTGGCCGCCGAGCGCATCATCTACGACGCAGACCTGCCGATTACCAGGCTTAACGTCCACCTGGTCATGGACAACGGCCTGCTTACGCTGGATCCGCTGCGCTTCGGCATGGCGGGCGGCACCATCGACACGACGCTGCGGCTCGATGGCGGCCGCACCCCAATGGCCGGCAAGGCGCAGATCGCGGCGCGCGGCCTGCGCCTGAAGCGGCTGTTCCCGAAAGTGGAATCCATGCAGCGGGCCCTGGGCCAGCTGAACGGCGACGCGGCGCTCAGCGGTACCGGCAATTCCGTGGCCGCGCTGCTGGGCAGCGCCAGCGGCGACACCCGGCTGCTGGTCAACGACGGCGTGATCAGCCGCGCCCTGATGGAGATCGCCGGCCTGAACGTGGGCAACTATGTGGTCAGCAAATTGTTCGGCGACGAAGAGGTCAAGATCAACTGCGGCGCGGCCGACCTGCAGATGCAGCGCGGCGTGATGACGCCGCGGGTGTTCGTGTTCGATACCGAGAACGCGCTGGTGCAAGTGGACGGCACCGTCAATTTCAAGGACGAGACCCTGGACCTGGACATCACCCCCAAGAGCAAGGGCGTGCGGGTGTTTTCGCTGCGTTCGCCGCTGTACGTGCGCGGCACGTTCGGCGACCCGCAGGCCGGCGTGCACGTGCTGCCGCTGGCCGCGCGCGGCGCCGGAGCCGTGGCGCTGGGCGTGCTGCTGACGCCGGTGGCGGGCCTGCTGGCCCTGGTGGCGCCCAGCGCCGGCGAAGAAGACAACCAGTGCGCCACGCTGCTGCAGCAGATGCGCCAGCCGCCCAAGGCGCCGCCCGCCAAGGGCCGGGCCGGCGGCGGCAAGGGCGCGGGCAAGTAGGGCGCGCGGCGGCGCCGCTCAGGCGGGGGCGGCCAGCGCGTCCCAGGCCAGCATGGCCAGCCGGGCCGATTGCTGCAGGATCTTGCGCGAGGCGCCGTCACGCGCCTGGATCGCCATGCCGTGCAACACGGTGGCGTAGTAGGCGGCCAGGGCGGGCAGGTCGGCGTGGGCGGGCAGTTCGCCGTGCCGCACGGCGTCGCGCAGCCGCTGCAGGATCAGCGCCTGCGCGTGGCGCCGGCTGTCGCACAGCATTTTGTGGACCGGGGCATGTTCGTCCGCGTTCGTGGGCGCGCCCAGCACGATCATGCAGCCCCTGGGCCGGCCCGGCTGGGTGCCGGCGCGGGCCGCGGCCAGCAGCATGTTCTCGATGCCGGCCCGCACGGTGGGGCCGCGCAGCAATTCGGCCTGCGTGCAGCCGCCTTCGCCGTTGCTGTACAGCGCCACGGCGTCGCGGAACAGCTGCTCTTTCGAGCCGAACGCGCTGTACAGGCTGGGCGCGTTGATGCCCATCGCGGCCGTCAGGTCGGCCAGCGACGTGCTTGCGTAGCCTTTCTCCCAGAACAGGTCCATGGCCTTTTGCAAGGCGGCGTCGCGGTCGAAAGAGCGGGGGCGTCCTCGTTCTGCCATATGGGCGATTTTACTCGCCGCCCACCGGACTTGACGGCCGCCCGGAAATCGGGTGATGATATTTGTATTGATCACTACAAATATGGATTCATCATGTCAGACCTGCAAGGCAAGATCGCATTCGTGACTGGCGGCAGCCGCGGCATCGGCGCGGCCATCGCGCGCCACCTGGCCGCGCGCGGCGCCGATGTGGCCATTACCTACATCAGCACGCCCGACCGGGCGCAGGCCCTGGTGGAAGAATTGCGCGGCGCGGGCCGCCGCGCTCATGCTTACGCGGCCGACGCGGCCGACCACCGGCAGGTGCGCGCCGCCGTGGAGCAGGCTGTGCGCGACCTGGGCGGGCTGGACATCCTGGTCAACAACGCCGGCATCTTCATCGCGAACAGCCTGGACGCGCTGACGCATGACGACTTCCAGCGCACGCTGGACGTCAACGTGGGCGCCGTGTTCGCGGCCACCCAGGCGGCCCTGCCGCACTTGCCGCGCGGCGGGCGCATCATCAACATCGGCAGCTGCCTGGCCGACCGCACGGGCGAAGCCGGCCTGGCCATCTACGCCGCCAGCAAGGCGGCGGTGGCAGGCCTGACCAAGGGCGCCGCGCGCGACCTGGGGCCGCGCGGCATCACCGTCAACGTGGTGCATCCGGGCCCCATCGACACCGACATGAATCCCGCCCAGCGCGAAGGCGCGGCCGAAAGCGCGGCCGCCCTGGCCCTGCAGCGCTACGGCCATGTCGACGACATCGCCGGCATGGTGGGCTACCTGGCCAGCCCGGCCGCCGGCTACGTGACCGGCGCGGAAATATCGGTGGACGGCGGGTTCGCCGCCTAGCCTACGCTGGCGCAGATGTGTTCTGCGGCGATCTGTTCGCGGATCGCCCAGGGCCGATGGACCGTAAGTTGTCCACGGCTTGTGCACCGGGTTATGCACGCAGTATGCACGGGCTTATCCACAGCGTTGTCCCCAGGCTTTGCGGCGGGGCGGCCTTTTGCTTTGCCGCAGCGATCGGCGGGAGTGCCGGGCACCGGCAATCGATAGTTCGATCGGCCCCGAACCGTGTTCTCCATACCTGCATTTCGGTTGTTGACGGCGCTTTATCGTGTTTTTATAATGTCTAATAAATATACACGATGTCTAAATAATAGACATCCGTTGATGGACTACGGCGCGAGCCGCTTCCACTAGCGAGGAGATAAACGGTGTTCAATCTGCCAATCTTGCTATCGGCCGGTTTCCTGGCAAAGGCCTGGGCACAATGATTATCGACATGCGGTTGCGTCCGCCGATTCCCAGCTTCGCTCGTTCCACGCTATACCAGGCCGAGCCGAAAACCAGTCATCCTGATTTTCCCGTGGAGCAGTCCGTCAAGCATTGCTCGCTGCCTATGCTGATTTCCGAAATGGATGCGGCCGGCGTGGATGTCGGGGTGGTGCCCGGCAGATATTCCATGGAGCCGTTCGGCAATGTCTCGAACGATGAGCTGGCGGCCCTGTTCCGCGATTATCCCGGCCGCTTCGTGGGGTTTCTGGGCATCGACCTGGCTTGGCCCATGCAGCGCATACTCGACGAAATTGAACTGCGCGCGGGTATGCCCGGTTTCGTTGGCGTTGTCCTGGAACCCACCATTTCACAGGACGACAGTTACCGCGGCATGGGCGACAAGAGGCTGTATCCCATCTATGAGGCGTGCTCGAAGCGGGAACTGCCCATCAGTGTGACGCTCTCCGCGGTGCTGCAGGCGTTTACGAAACGGCCATATGAAATCAGCAATCCGATACAGGCCTATCAAGTGGCCATGGATTTTCCGAACCTGGACATTGTGATCGCTCATGCGGCGTATCCATGGGTGATGGAGATGATCGGCGTGTGCCTGACGTGCCCCAATATATGGCTGTCGCCCGATCTCTACATGACAGGCGTATTCCCGGGTGCGCAAGAATATGCCAAGGCGGCGGCCACCTATTTGTCCAAACGCACTCTGTTCGGCACCGGCTATCCGGCCAAGCCGTTCAAGCCCATGATCGACGCCTATTCCGCATGGGGATGGCCCGAAGAAGTCACCGCATCGATCCTGGGCGGGAACGCCCAGCGCCTGCTCCGCCTGGCGGATCAGTGATCTTGAAAAAACGCTAAGGAGCCGGTCATGAGCGTGAAGGAAGTGGATCTTGTGGTGGTTGGCGCAGGGTTGGCCGGCCACAGCGCGGCAATCGAAGCGTCGAAAGCGGGAGCGCGCGTAGTTGTTCTGGAAAAAATGCCCGACATAGGCGGAAGCACGATTCTCAGCGGGGGCTCGTTCGCGTTTGCCGGAACCCCCGAACAGGCCCGTCAAGGTATTCAAGACAGCGCCGAACTGCTTGAGCGCGACCTGAAGGCGTGTGCCGATCGCGACGCCGCGCACGAGCTTATCCACGCCTATGTCGAACACCAGTTCGCCGCCTATGAATTGCTGCGCCAGTTGGGCGTGGTATTCGACCCCGTGCAGTTTTCTTCCAACCAGTCCGTTCCGCGCAGCCATCCCACATCGCCACAGCGGGTGATCGAATTGATGAACCGGCATTTGCGAGAACAGTATGGCGTGGTGGTGCAGACTTCGCACCCAGTGACGGCCTTGCATCGCGACGCGGAAAATGCCCGCATTTCCGCTGTTATCGCCGTTCAAGAAGGTACGAACGTCGAATACCGGGCGCGCCTGGGTGTCGTTCTGGCTTCCGGCGGTTTCTCTCAAAGTCCAGAACTGATGTCGATGCTGGCCCCCCATCTGGATGGCGTGTTGCTGACCGGCGGTGCGGGCAATCAGGGCGACGGACTCAAGATGGCCTGGGCGCATGGCGCGGCAATCGCCGACATCGACGCTTTGGTGCCCACATTTGGAGCGTTGCAGGAAGACACCCTGAGCGAGCCCAATACCATTCTGCTTGCCTATTATCGCGGTGGCATCGTGATCAACACCGCGGGTCATCGCTTCGTGGACGAGTCCAAATCGTACAAATCCATCGGCAAGGCCAGCATGGATCAGCCTGGCGCATGCGGCTTCCAGATATTCGACCAGAAAGTCATGGACCTTTCGGTGCGGTCTCCCAAGACACTCGATTTTCAGCGCGCATTCGACTTGGGGCGGGTGACGCAAGCGAATTCGATTGCCGAGCTTGCCGGGAAGATCGGCGTCGATGCCCGCACGCTGCAGCACACGGTAGCCGAATACAACGACGGCATCCGGCATCAGCGCGACAAGCATGGCCGCAAGCATCTGTCGAACCGGGTCGGCGAGGCCTTTCCGCTCGAGCAGGCCCCGTATTACGCGTATGCGACCGTGCCTTATATGGCCACGACTTATGCGGGCCTCAAGGTCGATAAACAGATGCGTGTCATCGACATCTGGGGGCGGCCGATCGGCGGCCTGTACGCGGCCGGGGAAATCCTCGGCGGCGCTCACGGGCGGGGCTATATGACCGGGGCGTCATTGGGCAAGGCGTTGATATTCGGCCGCTTGGCGGTGCAGTCCGCGCTGGCCGGCTGACCGCGATACTCGCGGAACATCGAGAGGAGACACACAAAATGAAACCGTCAATATTCGCCGGCGTGCGGCGCCTGACGCGTTATGCGCTGTTCGCGGCCGCGATGGCCACCTTTCCCGCCCATGCGGATTACCCGGAGCGCAGCATCAATCTCATCGTGCCCTTTCCCGCGGGAGGTTCGGTAGATATGCTGGCCCGGCTGTTCGCCAGCCATGTCGCGCCGCCGTTCAAGGACAAGGTGGTCGTCATCAATCGGCCCGGCGCCAGCGGTGTCGTGGGCGAGAGCGCCATGGCGCGTGCCGAGCCCGATGGCTATACCATCATGTTCCAGGGCGCGCCGGCCGCCATCAATGCCGAGATTTATAAAGCACCGCTGTATAAGGCGGCCGACCTGCAGCCGGTGGGCATGATCATGACCGCGCCTTTCGTGGTGGTGACTTATCCTGAAAGCGAGATCAAGACGCTGTCCGACGTCAAGGCGGTCGCCGCGGCCACGCAGAATGGTCTGACGACGGCCGAAGCCGGTATTTCGACGCGGCTTGCCGCCGAAATGTATCGGCTCATCACTGGTGACAAGCTGTATATGGTTTCGTACAATGGCGGGCCTGCTGCGGCGTCGTCGCTCTTGCGCCACGAAACTCAACTGTATTTTTCCGACCTGACCTCGATCGCTCCGTACATCATTTCGGGGCAGTTCAGGCCACTGGCCGTCACTTCCGCCGCGCGGGTGAAAGATCATCCGACCATCCCGACTACCGCCGAGGCGGGAGTGCCGGAATTTGCTCCTGAAACCTGGTTCGGCGTATTCACCCGTACAGGCACGCCACCGGAAATTGTCCAGGCGCTCAATCAGGCGGTAAGCGGGTTCCTTGAAAATCCCGCGGTAATCCAGAAAATCGAACAGACAGGCGGTACGGTCCGGCCCATGTCGGTCGCCGAGTTCGAAGATTACTACGGCCGCCAACGCCAGTTGTGGAGGGATGTGATCCGGCGCGCCAACATACCGCTGCGATAACAATGCACCGCACCTATGTCATCACCGGCAGCGCCTCGGGAATCGGTGCGGAGACCCGGCGCGCGCTCGAGGCCGACGGAGCGCGCGTCGTTGGTATCGACCTGCGCGATGCGGAAATCGTCGCCGACCTGTCCGATGAGCAGCAACTGGGAAGCCTGGGTCGGCGCATGGTGGCCCAGGGCGTGACGGCCGTCGACGGCGTCGCGGCCTGTGCGGGCGTCAGCGGGGGAAAAAGCGAGCCGGCGATGATCGCGGCGCTCAATTACTTTGGCGCGATTGGCGTTATCGAACAACTTCATCCGATGCTGAGCCAGTCAAAGAGCGGGCGCGTGGTGGCGCTGTCTTCTATTGCCATGCTGCGGCAGCCGCATCCCGGGCTGTTTCAGGCCTGCATCGAAGGCGACCGTCGTGCCGCGTCGGTGCTGGCTGGCAGTGGCTCGATGCGGGGGCGCACGGCATACGAAACCACTAAGCGGGCGATTTCCGCCTGGATACGCCGCCAGGCGCTGCAAGAAAAATGGATCCGGCACCGGATCTTGCTCAACGCCGTGGCTCCGGGGGTGATCGACACTCCGTTGACCCAATACATCTTGCAAGACACGCAAGCGCGCAGCCAAGCCCTGCAGAGGTCTCCGCAAGCCTTGGGAGTGGGCCAGCCCCAGCACGTGGCGGCACTGATCGGATTCCTGCTGAGCGCGGCCAATGGGTTTGTCACGGGCCAGACGATCTTTGCCGATGGTGGCCACGAGGCGCAGGTAGGGCTCGGCCTGCCCCGCCTTTCGGCCCGCTCACAAGCCGCCTACGATAATTTCCGTGTCCGTTCCTGACCCGCGGGGCCGGACTGCCTCAGCCGCCGAGGCTGCGCGACAGTTTGCCGACCGCGTCCACTAGCACTGGCGCGAAGTCGCGCAGTTTTTTCATGGTGACGCGCGTGTCGGGACCCGTGACCGAGATCGCCCCCAGGGCGTTTCCGCCGGGCGCAATGATAGGCACGCCCAGCGAATTCACGCCCTCGCGCCATTCGGAAGTATTGATGGCGTATCCCTGGACGCGGGCCTTTTCCAATTCCAGGATCAGCGCTTCGCGCGCGGTGATCGTCCGGTCGGTGAAACGTTCAAACGATTCAGGCAGGGCCTGCAATTCGGCGCGATCGCATCGCGACAGAATAGCCTTGCCTGGCGCCGTGCAATAAATGGGCGCGCGCGCACCCAGCAGAACGAAGGTCCCCACGGGCTTCTCGGTCTGGATTTTCTCCATGAAATAGACTTCCAGCCCCTGGCGTACCGCCAGAAGAATGGTCTCGCCGGTATGGGCTGCGAGATCTCGCATGGTCGGGTAAGCAAGCTTGCGGATATCGAAGCGCTGCACGACGATATTGCCCATTTCCCAAAGGCGCAGCGTAGGGCGATATTTGGCCGAGTTGGCAATGGCCTCGACGTAGCCCGCATGTACCAGTGTTTGCAGGGTACGGTGCACGTTGCTGCGTACCAGGCCCAATTCTTGGGCGAGTTCGCCCGCCGACCGGCTTTCCGCCGATCGCACCAGGGCTTCCAAGACGGTCAGGCCTTTCAGCGTTGTCGTGTCCATGCCCATCAGCCGTCAGACGCCGGCGTCCTTGTTTGTCGATGCTGACGTGGGCCTTCAGCCAGTTGCCGGGCTTGACCGCGCTCAGGTATTCCACCGACATCTGCACCGTGACCACGGACACCCGGGCCTCTTGCACGATGCAATAGCCCAGCGCCGCTGTCGGCTAGCGTGGCCAGCAGCCCGCCGTGCGCGATGTTGTGCATGTTGGTGTGCGGCGCGGCCACGCGCATGGCCAGCACGTTGCTGTCGCTGCGCCGGTAAAAGGCGCCGAGCCCCGCCAGGTTCGTCATGAAGGGGTTGCTGGGATGCCAGGGCTCGAAGCCGTCGGATATGGGTCGCGTCATGGTGTCGGTAAAAGGCCGATGGCCGGGATGATTGGAGAATGATATGCGCAGTATAAAAAGCCGGGCCGGCATCGGGGCGGTTTGACCCGCCGTAACGATTTCCAGAGTCGGGCTCGGCCCGGCGGGTGCCGGCGTCGCTGCATGATCCCATCAGGCAAGACGCCGTCATCCTGGCCAAGGGCAAAGACAACCCCGCCGCCCAGCGCGGGCGAAGAAGAAAACCAGTGCGCTACGCTGCTGCGGCAGATGCACGAGCTTATCCACAGCGTTGTCCCCGGGCCCCGCGGCGGCGGCCCGGGTTCCTGGTGGGCCGGGAAAAACCATGTATAATCTCGTTCTTCTCGCGGCGGGGCGGCCTTTTTTATGGGGCGTTTCGCGGCTAGCGGGCTGTTAGCTCAGTTGGTAGAGCAGCGGACTCTTAATCCGTAGGTCGAGTGTTCGAGCCACTCACAGCCCACCAGAATTCACTTGTAAATCAAGTCTCTACGCCGCTCTAGCCAGCGGCGTTTCTTTTTTCTCCGACGAGTTTGGGCTCTACCCCATAAACGGAGGAAATCCCCATGCTGATACGCCGCTCGGGCAGAGTTCATTCACAAAAAAGTGACTACTTTTTGTAGTCATTTTCTGATAAAGTGACTACTTTAGATGACTAGTTGCGGGGGCCATCATGCACAGTCAGCAAGTGTCGAAATCCGAGTTCAAAGCCCGGGCGCTTGAACTTTTCCGGCAGGTCGAAGCCACCGGGGAACCCATTGTTGTGACTGACCATGGCAAGCCTGCGCTGGAAATCCGTCCCTATCGGGCGGTGGCCAAGCGCGATCCGCTGGAGGTGCTGCGCGGTTCCGTCCTCCGGTTCGACGACTCCTTGTCGCCGGTCGGCGACGACGCGTGGGAGGCAGCACAATGATCGTACTGGACACCCATGCGCTGGTGTGGTGGGCAGCGGGCGACTCGCAGTTGAGCCGCCCCGCCCGCGAAGCCATCGAGGCTGAGGTGCAGGATGGCGAAATCCTGGTTTCGGCCATCAGCGCTTGGGAAGTGGCAATGCTGGCCAAGGCGGGTCGTCTGGCACTGACTATGGATGCAGCAGCTTGGCTGGATATAGTTGCCCAGGTGCCAGCGGTTCGGTTTGTGCCTGTGGATGTACGTATTTCGGCCCAGTCTGTGGATCTGCCCGGGGAATTCCACAAGGATCCGGCCGACCGCATCATTGTGGCCACGGCGCGGCATCATTCCGTGCCGTTAGTCTCTGCTGACTTGAAGATTCGCGATTATCCCCACGTTCAGACCATTTGGTGATGTAACCCATCGCCCAAAGCACAAGGCTGCCCTAGTGAACTAACCCCGAAAGCCGGACGTAGATCCAACTTGCGGGGGCACGTCATCAGATCCAGCGACCCAGGGCGCCTGGCGTGTCCGCCAGCTTTGTCATCCGGAGCCCCAGCCTCATGCAGATCTTCCGTTCCACATTCCCGGCCATGCTGCTCGCCACCCTGTGCGCCTCGGTTGCCGCGTGCGCCAGTGCGCCATCTTCGCCCCCCGAGCCGCAAGCCCGGCCGGCCACCCCGCAGGAAGAAGCCGGCGACCCCGGCGCGCCCCGGCCCCGCCTGACGATCCAGTCCGGCGAGGGCGAAAGATTGAATCTGCCGTGGTTCATTCGCGACGCGCAGAACTGGATCAACGAGTCGCCCAGGGGCAGCCCATGAGCCCGGATCCCTTCAATCTGCAGCGTTTCGTCTGCGGCGTTCCGTGCTGGGTCTGCGGCTGCGCCAGTGTGCCGTTGCCATTGCTTATTCATTAGCTGTTTTACGACAAAACCTCGCGTTAAAAAGCCATACTGCGACTTTTGCGCGAGCCCGCGCCCAGATCTTTAGTCTTTTGGCGACAGCGCCATCCAAGCGGGCCAGCTTATTAATTAGTTATAAAACGACAAAAAGTCTATATAATTAGCTGAATTACGACGTTTGGATACCATTGAATGCCTACCTTAGCGATCCACCGACAATCCGCCGCCGATGTGCATTATGCCGGCGAGGATGCCGCGCATGCGCGCAGTTTGCAGCGTCGCGCCAAGGCCGGGGAACTGCAACGTGTTGCCTCGGGGGTCTATGTCAGGGCTGGCTCTGACGAAGAGGTGCGCGGCCGTGTGCGGCGTAACTGGCAGTCGATTGCCGGGCATCTTATTCCCGGCGCGGTTGTTTCCCATATCAGCGCATTCTCCCGGGGTTTGACCGAGGCAGGGTATGTCACGTTAAGCCACCCGACACGCTTTAATCGCACGATCCGGCTTCCCGGGGTAGATTTCATTCTGCTCAAGGGCAGTGCCGCACTGCCGGGTGATATGCCGCTGGGGCAGACAGGCTTGTACTGGTCTTCAAGGCATCGGGCCCTGCTTGAAAATCTGGGAAGAACCACTGCCGCCAGGCCGACCCGGGCAGGGCGCAATGCGGTAGAAGAGCGTCTCGTGTCCATCCTGAACGCGTCCGGCGAAAGCGCACTGAATCAGGTGCGAGACGCCGCGAGAAGCTGTGCAGCGGAACTGGGTGCTGAAAAAGCGTTCGACGAACTCAACAGCATTATTGGCCTGTTGCTCAAGACGCACCAGAAAGGGCAATTGCGGACCAAGGCTGGCCAATGGGTCGCGCAGGGCACGCCGGTGGATGCCGAGCGGATCGGGCGATTCGAGCGATTAGCCGCCGCGCTGCGGACAGCCGTATTGCCGCTGATTAAAGATGTTGCGCCCGCGGACAATGCGAAGGTCAATTTCGCGTTTATCGAGTCATACTTTTCGAATTACGTCGAAGGCACCAAGTTCTCTATCGAAGAAGCCGAGGGTATTGTTCTGCGCAACGCCATTGTTGCCGGGCGCCCCAAAGACTCGCACGATGTCCTGGGGGTATTCACGCAAATCATGCAGGCCGGCACGCGCGACAGTGTGCCGGCGCCAGGCGAGCCATTCGTCGCCGGCTTGCAAGAACGCCACCGTGCCATGCTGGAACGGCGGCCGGAGGCCAGCCCCGGCGAACTGAAGACAGACGTCAACTATGCCGGAACGACGCAATTCGTACTGCCGGCTTTCGTGCGTGGGACGCTGCAAGAGGGTTCCCGCCTGGCTTTGAGTGTGCCGGAAGGCTTGGCGCGCGCCATTTTTTACGCGTTCCTCGTGTCGGAGGTGCATCCGTTCGACGATGGCAACGGCCGGCTGTCGCGCTTGACCATGAACGCCGAACTGTCTCGTCTTGGACTGTGCCGCATTATCATTCCTACGCTATTTCATCCACAGTATGTGGATTGCCAGCGCGCGCTTACCCGGTCGGACGATCCGGATGGCTTCATCAGGGCGCTTGCGTTTGCTGTTCGATGGTGTGCCGCATTCGACTATTCGGATCTGCTGAGTCTCGTGGCCGCGCTGCGAGCGACCAATGCGTTCGAGGAGTCGCCGGCCCAGTTCAAGTTGCTCGATCCGGGCCAATGAGGCGTCGGCGCGGCGACCCTGGCTATTTCTCGCGCATCGGCGTTTCACGTTCTACCGCGCGTTCTCCTGAATCTTCTCCCCGCCGCGCTCGATGTCCTGCCCGGCGCCGTCGGCGGCAAGCAAAAGGGAGTAAAGGTTTCTGGGATCAGGCAGCTCGGGAATCAACGCCACGTCGCGGCCCAGCCCCAGGCGGGTGGCCTCGGCGTGCAGCACGCGCAGCACGGAATAATCTTCCAGGGCGAAACCCACAGAATCGAACACGGTGATTTCGGCATCGCTGGCGCGCCCGGCGGCCAGGCCGCACAGCACGCGCCACAGTTCGGTAACCGGGAAGCCGGCGTCCATTTGCTGGATGTCTCCTTCCACACGGCTTTGCGGCTCGAATTCGACGAAGGTGGATGCCGCGGCCAGGATGCCGCGGTGCAGCTCGGTCTTGCCGGGGCAGTCGCCGCCCACCGCGTTCAGGTGCATGCCCGGCTCGATCATGTCGGGCGTCAGGATGGTGGCGCGGGTTTTGTCGGCCGTGATCGTGGTCACGATGTCGGCGCCGCGCACGGCTTGCGCGGTACTGCCGGCCGCGATCATTGCCAGGTCTGGTGTGGCGGCCAGGTTGCCGGCCAGTTTGCGGGTTGCCGCGGGGTCGATGTCGTAGGCGCGGATTTCGGATATGCCAAGCAGATGGTGAAAGGCCAGCGCCTGGAATTCGCTTTGCGCGCCGTTGCCGATCAGCGCCATTGAACGCGCGCCCCGGCGCGCCAGCGCGCGGGCCGCCATGACCGAGGTGGCGGCGGTGCGCAGGGCCGTGGCCAGGGTCAGTTCGCTGACCAGCAGCGGCCGGCCGGTGGCCACGTCGGCCAGCGCGCCGAAGGCCATGACGGTGGGCAGCCCCGCACGCGGATTTTTCGGGTGGCCATTGACGTACTTGAAACTGTACAGCGCGTGGTTGGCGGCGGGCATCAGTTCGATGACGCCATCGGGCGAGTGGGCCGCCAGGCGCGCGGACTTGTCGAAGTCGGGCCAGCGCAGGAAGTCGCCGCGGATGGCTTGCTCGAGCAATCGCAGGAAACCGGGTAGCGTTCGTCGTTCGACCAGGGTGGCGACATCAGGCGTGGTGAGCAGCAAAGTCATGGCTGTCTCCGCGGAGTCCATGTCCCGATTCTGCGCTGGCGTCCCGTCAAGATCAACAGCCGGATCGCCCGCCTTTGGATTGCCTCAGGCGTTCTCAGGCACGGCCGCAGCCTGGCGGCGCCATTGTCCCGGTGTCATTCCCATCCAGTGCGTGAAGACGCGCCGGAAGGCCGACAGCGATTGATAGCCGGCCAGTTCGGCGACGGCTTCGGTGGTGACCGTGGTTTTTTTCAATTCGTTGGCCGCCAGGCTCATGCGGATGTCGGTCAGCAAGTCGAAGGCCGAGCGCCCGAGCCTGCCTTCGAAATGGCGCATGAAGGTCGAGCGCGACATGCTGCACAGCGCCGCCAGTTCGGGCAGCGTCCAGGGCCGCGCGGGGTCGCCCAGCATGGCCAGCAGGGCCGGCGCCAGCCGGGGGTGGCCGGCCAGCGCCAGCAAGCCGGCCGGCGCCTGCTCGGATTCGCTGGCGGCGCGCACGGCCAGGGCGAACAGCGCCGCGGACAGCGCGTTCAGCATGGCGTGCCCGCCCAGCCTTTCACCGGAAGATTCCACGCGCATCAGGTCCATCAGCCGGGCCAGGTGCGCGGATGCGGACGGATGGCCGTCGGCGCCGTCATCGGCGGCCCGCACCACCAGCGTGGCCGGCAGGTAGTCGCGCACTAGCCTGTCGTGGGGCGGCGCAATGAAAAAGCGCCCGCACAGCATGTCCAGCCGTTCGCCGGCGCCGCCGTTTTCGCTGTAGCGCAGGTTGAAGCCCTGGCGCTCGGTGGCCGCTGTTGGCGCGGCGCCGCTGCCGTCGTGCAGCACATGGGCCGAGCCGTGCGGCAGCAGCACGATATCGCCGCCCGCCAGTTCGCGCATCGACTGTTCCGCGGGGTTCTCCAGCACGGCGCGGCCCTTCAGCACCACGTGATAGGGGATTTCGCGCGCGGCCGATGGCGCGTAGGCCACTCGCCACGGCGCGCCATAGGCGCAGCGGACTTCCAGTTGGCCGGTAATCGTGATGATTTCCAGCAGGCGGCTCAGCCAGTCGATCGGGGTAGCCATGGGCTTTGCGTGGATTTGAAACTATCGGGCATTTATGTGGATTTTATAAGACTTACCGGGATCAATCGCGGTCTCTACAGTGGCACCTGCCGATTCATCGGATTTTTCCAACCACCCAAGGAGCTACATCATGAGCCGCATTGCCATTCCCGCCCTGTCGTCCGCCACCGGCGCAACCGCCGAGGTCTATGACCAGATCCGCAAAATCGCCGGCGGCAAGGTGCCCAATCTTTTCGCCGCTCTGGGCCATCTGGCGCCCAGGCAACTGGCCGCGGTGCTGAACGCCGAAGGCGCGGTGGCCGCCGGCACGCTCAGCAAGCACGACCTGGAAATCATCAAGCTGGCCGCCAGCGCGCAGACGGGTTGCGACTATTGCGTGGCCGCCCATTCCTTGCTGGGCAAACTGGCGGGCCTGCCCGCCGACGCCCTGCGCGCCATCCGCGCCGGCCAGCCGTCGGGCGATGCCAAGCACGACGCGCTGGCGCATTTCGTGCGGCAGATCGTGCGCACCAGCGGCACCCTCAGCCAGGACGAGTTCGATACCATCCGCGCCGCGGGCTATACAGATGTGCAGCTGGCCGAGATCTCGCTGGTGATTGCCCTGGTGTTCTTCACCAATACCTTCAACCGCATCAACGACACCGACGTCGATTTTCCTGCGGTGCAGTAAGGCGCAGTGCCGGACAGGCCGGCTGCCCGCCGGGCAGGGCGGCCGTGGCGGCGGCGGCAAGCAGCGCCGCCACCGCCACGATCAGGGCGGCGGCATGCCAGCCGTAGGCGTCAATGGCCCTGCCCACGGCCACCGGCCCGGCAATCTGGCCCAGGTTGTTGCCTTGCATGACCAGGCCCAGCACGATGGGCGCCAAGCCGGCCGCGGGCGCCGCCAGCGGTGCGCCGGACAGCAGGGTGGCGGGGATCAGCCCGCCCACGGCCGAGAACACGATGCACAGCAGGAACGTACCCGCATCGGGCAGCAGCGGCAGGAAAATGCCCAGCCCGGCCGCGCCCATGGCCAGGCTGGCCGCGCCCAGCAGTACCGGCCGCGCTACGCCGCGCGCCAGCAAATGGCCGGCGGCCAGGTTGCCCAGGATGTTGACGGCCGAGGCCAGGGCGCTGAGCAACCCGGCGGTGCGCAGGCTGGCTTCCATGCGTTCCATCAACAGCACCGGCAGGAAGCTGAACAGGGCAAAGAACATCAAGCTGTAGCAGGCGAACACGGCGGCCAGCAGCAGCGGGCCGCGCGCCCGCGCGACGCGGGCAGCGTCATGGCGCGCGGCGCGCCAGCCACTAGGCGCGCGGGCGTCGTGGCCGGGCACAGCTGCCAGCACCGCCAGGGCGGCCAGCAGGACCAGGCCGCAGCTGGCCCACCACAGGGGGCGCCAGCCCCCGAGCAGCGGGCCGGCCAGCATGGCGATGGCCATGCCGGCAGGCATGAAGCAGCTCCATAGCGAAAACACCCGGTCGCGGCGGCTTTCGTGCACCACGTCCTGCCGCTGCAGCACCGAGGGCGCGGCCACCGTGATGAACAGGAAGCCCGCGCCTTCGATCACGCGCGAAGCCAGCAGCCAGCCATAGGAAGGGCTGGCGGCGCCCGCCGCGGCGCCGGCGGCCGTGGCCAGCAGGCCGCCGACCAGCACGCGCCGGCTGCCCAGGCTGCCGACGATGACGCCGGCCGGAATGCCGCCCACCACGCCCAGTACGGCGAAAATGCCGGTCAGCCAGCCCAGGGCGTCCAGGTTCAGGCGCAGGTCGGCCTGCAGCATCGGCCCGGCGATGGCGGCCTTGCCGACCTGCATGGCGGCGACCACGCCGCAGGCAACCACCACGGCCACGGCGGCCCATCGGGTACGAGAAACAGCTGCTGGCGGATGAGTCATGGTGGAAAGGGAAGCGGTCTTGGCGAAATACTAGCGACGGAAGTCGAGCAGTAGAAGTGACATAATTCAGATTGTTTTGATCATGAAAAACGATCATGCTCGACGCGCTGACGCTGGACCAGATTCGCACTTTCGTGACGGTGGCCGAGCAGGGCAGCTTTCGCGCGGGCGCCGCCAGGCTGCGGCGCGTGCAGTCCGGGGTCAGCGCCAGCATCGCCAATCTGGAAGCGCAGCTGGGCATCGCCCTGTTCGACCGGTCGGGCCATCGTCCGGTGCTGACGCCGCAGGGGCATGCGCTGCTGGTCAACGCCCGCGACATTCTGCTGCGCGTCGACGCCATGCGGGCCCGCGCGCGCGGCTTTGGCGAAGGGGTCGAACTGGAACTGGCGCTGGTGGCCGACACGCTGTTCCCGCTACACCAGATCGGCGCGGCGCTGGCCGAACTGCAGGCCGCCTATCCGTCGGTGGCGATCCGGCTCGACATCGCGCCGCTGGGCGGGCCCTTGCAGGCCTTGCTGGAACGGCGCTGCACCCTGGCCATCATGGCCGGAGAAAACTTCCGCGATCCGCGCATCGTCTTCGAGGCCCTGTCGGTGGTAAGCCAGGTGGCCGTCGTGGCGGCCGGGCATCCGCTTGCCGCGCGCGCCCACGGCGAGCGCATCGGCGCCGCCGAACTGGCCGACCATGTGCAGATCGTGCTGGCCGATCCGACGCCGCATTCCGGCGGCCGCGATTTCGGCGTCATTTCGCCGCGCACGTATCGCGTCGGCAATCAGGACGCCAAGCACGCGCTAATCCTGGCGGGCGTGGGCTGGGGCCGTCTGCCCGCGTGGCAGGTGCAGCGCGACCTGGACGAGGCGCGCCTGGTCCGGGTGCGCACGCCGGCGCTGGGGCGCAACAGCGCCGCGGCCTCTGAAGTCTATCTGGCCCACCGGCTGGACGCGCCGCTGGGGCCGGCCGCGCGCGGCCTGGCCGAGATTCTCAGGCGCCTGTGTGCGCGCTGAGCCCGCCCGCTATCGGCGCCATGGCGGCGCGCATTCTGTCGGCATGCTGAACAGCGGCGCCGCGCGCCGCTTGGCGATGCACCAGAAACTGTCTAGTATCGAAGCCTGCTGAACCGCACATCAATAAACAGGCAACTGGCCGATACCCGCAGCGGGTGCCGCGCCCCAAGGAGACATCCATGCTACGCATCAAACAGGTTCTGGTTTCATTGGCCGTGGCCGCACTGCCGCTGGCCGCGGGCGCCGCGCCGGCCAAGGTCATGGCCCCCGGCGGCCCCGGCGGCGGCTACGATGCCGCGGCGCGCGTGCCGATGCAGGTCATGCAGGAAGCCGGCATCTTCACCGACGGCTACCAGGTCACCAACAAGGGCGGGGCGGGCGGCACCATCGGGCTGGCCGAATTCATCAATACCAGCAAGAACGACGACAACGCCATCATGTCGATGGGCTCCATCCTGATCGGCGGCATCATCCTCAACAAATCGCCGGTTACGCTCGACACGGTTACGCCGCTGGTGCGCCTGACCGATGATGCCGATGTGCTGGCGGTGCCCATGGATTCGCCCATCAAGAACGTGGCCGACGTCATCGCCGCGCTGCGCAAGAATCCGGGCGCGCTGGCCATCGGCGGCGGCTCGGTCGGCGGGGTCGATCAGGTGGCCGCGGGGCTGATTGCCAAGTCGGCCGGCGTGCCGCCCAGCAAGCTGAACTACATTCCCTATCCCAGCGGCGCCGAACTGGTGCCGCTGCTGGTCAGCGGGCAGCTCAAGCTGGCGCTGTCGGGCCTGTCGGAATTCAAGCCCTACGCAGACCAGAAGCGCCTGCGCATCATCGCGGTCACGTCCGAGCAGCGGCTGCCCGGCCTGGACGCGCCCACGCTGAAAGAATCGGGCGTGGACGTGGTCATCGGCAACTGGCGCGGCATCATCGGCGCGCCCGGCATGAGCAAGCAGGGGCGCGACATGTGGCTGGACCGCTTCCAGAAGATGCACGCCTCGCCGCAATGGAAAAAAACGCTGGCCGACCATGGCTGGTCGGATGCCTATCTGGCGGGCGACGCGTTCGCCAAGTTCCTGGACGAAGAAAAAGTCCGCCAGGAACAGGTGCTGAAGGACCTGGGCCTGGTCAAGTAACGCGCCGGCACAGGAGACCGCCATGTCCGCAAACCCGCCGCGCCGCCGTCCATGGTGGCTGGGGCTGGCCGTGATCGCCATCGGGGCGGTCTGGCTGCAGCAGGGATACGCGCTGCCCAAGTCGGGCGGCTACGCAGGCGTCGGGCCTGGCGACTTTGTCATGCTGGTGGGGGCGGCGCTGATCGTGCTGGGCCTGGCCCTGCTGGCCCAGATCGCGCGCGGCGATTCCTTCGAGCCGCAAGAGGCCGAAAGCGCCGAGGCCGGCGCGCGCCCCTCGCGCAAGGCGCTGCTCTTCGCGGCGGCGGGGGCGGCCATCCCCCTGCTCACCATGCGGCCGCTGGGCTTTCCGCTGACGGCCATGCTGGCGTTCGCGCTGGTCACGCGTGCTTTCGGGTCGCGCCGCGTGCTGTTCGACTGCGCCGTCGGACTGGCGCTGGGCATTATCTGCTGGCTGGGGTTCACGCGCCTGGGTGTGACGCTGGGCGGCGCGCTGCCGCTGGCGGGGTGGTGATATGGATGCCTTTCATTCCCTGATGGCCGGCTTCGGCGTGGCGCTGCAGCCGGCCCATTTGATGTGGGCGTTCGTCGGCTCGCTGCTGGGCACCGCCATCGGCGTGCTGCCGGGCATCGGGCCGGCGCTGACTATCGCGCTGCTGTTGCCGGTAACGGTGAAGGTGGCGCCCACCGCCGCCTTCATCATGTTCGCAGGCGTGCTGTACGGCGCCATGTATGGCGGGTCCACCACTTCCATCCTGCTGAATACCCCGGGCGAAAGCGGGTCGATGATGACCGCGCTCGAAGGCAACAAGATGGCGCGCGCCGGGCGCGGCGCGGCCGCGCTGGCCACCGCCGCCATCGGGTCGTTCGTGGCGGGCACGCTGGCCACGCTGGGGCTGACCTTCCTGGCGCCGGCCATTGCCGAACTGGCCTTCGTGTTCGGGCCGGCCGATTATTTCGCCCTGATGCTGCTGGCCTTCACGTCGGTGTCGGTGGTGCTGGGCACCTCGCGCGTGCGCGGGTTCATCGCGCTGTTTCTGGGGCTGGCGATGGGCGTGGTGGGCATCGACGGCCCGTCGGGCCAGGCGCGCCTGGCGTTCGGCTCGCCCGATCTGCTCGACGGCATCGACATCACGGTGGTGCTGGTGTCCCTGTTCGCCGTGGGCGAAATCCTGTACGTGGCCAGCCGCTACCGCAGCGCGCCGCCGGCGGTCAACCCGCTGTCGGGCGGGCGCTGGATGACGCGGGACGACTGGCGGCGTTCGTGGAAACCGTGGCTGCGCGGCACCTTGCTGGGCTTTCCCATCGGCGCGCTGCCGGCCGGCGGGTCCGAGGTGCCGACCTTCCTGTCGTACACGGTGGAACGCCGCCTGAGCCGCCACCGCGACGAGTTCGGCCACGGCGCCATCGAGGGCGTGGCCGGGCCCGAGGCCGCCAACAATTCGGCCGCCGCCGGCATCCTGGTGCCGCTGCTGACGCTGGGCCTGCCCACGTCGGCCACCGCCGCGGTGCTGCTGGCGGCATTCCAGAGCTACGGCCTGCAGCCGGGACCGTTCCTGTTCGTCAACAGCGCCGACCTGGTGTGGGGCCTGATCGCCTCGCTGTACGTGGGCAACCTGATGCTGCTGGTGCTGAACCTGCCGCTGGTGGGTCTGTGGGTGCGGCTGCTGCTGATCCCGCGGCCGTACCTGTATGCCGGCATCCTGGTGTTCGCCATGGTGGGTATCTGGGGGGTGGGCACGTCGTGGATGGACCTGCTGCTGATGTTCAGCATCGGCCTGATGGGCTACGTGATGCGTGTGTACGATTTTCCCATCGCGCCGGTGCTGATCGGCCTGATCCTGGGGCCGTCGGCCGAAACGCAGTTGCGCCGGGCGCTGTCCATCGGCCAGGGCAACCCGGCCGTGCTGCTGTCGTCGCCGCTATCTGTGACGCTGATCGTGCTGGCGCTGGCGGTGCTGTTCCTGCCGGGCCTGCTGCGCAAGCTGCGCGCCAACGCGTAGATCGGGGTCCGTTCACATTAAAGGCCGGTCATCCGGTACAAAAAGTTGCAGCAGTCTGCAACGGCCTTGCTAGCATGATCCGGCCGGGTCGACCGGCGTTCACACACAGCGTCACAGGAGGCTGTCATGCAAGCAAGAAGAACACTTCCCCGTATCACCGCCATTGCGGCCGCCGCCTTGCTGGCGGCCGGCTGCGCCACCCCGCAGCAGACCAACACCGCCGTCGGCGCCGGCGCGGGCGCCGCGGCCGGCGCGGGTATCGGCGCCCTGATCGGCCATGGCAAGGGCGCGGCCATCGGCGCCGGCATCGGCGCGGTGGCCGGCGGCCTGATCGGCTACAACTGGTCGGGCGTGAAAAAAGACGTGCAGCAATCCGGCGCCAGTTCGCTGGGCATCGATGTGGTCGAAATGCCCGATGGCAGCCTGAAGGTCAATATTCCCAGCAACGTGTCGTTCGACACCGACAAGGCGGTGCTCAAGCCGGCCCTGCTGCCCGTGCTCGACAGCGTGGCGCGCGCGCTCAGCCAGCATCCCGAACTGCGCGCCAAGGCGGTGGGCCACACCGACAGCACCGGCAGCGCCGCCCACAACCAGACCTTGTCTGAAAACCGCGCGCGCAGCGTCACCGACTATCTGGCCAGGCAGGGCGTGGCGCCGGCCCGCATGACCATCGAAGGCCGCGCGGCGCGCGACCCCATCGCCGACAACACCACTGCCGAGGGGCGCGCCGCCAATCGGCGCGTGGAAGTCTATCTGTACGCGGTCAAGCAATAGCCGCGCACCCGGCACGGCGGCCGCGGGCAGGGTGCGCGCGGCCGTTTTTTTCAGGAGATCCATCATGAGCGAGCCATCGTTGCCGCGCCTGGGGGCGCAAGCCGTGCTGGCCGGCCTGGCCGGCTGGCAGGCGCACGCGGAACGCGATGCCATCCAGAAGACGTTCCGGTTCAAGGACTTCAACGCCGCCTTCGGCTTCATGGCGCGCGTGGCCATGCAGGCCGAAAAGCTGGACCATCACCCTGAATGGTTCAATGTGTACAACCGCGTCGATGTGGTGCTGGCCACGCATTCGGCCGGCGGCGTCACCGAGCTGGACGCGCGGATGGCGCGGTTCATGAATGAAACGGCCGCGCCCATGGGCGCGGCCGATACGGCGGGCTAAGGCCGCCTGGCGGGGCGGAGGCCTTAGTTGCGCACGTAGTAGATGCGCATGGCCTGCTGGCGCTCGGACGGGTCCAGCACCTGGATGCGTACCGAGCGCGGCGTGAAATTCTCGGGCACGTCGGCCACGCCCTGCGCGACCTGGTAGCGGCCCAGGCTGACATCGATGGGGTCGAGCTCGATGGTGCCCGAACGGCCGTTGCGGTAGACGCCCGTGACGGCCAGGTGCAGCGTGCCCTTGAAGACCGGGGCGTCGCTGTTTTCGCGCATCAGCAGCACCTGGTAGTTGAGCTTGCCCGGGTCGCGGTTGAACGAACCCGAGCGCACGCCGATATCGGTGCCGCGCGGATCGGGCGGAATGGCGTTCTGGAAGATCAGGAATTCCTGGTTCAGTTCCTGGATGCGGGCGCGCGCCTGTTCCAGTTCGGTGGTGGCCTGGTCGCGGGTGGCCTGGTTGGCATCGCGCTGGGCCGTGGCTTCGTTCAGCAGGGTGCGCAGGCGCTGGCGGTCGAGGTTGGCGGTGTTGAGTTCGGATTGCAGCTGTTCGGATTGTTCGGCCGTCAGGCGCGGCGGGCCGTAGTTGGCCTGCAAGAACAGGACGCCGCCGGCGCCCAGGCCGATGCCCACCAGCAGCAGCACCAGCCAGCGCGGCATGCGCCGCGTGCGCTTGCCCGGTTGATAGACCGACGGTTTGAAAACGGCTCGTTGCGAGCGTCCGAACATCCCCATGCGAGAACCCTGTATTGATATGTGTCTGCCGGTAAGCAACCGGCCAAACCCTAGAGGATACCGTGTGACAGCCTGTACAGGTTACGACAGATAAGTCTGGTTGCGCACGTACGGCTTGGAAACACCTTGTTCAGCCCGGCGGCGCGGCGGCCAGCCGGGCATCCAGCGCTGCCAGGCGCTGCGGCGTGCCCACGTCGGTCCAGGCGCCGGCATGATGGGCGCCGAGCACTGCGCCGCGGGCCATGGCCTGGCGCAGCAGCGGCGCCAGGGGCGCCGGCGTGCCGGCCGCCAGGCCGCCGAACAGGGCGGGCCGGTACAGGCCGATGCCGGCGAATGTCAGGCGCCCGGCCGCTTCGGTGCCGACCCGGCCGTCGCCCGACAGGGTGAAATCGCCTTGCGGATGGTGCTCGGGGTTGTCTACCAGCAGCAGCCAGGCGTCGGCCCGCGCGGTTTCCAGGGCGCCTGCCAGGGCGCTGGCCTGGGCCGGGTTCCAGTCGCACCAGATGTCGCCATTGATGGCCAGGAATGGTTGCGGCCCCAGCAGGGGCAGGGCCTGGGCGATGCCGCCGGCGGTTTCCAGCGCGGTGGATTCGGCCGAATAGGCGATGCGCACCCCGTAGCGGCTGCCGTCGCCCAGCGCGGCCGGCAATTGTTCGCCCAGCCATGCGTGGTTGATGACGATGTCGCGGATGCCGGCCGCGGCCAGGCGTTCGATATGCCACACGATCAGAGGCTTGCCGCCGGCCGGCAGCAGCGGCTTGGGCGTGTGGTCGGTCAGGGGCCGCATGCGTTCGCCGCGTCCGGCGGCCAGGATCATGGCGCGCATCAGAAGGTGTATCCGGCCCGCACTTCGCGGTTGTCGAGTTTGTCCAGCAGGCGCAGCAGGGGCTTGAACACGCCATAGCGCTGGGCCACCTGGCGCACGTAGCCGTTCACGCGCGGCATGTGCCCCAGGTAGACCGACTTGCCGTCGCGATGGTGCAGGCGCGCGAACACGCCCAGGATACGCAGGTTGCGCTGCAGGCTCATCCATTCGTAGGCCTGGTGGAAGACCGCGAAATCGCTGTCGACCGGCAGGCCCGCAGCGCGCGCCATTTCCCAGTAGCGCACCGCCCAGTCGATCTGCTGCGGTTCTTCCCAGGTGGTGCGCGCATCGGTTACCAGCGAAGCCAGGTCGTACGTGAGCGGACCGGCCAGCGCGTCCTGGAAGTCCAGGATGCCGGGATTGGGGCCGTAGGCCGGGTCGTCGCACACCATCAGGTTGGGCGAATGGAAATCGCGGTGCACCAGCACCGGAGGCTGCGCGCCGTTGGCCGCGGACAGCAGGCCGAAAATCTGCTGCAGCGCGGCGGCAGCCTTGTCGTCGAGCTGCACGCCGTGGTGCCGCGCCACATACCATTCGGGAAACAGCTCCAGCTCGGCGGCCAGGCGGGCCTGGTTGTACGCGGGCAGGCCGTCAGTGCGGGCCTGCTGCATGCGTACCAGGGCCGCCAGCGCGTCGCGGTACAGCGATTGCAGCTGCGCGTCGGGCAGGCCGGCCTGGATGCGCTGGTAGTAGGTGTCGCGCCCCAGGTCGGACAGCAGCAGCAGGCCCTGCGCCGGGTCTTGCGCCAGCACCCGGGGCACGTTCAGGCCGGCCTGGCTCAGCAGGCTGCCTACGTGCAGGAACGGGCCCACGTCTTCATGCGGCGGCGGGGCGTCCATCACGACGAGGGTGCGGGCGCCGGCGTCCAGGCGGAAATAGCGCCGGAAGCTGGCGTCGCTGGACGCGGGCCGCAGGGTTTCGGGCGCCAGCTCCAGGCTGGCGGGCAGGGTGCGCAGCCAGGCATGTACCTGGGCCAGGCGCGGATCGTGGTCGGTGCTCAAGAGGGCCGTCTCGGAGTGCGGTAGAGTTTGGTTGCGAACCGCGCGCGCCGCCGATGGCGGCGATGGCGCGCGGCTTCTCTATAATACCGGGTCGTTCCCGTTGCCACGCGGCTTGCCGCCTGGCATGCCCGGGCCGCCACCGCCGCCATGCGCGTCCGCGCCGGGGCGGGTGTTTCTGTCGATAAGGTTTGCGTTCACGGTGCGTATGGTCCGGTGGTTGATCCTCTCTGCTGTCAGCTTGGCCGGGGCCGTTCACGCCCAAGGCAGCCAGGGAACCGTCCCGCCCGCCGACGCCGCGCCTCAGCCGCAGCTGCGCGAGTCCGCCCAGCTGCGCACCTCGTCCGGCCTGCGCATGCACCGGCTGGACGACGAGCAGATCCCCGTGTTCACCGAGTCCGACCACCTGAAGGGCGATCCCGACTCCAACATCACCCTGACCGGCGGCGCCCAGGTGCGCCGCATCGACGGCGTGGTCAAGGGCGACCGCATCGACTACGCCAGCGACACCGGCGCGGTCGACATCCAGGGCAGCGCGCGCCTGATGCGCGACGGCACCCTGGTTACCGGCCCGTCGGCGCAGTTCAACATCGATACCGACAGCGGCGAGATCGATTCGCCCGACTTCTGGATCGGCGCCAGCGGGGGCTTTGCCCGCGCCGAGCGGGCCGAGATCTTCAGCCGCTCGCAAATGCGGCTGACCACCGTGCAGTACAGCGGCTGCCCGTGTCCCAAGCCGTCGTGGTACATCAAGGCCGACAGCGTCGACCTGGATTTCGATGAAAACGAGGGCGTGGCGCGCAATGGCGTGCTGTATTTCAAAGACGTGCCGCTGCTGGCCTCGCCGTACCTGACCTTCCCGGTCAAGAAAGAACGCAAGTCGGGCTTCCTGGTGCCTACCTACGGCCTGACCAGCAAAAGCGGTATCGATCTGTCGCTGCCGTATTACTTCAACCTGGCGCCCAACTACGACCTGACCCTGCAGCCGCGCTTCCTGAGCAAGCGCGGCCCGCAGCTGGGCGGCGAGTTCCGCTACCTGGGCCGTTCGTACAACGGCAGCCTGGTGGGCACGTACCTGTCCAGCGACCGCGAAACCGGCGACCGCCGCTGGATGTTCCGGTCGCGCCACCAGCAGCTGCTGGGCGGCGGGTTCTACACCGATTGGGATTTCGCCAAGGTTTCCGACGACAATTATTTCCGCGATTTTTCCACGCTGGGGCTGAACGAGGCCTCTACCACCTACCTGCCGCAGCGCGGCCGGGTGGGCTGGAGCAGCCGCTACTGGCAATCGTATGCGCAGGTCTACAAGTACCAGACCTTGCAGGATCCCGATGCCCCGCTGGCGCCGCCCTACGATAAGGTGCCCGAGCTTTACCTGAAGGGCGCGCGCTACGACGTGGGCGGCTTCGACCTCGAATGGACCAACACCGCCGTGCGCTTCGAGCGGCCGCTGCTCGACGGCGTGCGCCTGGGCCCCGACGGCGACCGCTTCCAGACCTACGCCACGGCCGCCTTTCCCATTGTGCGCCCGGGCTGGTTCCTGACCCCGAAAATCGGCCTGAACTACACCCAGTACCAAACCGACTGGTACCGGCTGTCGAACAATCCGCGTTCGATTTCGCGCACCGTACCCATTTTCTCGGTGGATGCCGGCATGGTCTTCGAGCGCGACACCACGCTGTTCGGCAACGATTCCATCCAGACGCTCGAACCGCGCCTGTACTACTTGCGCGTGCCTTACCGCGACCAGTCCGATATCCCGGTCTACGACACCACGCTGGCCAACTTCAGCTTCGACCAGGCCTTCCAGGAAAACATCTACACCGGCGGCTGGGACCGCATCGCCAACGCCAACCAGCTGACCGCCGCCCTGACGACGCGCTGGCTGGATGCCGACTCCGGCCTCGAGCGCCTGTCGCTGTCGGCGGCGCAGCGCCTGTACTTCGAAGACCAGCGCGTTACGCTGCCGGGCGAAACGCCGCGCGACAACGTGCGTTCCGATTTCCTGGTGGCGGCCAGCGCCGCCCTGACCGACACGCTCAGCACCGAAGTGGCGGCGCAGTACGACCCCTACCGCAACAACTGGTCGCGCGGCCTGATCAGCGCGCGCTGGCGGCCGCAGCGCCTGACCTCGGTGGCGCTGTCGTACCGCTACCAGCGCGACCCGCTGCCGGGCGTGGCCTACCAGCCGCGCGGGCAAGACCAGATCAGCCTGGCGTTCCAGTGGCCGTTCACCGAACGCTGGTACGGCGTGGGCCGCATCGACTATTCCTTGCGCACCGAGCCCGCCACCGCCACGTCCGCCAAAGAATCGCCGCGTGTCACGCAGGCCATTGCCGGCCTCGAGTACAAGGGCGATTGCTGCTGGACCGGCCGCGTCGTATTCCAGCGCTATGCCGTGTCGGCCACCGACGCCAACACGGCCGTGTTCTTCCAGCTTGAGCTGACCGGCCTGGGTTCGCTGGGCACCGACCCCATGAGCCTGTTGAACAAGAGCATCCCGGGCTACCAGTCCGTGACGCCCCCGACGCCCCAGGGCACGACATTTGAAAGGTATGAATGATGCGTAGCTTGCACCTCTTGCGCCGGCTGTCCGGCAGCCTGCTGGTCCTGGCTGTCTGCGCCGGCGCCTCTGTTGCGCAGGCCCAGCGGCCGGCCACAGGCGGCGCCAGGCCCGCCGCGGCCCCGGCCACTGCGGCTCAGTCCGCGCCCCAGGGCGAGCAGTTCGTCGACGGCATCGCGGCGGTGGTCAACAAAGACGTCATCACGCTGCGCGAAGTCGAAAGCGGCGCTGTGCGCGCCACCGAAGACCTGAAGCATCGCGGCATCCAGGTGCCGCCGCCGGACATCCTGCGCAGGCAGGTGCTGCAAAGCCTGATCATGGAACGCCTGCAGAAGCAAGAGGCCGACCGCCTGGGCATCCGCGTCAACGATGCGCAGGTCGACCAGGCCATCGAGACCATTGCCGGCCGCAACCGCATCCCGGTGGCGCAGATGCGCGCCGAGATCGAAAAATCCGGCGTCACCTGGGACCAATACCGCCAATCGCTGACCAACGACATCCGCATGAACCGCCTGCGCCAGCGCGCGGTCGATTCAAACATCATCATCACCGACGCCGAAGTCGACGCCTTCCTGAAAGACCGCGCGCACAATCCGGCCGCCGGCGCGGGCTTCGGCGGCGCGGCCCCCGGCCAGCCCGCGCCGCGGCCCGCGCAGCCCGCGCAGTCCGGGCCCGAGCAGGTGGCGCTGGCGCAGATCCTGGTGCGCGTGCCCGAAGGCGCCAGCTCGAGCGAGGTGGCCGCCCTGCGCCAGAAGGCCGAGGGCCTGCTGGCGCAATTGAAGCAGGGCGGCGATTTCGCCAGCCTGGCGGCCTCGTCGTCCGACGGACCCGAGGCGCTGCAGGGCGGCGTCATGGGCGCGCGCCCGCTCGACGGCTGGCCCGACCTGTTCATCAAGGCCATCGCCTCGCTGCAGCCCGGCCAGATCAGCGGCCTGCTCCAGAGCGGCAACGGCTTCCACATCCTGAAGGTGCTGGACCGCGCCGGCGGCCGCTCCGCGCCGGCCCAGGCCGCCGCGCCCCAGGCGCCGCCGGTGCCACAACCGGGCGCCGGCATGCCGGCCCACCAGGGGCCCGTGCAGGTTACGCAGACGCACGCGCGCCACATCCTGATCAAGACCTCGGCCGTCATGAGCGACGACCAGGCGCGCCAGCGCCTGCAACAGATCCGCCAGCGCGTCGTCAATGGCGGCGCCTCGTTTGCCGACATGGCGCGTCAGTATTCGCAAGACGCCAACGCGCCGCAAGGCGGCGACCTGGGCTGGGTCAACCCGGGCGAAATGGTGCCCGCGTTCGAGCAGGCCATGAACGCGCTGCCGGTGGGCGGCATCAGCGAGCCGGTGCTGTCGCCGTTCGGCTGGCACCTGATCCAGGTCGAGCAGCGGCGCGAGCATGACGTCAGCGACGAACTGCAGCGCATGCAGGCGCGCCAGGTGCTGTTCGAGCGCCGCGCCGAGCCCGCCTTCGAAGACTGGCTGGCGCAGCTGCGCAACGAGGCCTACATCGACAACCGCCTCGAAAAGCAGGAACGCATCGAGCAGAACAACCGCTGACCACGGCGCGAGCCCATCATGAGCAGGCATCAGGCGCGCAAGCGCTTCGGGCAGCACTTCCTGACCGACGACAGCGTGGTCGAGGGCATCGTGCGGGCCATCGCGCCCGCGCGCGACGACCGCGTGGTCGAGATCGGCCCGGGCCTGTCGGCGCTGACGCAGCCCCTGCTGCGCAGCCTGGCGCACCTGACTGTGGTCGAGATCGACCGCGACCTGGCGGCGCGCCTGCGCAACGCGTATGCGCCGGCCCAACTGACCGTGATCGAGGCCGATGCCCTGACCGTGGACTTCGCCGCGCTGGGCGAACGCCTGCGGGTGGTGGGCAACCTGCCGTACAACATTTCCAGCCCGCTGCTGTTTCACCTGATGGCGGCAGCCGATACCGTGCGCGACCAGCACTTCATGCTGCAGCGCGAAGTCATCGACCGCATGGTCGCCGCGCCGGGCAGCGCCGATTACGGGCGTCTGTCGGTAATGCTGCAATCGCGCTACCGCATGGACAAGCTGTTCGATGTACCGCCCGAGGCCTTCGATCCGCCGCCCCGGGTGGTGTCGGCGGTGGTGCGCATGGTGCCGCTGCCGGCCGACCGCCTGCGCCCGGCCAGCGACGCCGCCTTGCAGGCGGTGGTGGCGCGGGCCTTCGCGCAGCGCCGCAAGATGCTGCGGCGCGGCCTGGGCGACTGGGCCGCGCTGGTGCCCTGGGAAGCGCTGGACATCGCGCCCACGGCACGCGCCGAGGAAGTGTCGGTCGAGAAATTCATCCGCCTGACCGACGCGCTGCTGCAGGCCGGCGTATCACTGGCGCCGGGTTGACCGCCCACGGCGCGGCTTTGGCCCCAGGTGTCTGGCTCCCGCCAGGGTGCCAGACACCGTGCTATTGAGACAGCCTGTGCAAGCTTCGGTGTCTGGCACCTGCGGAGCCAGACACCTGGCCATGTCTGGCCATTTGGCTTACAGCATGCGCTTGCCGGCGGCCAGCCACAGCTGCATGACGTCGCGGGCGCGGTCGCACAGGTATTGCGCGGCGTTGTCGCAGGCCTGTTGCAAGCTGACCGGCCCCGGCGCCAGGCTGAATGCCGCGGTAATGCCGCCGGCGTGCAAGTCCTGGTAGCCGTCGCCCAGCGAACCCGCCAGCGCCACCACCGGCACGCCCGCCTGCCGCGCAATGCGCGCGACGCCGGCCGGGGTCTTGCCGCGCAGAGTCTGCGCATCCATGCGGCCTTCGCCGGTGAAGGCCAGCGCTGCGCCTTCCATGGCCTGCGCCAGCCCGCCCAGTTCGGCGACCAGTTCCACGCCAGGGCGGAAGCGCGCGTTCAGGAAAGCGTGCGCGGCATAGCCCAGCCCGCCGGCCGCGCCGGCACCCGGCGTGTCGCGCACGTCGCGCCCCAGGTGGCGCGCGCAGACATCGGCCAGCCGCGCCAGGCTGCGGTCCAGCATCTTCACTTGTTCGGGCGTGGCGCCTTTTTGCGGGCCGAAGGTGTGCGACGCGCCCTGCGGGCCGCACAGCGGGTTGTCGACATCCGAGGCGATGTCGATCCGGACTCCGGCCAGGCGCGCGTCCAGGCCTTGCGTATCGATGCGTTCGAGTTGCAGCAGGGCCGCGCCGCCCGGCGGCAGGTCGTGTCCGCCGGCGTCCAGGAAGCGCACGCCCAGGGCTGCCAGCAGGCCGGCGCCGCCATCGTTGGTGGCCGAGCCGCCCAGGCCCAGGATGATGCGCCGCGCGCCCGCGTCCAGCGCGGCGCGCAGCAGCTCGCCCACGCCGCCGCTGCTGGCGCGCAGCGGGTCGCGCCGCTCGGGCGGGGTTTGTTCCAGCCCGGCCGCGGCGGCCATTTCGATCACGGCCGTGCCGTCTTCCAGCCAGCCCCAGGCGGCCTGCAGCGGCTCGCCCAGCGCGCCGGTGACGGGCGTGGCGCGCCACTGGCCGCCGGTAGCGGCCAGCACCGCCGCCACCGTGCCTTCGCCGCCGTCGGCCATGGGCACGCACAGGGTACGCGCGCCGGGAAAGGCCTGCTTGACGCCGCGCTCGATGGCCGCCGCGGCGTCGGGGGCGGAAAGGCTTTCTTTGAAAGAGTCGGGGGCGATGACGATTTTCACGGTGGTCGGTGGCGGGCGCGCAACGTAGTCGGGTCGGGTATGCGCATAATACCCGCGGCCGGAGCGCGCGTCGTACCATAACGATTTTCGCCGTTCTGCCAGAGGCTCATCCATGTCCGTATTGCGCCGCACCAAAATCGTCGCCACGCTGGGGCCATCCACGTCCACGCCCGAGCAACTGGAAGCGCTGGTGCGCGCCGGGGTCGATGTGGCCCGCCTGAATTTCTCGCACGGCACCGCCGACGACCACCGCGAACGCGCCCGCCTGGTGCGCGAGATCGCCGCGAAGCAGGGCCGTTTCGTGGCCCTGATGGGCGATCTGCAGGGCCCCAAGATCCGCATTGCGCGCTTTGCCGACAAGCAGGTGGTGCTGCGCGCCGGACAGCCCTTCATCCTGTCGAACAGCCATCCCAAAGACGCGGGCGATGCCGCTATCGTGGGCATCGACTATCCCGAACTGGTGCAAGACTGCAAGCCGGGCGACGAACTGCTGCTCGACGACGGCCGCGTGGTGCTGATGGTTGACCGCATTGCCGGCGATGCCGTGCACACCACGGTAACCGTGGGCGGCCCGCTGTCGAACAACAAGGGCATCAACCGGCGCGGCGGCGGCCTGTCGGCCCCCAGCCTTACCGACAAAGACCGCGCCGACATCCTGGTGGCGGCCGAACTCAAGCTCGATTACGTGGCGGTTTCGTTTCCGCGCTATGGCCGCGATATCGACGAGGCCCGCCAGCTGGTGCGCGCCGCCGGCAGCGAAGCCTGGATCATCGCCAAGATCGAGCGCGCCGAGGCCGTGGTCGACGACGAGGCTCTTGATTCGCTGATCCGCGCCAGCGACGGCGTCATGGTGGCGCGCGGCGATCTGGGCGTCGAAGTGGGCGATGCCGAGCTGGTGGGCATCCAGAAGCGCATCATCCAGCATGCGCGCACGCTCAACAAAGTGGTGATCACCGCTACCCAGATGATGGAGTCCATGATCTCCAGCCCGCTGCCCACCCGCGCCGAAGTCTCTGACGTGGCCAATGCCGTGCTCGACTACACCGATGCCGTGATGCTGTCGGCCGAAAGCGCGTCGGGCCAGTACCCGGCCGAGGCAGTGCAGGCCATGGCGCGGGTGTGCCTGGGCGCCGAGAAACACCCCACCACCACGCACTCGCACCACCGGCTGGGCGAAACCTTCTCGCGCTGCGACGAAACCATCGCCCTGGCGGCGATGTACGCGGCCAACCATTTCCCCGGCGTGAAGGCCATCATCGCCCTGACCGAAAGCGGGCATACTCCGTTGATCATGTCGCGCATCCGCTCGGGCGTGCCCATCTACTGCTACAGCCCGCACAGCCAGACCCAGCACCGGGTGGCGATGTTCCGCGGCGTGTACACCGTGCCGTTCGACCCTGCCACGTACGACCCGGCCGAACTCAGCAACGCCGCCATCGACGAACTGAAAAAGCGCGGCCGCGTGCAGCCGGGCGACTGGATCATCCTGACCAAGGGCGATTTCTACCGCGACAGCGGCGGCACCAACGGCATGAAAATCCTGATGGTCGAATGACGGCGGCCGGCGGGTCCGCCGCTGCCCGCTAGTGTTCGTCTAGCGGCGCTGCCAGGTGGAACAGGCCGTCGCCGCGTGCGCACAGCGTCGGAAAGCGCCGGCAGGAAACAATTCCGTCCGCGCTGAAATACAGCGTCAGGGGCGGTGCCAGCGGGTCTTCCAGGCCATGCAGGCGCAGCGCGGCCTGGCCCTCGCGCACGCGTTCCCCCACTTTGGCCAGCGGCTCCATCATGCCGGCGCATGGCGCATAGATGGCGTGACGCGGCCCCAGCGACGTCAGCAGCTGGGTGGCGGGCGCCGGCTCGCACTGCAGTCCGGGGGCGATGCCGTAATCGCGCAGCACGCGCCGCACGCCCTGCTCGGCAATGGCCAGCCCCTGCGGGTCTAGGGTGGCGCCGCTGCCCAGTTCGGTGGTCAGGGCCGGGATGCCGCGTTTGGCGGCGGCGGCGTACAGCGTGGTGGCGCCGCCGCCGCCCGAGCCGGTGGTCAGCACGCTGTGCGGCGCGCCGAACGCCGCAAGCAGCCTGCGCAGCGCTCCGTCCTGTGCGGTATCCGCCACGCGCTGCGCCAGGGCGGTATGCGCGTAGTCCAGCGAGCGGCCGCCCGAATGCAGGTCGATCACGACATCGGCCAGGGCGAACAGCACGCTGTCGACGTAGTGGGCGATCATTTCAGTGACCGTGCCGCTGGCGCGCCCGGGAAACAGGCGGTTCAGGTTGCCCTCGTCCACCGGCGACGCGCGCCGGCCGGCTTCTACCGCCGGGTAGTTCAAAGACGGAACAATGATGACGCGGCCGCGCACGTCGCCGGGGCGCAGCGTCTGCGCCAGCCGGCGCAGGGCGATCTGCCCTTCGTATTCGTCGCCATGGTTGCCCGCGGTGAGCAGGGCCGTGGGCCCCTCGCCATTGCGGATGCAAACGATGGGAATCTGGATCATCGCATAGGCCGACAGGTCGACCGAATGCGGCACATGCAGGTTGCCGGCCTGCTTGCCATCCAGGTTGAAGTCGATGTGGGTCCAGACGCGGCTGTTGTCCGCCATGGTGAAGTCCTTGCTGTATCGTGACGAGCCGGGCCTACAAGAGCTGGCTCAGGAATTGCCGCGCGCGCGGATGCGACGGCGCCTCGAAGAACGTCTGTGGATCGGCTTGTTCCACAATACGCCCGGCATCCATGAACACGACCCGGTCGGCCACGGTGCGCGCGAAATTCATTTCGTGGGTCACGCAGATCATCGTCATGCCCTCGCGGGCCAGGTCGGTCATCACATCCAGCACTTCCTTGATCATTTCCGGGTCCAGGGCCGAGGTCGGTTCGTCGAACAGCATGATCCGGGGGCTCATGCACAGGGCGCGGGCGATGGCCACGCGCTGCTGCTGACCGCCGGAAAGCTGGCCGGGATACTTGTGCTGCTGTTCGGGTATGCGGACCCGGCCCAGGTAGTGCCGCGCCACCTCTTCGGCCTGGGCCGGTTTCATGCCGCGCGCCTTGCGCAGGGCCAGCGTGCAGTTCTGCAGCACGGTCAGGTGCGGAAACAGATTGAAGTGCTGGAACACCATGCCGATGTCGCGCCGCAGGATGTGCATGCGGGGCGTAGTCTTGCCGACTTGGCGGCCGTTGACTTCGATGGTGCCGCGGTCGTGCGTTTCGAGCTGGTTGACGCAGCGTATCAGGGTGGACTTGCCGGATCCCGACGGGCCGCATATCACGATGCGCTCGTTCGGCTGCACGGTCAGGTCGATGTCGTGCAGCACCTGAAAGCTGCCGTACCATTTTTGCAGCCCGGCGATGCGCACCGCCGGCGCGGAAGGGGTAGAGGTCATGGCCTGCGTTCTCAACGTTCGTGCGCCGCCTGCAGCCGGCGTTCGAGCTGGCGCACCAGGAAGTTGATGCCCAGCGCCAGGATCAGAAAGATGATGCCGACGGCCACCATGGGCTCGGCGTAGCGGAAAGAATTTGCACCCGCTTCCATGGCCAGCCCCAGCATCTCGGGAACGGCAATGACAGCAAGGTAGGGCGTGGCCTTCAGCGCCGATACAAAGTAATTGCCCATGGGCGCGGCCACGTTGCGCAGCATCTGCGGCAATATTACCGACACAATGACATCGCGGCGGCGCAGCCCCAGGGCTTTGCCGGCCTCGAACTGGCCGGCGTCGATGCTGTCGATGCCGCCCTTGAACACTTCGGCCAGGTAGCCGCTGTAATAGATCGACAGGCCCAGCACGCCCGAGGCGGCTGCCGGCAGCGTCAGCCCGTACACGGGCAGCACAAAATAAATGAAGTACAGCTGCACCAGCACCGGCGTGGAGCGGATCGCATCGATCACGAAACGCATCACATAGCCCAGCCAGCGGTTGCTGCGCCTCAGGATCTCCAGGATGAAACCCAGCGCCGCGGCGCACAGCGACGCCGCCACGGTGATCCACAGGGTCGTGCCCAACCCGCCCAGAATGGTGGGCACCACGGACACGGCGAAGTCGGGGTCAAATCTCACGGCGGCCTCGGCTCTTGATCTGCACGCGGCGCTCCAGGTGGCGCCCCAGCAGCGTGGCGGGGTAGCACACGATCAGGTAGGCCAGCATCAGCGCGGTGTAGACGCCTACCGGGTTGTACTGCAGCTCGGCGATCTGCTTGGCGCGGAACGTCATGTCGGTAAGCGTGATCAGCGACACAATGGCCGTGCCCTTGACCAGCTGGATGAACTGGTTGACGAAGGTGGGCATCATGGCCGACAGCGCCTGGGGCAGCTCGATCAGCCACAGAATGTGCAGCCGGCGCAGGCCCAGCGCGCGGCCCGCCTCGACCTGGCCGCGGTCCAGCGCCTGCAGCGCGGCGCGCACCGCCTGGCTGCCGTAGCCGCCGATGTTCAGGCCCAGCGCCATGGCGCCTACGGTCATGCTGGACAGGCGTATGCCGAAGTCGGGCAGGGCGTAGTACAGCACAAACAGCAGGATCAGCACGGGCGAGCTGCGCCAGAACTCGATCAGGCACGTAACGGCGAAGCGCGCGCCGCCGCGGGTGAAGTACTGCAGCACCCCCGTGACCAGGGCGAACGGCACGGCCCACATCATGCCGTACAGCGTAACCAGCGCCGTCACCCGGAATCCTTCGAGAATGCCGGCAAGAATGTCGAAGCCTTGCATGGCCGATCCTGGGCGCGAAGTCAGTATTTGCCGGCGCAGACCTTCTCGGTCGTCACGGCCGGGTCAACCTTGTCGTCGTCGGTGAAGCCGTACTTGGCGCGCAGCTTGTCCACCGTGCCGTCGGCCTTCAGGGCGCGCAGCTGTTCGTCATAGGCGTCGCGCAGCGCCGCGTCGTCGGAGCGGAACGCAATGGCGGTGTACATCATGGCCGGCACGCCGTTGCGCACCAGGCCGGTGAACGGCCGCGCCCGCTCCACGCCCTGCAGCTTGGGATCCTGCAGCAGGCCCACCACGCTGGGGGCCGACAGCGTGGCCGCGTCGACGCGGTCGGCCAGCAGCGCCGACAGCATGGCTTGCGCATCGCCCAGGTAAGTGATCTGCGAGGCCGGCACACCGGCGTCGACCGCGTTCTTGGAATTCAGCGTGCCGCGCCCGCCGGCCAGGCGGATCTTGGGGTTGGCCACGATATCGGCATAGCTGTGGATGTTCAGCGGGTTGCCCTTCTTCACGATCAGGCTGTCGCCCACGGCCAGGTCGGGCTCGCTGAAAATCACCGCCTTGCAGCGCGCGGGCGTGATGGCGATGCCCGAGGCCACCATGTCGAAGCGTCCCGCGTTCAGGCCCGGAATCAGCGCGCCGAACTCGGTGATGACGAAATCCACCTGCTTCACGCCCAGGCGCTGGAAGGCGGCGCGGATGAGATCGGGATGAAAGCCCGCGGCCGAGCCGTCTTCGGCGCGAAAGCCCCAGGGCTGGCGATTGTGGATGCCGATGGTGACCTTGTGGCTTTCCAGGATGGTGTCCTTGGTATCGGCAAAGGCCGCGCTGCTGAACAGCGTGGCGGCCAGCGCCAGGCCGGCGGCTTTTCTGACAACGTTGGCGATCATGATGGTTTTCCTCTTGAAATGTCGTTATAGGCCGCGGCGGCGGGCCGCCGCGGGTGCTGCTTTGAACAGGTCCTAGCCCCGCGCCGCGCCATAAGCGGCCAGCGCCGCCTGCAGGTCGGCCTGCAGCAGGCCGCTGTCCTCCAGGCCGATCGACAGGCGCACCAGCGGCCGGTCGGTGGCCGGGTACTGCCGCGCGCGCTGCAGTTCGGCCGGATAGAACGCGGCCAGGCTGTGCACGCCGCCCCAGCTGGCGCCGATGGGAAACTGCTTCAGCGCGCCGAAGAAGGCGCGGTAAGCCGGCGTTTCGGCTGCCGCCAGCTGCAGCGAGAACAGGCAGCCCTTGCCGTGGAAATCGCGCTGCCACAGCGCGTGGCCGGGGTCGGACGGCAGGGGCGGATACCAGACCCGTTCAACCAGGGGGTGCTGCGCCAGCCAGCCGGCGATCCGAAGGGTCGATTCGCCCTGCGCCTGCAGCCGCAGGGCCAGCGTTTCCAGGCCGCGCAGCACCAGGAAGCAGTCGTCCGGGCTGACCTGCTGGCCCAGCGTGCTTTGCGCGTCGCGCAGCACAGCATAGTGGCCGGCGTCGTTGGTGGCGATGCTGCCCATCAGCACGTCGGAATGGCCGCTGAAGAATTTGGTTGCGGCTTCTACGCTGAAGTCCACGCCATGGTCCAGCGGCCGGAAGCCCAGCGGGCTGGCCCAGGTGTTGTCCATCATGGTCAGCACGCCATGGCGCCGCGCGGCGGCAGCGATGGCCGGCACGTCGCACATTTCCATGGTCAGGCTGCCGGGCGACTCCAGGCAGATCATGCGGGTGTTGGGCCGGATCAGGCTTTCGATATCGGCGCCGATGGTGGGCGCGTAGTACTCCACCGCCACACCCAGCGCGGCCAGCCATTTGTCGGCCAGCGCCGCCAGCGAGCCGTAGCAGGCGGCCGACAGCAGCAGGTGGTCGCCCGCGCGCACATACGCCAGGACAGCGGTCATCAGGGCGGCGGCGCCGGACGGGGCGATGACGCAGTGCCTGCCGTGTTCCAGCGCCGCGATGCGGTCTTCCAGCAGGCGCGCGGTGGGAGTGCCGGTAACGCCATAGCTGTAGCCGTCCGGCTGGCGGTGCTTGCGCGCCGCGAAATCGTCCAGCGAATCGAATACGACGGTCGAACCGCGCCAGACGGCGGGAGACAGGCTGGCATAGGCACGGCCGGCGCTGGCAGGGGCATCGGGGGAAAAGGGCATTGGCACAAACCGCGCGGGCGGTGTCATCAGTATCGATGGCGCAGTGTGTGCCGGGCATACTATTATTTCAAGACTAAATATTACTTAAACAAGAAGCAGCACTTATAGATATGGAAATGCGCGACATCCAGATCTTCCGCGCCGTGATGCAGGCCGGCACCACCAGCAAGGCGGCGCTGCTGCTGGATATTTCCCAGCCGGCCGTCAGCCAGGCGATCCGCCGGCTCGAAGCCGACGCCGACCTGCGCCTGTTCGACCGCGTGCGCAACCGGCTGGTGCCTACGCAAGAGGCCGACGCCTTGCTGGTGGAAGTGGACCGCTGCTTTGCCGGTTTCGAGCAGATCGAGCATCGCATCCGCAGCCTGAAGTCGTTCGGCGTGGGCCGCATGACGGTCGGCTCGCTGCCGGCGCTGGGGGCGGGCTTCATGCCGCGCGCGATCGCGGCGTTCAACCCCACGTCGCGCCGCGTGCAGATGTCGTTCCAGATCATGAGTTCACGCGAGGTGCTGCAGCAGGTCGGCGCGGGCCAGCTCGACTTCGGCCTGATGGCCGATGAAATCGCAGTGGTCGGCCTGGAGCATTCGGCCTTCATCGAAATGCCGGGCGTGATCGTCATGGCGCCCGGCCATCCGCTGGCCCAGTGCAAGACCGTGTCTCCCGAGGCGCTGGTCGGGCACGACTTCATTGCGCTGAATCCGGAAGACGCCAGCCGCCGGCGCCTGGAGTCTAGGCTGGCCGAGCGCGGCCTGGCCCTGCGCCCCGTGCTGGAGACGCCTTACGCGTTTTCGGTGTGCGAACTGGCGCTGTGCGGCATGGGCATCGGCCTGATCCATCCGATGACGGCGGTGGACTACTTGCCGCGCGGCCTGATTATCAAGCGCCTGGACATCGACGTGGCATTCCGGTCGCTGCTGGTGTTCCGGCCCGGCAAGCCGCTTTCGCAAAATGCCCGCGACCTGCTCAGCCTGATGCGCATCCAGGCCGAGCGCGACCTGGCCCTGATCGAGGCCGCGCTGCGCTAGGCGCCGGCGCGCGGCGCGGGCCTTAGCCGAAGAACCAGTAGCACACGCCGATGGCGGCCAGCACGCCGGCCAGGTCCGCCGCCAGCGCGCACCCCACGGCATGGCGCGCGCGCAGAATGCCCACCGACCCGAAATACACCGCCAGCACATAGAACGTGGTTTCGGTGCTGCCCTGCATGACCGCGGCCAGCAGCGCCGGGAAGCTGTCGACGCCGAAGTGCGCCATGGTTTCCAGCATCATGGCACGCGCCGCGCTGCCCGAGAACGGCTTGACCAGCGCGGTGGGCAGGGCATCGACGAAGCGCGTGTCCCAGCCGGCCGCATGGGCCAGCCAGCGCACCCCGTCCAGCGCCATGTCCAGCGCGCCGGATGCGCGCAGCACGCCCACCGCGCACAGCATGGCCACCAGGTAGGGCAGCAGGCTCTTGGCGACATCGAAGCCTTCTTTGGCGCCGGCGATGAAGGTTTCGTAGACCGGCACGCGCTTGCAGGCGCCCACCAGCAGGAAGGCCAGCAGCACGCCGAACAGCGCCACATTGCCCAGCAGCGACGACAGGCTGGCGATGGCGGCGGCCGACATGCCCGCCAGGATGGCCATGAAGCCGCCCAGCAGCAGGGCGGCGCCGCCCAGCCAGGCCAGCGCCACCGGGTCGTACAGCTTCAGGCGCTGGCAGGCCGCGACGGTGAGCAGGCCGGTCAGGGTCGAGGCGCTAGTGGCCAGCAGGATGGGCAGGAAGATCAGCGTGGGGTCGGCCGCGCCCTGCTGGGCCCGGAACATGAACAGCGTGACCGGCAGCAGGGTCAGCGACGACGCGTTGAGCACCAGGAACAAGATCTGCGCGTTGCTGGCGGTGTCGGGCGCGGGGTTGAGCGTCTGCAGTTCACGCATGGCGCGCAGACCGATGGGCGTGGCGGCGTTGTCCAGGCCCAGCGCGTTGGCGGCGAAGTTCAGCGTGATCAGGCCGATGGCCGGGTGGCCGCGCGGCACCTCGGGCATCAGGCGGGCGAACAGCGGCCCCAGCAGCGCGGCCAGTTTCTCGACCAGGCCGGCGGCCTCGGCGATGCGCAGGAAGCCCAGCCACAGGGTAAGGGTGCCAAACAACAGCACCATGACTTCGACCGAGACGCGCGCCATGTCGAACAGGCTGGCCACGATCTGCCGGAATACATCGGCATCGCCGATGGCCAGCCAGCGGTACAGGCCCGCGGCGGCGGCAACCAGGAAGAAACCCAACCAGAGCTTATTGAGCATGACGGAAGACAATGCCTGCGTGAAAATCGCCGGCGGCGGCGACGCCCATTGTCGCAGACTTGGCCCGCGGGGGATGTCGGCCGTTCGTCAATTCTGTTAACTTGGCCCGGTGTACGTGCCTTTCATAATAGGTTGAACATGGATTTCAACGCCTGGCGCCGCCGCCGCATTTCCGATCCCGCCTACCGTTGGGCCCGCGGCGCAATGCCCGGCCTTTCCGACACCGAACGCGAAGCCATCGAGGCCGGCGATGTCTGGTGGGACGCCGACCTGTTCACCGGCAACCCCGACTGGAACAAGCTGCTGGCCGTGCCGCAGGCCACCCTTACCGAGGCCGAGCAGCAGTTCCTGGACGGCCCGGTGGCGCAACTGTGCGCCATGCTCAACGAATGGGACATCACCTGGGCCCATGGCGACCTGCCCGAGCCCGTCTGGCGCTTCATGCGCGAACAGCGCTTCTTCGGCATGATCATCCCGCAGTCGTACGGCGGGCTGGGGTTCTCGCCCTACGCGCATTCCGAGGTGGTGCGCCGCATTTCGGCGCACTCGGTCACCGCCGGCGTCACCGTCATGGTGCCCAACTCGCTGGGGCCGGGCGAGCTGCTGCTGCAGTTCGGCACGCCCGAGCAGCGCGATTACTGGCTGCCGCGCCTAGCCGACGGCACCGAGGTGCCCTGCTTCGGCCTGACCAGCCCCGAGGCCGGCTCCGACGCCGCCTCGATGACCGACACCGGCGTGGTGTGCCGCCAAGAAGTCGACGGCCAGGAAGTGCTGGGCATCCGCCTGAACTGGCACAAGCGCTACATCACGCTGGGGCCGGTGGCCACGGTGCTGGGCCTGGCTTTCAAGCTGCACGACCCCGACGGCCTGCTGGGCGGGCCGGCCGACATCGGCATTTCGGTGGCGCTGGTGCCCACCCACGCGCCGGGCGTCACCATCGGCCGCCGCCACCTGCCGTCCATGCAGGTATTCCAGAACGGCCCCAACCAGGGCAAAGACGTTTTCGTGCCGCTCGACGCCCTGATCGGCGGCCCGGCCAAGGCCGGCCACGGCTGGCAGATGCTGATGAGCGCACTGGCGGCCGGGCGCGGCATTTCGCTGCCTTCGCTGTCGGCCGCCGCGGCGGTGTACTGCGCGCATGTCACCGGCATGTATGCGCGCGTGCGCCAGCAGTTCGGCATTCCGGTGGGCCGCTTCGAAGGCGTGCAGGAAAAGCTGGGCCGCCTGGCCGCCAACGCCTATCTGGTCGAGGCCGCGCGCCGGCTGACCTGCGCGGCGCTCAACCAGGGCCAGAAACCGGCCGTGGTGTCGGCCATCATGAAATACCACGCCACCGAACGCATGCGCGAGTCCGTCAACGACGCCATGGACGTGCACGGCGGCAAGGCGGTCATCGACGGGCCGGGCAACTACCTGGGCTCGCTGTACCGCGCCGTGCCCATCGCCATCACGGTCGAAGGCGCCAACATCCTGACGCGCTGCCTGATCATCTTCGGCCAGGGCGCCATCCGCGCGCATCCCTACCTGATGCGCGAAGTCAGCGCGCTGGGCGACAGCGACGAAACCCGCGGCGCGCAGGCATTCCACGAGGTCTTCTGGAAGCACATGGGGCACGCCGCCAAAAACACGCTGCGCGCCTGGGGCCGCACCTGGACGGGCGGCCTGCTGGCCCCGGCGCCGGCCACCGGCCCCACGGCCCGGCACTACCGGCGCCTGGGCCGCTATGCCTCGGCCTTCGCGCTGCTGGCCGACGCGGCCATGGGGTCGCTGGGCGGGGCGCTGAAGCGCCGCGAAATGCTGTCGGCGCGGCTGGGCGACATCCTGGCCGAACTCTACCTGCTGTCGGCCGTGCTCAAGCGCTGGGAAGACGACGGACGCCGCCACGTCGACCTTCCCCTGGTGCACTGGTGCATGGACGACGGCTGCGCCCGCATCGAAACCCGCATCGACCAGGTGCTGGCCAACCTGCCCGCGCGGCCGCTGGCCTGGCTGCTGCGGGCCGTGGTGCTGCCGGTGCGCCTGAACCGCGGGCCCGGCGATGCCCTGACCCGCGACTGCGCCGACCTGCTGCTGGCGCCTTCGGCCACCCGCGACCGCCTGGCCGCCGACCTGCAGCGCGGCGACGGCGCCGATCCGGTGGCGCAGCTGGAACGCGCCTTCGCGCTGGTCAACGCCGTGCAGCCCCTGCACGACCGCCTGCGCCGCGAAGGCGTGCGCGACTGGCGCGAGGCCCATCGCGGCGGCGCCATCAGCGACGACCAGGCACGCCAGATCGAAGCCGCCGAAGCGGCAGTGGCCCAGGTGGTGGCGGTAGACGATTTCGCGCCGGGCGCGTTCGAGCGCAAGGCGACGCAGGCAGGTGTCTGACACTGAGGTTTCCCCACGTTTTTCATGGCAAGACCGTCATTTGCTGAAGGACATGTTGGGGCAAGGATCGTAATAGCTGCATCCATCGGAGGATGGGAGAAGTGGGCCATTGGCGC